>OEIU01000341.1_pt1 | contig 46037 bp, 44 predicted proteins | sample 1539221 | NCBI WGS metagenome assembly OEIU01 (sample SAMN03792071, study PRJEB22550) | activated sludge metagenome | feature: wastewater treatment plant; material: activated sludge; isolation source: Wastewater treatment plant of a petroleum refinery complex | place: Argentina: Zarate | collected... | reverse complement strand
TGGGGCGGCAGACGAGAAGCGGGGGGGGGGACCCCGCCCGCCGGTCCGCGTGCTGCGCGGGAGCCCCGGCGTCCTCCGGCGCCGCGGCGCGGCGGGGCCAGAGGCGCGGTCGTCGTCGGCTCATCGGTGGATTCCCCTCGGAAGGCGCTCGGCCGGGCGGCCGCGCCGACCACCCCGGTCACGCCGCCACCGACGTGGGACGCGCCACGATCGACGTCGCGAGTGAGCCTACAGGGAGGCCGTCCGCGGCCGCGTGGCGGAGCGCCGTCCGCGACGTGCGGGCGAGCCCGAGCTCCATCCGCAGGACGGCGTCGATGGCCGCGAGCCACTCGTTGGCGCAGTCGCAGTGGACCAGGACCGCGCCCTGGTGGCTCTCGAGCAGGTCGCGCACCTCCCGCGCGAGCGCGACGGCCGCGTCGCGCGCCTGCTCCGGATCGGTCAGCGGGTGCCACCGGACCTCGAACCCGCGGGCGGCGTAGTCGTCGAGGCAGTGCCGGGTCCGCAACGCCGAGACGATCGCGACGACCCCCCTCTCGCGCCACCACCCCAGCTCGGCGACCCGGGCGTCGCGGCGGTGCCCGCGACCGCACCCGCCGGGCCGTCCGGCGACCGCCACCCGCTCCGGGACGATCCATGCGTACGCCTTCGGCTCACCCATCACACACCTCCGCATCCGCTGCCGGACCCTGAGGATCCGGCCCGGCGCGGTCACGTCACAACGCGGGCATGTGACGGGGGAGCGCCGCGGGGGCGACGGCCGGCGTCACCCTCCGGCGGCGGCGGCGACGGCGCGCTCGCGCAGCCAGTCGGGCACCGGCACCGTCGCGCGGGTCTCGCGGTCGACGCAGACGTGCACGAGCTCGCCCTCCGCGACGTGCTCGCCGTCACGTGCGAACACATGACGGCTGCGGAACGAGGTGCGGCCGATCCCGCCGACCTCGGTCGTCTGGTCGATCACGTCGTCGAGCAGGATCCGCCCGAGGAACGCGCAGCGCGCGTCCACGATGGGGATGCCGGGCCCGGTCTCGAGGACGCGGGTGAAGGGATGCCCGATCTCGGCCAGCCACTCGGACAGGCCCCGGTCCATCCACCGGAAGGCGTTGGTGAAGTGGATCTGCGCGACGTCCACCTCCGACATGACCACCCGGAAGCTCCGGCGATGGATGTAGGGGGCCACCCGCCCACCCTATCGGCGGCGTCGCATCGACGGCCGTGTGCGCAAAGAGCGGGAGTTCTGCGGAGCCTCGTCCTCCGGGGAGGGGGTGAAAGCGGGGCCGCCCATCCCTCTGGTCGGCATCCATCCCCGCCGAACCATCCGAACGGTCATATGGAGGTTCTGGCGGATCAACTACTTTCCTCATCCGCCATGACAACCAAAGACGCCTCCCTCCCCACCGACGACGACCGGCGCCGCGCGGCGTGCGATGCGATGACCGCCGCGCCCGGCCTGATCCGCTACGCGGCGCGCTACACGCGGTCCCTCCACGACGCCGAGGATGCGTACCAGCGCGCCATGGAGATCGCGCTGACCCGCGCGCCCACGGTCGAGCCGGCGCGGTTCATGGCGTGGCTGCGCACCGTGCTGCGCAACGAGGCCCTCGCCGTGTCGTCGGCGCGCCGGCGGGAGGCTCCGGGGGTCGCCGCGGACGTGGCCGACACGGACGGGGCGACCGTGGAGGACGCCATGGCGGTGGACGTGCTGGCGGAGTGGCGAGAGCGGTATCGCGCCATCCAGGACGGTCTCGCGGGGCTCACCCCCGCGCAGCGCACCTGCCTCATGCTCCAGACGGCGGGCGCGAGCTACGAGCGGATCCGGGAGATCACCGGCTTCTCCCTCCGGAAGGTCGAGCGCTCGGTGCTGGAGGGGCGGGCCGGGCTCCAGCGGTGGGAGGTGCTCCTCGCGTCCGGAGAGGCGTGCCGGCGGCTCGACGCGGCGATCTGGCGGGTCGCGGGCGGTCAGGCCACCCCGAAGGAGCAGCGGGCCGTCTCCCGGCACGTCCGGCACTGCGGCGTCTGCCGCGGCACCCTGCGCGACCGCCGCCAGTCCAACGAGTGGCTCGCGGGCCTGGTTCCCGTGGCCCTGCTCGGCGGGCAGGCCATGGCCGGGGCGCCCGACCCCACGCCGATGTTCCCGTGGTGGGAGCGGGTCGCCGAGGGCGCGACGGTGCGCGTCGGGACGATGGTGCACGTGGCGATGGAGCTTCCCGGGACCGCGCTCGCCAAGGTCGGCGCGGGGACGGCGGCCGCGGTCGTCGCGGGCGCGGCGGCGCTGCCGCTGGTCACCGACGCCCCGTCGCCGTCGCCGCCCAGGGCCGCGCCGGCGATCGCCGAGGCGGCGGCGGCGACCGTCGAGACACCCCCCACCGCGCAGGCCCCGACGCCGCCGCGTCCCCGGACGGCGCCCGCCGAGCCCACCCGTCAGGCGCGTCCCCACAGCCAGGCGCGCCGGGCGGCCACGTCGCATCGGGCGGCGCAGCGGCCGCGCGCAGGCCGGGCATCGGTCCCGGACGCCGCATCGCCGGCGCCACCCCGATCCACCCCGGCCCCCGTCCAGGCGTCTCCGGCTCCGGCCCCGGTGACCCCACCCCCGACCGCGCCCGCGCCGAGCACGGCGGCGGTCGCCCTGGAGTTCGGTCCGTGACCCATCACCGCAGGTTCCTCCTCGCCGCCCTCGCCCTCGTCGCCTCGCCGTCCGTCGCCGCGGCGAACGACGGCGCGCTCTATCCGTACGGCTCGTCCATCTGGAGCGTCGCCCCGCCGTTCAGCGCATCGGTCGGCGACGGCCCGACCTGGCTGATTCAGGTCCCCGCCACGACCGTCCCGGTCGGGACCCACTGGGAGATGAACTGGGGGTGCCCCGTGGCGGGGAGCGAGATCGCCGCGGTGCGCTTCAGCGCCCTGCGCACCCAGGCCGCCAGCTCGCTCGAGGTGCAGGTCACGGGCAACCGCGTGCCGCTCTGGCGGGAGGCCGACGCCGGGATGCCACAGTCACCGGCTGGCGGCCGCGCGTACGACGTCCCGCTCCCCGGCGGCCACTGCAACGTCCACCTCGCGCTCTGGCAGGCCGAGGGGCGCCAGCAGCACGGCCGTGGCTTCTTCATCGCCGCCCCGCGGGTCGTGGTGCGCGACGTGGCGCCGCCGGCGGTGGGCATCCACGGGATCACGCGCAGCTGGATCGGCGCGGCCGGCACGCTCCGCGCCGACTGGTCGGTGGGCGACAACTTCGGCAGCGACGGCGTGGCGCAGCAGCGGATCCTCGTCGCAGGGCAGGTGCGGTGGGCGGGCGCTCCGGGCGCCGGCAATCACGGTCTCGACCTCCCGCTCGACGGCGTGCCGGACGGCGTCCAGCCGGTCCAGATCGTGGCCGACGGCGACGGCACGGCCGGCGCATCGGCCTCAGACGTGGTCCATGTCGACCGGACCGCCCCCCGCGCCACGGAGCTCCTTGGGGGCCCCGCGTCCCCCGGCGCGGTGACGCTCTCGTGGCGGGCGGCTGACGCGACCAGTGGTGTCGCGTCCTCCCAGGCACAGGTGAACACGGCCGCGGACGGCGGCACCTCGGGCGAGTGGCGGGACGCCGGTGGCCCGGGCGGCGCCGGAGCGCAGTCCGTGACCGTGGCGCCGGCCATGGCCGACGGCGTCCATGCGTGGCGCGTGGTCACCACCGACAGAGCGGGCAACACGGCGGTCACCGCCGGCCCCCAGCCGGTCGTGATCGACGGCCACGCGCCCGCCGTGCAGCTCCACGACGTGCCGGCCGGGTGGGTGAACCGCCTCGATCTGGACCTCACGGCCACCGACGCCCTGCAGTCCGTCCTCGGCATCGGCGCGACGGAGGTCGACGTCAACGCGGCCGCCGACGGCGGCGAGTCCGGCGAGTGGCTCCGCCGCAGCGCGACCGCGACCCCGGCGGGGCGGCGGGTGGTGCCCGTCCCGCTCACGGGGCTCGCGTCGGGGCGCCACGCGCTGCGCGTCACCGTCCGCAACGGCGGCCCATTCGCGTCGCTCGCCAGCGAGGCGCGCGCGACGCTGCGCGTCGACGTCGACGTCCCGACGATCTCCCGGGCCGTCTTCTCGCCCGGCGGCAGGCGGCCGATGACCGTCGCCTGGGCGGCGTCGGACGCGCACTCCGGGGTCGCCGCCGCCACCCTCCAGTGGCGGCAGGGAACGGCGTGGCGCTCGCTCGGCGGTTCGGGCGCGTCCGACGGCGCGGGGAGGATGGCGGTGGACGCCTCCGCGTTGCCGAACGGACAGCAGAACGTGCGCCTCGTCATCGCGGACGGCGCCGGGAACGTGGCCTCGCGCACGGGGACGGTGGAGATCAGCGGGGCGGGGGTGGGCAGCATCGCCTCGGACGCCCTCGCCCGGCTCCGATCGGCCCGCCTCATGGTGCGGGTCCCCGGCGCGCGGGTGCAGCGCAGCCGGGCCGGCGCCGTGCTGGTGCGCCGCGTCGCTGTGGGGGGATCGGTGACGATCCGCGGGACGCTGCTGGACGGCTCGGGTCGCCCGATCGTCGGCGCCGAGGTGCAGGCGCGCGGGCACCGCGGGCGCATCGTCGGCCGTGGGCTCACGATCCGCGGGGGCCGCTTCTCGTTCGCCGGGCGCCCCGAGGCCGGCGGGGTGGTCCGGGTGGGCGTCGCGGTGGGACGGGAGCTCCTCCCGCGCCACGCGGACGCCACCGTCCGGCTCGAGGTGCGCCCGCACCTGGAGTTCGCGTCCTCGTCGGACACGGTCGGCGCGGGCGGGACCGTCGTGTTCACCGGGCGTCTGTCCCCGGCGCCCGGCGACCTGGGCCTCGGATCGCGGAAGGCGGTGGTGCTGGAGTGGCGCGATCCGCTGCGCCGCGCCTGGCGGCCGGTGGTGAACGCGCGCCTGCGGAAGGACGGGACGTTCGCGATCCCGTGGGCCTTCAACCTGCGCGGCCTGACGATCCCGGTGCGGGTGACCGTCCCGCAGGACGCCGGCTGGCCGCTGCTCGCCGCGACCTCCCGGACGGTGATGGTCCGCGTCACCTAGTACCGTGACCCCCCGATGCGAGTGATCCCGACCGTCCTCGGCGCGGTCGTCCTCGGAGTCGGGGCGACCGCCGCCATGGGCGCGCCTTCGCTGAGCGACGGCACGTTGTCGCCTTCGAGCTGGAGTCGCTCGGGAACAGCCTCGGCAACGTGGACTCAGAGCGAGTTCGATCCAGGCGTCGCTGGCCCGGCAACGCTCCAGGTCAATACCGACCCGAACGGCGGGTCGTCAGGTGCCTGGGAAGACCGAGGGACCGTCGCTGGACCGTTGCTCTCCGGCTCGAACGGATTCATCGGCATCCCCGTCGGGGACCTGGTTGGGCGTCATCAGGTCCGCGTTGTAATCGATGGCGTCTCGAACTCGCCCTTCGATCTGGGCGTGCTCCAGCTCGATCGGACGGCGCCGACGGCGTCGTCGATCTCCCTCACCCCGCAGGGGGGGACGATCGAGGCGGACTGGATCCAGTCCGACGACCGGGCGGGCACCGACCCCAACCAGCCGCTCGTCGTCGAGGTCAACGCCGCCGCGACCGGGGGGGCCGACGGGGCGTGGGTGCCCTTCGCCGAGCAGCCGTCGCCGGGGGACGGGCGCAAGCTGGCGCGGACGAGCCTCGCCGGACTGCCGGACGGGACGCACCTGGTGAGGGCGCGCAGCCGCGACCGGGCGGGCAACGCCGCCGAGCTCGCCCTCGGCCTCGTGCGGTCCGACGGGACCGCGCCGACCGTCACGGCATCCGTGGTCGGGACGCCGTCGCCGACCACGCGGATCGCCGAGCTGTCGTACGCCGCCGACGACGGGACCGGCGTCGGCCTGGCCGGCGGACGGCCGCGGGTAGCGCTGGCCGGCCGCGGGGACGACGCCGACCTGGCGGTGCCCGGGGAGTCCGGGCCCGGTCGCGTCCTGGTCAAGCTGCCCGCGACGGGGAGCTTCACCGTCACGGTGCGGGTGCGGGACCGGGTCGGGAACCGCGGTGAGAGCGCCCCCGTGACCATCCGCGTGCCGGGGACGGCACGGCCGGCGGACGCCCTGACCAGGCCGCTGCCCGTCGTGGGCCGCGACGGCGCCGTCTCGCCCGGGGCGAACGTGACCTGGGCCTACCGCCAGGCGCGGACCTTCCACGCACGCCGCGGCGTGCGGCTGGGCGCGACGCTGCGGGTCGCGCGGTCGCCCAGCGGGTGGCGGCAGCTGCTCGGCGGCCGCGCCGCCGACCGGTACGCCGGGTACGCCGACCTGCGGGGGACCGTGCTGCTCGGGCCCGCGGCGACGGCGGGCGTGGCGAGCATCCGGGGGGCGCAGGGCGGGGCCCGGAGCCTCTCGCGCGCCGACACCGACGCCGCCGTGACGGGGCTGGCGGTGCTCCTGCACGAGACCATCCACGCCACCGGGCCGGTGTCGCGGACGGACTCGCTCACCACCAGATCCGGGCTCGCGTTCGAGGAGGGCTTCACCGAGGCCGCCACCCAGGACCTGCTGTACGTGTTCGTGACCAGCCTGAGGCTGCCGCCGCAGGTGCGGAGCCGCCTGGCGGCGGGGGTGCGGCGGCACCGGTACGCGTACGCACCCGAAGTGGCGTTCGCGCGGCGGATGTCGCGTCTCGCGACCAGGACGCCCGCGACGTCGCCGCAGGCGCGCGCATGGCGGATCCGGGTGGCCGACACGTGGGGCGCCAACCGGTGGAAACAGCTGTCGGCCGCCACCGGCCTCAGCGAGAACGTGCTGCGCCGGCAGGCGGCGGCCCGGACCACCGGCGGCGCCCTGCGCTGACCGCCGGCGCGGCCGCCGGGCTCACTCCCCGGGGCCGTCCCACTGGTCGTCGTCCGGGCGGAACCGCAGCCGCACCTCGGTGCCGCCGCCGCCGGCCGGGCGCCAGACGACATCGGCCAGGTTGGACATGATCAGCCGGCCGCGACCGCGGACCGAATGGTCGCCGGGGGCGGACGGCGGGCCGGTGGGGGGCGCGGCGCCCGGGCGGCCGCGGTCGCGGACGCGCACCTCCGCCGCGTCGTCGCCGACCCGGAGGTCGACGCGGATCTCGGCGTCCGGCTCGGAGCCGTGCTCCACCGCGTTCTGGACGGCCTCGTCCACCGCCAGGGCCACGTCCTGCAGACACGGCTCCGGCCACCGCGCATCGCGGAGCTCGGCGAACACCCACTCGCGCACGCGGAGCGCGGCGTCCGGGGACGCGGCGACACGGGACGTGCGGGGCGGGCTGGTCAGCGTGGCGCCCGCGGCGGTGCTGGCGGTTCGGGTCACGGCTCCTCTGGTGATACCCGCCCGGGCGCGGCGGCGAACAGGGGCGGTTCTGGGAAGGTGTCGTCCGTGGACCCCTTCCGGCGGCTCGATGGACGTGAACGCGCCCTGCTGCGCCCCGCCCCGCTGCCATCCCACGTCGAGCCCATGAAGGCCGTGCTCACCGCCGAGCGGTTCTCCGACCCCGGATGGATCTACGAACGAAAGCTGGACGGGATCCGCTGCATCGCGATCAAGGGCGGCGGCCGGGTGCGCCTGCTCTCGCGCAACGCCCAGCCGCTCGACGCCCGCTTCCCCCCCATCCGCGACGCACTCGCCGCCGATCCCGCCGACGCGTTCGTGGTCGACGGCGAGGTCGTCGCCCTCGTCGACGGCCAGACCAGCTTCGCCGCGCTCCAGCAACGCGGCGGCGGCCGGCGCGCGCGACCCCTGCTGTACCTCTTCGACGTGCTGCACCTCGCGGGGATGGACACCACCGCCCTGCCCCAGCGGGCGCGCAAGGCGCTGCTGCGCGACGCGCTCCGGTGGCGGGACCCCGTGCGACTCACCGTCCACCGCAACGAGCACGGCGCCCGCCTGTACCGGGAGGCCTGCCGCAACGGCTGGGAGGGCCTCATCGCCAAACGCGCGGACGCCCCCTACGTGCAGGGGCTCTCCCGCGACTGGCTGAAGATGAAGTGCGACACGGCGCAGGAGATGGTGATCGGCGGCTGGACCGCGCCCCGCGGGAGCCGGACCGACCTCGGGGCCCTGCTGATCGGCGTGTACGACGGCGGGGTCCTGCGATACGCCGGCAAGGTCGGCACCGGATTCACCCAGGCCACGCTGGGCGACCTGGCGGCGCGCCTCGCCCCCCTGCGCCGCGACGCCAGCCCCTTCGCCGACGCGCCGCGCCTGCGTGACGCGACATGGGTCGAGCCGCGGCTCGTGGCGCAGGTCGGGTTCACCGAATGGACGCGCGACGGGCGGCTGCGCCACCCGCGGTTCCTCGGCATGCGCGACGACAAGGCCCCCGAGGAGGTGGCGCGCGAATGACCGCGCAGGTGCGGGCGGGGCGGCGGACCGTCCCCATCAGCAGCAGCGACCGGATCCTGATCCCCGGCGACGGCACCGCAGGCGACCTCACCAAGCTGGGGCTGGCGGAGCACTACGCCGCCGTCGGCGACGCGATGGTGCCGCACCTGCGCGACCGCCCGCTCGCCCTGCAGGGCTTCCCGCACGGCATCGGGGAGGGCGGCTTCTACCTGAAGGAGGCACCCCGGCACTACCCGGACTGGATCGCCCGCGCGCGGGTGCCGAAGCGCGAGGGCGGCAGCGTCAACCACGTGCTGGCCAACGACGTCGCGACCCTCGTCTACCTGGCCGGACAGAACGTCATCACCCCCCACACCTGGACGAGCCGCGCCGACCGGCTCGAGCGGCCCGACCGGCTCATCTTCGACCTGGACCCCTCCACCGACGACTTCGGGCTGGTGAAGGACACCGCCCGCGCGCTCGGCGACCTGCTGCGCGACCTCGGGCTGGCGCCGCACGCCATGACCACCGGCTCCCGCGGCCTGCACGTGACCGTGCCGCTTCGGCGCACCGCCGAATACCCGGCCGTGCAGGCGTTCGCGCGCGCCGTGGCGGCGACCCTCGCGGCGGAGCACCCCGACCGGCTGACCACCGAGTTCCACGTCGACAAGCGCGGCGACCGTCTGTACCTGGACGTCAATCGCACCCGCTACGGGCAGCACGCCGTGGCGCCCTACGCCGTCCGCCCCATCCTCGGGTCGCCCGTCGCGACGCCCCTGCGCTGGGAGGAGCTCGGCGACCCGGACCTGGGACCGCGGTCGTGGAACGTCTGGACCATCGGCACCCGGCTGGGCGACGGGGGCGACCCGTGGTCGGGGATCGCGGCCCGGGCGAAGGCCGTGGGCCCGGCCGCCGCCGCCCTGACGCGCCTGACGGGCTGACGCGGGAGTAGGCTCCCGCGCGTGCCCGCCCCGGTGCTGCTCGACGCCACGCCCCTCGCCAGCGGGCACGGGGCCCGCGGGATCGGGGCGGCCGTGCGCGGCATGCTCGGCGGCCTCGCCGCGATGCCCCCGGCGGATCGCCCCCGCCTGCTGGTGCGCGCCGGCCAGACGCCCCCGCCGGGATTCGACGCCGTGGCCGTCCGCTGGCCGGGCTGGCGGCTCCACCGCGTGCCCGACCCCTGGCCGGCCGTCCGCGGGGAGCGGGCGGCCCGGCGGGCGTCGGCGCAGGGGGCGTTCCACGCGACGCAGCCGGCCCTCGTCCCCACGGGGCGGACGGTGGTGACCTGCTTCGACCTGATCCCGGCGGCCTACGCGGCCGAGTACCTCGGCGGCCTCGGGCGGGCCGGGCAGCGAGCCGCGTTCGCGCACTTCATGGCGCGGCTGCGTGCCGCGACCCTGGTGCTGGTGCCGTCGCAGGAGACGGCCGGCGACGTCATCCGGCTGGCGGGGGTCGACCCCGGCCGCGTGCGGACGGTGCCGCTCGGCGTGCCCCCCGCGGCCGCGCCCGAGGGCGACGCTCCGCACGAGCCGTACGTGCTGTACGCCGGCGCCGTCGAGCCGCACAAGAACGCGGCCCTGGCGATCGAGGCGATCGCCGCGGCACCGCCCGGGGTCCGGCTGGTGATGGCGGGGCCGTGGTCGGCCCGCCGGGCCTCCCGCCTGCGCGGCCACGCCGCTCGCGTGGGCGCCCGCGGGCGGATCGACTGGCTCGGGTACGTCCCGGCGGCGCGGCTCGCGGCGCTGCGCGCCGGCGCCGTGGCGGTCTTGGTGCCCTCGCGCAAGGAGGGGTTCGGCTTCCCCGTGCTGGAGGCCATGGCCGCCGGCGTCCCGGTCCTCGCCAGCGCGACGCCCGCGCTGCGCGAGGTCGGCGGCGACGCGGCCGCCGCCTACCTTCCGACCGCCGACGCCGGGGCGTGGGCGCGGGAGATCGCGCGGCTGGCCGAGGCGCCCGCCGGCGAGCGGGCGCGCCTCGCCGACGCCGGCCGACGCCGGGCCGCGGCGTTCACGTGGGCGCGGACGGCGGAGGGGCTCGTGGCCGCCCACCGGGAGGTGGCGGCGTGACCCGGATCGCCGTCGACTGCCACATGGTGGGGCAGGCCGCCGCCGGCGACGCGGGCAACGGGCGCTACACCCGGACCCTCGTCGCGGCGATGGCCGCGACCGCGGGGCCCGGCGACGACGTGGCGTCGCTCGTGGCGACCCCGGAGGGCGCCCGGATGCTCGGGGCCCACGGCCCCACCTGGGGGGTCCCCTCCGCCGACGTCCCCCGCCTCGCGCGCGCCGCCCCCCGCGCGCTGGCCGACCTCGGCGCCGACGCGGCGGTGTTCACGTACGTCTCGCCCGGCTGGTCGCCCTGCCCGATCCTGCTCGCCGTCCACGACGCCACGTTCATGACCGACCCGGAGTGGCTCGGGCCGCGGGCGCGGGCCGTGCTGCGCGGCCTGGTGCCGCGCTCCGCGCGCAAGGCGGCGCGGGTGCTCGCGCTGTCGCACACCGCCGCGCGCGACGTGGCCGCCGCCCTGCGGATCGACCTCGCCAAGGTGCGGGTGGTGAGCCCCCACCCCGACGCGGCGTTCACCCCCGCCGGAGGCGCCGCCGAGCGCGTCCGCGCCCGCTTCGGCCTGGAGCGCTACGTGCTGGCGGTGGGCGACCTGGGGCCGCGCAAGAACCTGACCGCGCTCGGCGCCGCCGTCGGCGGGCTGGGCGATCGCGACCTGGTGCTCGCGCTGGTGGGCAAGCCGGGCAAGGGCGGCGAGCGGATCGCCGCCGAATCGGGCGGACGCTGGCTGGGGCACGTGTCCGACCCCGACCTGGCCGACCTCTACCGCGCGGCCGCCGTGACCGCCTACCCCTCCCTGTACGAGGGGTTCGGGCTGCCGGTGGTGGAGGCGATGGCCTGCGGCAGCCCGGTGGTGGCCAGCGACCGCGGCGCCATCCCCGAGGTGGCGGGCGACGCGGCGATCCTGGTCGAGCCGTCGGCCCGCGGGATCGCCCTGGGCCTGCGCGCGGCGCTCGATCCGGAGGTGGCGGCCCGCCTGCGCGCCGCCGGCCCCGCGCGGGCCGCCGCATACACCCAGGAGGGCATGGGCCGCGCGGCGTGGGCCGCCGCGCGGGAGGCCGCCGCCCCGGGGGCGGACGGATGAGGATCGCGATGGTCGGCACCCGGGGCATCCCCGCCGGGTACAGCGGGTTCGAGACCGCCGTCGAGCACCTGGCCGCGGGCTTCTCCGCGCGCGGCCACGAGGTCACCGTGTACTGCCGACCCCACATGACCGAGCGCCGGGAGACGTACGCCGGCGCGCGCCTGGTGCACCTGCCGACGGTGCGCTCCAAGCATCTGGACACCCTCGCGCACACGCTCGTGAGCACCGTCCACCTGGCAACCCGGGGCAGGCCGGACGTGGCGCTCTACTTCATCGCCGGCAACGCACCGGTGGTGCCCCTGGCGCGCCTCTCCGGCATCCCGTCGGTGCTGCAGATCGACGGGCTCGACTCGGAGCGGGCGAAATGGTCGGGACCCGCGAAGGCGTACCTGCGCTGGGCGGAGCGGATCGCACCCTCGGCCGCGACCATCGCCGTGACCGACTCGGCGGCGGTCGCCGACCTCTACGAGCAGCGGACGGGGCGGCGCATCCCGTGGATCCCCTACGGCGCCGAGCTGCCGGACCCCGGCGACGCCGGCTGGTGCCGGCGCCTGGATGTCGAGCCGGGGCGCTTCGTACTGTTCGTCGGGCGCCTCGTGCCCGAGAACAACGCTCACCTGCTGGTCGCCGCGCACCGCGCGACGCGGGCCGGCTGGCCGCTCGTGGTGGTGGGCGACGCCCCCTACTCCGACGACTACATCGCGTCGCTGAAGGCCGACGCGGGACCGGACGTGCGCTTCCCCGGCTACGTCTTCGGCGACGGCTACCGGGAGCTGGTGCACCGCTGCGGGATCATGTGCATCCCCACCGAGGTGGGCGGCACCCACCCCGTGATCGTGGAGGCGATGGCGGCGGGCGCCGCCCTGGTCGTCAGCGACCACGCCCCCAATGTCGAGGTGGTGGGCGACGCGGCCGCCGTCTTCCCCCTCGACGGCGGCGCGCCCGCGCTCGCCGCTGTGCTCGACTCCCTCGCCGCCGACCCGGCACACCGGGAGCGCCTGGGGAGCGCTGCGGCTGCGCGCGTCGCGGCGCGATACACCTGGAACGCGTGTGCCGAGTCCTACCTGCGGCTGTGCGAGGCGGTGCTCACGGCGTCGGACTCGCGGTAGACGAACGGGAGCCGGTCGGCGATCTCCGCCAGGCGAGGTGCCGAGGCGTCGCGCGCGGAGACGTTGGAGGGTGCCTCCGGCCATGCGATCGCCACGTCCGGATCGTCCCAGGCGAACGCCCGCTCGGTCTCGGAGTCGTAGTAGGCCGAGCACCGGTAGACCACGTCGGCGACCTCGCTCAGCACGAAGAAGCCGTGCGCGAAGCCGACCGGGATGTGGACCTGGCGGTGGGCCACGTCGTCGAGGGTCACCGCGGCCCAGCGGCCGAAGGTCGGCGAGCCCCGCCGGATGTCGACCGCGACGTCCCAGACCGCGCCGCGCGCGCAGCGCACGAGCTTCGCCTGCCCCCCACCGACCGAGAAGTGCATGCCCCGCAGCACCCCCCGCACCGAGCGCGAGTGGTTGTCCTGGACCCACGGCGTCGCGATGCCCGCATCGCGCAGGGTGTCCTGGCGGAACGTCTCGAGGAAGAATCCGCGCTCGTCGGCGTGGACCTCCGGCTCCAGGATCACCACCTCCGGTATCGCACTCGGTCGCACGCGCATCCCGCCGCAGAGGCTAACCTGCCCGCGTGACTCCCGCAGCGCGACGGCGAGCGGTCGTGCTGGTCGACACGACGATGACGCGCAAGGTGCGCTCGGGAACCACCGTCTACACGCAGGGGCTGCTCGCGGGCGCAGAGACGATCGCGCCGCCCGACCTGGAGCTGCGTCCGGTGTCCGGACCGCCGCTCCTGCCCACCGGCGGCTGGGGCGCCCGGCTCGCGAACCTGCTGCTCCACCAGGCGTGGCTGCACGCGGGGCTCCCGCTCCTCGCGCTGCGGCACCGGGCCGCCGCCGTCTGGCAACCGGTCAACACCGCGAGCGCGTGGGCGCCCTGCCCTCAGGTCGTCACCGTGCACGACCTCTCGTTCGAGCGGTACCCCGAGCTCTTCCCGGGGCCGTTCCTGCGGTACGTGCGGGCGACGGTGCGGCTGACGGCGCGCCGAGCGAGGCTCATCCTGGCGGACTCCGAGGCGACCGCGGACGATCTCGTCGAGCTCATGCGTGTGCCCCGGGACCGCATCAGGGTGGTGTATCCGGGCGTGCCCCCGGTCCCCGAGGACGAACGGCCGCGGGAGCCCCTCGTCCTCACCGTCGGGGAGCTCGGGCGCCGGAAGCGCATCGCCGAGGTGATCCAGGCCTTCGGGACGTACCGCGCGACCGCGGGGGCCGGCGGCGACTGGCGGCTGGCGGTGGTGGGCGCGTCGGGTCCCGACGAGGAGGAGATCCGCGCCCTCGCGGCCCGGACCGACGGCGTGGACTTCCTGGGGTGGGTCGACGACGCCCGCCTCGACGACCTCTACCGCCGGGCGAGCCTGGTGGTGTACGCGAGCGCCTACGAGGGCTTCGGCCTGCCCGTGGTGGAGGCGATGCTGCGCGGCACCCCCGTGCTCGCCGCCCGGAACTCCTCCCTGCCGGAGGCCGGCGGCCCGCTCTGCCACTACGTCGACGACGTCGCACCCGAGCCGTTCGCCCGGGTGCTGGCGGACCTGCTCTCCGACCCCGCCGCGCTCGTCGCCGGCGGCGCCGGCCGGCGTGCCTACGCGCTGCGCTTCCGCCCGGAGCGGAGCTCTGCCGCCCTGATGGCGGCCTTGCGGGAGGCGGTCGGCGCCCCCGCATCGGGGTAGACTGCCCGATCTTGATGACCACATCATCCCCCGAGGCGACCGGCTCCCGATGGCGCCGGGCCGCGACCTTCGGCCCCGGGACGGCCGGCGCCGTCCGCGCGGGGCTGGTCGTCCTGGCGCTCACCATCGGCGTCAACCTGGCCAACTACCTGTTCCAGGTCGTCTCGGCGCGCTACCTGGGACCCAGCGACTACGGCGCCCTCGCCGCGCTCCTGGCGGTGATCCTGGTCGCCGGACTGCCCTTCGGCGCCTTCCAACTGGTGGTGGCGCGGACCGTCGCGCACGAGCGGACGCACGGCCGACTGGAGGACGCCGCCGCCTTCGCGCGGAGCGCGTTGGCGCTCACCGCGATCGGCGGGCTCATCTGCGCGGTGGTGAGCATCGCGGCGGCGCAGCCGATCGCCGACCTCCTGCAGGTGGAGTCGCCCGTACCGATCATGATCACGGGGCTCTGCCTGCTGTTCGCGGTGATGTTGCCCGCGGGGCTCGGCGTGCTGCAGGGCCAGGAGCGGTACGTCGCCTACAGCGCCGGCCCGCTGCTCGGGGCCATGTCGCGGCTCCTGGCGCTGGTGATGGCCGTCGTGGTCGGGCTGACGCTCGAGGGCGCACTCGTCGCGACGCTGCTGGCCTCGTTCCTGGCGATCACCATCGTGGTTTGGCAGGGGCGCACACTGCTCCGCGCGGGGATGACGCACCATCACGTGCGGACCGCGCTCCAGCAGCTCCGCGGGCCGCTCGCGCGGGTCCTGCCGCCGACCGTCGGCCTCATCGGGCTCGCGTCGCTGACCAACGTGGACATCGTGGTCGTGAAGGGCGCACTCGCGCCGGAGGACGCCGGCGTGTTCGGCGCCGCCGGCCTCATCGCGAAGGTCGCGCTGTTCGTGCCCGTCGCAATCGTGGCCGTGCTGCAGCCGCGAGTCGCGGCGAGGGTGGCGAAGGGACGGACGGCCGGCGACATCCTCATGCGGTCGGCACTCGTGACCGCCGCCTTCTGCGCACTCTTCACGCTGGCCTGCTACGCAATGCCGACCACGATCGTGCACGCGGTCTACGGATCGAGCTTCGGAGACGCGGCCGCCATCCTCGGCGAGTACGCGCTGTTCATCAGCATGATGAGCATCGTCAGCGTCCAGGTGAACTACCACCTCTCCCGCCAGCGGTACCGCTTCGGGTATGTCCTCGGCGTTGCCGCCGTCCTCCACGCGATCACGCTCGTCGCCTTCCACGACACCCTTCGCGAGGTGCTGTGGGTCAACCTCGCGTTCGGCGCCGTCCTGCTCCTGACCCACGAGTTGTGGGTGCAACGGACGCTCGTCGGCCTGACGCGACGGGGGGCGGCACAGGCGTGAGCGACCCGCGGCCGCAGGACGTGTCCGTGGTGATCGCCGTGAAGGCGGACAACCCCAACCTGCGGGAGAGCCTCGCGCATCTCGTCTCTCTGGAGGACGCGCCGGGCGAGATCATCGTCCTCCCGGACGCGCCCTTCGAGCCGCCGCCGGGCGTCCGGGTCATTCCGACCGGCCCGACGGGCCCCTCCGAGAAGCGCGACATCGGCGCGGCGGCCGCGGGGGGGAGCATCCTCGCGTTCCTCGACGATGACGCCTACCCGGCACCCGGGTGGCTGAGGGCGGCGACGGCCGCGTTCGCGGAGCCCGGCGTCGGTGCGGTCGGGGGTCCGGGGGTGACCCCGTCCTCGGACCCGTTCCTCGCCCAGGTGAGCGGCGACGTCTACGCCTCCCCCCTCGTCAGCGGGCCACATGTCCGGCGGTACCTCCCCCGCGCCGCGACCGCGGTGGACGACTGGCCGTCGTGCAACCTCCTCGTGCGCAGCAGCGCCTTCCATCGGGCCGGCGGGTTCGATTCGACCTACTGGCCCGGCGAAGACACCGTCTTCTGCCTCAAGCTCACCCACGATCTCGGCCTCGAGATCCGCTACGTCCCCGAGGCGCTCGTGTACCACCACCGACGCCCCGGAGTGCGGCGCCACCTGCGCCAAGCGGCGCAGTACGCCCTGCACCGGGGGTACTTCGTCAAGCGCTTCCCGCAGACGTCGCGGCGCCCGTCGTACTTCGCGCCGTCGGCGCTCGTCATGTGGATCACCGCAGGCTGGCTGCCCGGCTTGCGCAACCGACGTCTGCGTCTAGTATGGGCCGGCGGCGTCGCCGCGTACGTCGCGGCGCTCGCGGTCGTCACCCCCACCAAGGGACGACCGGCGCGGTACGCACTCGCGCTCGTCGGCAGCATCGCCACTCATCTCACGTACGGGCTGTGGTTCATGCGAGGTCTGCTCGCCCGCCGCATCCCCGATGAGCGATCCGCCCCCCCGCCTCCGGAGGTCAGCCAGTGAAGGTCGTCGTCGGCTATCCGCCCATCGAGTCGGACAAGGGCGTCGCGCTGCTGTCGCAGAACCGCCAGTTCCAATACTTCAACGCACCGACGTACATCTACCCGATGGTCCCCGCCTACGCGGCGACCTACCTGCAGTCGCGGGACCACGAAGTCGTCTGGATGGACGGCATCGCCGAGGGGTGGGGCTACGAGGAGTTCATGTCGCGCCTCGAGCGGGAGGCGCCGGAGCTCATCCTCATGGAGACCAAGACGCCCGTCGTCAAGCGTTCCTGGGAGGCGGTGACCGACCTGAAGGGGCGGTTCCCCGACATGAAGGTCGTGCTCTGCGGCGACCACGTCACGTGGAACCCCGAGGAGACCTTCGCGGCCTGCCCGGTCGATTACATCCTCAAGGGCGGGGACTACGACTTCCTCATCGTCAACCTCGTCGAGCACCTCACGCGTGGCACGGACCTCGAGGGCGGCATCGTCTGGCGCGACGGGGATTCGATCGCCGACTCCGGACCGATGAACCTCAAGAGCCACCGGATCGACGACCTGCCGATGATCGACCGCGAGCTGACGAAGTGGCGGCTCTACGCCTACCACAACGGCAACTACAAGTACCTGCCGGGCACATACACCTACACCGGCCGCGATTGCTGGTGGGGCAAGTGCACGTTCTGCGTCTGGGACCACGTCCTCTATCCGCCGGGCAACTTCCGCATGCACTCACCCGAGCGGATGCTCGATGAGGTGGGCCACCTCATCGACCTCGGCGTGAAGGAGATCTTCGACGACTGCGGCACGCTGCCGATCGGCGCGTGGCTCGACAAGTTCTGCAAGGGGATGATCGAACGGGGCTACAACAAGCAGGTCGTCTTCGGCTGCAACATGAAGCCGGGCCACCTGAAGCAGTCGCAGTACGACCTCATGGGCGAGGCCGGCTTCCGCTTCATCCTGTACGGGATCGAGTCGGGCAACCAGAAGACGCTGGATCGCCTCGACAAGGGCGGCACCGTCCACGAGATCGAGGACTCGCTGCGCATGGCCAAGCAGGCCGGCCTCGAGCCGCACATCACCGTGATGATCGGCTACCCGTGGGAGGACGAGGCAGACTCGCGGCAGACCGTCGAGTTCGCCAAGCGGGTGTTCCGCAAGGGCTACGTGGACACCCTGCAAGGGACGATCGTGGTCCCCTACCCGGGCACGCCGCTCTTCTACGAGTGCAAGAACAACGGGTGGCTGCTCACGGAGGACTGGGACCGCTACGACATGCGCGAGTCGGTCATGCGGTGCGGCGTCAGCAACGAGCAGGCCCTGGCATACGTGCGCGACCTCTACAAGGCGTTCATGAGCCCCCAGTACATCGCGCGCAAGGTCATGTCGGTGCGCAGCGTCGATGACGTGAAGTTCCTGGCGTCCGCCGGGAAGAAGCTCGTCGGGCATCTCGTCGATTTCAAGAAGGATCAGCCGGCGCAGACGGCGGACGACGCCGATCGGGGAAAAGTCGCGGTCTAGCCGCCAGCGCCTTCGCGAGCCGCTCATCGCGGCCGCGGCCGCGACGCTGACGGTCGCGCTGGTCGCGCTCCCAGTCGTACTGCACCCGTCGTCACGGGTCGTCGGCATCCCCGGCGACGCCCAGGCGACGATCTGGAGCATCTGGCACGACCACCACGGTGGGGACTTCGCATTGTGGGGCCAGCGCGGGGGTGGCCTGGTCGGCGCGCCCTTCGGCTTCAGCGAGAGCGCGCTGCCCGGATTGATGAGCGCGCTCGTGGCCGTGCCCGCGTACGCGGTCTCGCCGCTGTTCGGCGAGACGGCGACGTACAACCTCGCCGTCCTGAGCGGCCTCGTGCTGTCGGGCCTCGCGGCCTATGCGCTGGTCCGGCGTCTCGGCGGCTCCGTCATCGTCTCCGCCTGGGCGGGCGCCGCGTTCGCATTCTTCCCCTGGCACTTGGGGCGCGCGCTCGGCGCGCCGTCGCAGACGCACCTCGAAGCCCTGCCCCTCCTGGTGCTGGCGCTGGTCGTCTGGCGCGAGCGTCCGGGCATCGCCCGCGCGGGCCTGGTGGGCGCGGCCCTGCTGCTCTGCCTCGTCACCGACCCCTACATCGGTCTGATGGGCTGCGTGATCGTCGCCGTCCTGGGCCCGGCGCTGGCGGTGGAGCGGATGCGGCGCGCCGGCGGCACGCGCGGAGTCGTCGACGCGGGCGTGCTCACCGGCGCGGCGGCGCTCGCCCTGACCCCGATCCTGCTTGCGCGCTGGGCGACCGAGGGCCCCGCCGCCACCGGCGTCCAACGCAGTTCGGTCGACCTCTCCGTGTACGGAGCCCGCCTCGCCGAGTACGCCAGGCCTCCCGCCGCCAACCCGATCCTGGGTCCGCTCGTCGGGCCGGACACCGCCGAGCGGCTCCACGGCAGCAACGCGTCCGAGACCACGCTCTACCTCGGGTGGTCGGTGATCCTCCTCGCGCTCGCCTTCCTCGCCCTGGCATGGTCGCGCTGGGGGGTCCGCGGCGACCGTGGGATCGCCGCTGCGGGAGTGTCCATCGCGCTCATCGCGCTCTGGTTCGCCGCCCCGCCACCGATCGTGGTGCTCGGCGTCGAGATCCCGTCGCCGATGGAGAAGATCGTCGAGCTCGCGCCATACTGGCGCGTCTCGTCCCGCTTCGTCGCCGTCGTGATGCTGGTGGCCGTGGTGTTTGCCGCGCTCGGCCTGGAGCGCCTGCGGAGGGCCGTCGGCGACCCGCGGGCGCGCGCGGCGATCGCCATCGGCGCCGTCGGGCTCCTCGCGGTCGACCTCGCCGCCTGGCCCCCGCTCCCCTGGTTCCGGGACGCCGCCCCACAGGGGTACACGCGCCTCCTGGCGAGCCAACCGGGCGGGACGGTCGTCGCCGAGTATCCGCTGCGAGGCCGGGGCGATCCCCACACCAGCATCTTCCTCTCGCGCCAGCGCCTCCACGGCCAGCCGCTCCTCAACGGCGGCGTCGCAGGATCGCTCCCGGACCGCATCCGCAACGCGCTGGTCGACCCCGGCGGGCCGGGCGTCGCGAGCGCGCTCGCCGCCGCACGGGTCCAGATGATCGTCGTCCACGAGGACGAGGGCGTCGGCCCGGGGACGCCGCAGCCCCCGCCCGACTCGCCGGGGCTGGAACAGGTCGCGCTCTACCCTGGCGGCGTCGGCGTCTACCGGGTGACGGCGGCGCCCGCCCCGGCGATCATCGACTTCCGGAGTGGATGGAGCGACGGACTGCGCGACGCCCGGGGCGGCTACCGGTACGTCACGTTCAACGTGGCGGACCTCCGGCTCATCCCGCGCCGGCCCGGCCCGGCGACGATCGTCATGACGCTCTCGAGCGTGGGCGGAGCCCGGCACGTCCGGGTGCTCGACGAGGATGCGACGGAACTGTGGGCCGGGACCGTCGGACGCCGGGACCAGCGGCTCCGGTTCACGCGGACGCTCACGCGGCGGCCGCAGCGTATGGTGATCGAGGTGAGCGAGGCCCCGACCCTGCGGCTGGACGGAACGTACGCGTCGCTCCGGGTCGGCGAGACGTGGATCAGATGAGCGAGGCGACCCCGGCCGTCAGCGTCTGCATCCCGACGCTGAACGCCGCGTCGGTCCTCGAGCCTTGCCTCGCGTCGCTCCGCGCCCAGGACTATCCGGCTGATCGCTTGGAGATCGTGGTCGCCGACGGTGGCTCCCGGGATGCGACGCGCGCCGTCGCCGCCCGGGCGGGCGCCGTCATCGTGGAGAACGTCCTCCGGACGGGCGAGGCGGGAAAGGCGGCGGCGGCGGCGGCGGCGACGGGCGACGTGCTCGCGTTCGTCGACAGCGACAACATCCTTCCCGACCCCTCCTGGCTCCGGCGGATGACCGCTCCCTTCGCTGACCCGGGGATCGTGGCGAGCGAGCCGCTTCGCTACACCCGGCGTCCGGAGGACCCGGCGCCGACCCGGTACTTCGCGATGCTCGGGATGAACGACCCGCTGTGCCTGTTCGTTGGCAACTACGACCGTTTGAGCGCCGTCACCGGCCGCTGGACGGACCTCCCGGTCCGCGAGATCCGGCGCCACGGGTGGATCGAGGTCGAGCTGGAGGAGGACGCGCTGCCGACGATCGGCGCGAACGGCTTCCTGGTGCGACGCGAGGCGCTCCTGGCGACGGACTTCTCGCCCTACCTCTTCGACATCGACGTGCTCGTCGACCTGCTCCGCGCCGGGCACCGGCGGGTGGCGAAGGTCGACGTCGGGATCGTCCACCTCTACGTCGCCGACATGCGTGGCTTCGCGCGCAAGCAGCGTCGGCGGATCCGCGACTTCGTCCACCATCAGCAACGGGGCGACCGCCGCTACCCGTGGCGCCGGCACCGGATGGGTGTCGTGCGCTTCGTGCTCAGCACCGTCACCGTCGTCCCGCTGGTCGCGCAGGCCGTGCGCGGCTACCGGCGAGTGCCCGACCCCGCGTGGGCCCTGCACCCCGTCGCATGCTGGATCACACTCGCCGTCTACGGCGCGGGCGCCGTCCGGGCGCGCCTCGGGCACACGGAGCCCGAGAGCCGGACGGACTGGACCCAGGCGATGTGAGCGAGGCAGGGCGGGGGCCGGGGGCGACGACGCCTCCCGAGGGGCTGGACACCGGGCGCGCGGAGTTGCGGAGCCCGGTCTGGCGGAGACACGTCACGGGACGTCGTCCCGTGGGTCGGCGGGCCGTGCGACGGCCCGCGATCGAGGCGATCTTGGTGCTCGCCGGCGCCTGGGCGCTCGCGACCGCGCTCACGTGGCCGCTCATGCTCGACCTGCGGAGCCGCATCTTCGGCCGCTTCGGCGACTCGCTCGGGACCATCTGGTCGCTCTGGCGGGACCAGGTGTACGGGTTCCACCCCGTCGGGGTCCAGACGGTCGAATACCTGGGCGCGCCGCTCGGCTTCACCCGGAACGCGACGACCGACCTGCTGAGCCTGGCCGTCGGGTTCCCCGGCTGGATCCTCTCGGCGATCGTCGGCGAGATCGCGGCCTACAACCTGCTCGTGGTCTCCGGACTCGCGCTGTCCGGGGCCGCGATGTACTGGCTCGGGCGCCGGCTGGGTGCCGAACCGCTCGCGGCCGGGTGGGCGGGGCTGGTCTTCACCATGTTCCCGTGGCACCTCGAACGCGCCGCCGGCTCCCCCGGCCAGACGCACCTCGAGGCCCTCCCGCTCATCGTCATCGCCGGGCTGCACTGGGCCGAGGGCGGATCGGACCCCGCCGTCGAGCGCTCGTGGACCCGGGCGGGCTGGGTCGCCGGCGCGCTGCTGCTGGGCCTGGTGACCGACCCGTACGTCGGACTGATGGCGCTCGTGGTCGCGGGGGTGGTGGGCCTCGTCGTCGTCATCCCGGCGCTGCGCTCGGGCGCCCGGCGCGCAGCGGCCGGTCTGGTCGCCGCCGTCGCCCTTCCGCCCATCCTGGTGTACGGGACGCTCTTCGCGGCGCGCAACGGTGGGGAGGGGACGGCGAGCCTGGCGCGGGCCGACTCCGACCTGACCACGTACAGCGCGCGGGCCGCGGAGTTCGTCGTCCCGACGCACGGGAGCCTGCTGTTCGGCGACGAGACCCGCGGGTACCTCGGTGCGCATCTCCACGGCAGCAACTTCGCCGAGACGAGCCTCTTCGTGGGCTGGGTGACCATCGCGCTCGCCGCAGCCTTCCTCGTCGCGTGGGCCGTGGCCCGGCGCCCGACGGGCGTCGAGCGGACGAGCGCGTGGATCGGCGTCGCACTCGTGGTCGCGGGGCTGGTGATGGCGCTCACCTCGCCGCTGGACCTGGGCCCCGTCGAGGTCCCGCTCCCGTCCGAGGCTGTGTTCGACGTCGCGCCGTACTGGCGGGTGTTCGCGCGTTTCGTGGCCGTCGTCATGCTCGGCCTCCTGATCCTCGGCGTGCTCGCCCTGGCTCGCGTCCAGCGCCGCGGGCCGCGGTGGCTCGGCGTGGCCGCCCCGCTCCTGGCCATCGGGTTGTCCGGGGCCGAGCTGGCCGCGTCCCCGCCGGCCGAAACGCTCCGCCTCCCGCCCACCCCGGCGGCGTACGAGGTCCTCGCGGCGACGAGCCCCGGGACGCCGGTCGCCGCCTACCCGCTTGCGCGGAGCGACGAGGCCGTGAACTCGACGCACCTGTTCTGGCAGCGCGTGCACCACCACCCGCTGCTGAACGGTGCGGCCGTCGGCACCGACGCGGACGCGCTGCGCGAGGGGCTCGTGTCGCCCCGCGACCCGAACACGCCACCGGCGCTGGCCTTCCTCGGCGTGAGGCTCGTGGCGTTCGACGGCCCCGCGACCCCCACCCCGGGGCTGTCTCCGCTGTCGCCCGGGTCGATGGCCAGCCTCTACCGCGTGACGGCGGCGCCGGCGGACGGCGCCGCGTTCCTCACCTCGGGCGCCGGGCGAGCGGAGGTGGAGCCTGACGGGCGGACCTACCGGTGGCTGGAGGGACAGGTGGCCGAGGCGAAGGTGATGACGCGCCGGCCCGGCCGATACGTCCTCCGCTTCTCGGCCGGGTCCTATCGGATCCCCCGGACGCTGACGCTCACCGCCGCGGGACAGCGGCGGACGTTCCGGATCACAGGTCGCGGGCGCACCGTGGACGCCGCGTTCACGCTCCCCGCCGGCGTGAGCGTCGTGCGGCTCGAGGCGAGCCCGGACGCGGAGCGGATCCCGGACGGCCGGACGGTGAGCATCCGGCTCGGGAGCTGGGCGGTCAGGCAGGCATGAGGCACCGGCCGCGCGTGCTCATCACCCTGGCGTCGTGGACGCGCGGCATCAGCGGTGGCGACCAGCACATCCTCGCCAGCGCCGGACGGTGGGCCGAGCGGGCGGACGTCTCCGTGGTCTGCGCGCGCGGCGCACGGCAGATGGTGGCCGACGCCGTGCCGGAGGCGGGGATCCACGCCTTCCCCGCGGCGGCGCCGGCCTCGTCCGTGGGCCTCGCCGCGGCCTACCTCGCACGGATGGTCCCGGCGTTCGCGGCGGCGCGCCGGGCGGGTCCGGTGGACGTCGCCGTCGCAGGCAGCCACTTCCTGCCCGATGCCGCAGCCCTCCTCGGCGCCCGTGCGGGACTGCGCGCCGTGTTCGTGTACCACCTGAGCGCCGGCAAGGGGCGGCCCGCGGGCGTGCACACGGCGCTGGCGCTGGCCGGCGAGTCCGGGGCGCTGGCGGCGCTCAGGCGCATCGCGGACGTTGGGCTGACCTCGAACGGCGAGACCGAGGCGACCCTGCGTCGGCGGCGCTGGCGGGTGGCGCGGACGAACGTGGGCATCGAGCTCGGCCCCTCGCGGTCGACCGGGCGGCGGGAGCCGGAGTACGCCGGGGCGTTCCTCGGCCGGCTGATGCCGACGAAGGGTCTGGACGACTTCGTGCGGGTGGTGGCCGCCATCCGGGTCCGGCGGCCCGGCGACCGCTTCGTCGTCATCGGCATCGGCCCGGCCGAGGCGGACGCCCGGGAGCTCGCGGACCGCCTCGGCGTACAGGATGCGATCGACTGGGCGGGCTTCGTGGTCGAGGAGCGCAAGCGCGAGCTGCTCGCCCGGAGCCGGCTGCTCATCTTCCCGAGCCGTGAGGAGGGGTGGGGCATCGCCGTGTGCGAGGCGCTGGCGGTCGGCACACCGGCAGTCTGCTATGCGTTGCCGGTGCTGCAGGAGCTCTTCGACCCGGGGATCGCGACGGCGGCCGTGGGCGACCCGCGCGGGCTCGCGGAGCGCTGCCTGGCGCTGCTCGAGGACGACGTGGCGCGCGAGGCGCTCGGCCGGCGGGGCCGCGCGCACGTCGAACGCTACGACGTGGGCGCCGTCGCGCGCGCCGAGCTCGCCCTGCTCCTGCCCGGTTCCGCCCCGCAGGGGCTGGGCTAGGATCGTCCGCGTGAGCGTGCTCGCACTCCGCAACCGGGAGCTCTTCTGGAGCCTGGTCCGCCGAGAGGTGCGGGGCCGGTACAAGGGGTCCGTTCTCGGCCTGCTGTGGACCCTCGTGACGCCCCTCGTGCTGATGGGCGCCTACACCCTCGTCTTCTCGGTCCTGTTCACCGTCTTCCCGATCGAGGACTACCCGGCGTTCCTCCTGACGGGCCTGGCGGTCTGGATCTTCTTCGCCGGCGGCCTGCAGGCGGGCACGGCCAGCGTCGTCGCCAACGCCAACCTGCTCAAGAAGGTGGCGTTCCCCCGAGCGGTGGTCCCGCTCTCGACGCTCTCGAGCCACCTCGTGACGTTCGCCGTCATGGTCGCCGCCCTCGTGCCGGTCAACCTCATCGTACGGCCCGAGACGCGCGCCACGATGATCCTGCTGCCGGTGCTCCTGGTCGCGCTGATCCTGATGACGGCGGGTGCCGCGCTGGCGCTCTCGGCCGTCAACGTCTACTTCCGGGACGTCGAGCACGTCCTCGCGGCCATCCTGCTGCCGTGGTTCTTCCTGACGCCGATCTTCTACAGCTTCGACAGCCTCCCCGGCCGGGTGACGAGCCGCGAGTGGGCGGTCGACGTGCTGCGCTACGGGAACCCCGTGACGCCGTACGTGGAGTCGATCCAGGACGTCGCCTTCTTCGGGATCTGGCCGTCCGCCGCGCTCCTCGCGTACGTCGCGGTCGTCACGGCCGTGCTGGTGGTCGTCGGCATCGTCGTGTTCCGCCGGCTGGAGCGGGAGATGGCCGTTGAACTCTGAGCCGCTCCCCGGCGCGGTCCGGGTGCGCGGCGTCGCCCGGCGCTTCCGCGTCGTCCACGAGCGCAACGCGACGCTCAAGGAGACCCTGCTGCGGGGCCGCCGCACCCGCTATAGCGAGATCGACGCCCTCCGCGACGTGAGCCTGGAGATCGCCCCCGGCGAGGCGGTCGGCATCGTCGGCGAGAACGGCTCGGGCAAGAGCACCCTCCTGAAGATCCTCGCCGGCATCATCCCGCCGCACGCCGGCGCGGTGGAGGTGGGCGGCCGCATCTCGTCGATGATCGAGCTCGGCGCGGGGTTCCACCCGGATTTCACCGGGCGGGAGAACGTCTACATGAGCGCCGCCATCCACGGACTCCCCCGGCGGGAGGTGGACCGCCGGCTCGACGCGATCGTCGGCTTCGCCGAGCTCGAGGAGTTCATCGACGCCCCCGTGCGGACCTACTCGAGCGGGATGCAGGCGCGGCTCGGCTTCGCCGTCGCCTCGCACGTCGATTCCAACGTGCTCCTCCTGGACGAGGTCCTCGCGGTCGGGGACGAGGCCTTCCAGCGCAAGTGCCTCGGCCGGATCTTCGCCTACCGGCGGGGCGGCGGCACGGTCGTGTTCGTCTCGCACGACGCCGAGGCGGTCCAGCAGGTGTGCGACCGCGCCATCCTCCTCGAGGACGGCCTGGTGGCGGCGGAGGGCATCCCCGGCGAGGTGCTCGCGCGGTACCGGCGCGGGCTGGCCGGGGCGGCGGGGGGGGCGGCGGGCGGACCGCTCGCGGCGGGCGACGAGTGGGGCAACGGCAGGGTGCGCATCGCCGAGGTGCGACTCAGCGGGCCCGCCGGGCCGACGGAGAGCGTGGCGAGCGGCGACCCCTTCACGATCGAGATCGCGCTCGAGGCCGAGGCGGAGGTGCCGACCCCCGTCGTCGGCATCGAGATCCGCAGCGTGACGGGAGCGCTGTGCCTCGGCACGAACACGCGCCGCGAGTCCTATCGGATCCTGTCGTTGCTGGGGCACGGCACGGCCAGCTTCCACGTGCCGTCGCTTCCGCTGAACGAGGGCCGGTTCACCGTGACCGTCGCCGTGCACTCGGAGGACGAGAGCGAGGTCTACCACTGGATCGACCGGCGGTTCGGCTTCTCCGTGTTCGCGCGCGGCGAAGGGGTGGGCCTGGTGCGGATGGACGGGCGCTGGGAGGTGCGCGCCGACGGCGGCGCGACGGTGCTCCAGCCGGCCGGCGAGACGGGTGCGCGTGCCGACGCCTGATCCGCCGATCGACGTGGAGCGACTGGTGGACGACCTGCGCGTTCGCGTCGCGCGGATGCGCGAGGCCGGACGGTACGCGGGCGACCCGGGCGACACCCCGCTCGTCCTGGAGGACGCGCCGGCCCGGGTGAGCTTCCGCCCGGAGCTGGCCTACTCCACCAAACCGGTCGTCGGGCCCGCCCTGACGGCCCTGAAGCGGCTGATCATCCGCCTCACGTACCACCCGCACGCCGAGATGGCGCGGCAGGCGGACGCTGCCGCGCTCCGCGCGGAGGACGCCTTCCGCTCGGAGGTTGCGGCGCGGGAGGCGCTCACCGCCGACGTCGGGGCGTACGTCGCCCGGACCGCCGCGACGGAGGGACGCCTCGACACGCTCGAGCGCCTGGAGCTCCAGTCACGGCTGGCGCGGCTGGAGCGCGCGGCGCGCACCGCGGCCGCGCCCCCCGCGGCGGCGCCTCCCGCACCGCCGCCCTCCGGGGAGCCCGCCGCCCCGGCCGCCCCAGCCGGGGCGCCCTTCGACTACCTGCGCTTCGAGGAGCGCTACCGCGGCCCGGAGGAGTCCGTCGCCCGGCGCCAGGCCGTCTACCGCGACGTGCTTCGCGGCTGCCGGCGCGTCGTGGACCTCGGCTGCGGACGCGGCGAGCTCATCGAGTTGCTTGCCGCCGACGGCGTCGACGCGTACGGCGTCGAGATCGAGCCGGACTTCGTCGCGCTGCTACACGAGAAGGGGATCACGGTGGAGCAGGAGGATCTCGGCGCGCACCTCGCGCGGCTCGGGCCGGGCGACGTCGACGGCATCGTCGCGAGTCACGTCGTCGAGCACCTCCCCGCCCGGGAGGTCTCCGCGCTGGTGGCCGCCGCGGGCCGCATCCTGGACGGCGGCGGCGTGCTGGTGCTCGAGACGCCGAACCCCGAGTCGCTCGTGGCCGGCTCCGTGAACTTCCACCGTGACCTGACCCATCGCAGGCCCATCCACCCCGACACCCTCGCGTTCCTGTGCGAGAGCGCCGGGTTCGACCAGGTCGAGGTGCGGCGGCTCGCCCCGGTCCCGGCGGGGGAGCGCCTGCCGGCCGTCGCGCCCGGCGAGGGGGAGCTGTCCCGGCACGTCGACCAGTTGGTGGCCCGGCTGAACGACCTCCTCTACGGATTCCAGGACTACGCCGTCGTGGCGCGCCGCCAGGCGTGAGGCTCCTCTGGGTGGTGCCGCGCTACGGGAGCGCGGTGATGGGCGGGGCGGAGGCCCACGTGCGCGGCCTGGCGACCCGCGGCGCCGCGCCCGGCTGGCGCGTCGAGGTGGCGACGACGTGCGCCGTGGACCACGTGACCTGGCGCAACGCCCTGCCCGCCGGCGAGTCGTGGGAGGACGGCGTCCGTGTCCGGCGCTTCCCGGTGGGCGACCGCGACGGCGACCGCTACGAGCGGCTCCACCCCGCGATCCTCGGCGGAGCCGCCGACTACGCGACCCAGCTGGAGTGGCTCGGCCAGAGCGTGCCGTCGCCGGACCTCCTCGCCTTCCTCGAGGGTCACTCGCGCGACTACGACCTGGTCATCTTCAGCCCCTACCTCTTCGGGACCACGGTGTGGGGCAGCCTCATCGCGGCGGAGCGGGCCGCGATGATGCCCTGCCTGCACGACGAGCCGTACGCGCGCCTGGACCTGGTGCGACGCGCCGTCGAAGCCTGCAGGGGGTGCCTGTTCAACGCCCCCGCCGAGGAGCGCCTCGCCCGGCGGCTCTACGCGGTGCGCGACGGGCGCGTCGTCGGCATGGGGTACGACCCGCCCCCGGGGCCGCCCGCCGCCCGGTTCGCGGAGCCCCGCGGCATCGGCCCGTACGTCCTCTACGCCGGCCGCCTGGAGGAGGGCAAGCGCGTCGACGTCGCGGTCGAGTGGGCGGTCCGCCACGCCCGGGAGCGCCCGGACGCCCCACGACTGGTCCTGATGGGCCGTGGCGCCTACCGGCCTCCCCCGGGGACCGGGGACGTCGTCCACCTGGCCGGGTACGTCGCCGAGGAGGAGAAGCGGGCCGCCTACGCCGAAGCGCTCGCGCTCGTCAATCCGTCGCACATGGAGAGCCTGTCCCTGGTCCTCATGGAGGCGTGGCTCGAGGGTACGCCGGCGATCGTGGCGCACGGCTCCGAGGTGATGCGCGAGCACGTCGCCGTGTCCGGCGGCGGCTGGGCGGTCGACGGCGCCGAGCAGTACGTCGCGGCCGTCGACGCGCTGCTCGCCGATCCGGCGGATGCACGCCTCCGCGGCACGCGGGGGCGCGAGTACGTCCTGGACACGTACGGCTGGCCCGCGGTCCGCGAGCGGCTGGCGCACCTGGTGGAGCGCCTCGCGGCGTGACGATCCTCCACCAGGTGATCTCGAGCGCGTCCCCCGCGGACGCAGTCACCGGGGAGGCGCTCGCGTGGGGGGAGGGGTTCCGCGGCTGGGGCGTCGGCGGCGAGGTGATCGCCGAGCACGTCCACCCGACGCTGGCCCGGCGGGTCGTCCGGCTGGACGGCGGCGGACGGGCGCTGCTGGACAACGGGCCGCTGCTGCTCCGCTACTCGATCTGGAGCGGCGCGGTGGAGGCGGCCCTCGCCGCGGCGGGGCCGCTGGCGGTCGTGTACCACAACGTCACCCCCGGCGACCTGCTCCGCGAGGTCAACCCGGAGGTCGCTGACCTCTGCGACCGCGGCCGCCGAGGGCTGCGGCGCCTCGCGGGACGGGCATCCGTGCTCGTCGCCGACTCGTCCTTCAACGCCTCCGAGCTCGCGGCGGCGGGCCTCGGGGACGCGCACGTCGTGCCCCTCCTGCTCGAGCTCGAGCGGAACGACGGCACGGCCCCCTCGCACGACCCCGAGCGCCCGCTGGTGCTGAGCGTCGGCCGCATCGTCCCAAGCAAGCGTCTCGAGGACGCGGTGGGGGCCTTCGCCCTCTTCCAGCGCGAGCGCGCGCCCGGCGCCCGGCTGGTGCTCGCCGGCTCGGACGACGGCTTCGAGCGCTACGGCCAGGCGCTCCCCCGACTCGCCCGCGACCTCGGCGCCCGCGACGTCCGGCTGACGGGCCGGATCACCGACGATGAGCGCGACGCGCTGTACCGGGCGGCCTCGGCGTACCTCTGCACCTCGGTCCACGAAGGCTTCTGTGCACCGCTCGTCGAGGCCCTCGCCGCCGGCGTGCCCGTCGTCGCGCGCGCCCGCGCGGCGGTGCCCGAGACGCTCGGGGCCGCCGGCCTCCTGATCCCCGACGACGATCTCGCCGTCTTCGCGGAAGCGCTCCACGAGGTCGTCGCCTCCGAGCCGCTGCGCGCGACCCTGCGTGCGCGCGCCGCCGCACGCCTCGCCGAGCTCGCGCCCACGCGCGTCGACGCCCTGATGCATGCGGCCCTCGCCCCGCTCCTGACCGCCGCATGAGCACGCGCGTCGCGGTGGTGGTGCAGCGCTACGGCCTCGAGGTGCAGGGTGGCGCCGAGGCGCAGGCTCGCCATGTCGCCGAGGCCCTCGCGGAGTCGATGCACGTCGAGGTCATCACGACCTGCGCCCTGGACTACGCGACGTGGGCGGACCACTACCGCGCCGGCGCGCAGGATGTCAACGGCGTCCGGGTGCTGCGCTTCCCCGTGGCGGCGCCCCGCGACGCCGCCGGGTTCGAGCGGGCGACCAGGGCCGCCTACGCGGCGCCACACGACGAGGCGCTCGGGCTGGCCTGGATGCGCGCGCAAGGGCCCGACGCGCCCGGCCTGACCGCCCACCTCGCCGAGCGCGGCCGCGACTACGACGCCGTCGTGCTCGTCACCTACCTCTACGCGACGACGGCCCTCACGATCGGCTCCGTCGCGGACCGCGCGCTCCTCATCCCCGAGCTCCACGACGAGCCGCCGCTGCGACTCTCCGTCTTCGACCGCGTGTTCGCCGCAGCGCGCCTCGTCCTGTTCAACACGCCGGAGGAGCGGGCGCTCGGGGCGCGGAGGTTCGGCGTGGACGACGCGCGCGCCCGCGTCGTCGGGCTGGGCGTCGACCCCCCGCCCCCCACGGACCCCGAGCGCCTCCGCCGGGCGCACGGCATCGCGCGGCCGTACGCCCTCTGCGTCGGCCGCCTCGACCCGAGCAAGGGAACGGACGCCCTCGTGGCCGACCACGCCCGGTACCGAGCGGCGTCGCCGGAGGGCCTCGACCTGGTCCTCGCCGGGAGCGGCGAGCTGGCCCTGCCGGAGCACCCGTGGCTGCACCGCCTCGGCGTCGTGTCGGAGCAGGAGAAGCACGACGCGCTCGCCGGCGCGGCGGTCGTGGTGCTGCCCTCGCCGTACGAGAGCCTCTCGATCGTCCAGCTCGAGGCCTGGAGCCACGGGAGGCCGACGCTCGCCAACGCCGCCTCCCCCGTGCTCGTCGGACAGTCCCGGCGCTGCGGGGGCGGCCTCTGGTACGCCGACGCCGACGAGTACGCGGTGATGCTCGACTACCTCGCGCGCACCCCGGTCCTGGCCGATGCGATCGGACGCCAGGCGCACCGCGCCGCGGGCGAGGCCCACAGCTGGGACCGGGTGCGCCGGCAATGGCGCGACGCGGTCGCCGAGGTGGCCGCCGGCCGCGCGCCGGCGGCGTGAATCAGGGTCGCTCCAGCTCGAGCAGCGCCACCCCGGCCGCCGCGGGCGCCCCCTCCCCGTAGCGGGCGCCGGAGAGGGCGCCGGCGTCCGTCTCGCGCCATCCGTCGCCCGCGTAGCCGAAGAAGCGCGACGCAAGGGACGCCAGCCCGGTGGCCTCGACGAGGCGCGCGAGGCGCTCCGCGTCGTACTGGATCATCCATTCGAACCGCTGCGGAGCGCCGAACGGCACGGACACGAGGGCCCGGCCCCCGGGAGCCAGCATCCGGCCGATCTCCGCCGCCGCGCGTATGTCGCCGTCCTCGTCTCGGGCGACGTCCGCCACCCCGTAGACGTCCGCGGAGCACCCGACGTGCTCGATCGTCGAGATGCAGAGGATCCGGTCGAAGAAGCCGTCCCGGAACGGCGCCTCCCGGAGGTCGCCGACGACGCCGCGCACCCCGCCGAGCCGGCGCTGGACCAGGTCCAGGCCGTACACCTCGGGTGCGTCGACCCGGCGGAGCCCGTCGGCGTACGCCGGCTCCGCGTGCGCGTAGCCGACATCGAGGAGGCGCCGGGCGCCTGCGGCCCCGGCCAGCGCCCACGGCGTCTCGACGCACCGCTCGGTGCGGCCTGACCCGTACGGCTCGACCGGAAGCGTGAAGCGGCCCGACGCGAGTGAGCGGCGCAGGAGCGCAGTGTCGGCGGCGATCTCGTCCCGCCGCATCAGCCGCTCCTGCAGCCACGCGACCCGGTGCCGAGCGCCCGCCAGCCGGCGGGGCCGGGGAATCCTCTCCAGCAGACCCTGCATCGTCACCCCGATGGATGCGCCCCACGGCCGTCCCGGCGCGGTCACCCCGGGCCCGACCCTCGATTCGTCCCTCTATGCTAGCCGCCATGCGCGAGCCCACAGTGGTGCCGGGAGAACTGACCCGGCCCGCCCAGCACGGTCCGCGGCCGGTTCTCTCGGTGGTCGCGCCAGCCTTCAACCAGGCCCGGACCATCCGAGAGACCCTGATCGGGATCATGGAGCGGCTCGACGAGCAGGGGCTCGACTACGAGCTGATCGTCGTCTCGGACGGCAGCGCGGACGACACGTACGACCGGGCCCGGGAGGTCGAGAGCGATCGCCTCCGGGTGCTCGACTACGATCGCAACCTGGGCAAGGGCTACGCCCTGCGCACCGGGTCCGCCGGCGCCCGCGGGGACTACGTCGCCTGGCTCGACTCGGATCTGGACCTCGACCCGGCGACCCTGTCGGGCTTCCTGGACGCAGCCCGCGACGCCGACCTCGACATCGTCGTGGGATCCAAGCGCCATCCCGAGTCGGAAGTCGACTATCCGCTCCGCCGGCGCCTCTACTCGTGGCTGTACCAACAGCTGGTGCGGGTCCTCTTCAACCTCTCGGTGCGCGACACGCAGGTCGGGATGAAGCTGTTCCGCCGCTCGGTGCTGCGCGAAGTGTTGCCCGTCGTCGTCGTCAAGCGGTTCGCGTTCGACCTCGAGATGCTCGCGGTGGCCAGGCGCTTCGGGTTCGCGCGCATCCGGGAGCATCCCGTCCGACTCCAGTACCAGTTCCGCGGGAGCGGCGTGAACTGGCGCGCCATCGCGCGTGCGCTCTGGGACACGGCCGCGGTCTTCTACCGGCTTCGAATACTGCGGTACTACGACCGGCGGCGCCTTCAGGCGCACCGCATCGCGATCTTCCAGCCGGACGTGCTGCCGAGCCTCGCGGTCGTCGTGGCCCCGGAGGTGATCGACCACGAGGCGCGCGAGAACCTCGTCCGGCTGACGCACTCGGTCCCGGCCGAGACCCGGGTCATCGCCGTCACGCGCGACGCCCGCGCAGCCGGTCAGCCGGGCAACGAGCACGTCGAGGTGATCGAGGTGGACGAGCGGCGAGAGACGGAGCGGCTCCGACGGGGCGCCGCCGAGGTCGACACGGACGTCGTGGCGTTCCTGGCGGCATCCTCTCGACCGGCGGCCGGCTGGGCGAGCGCGGCCCTCGCGCTCTTCGGCGACCCCGCGGTCGGTGCCGTCGTGGGGCCCACGGTGCCGAGGATGGGGCCGCGAGCGCGCGACGACGCCGCCGCCATCCTGATGGAGTCGCGCCTCGGCGTGGGCGGCGCGCGGGCCCGTCACCACGTCGGGCGGCTCCAGGAGATCGACGACTTCCCGTCGTCGAACATCTTCATCCGGAGGGCGGCGCTGTCGCGCGCGCTCGAGCGCGGCGCGGACCTCTCGGACGACCTGTGCCGGAATCTCCGCCGGCAGCAGGGGCTCGCCAGCATCTGCAGCCCCGAGGTGGTCGTGACGACGCGGCCGGAGCCGCTCTTCGGGCCGTACCTCACCCGCCTGATGCGGCTCGGAGTGGATCGCGGGGAGCGGCTCTCGCGCGGCCAGGCGCCCCGGCTGCGCCACCTCGCGCCGGTCGCCCTGGTCCTCGCGGTGCTCCTCGGCCCCGTCGCAATCCTGGCCGGCGGCATCTGGCTGGCCGCCTGGCTCGCCCTGATGAGCGCCTACGCGCTCGCGATCGCCGGGCTGGCGGTCCTCACCTTCATCCTCCACCGGCGGCGGCAGCTCGTGGCCCTCGTGCCCGCTGGCGCGGTGGCGTCGCACGTCGCGTTCGCGACCGGCTTCCTACGCGGCCTCGTGGGGACCACCGCACGGAGCGGGCGGAGCGAGGCCGCCGAGGTGTCGCCACCCTGAGCGCGTTGACGGCTCCGGGTTGACGCAGGGAGGACTCCGACGCGTCGTGGAGGTGCTCGAGCCTCCCCAGCGCAAGGGGGGTCCTCCTGGCTCACGCGGTCGCCCGCCCAAACCGGCCGCACCGCCGCCCTCACCGCATCGCACCGGCGCGTGAGGCCAGGACCCTCGCCGCCCGGCGTCGCCACGGCCGCGGGGCAGACTGGCTCCCAGCCGAGCTCGGCCTGAGCGTCGACTCTCGGGCGGGTGATCGCCCCCGACAGCGCCGGCCGCGACTGTCCGACCTGGACGCGCTCACCGGCGAGCCACGGCCCGATCAGCCGGATGCGCGACGAGCGTGAGCGTCCCGGCGAGCTGATCCCCATCCCGTCAAGGAGCTGGGTCGGATCCGTGGGGCGGCGCTCAGGTTGGCGGGCGGTGGATCCGGCCCGAGATCCGCGTCACCAGCCGGCGGGGCAGCAGCGAGACAGCCGCGGCGCTGGCGCGGTTGCGCCATCCGAGGACGCGCACGCCCGACCGGGCCGCCTCCAGGGCCTCCAGGCCCGACAGCGCCACCTCGCGCGGCTGCAGGACCGGGACGCGCCGCATGAGGGACTCCGTGCCCGCCACCCAGTGGAACTCCGTGGCGACCGGCCCGGGGCAGACCGCGACGACGGCCGTCCCACTTCCGCGCACCTCCTCCGCGAGCGCCTCGGCAAAGCGGAGCTGGAACGCCTTCGCGGCCGCGTACGTCGCCATGAAGGGCGTCGCCTGCCACGCGGCGAGGGACGAGACGATCACCAGGCCGCCGCCCGCGGAGCGCAGGAGCGCCGGGAGGCCGCGCCGCGCCAGGACGACCACGGAGTCGACGTTCAGCGCGACCCGGTCCCGCTCCCCGGCGGGGTCGAGCTCAGCGAACCTGCCCCACGCGCCCGCGCCTGCGTTGAGGACGAGCACGCGGAGGCGGTCCGCAACGGCATCGATCGCCTCCCCCGCGGCGGCCTGGCCCTCGCGCGTCGCCAGGTCCGCCACCACGGGCCGCACCGACGCGCCGGTCTTGGACTCCAGCTCATCTCGGAGAATCTCCAGCCGGTCGGACCGCCGCGCCACCAGGACCAAGTCGTGACCGCGATCCGCGAGCTCGCGCGCGAACGAGGCGCCGATCCCCGACGACGCACCTGTCACGACCGCCGCGGGCCGTGGGCCGGGCCTCATACTCGGTGGGCGGCGAGCCGCTCCAGGTCCGCGTCGACCATCATGCGGACGAGGCCCTCGAAGTCCACCTTCGCCTCCCAGCCCAGCTCGGTGCGGGCCTTCGCCGCGTCGCCGACCAGGAGGTCGACCTCGGCGGGGCGGATCAGGGCCGGGTCGGTCCGGACATGGGCGTCGCGGTCGAGGCCGGCGTGCTCGAACGCCAGCTCGACGAGGCGCCCGACGGTGTTCGTCTCGCCCGTGGCGATCACGTAGTCGTCGGCCTCGTCCTGCTGCAGCATCAGCCACATGGCCTCGACGTAGTCGCCGGCGAAGCCCCAGTCGCGGCGGGCGTCCAGGTTGCCGAGCGTGAGGGTGTCGGCAAGGCCGAGCTTGATGCGGGCCACCCCGTCCGTGACCTTGCGCGTCACGAACTCGAGGCCCCGCCGGGGCGACTCGTGGTTGAAGAGGATCCCCGAGCAGGCGTACATGCCGTACGACTCGCGGTAGTTCACGGTGATGTAGTGGCCGTAGACCTTCGCGACGCCGTACGGGCTGCGCGGGTAGAACGGCGTCGTCTCGCGCTGGGGCGTCTCGAGGACCCGGCCGAACATCTCGCTGGACGACGCCTGGTAGAACCGGATCGTCGGGTCGACCTGCCGGATCGCCTCGAGCATGCGCGTCACCCCGACCGCGGTGAACTCGGCGGTGAGGACCGGCTGCGTCCACGAGGTCGGCACGAACGACTGGGCGGCGAGGTTGTAGACCTCGTCCGGCTGGGCCTCCTGGAGGGCGCCGACGAGCGACGGCTGGTCCAGCAGGTCGGCCTGCGCGAAGCTGAGGCGGTCGCGGATGTGCTCGATCCGCTCGTACGACTCGGTCGAGGCGCGGCGGACCACTCCCCACACCTCGTACCCCTTGCCGAGCAGCAGGTCCGCCAGGTACGAGCCGTCCTGGCCGGTGATGCCGGTGATCAACGCTCGGGGCAAGCTCACTCCTCCTCGGTCACGCGCTCGCGCCACCATCCGAGCGTGTCGGCCAGCGTGGTCTTGATGGGGATCTCGGGTGTCCACCCGGTGTCCGCCCGCAGCCGTTCGGGCGAACCATAGAGATCGGGCTGCTCGCCCTCGCGCCGCAGTCCGGCATGCGAGCGGAACGTCACCGGCACGCGCGCGAGCCCGGCGAGCCCCTCGATGAGCTCGCTGACGGCCATCGAACGCCCGGTGCAGGCCAGGTAGACGGCGTCGGGGTCGCCCCGCTCCAGCAGCAGGAGCTGGGCGCGGACCATGTCGCGCACGTCCATGAAGTCGCGGCGGGTGGCGACGTTGCCGACCGTCACCTCCACGGGGACGCCGTCGCGCTCGGCGCGGGCGATCTGGCGCGCCACGTTCGGCAGCACGAAGCGGGGATCCTGGCCGGGGCCGACGTGGTTGAACGCGCGCAGCCGCACGGCCGCGACCCCGTAGGCCGCCCGGTACTGGGCGGCGGCGAGGTCGGCCGCCGCCTTCGACGCGCCGTACGGGGACACCGGGTTCAGGGGGGTCCGCTCCGTCACCGGCAGGTCGGCGACCGGCACCCGGCCGTAGATCTCGCCGCTCGTGACCACCAGCACCCGCCCCGTGACGCCCGTGTCACGGACCGCCTCGAGCAGCGTGAGCGTCCCGCCCAGGTTGACGTCCCAGGTCGCGAGCGGCTCGGCGAACGACCGGCCGACCGACGAGGCCCCCGCCAGATGGGCGACCCCGTCGGGGCCGACGGCGCGCAGGACCGCCGCGACGGCGGCGCCGTCATGCAGGCCGGCGGCGTGCGCGGTGACGCCGGGGGCCACCGCGCCCTCCCGCCCGGGCCGGACCATGGCGTGGACCTCGTGCCCCTGCGCGAGGCAGTGGGAGGACAGGTGCCGCCCGGCGAAACCGGTGGCGCCGGTGATGAGGATCCGCACGGCGGCGGAGGCTACCAACCACCCCCCGGGGGGCCGGAACACGTGAACGGAGGGCGGTGCGGACCGTGAACAGAGTGTTGTGGAGTTCGTCCGGGCACTTGTCGCGCGGGCCCGGGCGTGCATACCCTCACGTCATGGCAGTGCCCCGCCGTCTCGCCGCGCTATGCGCGGCCATCGTCGCCGTGCTCGCGTTGGGCGTGGCCGTGGCCGCCGCCGCCACGCCGACCGGCCCCGTCGTGTCGGTGACCGAGCAGATCTTCGCCGACTACGCGATCGACCACTCGATCGACGGCAACTACTCCGCCGCCGACCTCAACCGGGCGCTCGCGCTGGCCCGCGTGCAGGACGGCGCCTCGTTCGGCGATTTCGAGGCCGCCGTCTCGGACAAGTACGACCGGGACATCCTGGGCCTCGACGTGAGCGGCCCGGCGAGCGCCGACGGCGCGTCGCTGCTGCCGGTGCCCTCCGCGCCCGGCGAGCACGACCAGCCGCCGTGGCCGTTCCTCGCGCTCACCGCGCTCGCCGCCGTGCTGGTGGTCAGCGGGGCGGGGAGCTCGATCTACCGGCGCGCCCGCCGCTGACCCGGACGGGCGGGGCGCCTGAGCCCGCCCTCATCCCCCGGGGCAGCCGGTAGGCTTCGCGGCCCGAACCCGCCGTCCCGGAGCACGGAGCCCGTCCATGTCTGCGAACTACGCATTGACCTACCGCGTCGTCATCCCCGCCCAGGTGGGGAGCCTCGGCAAGGTGCTCGCCGCCATCGGCGACGCCGGTGGACAGGTGGGGGGCGTGGACATCGTGCGGTCGTCCAAGACGACGGTGACGCGCGACATCGCCGCCTACGCGGACGACGAGGCGCACGGCGCCCGCATCGCCGCCGCGCTGGAGGCCATCGACGGCGTGCGTGTGGAGTCCACGGTCGACCGCGTGTTCATGGCGCACGCCGGCGGCAAGATCGGCATGCAGAACCGGGTGCCGGTCACGAGCCGCGACGATCTGTCGATGGCCTACACCCCGGGCGTCGCCCGCGTGTGCATGGCGATCCACCACGACTTCGAGCAGGCCTGGGAGTACACGATCAAGGGCAACAGCGTCATGGTCGTGAGCGACGGGTCGTCCGTCGTGGGCCAGGGCGACCTGGGCGCGGAGGCGTCGCTGCCCGCGCTGGAGGCGAAGTGCGCGTTCCTGCGCAAGCTGGCGGGGATCGACGCGTTCCCGCTGCCGGTCGACCTGCGCGACCCGGCCGAGATCGCCGAGGCCGTGGCGCTGTGCTCCTCCGTCTTCGCCGGCATCCACCTGAGCGACATCGCGGCCCCCCGCTGCTTCGAGGTGCAGCGGCTGCTGGACGAGCGGCTCGACATCCCGGTGTTCCACGACGATCAGCAGGGCACGGCCGCCGCGGTGCTGGCGGCGGTCGCGAACGGCCTGAAGGTGTCGGGCAAGGCCCTGGCGGACGCGACGGTCGTGGTCGCGGGCATGGGCCCCGGCGGCCAGGCGGCCGTGCGGCTGCTGATCGCGGCCGGCGCGGGAGCCGTGATCGCGTGCGACTCCAAGGGGGTCCTGACCGCGGGCCGCGGCGACCTGGACCCGGAGCGCGAGTGGATCGCCGCGCACACCAACCCGGGCGGCGTGACGGGCGGCGCGGGTGAGGCCGTCGCCGGCGCCGACGCGTTCGTGGGGATGTCGGCATCGGGCCTCCTGTCGTCCGGCGACCTCGCCCGGATGGCCGCCGACCCGGTCGTGCTGGCCCTGGCGATGCCCGAGCCGGAGATCCTCGCCGAGCAGGCCGCCGGCGTCGCGAAGGTCTACGCCACCGGCCGCCCGGACGTGCCCAACCAGATCAACTCGGGGATCGCCTCCCCCGGCATCTGGCGGGGCGCCCTCGACTGCCGCGCCACCGAGATCAACCAGGCGATGACGCTCGCCGCCGCCACCGCGATCGCCCAGACGGTGGAGGAGGAGGGCGGCCTCTCGCCGGTCAACGTGGTCCCGTCGATCTTCAGCCAGCGGCTCGTGCCGAACGTGGCCGCCGCGGTGCGCGCCGCCGCCGAGGCGACGGGCGTGGCGCGGATCACGGGGATCGCCGCCGCCACCGCCACCGCGGGGTAGCCGTCCCCCCGTCCTGCCGGGTGCGCTCGGCCCGGGTCGCCGTCGGCGCCGCGGTGGCCGACGCCGCCTGCATCGTGGTGTTCGCGGCGCTGGGGCGCGCGAGCCACGACGAGGGCTCGGCGGTGGGCGGCACGCTGGAGGTCGCCGCCCCCTTCCTGATCGGCGGCGCCGTGGGCTGGGCCGCCGCCCGCGGCTGGCGCGCCCCGACCTCCCTCGCGACGGGCGCCGCGGCCTGGGCCGGGGCCCTGGTGGTGGGGATGCTGCTGCGCAACCTCGTCTGGGACCGCGGGACGGCCCCCTCGTTCGTGATCGTGACGGCGATCGCCCTGGGGGTGCTGCTCCTCGGCTGGCGCCTGGCCCTGCGGCTCAGGGACGCACGGGCCTGAGGGACGCGGCGAGGTCGATGAGGTCGTCGAGCGTCGCGCCCTGCCCGGACACGGCCACGTCGGTGCCGGCGATCACCGTCCGCACCCGGCGCAGCTGCGGGGGGCCGTCGAGGACGTGGACGGCGCGGCCGGCGCGCACCACCGTGCGCTCGCCGTCGCGCGGGGACCGGCCGCGCTCGGCGCCCTCGATCAGGCTGATCCCCTGACCCGCGCCCCGGGGCAGGTATTCGATGGTGACCTGCGGGAAGAACCGTCGGTCGTCGGGCGACCGGAACACCCACATCCCGCCGGACGGGGGCGGGGGATCGGGCGCGAGCACGGTGAACGGCGTGGAGGCGGCCGCCTCCTCCAGCGTCACGCGCACCGGCGCCGGCAGGCCGTTGCCGCGGGGCCGGGAGGCGGTGGCGATCACGGTGGTCACCGGTGTGGAGGTCGTCGGCGATGACGCCGGTGGGTCGTCGGACGATGACGCCGCCACGGTGAACGCGGCGATCAGGCCGCCCAGCGTGAGGACGGCGGCCGCCACGAGTGCGGCGGGGCGGCGACGGCGGCCGGTGGACACGGGATAAGTATCCGCCGTCCGTCAGGATCGCGCGAGGGTTAGCGGTCCTCCCGCCGGCCGATGGACGCCGCCCGGATGATCACGGCGGCGATGGCCCCGCCCAGCGCGAGCACCGCGGCGCCCGTGGCGATCGCGCCGCGCCGGCGCGAGCGGGCGGCGTCGACCGCCGGTGGTTCCGGTTCCGGGACGCTCCCGTTGCCGCCGCGACTCACCGGAGCAGCGTACGACGCAGACGCCTGGCCGGGAAGGGGAACACGGCCACCAGCATCGCCAGCAGGACGCCCAGGTGTGCGGCGGTCTGCCAGCCGACGCCGCCCAGCGTCATGTCGCGGGTCGCCGCCACCAGGTGGGTGAGCGGCAGCAGCCAGCCCACCACCTGGGCCCACTCCGGCAGTCCCCCCAACGGGAAGAACACGCCGCTGAACAGGAACATCGGCGTGACGACCCCGGTGAACAGGATGTTGAAGTGCTCGATGTTGGTGGTGAGGCTCGTGTACGCCATCCCGAGCACCGCGAAGGTCAGCGCCCCCAGCGCGAACACCGGCGGCAGCAGCACCGCCCACGGCGACGCCACCAGGCCGAAGCAGGCCATCACCACCAGGAACACCACCCCGTAGAGCACCGCGCGGGTGGCGGCCCACAGGTACTCGCCCGCCACCACGTCGGCCAGGGACAGGGGCGTGGTGATCACCGCCTCGAACACGCGCCGCACGTGGATGCGGATGAACGAGTTGTACGTCGTCTCGATCACCGCCCCGAACATCACCGTCGACGCCGCGACGCCGGGGGCGATGAACTCGACGTAGTCGACCCCGTCGACCGTCGAGAGGTACGTCCCCAGGCCCAGGCCCATGATCGCCAGGTAGGCGATCGCCTCCAGGAACCGGGGCGTGAGCGTGACCAGGAACGTCTTGCGCCCGATCGTCGCGTTGCGCGACCACATCCGGGCCGCGCCGGCGGGGGAGAACGCGTACGCGTGGAGCGCCGCCGCGGCGCTCACAGGCGCTCGAGGGCGGCCTCGAAGTCGGATGCCATGCCGGTGTGGCCGTGTTTCAGGCTCTGGTCGATGCCCGCCAGGTAGGCGTCGGCCGCCTCGTCGACCCTGCCCAGCGCGGTCAGGGCCTCCGCCAGCCGCCCCCAGGCGTTGCCCTCGTCCTCCTGCAGGTCGAGGTAGGCCCGCAGCTGCGCGACCGCCTCCTCCCAGCGCTCCGCCCGGATCAGCTCGTTGGCGTACGCGAACCGTGCCCGCGCGACGGACGGGTCCTCCTCCACCAGCCGCGCGAAATAGGCCATGCGGTCGATCACGGGCGCACCGTATCGCCCGGGACGGGCCGCCGCCGTGCGGTGCCGATCGTCACATTGATGCGTCCTCACACAAGGGGTTGCTAGCGTGCAGCGTCGAACGATTCCGCCCGTGGCACCACGTCCGAGAGGCCCGTGCAGCTCTCCGACTACCTTCCAGTCCTGATCTACTTCGCCGGGGGCGTCGCCGTGGCCGGCGCCATCTTCGCGCTGAGCAAGGTGGTGCCCAGCCGCCCGAACGCCGCGAAGGCGCTCCCATACGAGAGCGGCATCCTGCCCGCCACCCCGGTGCGGCAGCGCTTCTCGATCGACTTCTACCTCACGGCGATGCTGTTCATCGTCTTCGACATCGAGCTCGCGTTTCTCTATCCGATCGCGGTGACGCTCCGCGACGACGGGGTACTCGGGCTGGTGGTGCTCCTCGTCTTCGTGTTCACGGTGGTCGAGGCGCTCACCTACATCTGGAAGAAGGGAGCGCTGGAATGGCGCTGATCCCGCCCCCGGGGAGCCCCATCGAGCGGGCGCCCCGCACGGACGCCGACATCGACCGCGACCTGCGCGAGGTCGAGGAGCAGGAGTTCGAGAAGAGCCTGATGCTCACCACGCTGGACAAGGCCCTGGCCTGGGCCCGCTCCAGCTCCATCTGGCCCGCCACCTTCGGCCTGGCCTGCTGCGCGATCGAGATGATGCACACGGCCACGCCGCGGTACGACATCGCCCGCTTCGGCGCCGAGGTGTTCCGCGCCTCGCCGCGCCAGGCGGACCTGCTGATCGTCTCCGGCCGGGTCGCGCAGAAGATGGCGCCGGTGCTGCGGCGCATCTACGACCAGATGCTCGAGCCCAAGTGGGTCATCTCGATGGGGGCCTGCGCCTCCACCGGCGGCGTGTTCAACAACTACGCGCTGGTGCAGGGCGTCGACAAGGTCGTCCCGGTCGACGTCTACGTGCCCGGCTGCCCGCCGCGGCCCGAGGGCCTCATCGAGGGCATCCTGATCCTGCAGCGCAAGATCGGCGCCACCGGCCTGGCGAGCGCCGCCGACCTGCGCCGCGAGCGCGCGGCGGCCGCCGCGAAGTGAGCGAGGTCCGGACCACGATCGACGCCGCCGTGCCCGGCGCCGTCATCGACGAGCACGTCCACGCGGGCGAGACGACCATCGAGGTCAACCGCGGGCTGCTGCTCGACGTCGCCCGGTTCGTGAAGGGGGCGCCGCTGTCGTTCGTGCTGCTCTCGGACCTCACCTGCGCGGACTTCCCGGAGCACCCTGAGCGCTTCCGCCTGGCGTACCACCTGTTCTCGATGGAGTCCGGCTCGCGCATCCGGCTGCGGGTGTGGGCGGGCGCGGAGCCCGAGGTGGAGTCGGTGGCCGGCGTCTGGGGCACCGCCAACTGGCACGAGCGCGAGGTGTACGACATGTTCGGCGTGCGCTTCCGCAACCACCCCGACCTGGCGCGCATCCTGATGCCGCTCGACTGGGAGGGGCACCCGCTGCGCCGCGACTACCCGCTCGGCGGCGAGGAGGTCCAGTTCACGGATGCGGTGTAGGTGTCGCCCATGAGCACGACCGACCACGACTCGACCGCCATCCCCGTCGCCGACGAGGCCCGCGAGGCGTTCGAGGCCGCCCGGCGCGAGGGCCGCGGGCTCACCGAGACCGAGCGCGCCATCGCCGGCGCCGAGGCGATGACCACGCAGGAGGCGCTCGCCTCGATCGAGGCGCTGCAGGAGCGCGACCCCGGCACCCGCGAGCCGATGATCATCAACCTGGGCCCCCAGCACCCCTCGACGCATGGGGTGCTACGCCTGGTGACCGAGCTCGACGGCGAGGTCATCCGCGACCTGCACCCGGTGATCGGCTACCTCCACACCGGCATCGAGAAGCAGTGCGAGAACAAGATGTACTGGCAGGCCATCACGCTCGTGACGCGGATGGACTACCTGGCGTCGTTCTTCAACATCCACGCCTACACGTCGGCGGTGGAGAAGCTCCTGGACCTGCGGGTCCCGGACCGCGCCCAGTACATCCGCGTGATCATGAGCGAGCTGAACCGCATCTCGAGCCACCTCGTCTGGCTCGGCACCAGCGGGCTGGAGCTCGGCGCGATCACCGTCTTCTTCTACTCGTACCGCGAGCGCGAGAAGGCGCTCGACCTGATGGAGATGATCGCCGGGGAGCGGATGAACACCCGCTTCTTCCAGGTCGGCGGCTGCGCCGACGACATGCCGCCCGGCTTCGAGGAGCGGGTGCGGGCCTTCGTGAAGGAGATGCCGGGGCGCATCGACGAGTACGAGGACCTGCTGACGCAGAACCCGATCTGGATCGACCGCACCAAGGGCGTCGGGACGCTCCCCGCCGACCAGCTGATCGACCTCGGCGTCACGGGCCCGGCGCTGCGCGCCGCCGGCGTCGACCTGGATCTGCGCAAGACCAACCCGTACTCGGGCTACGAGCACTTCGACTTCGACGTCCCGCTCGGCGTGAGCGGCGACGCGTACGACCGCTACTCGGTGCGCGTGCGGGAGATGCGCCAGTCGGTGCGGATCATCGAGCAGGCCCTGGACGGGATGCCGGAGGGCGGCCACATCGCCGACGACCGCAAGGTGGTGCTGCCGCCGCGCGGGGAGCTGATGACGTCGATGGAGGCGCTCATCCACCACTTCAAGCTCGTCACCGAGGGCTTCCGCGTCCCGGAGGGCGAGGCGTACAGCGCCGTGGAGAGCCCGCGGGGCGAGCTCGGCTGCTACGTGGTGGCCGACGGCACGCCCAAGCCGCGCCGCGTCCACATGCGCGACCCCAGCTTCGTCAACCTCCAGGCGCTCCGCCCCATGGCGAAGGGCGCGTACCTGGCGGACCTGATCACCATGATCGGGTCGCTGGACAACGTGATGGGGGGTGTCGACCGATGAGCCCCGAGGAGATCGCGGCGCACATCGACCCACTGCGGCCCGAGTACGCCGAGGCCCGCTCCCTCATCCTGCCCGCGCTCAAGTTCGCCCAGACCGAGAAGGGCCACCTCACGCCGGAGGACATCGCCGCCGTCGGCGAGGCCACCGGCTTCTCGGCCGCCTACGTCGAGAGCGTCGCGTCCTTCTACGACCGCCTGTACCTGACGCCGGTCGGCACGCGGGTGGTCTCGGTCTGCATCACCCTGTCGTGCATGCTCCGCGGCTCGGACGAGCTGCTGGAGCACATGTGCGACCGCGAGGGGCTGCCGCACCACGGCGGCACCAGCGCGGACGGCGCCATCACCATCCAGGAGGCCCAGTGCCTCGGCTACTGCGACCGCGCCCCGTGCGTGCAGGTCGACGCCGAGGAGACGCGGGGCCCGCTGTCGCCGGACGACGCCGACGCCCTGCTCGACGGGCTCCGCTCCGCCCCGCGCCCCGAGAAGCTCTGGCGGTGACATGCCCCAGGTGAACGTCATCTACCGCCAGCGGGAGGCGGGGGGGTCCCTCACGGACCTCTCCGACTACCGGCGCGCGGGAGGGTACGAGTCGCTCCGCAAGGTGCTCACCGAGATGGACCGCGACGAGGTCGTCTACGCCTGCGTCCGATCCGGGCTGCGCGGCCGCGGCGGCGCCGGCTTCCCGATGGGCCGCAAGGCCAGCTTCATCCCGAAGGACTCGGTGCTCCCCGCCTACGTCGTGTGCAACGCCGACGAGAGCGAGCCGGGGACCTTCAAGGACCGCGAGCTGATGGAGACCAACCCGTTCCAGCTGCTGGAGGGCATCACGCTCGCCGGCTACGCGATCGGCGCGGTGCGCGGCTACATCTACATCCGCGGCGAGTACGAGCACCAGGCCCGGATCCTCGACGCGGCGATCGAGCAGGCGCGGACCGCCGGCTTCCTCGGCCGCGGCGTCGCCGGCTCGCAGTTCGACTTCGACATCACGCTCTACCGCGGCGCGGGCGCCTACATCTGCGGCGAGGAGACCGCGCTGCTCGAGAGCCTCGAGGGCAAGCGCGGCCAGCCGCGCCTGAAGCCCCCGTTCCCGGCCGTCGCCGGCCTCTACGCCTCGCCGACGCTGATCAACAACGTCGAGACGCTCTCCACGCTCCCGGCCATCGTCGAGCACGGGCCCGACTGGTACGCCGCGATGGGCACCGAGAAGAGCACCGGCACCAAGCTCTTCTCGATCTCCGGCCACGTGATGAGGCCGGGCAACTACGAGATCGTCCTGCACGACACCACGCTGCGCGAGCTGATCTACGACATCGCCGGCGGCTTCCGCCCGGGGCGCGAGTTCGCCGCGGCGTGGGTCGGCGGCTCGTCGGTCAACGTGCTCGGCCCCGAGGCGCTCGACACGCCGCTCGACTACGAGTCGATGGCGGAGGCCGGCAGCTCGCTGGGCTCGGCCGGCTGCATCGTGATGGACGACTCGGGCTCGATCGTGCGCGCGACGCTGCGCCTGGCCCACTTCTACCGCCACGAGTCGTGCGGCAAGTGCACGCCCTGCCGCGAGGGCCCCCTCTGGCTCGAGCGGATCCTGCAGCGGATCGTGGACGGCGAGGGCCGCATGGAGGACCTCGAGCTGATCGAGTCGCTCGCCGCGCGGATGGTGGGCCGCGTGCTCTGCGCCCTGGCCGACACCGGCGTGCTGCCGGTGGTCAGCGCGGTGCGCCGCTTCCGCGACGACTTCGTCCGGGCCATCGAGAACGGGGGGGATCCCCGACCCGAGCCCATGATGGAGGTGGCCGTCGGTGGCTGATTACGCCCCTGTCGACCTGACCACCGAGGGCCAGGTCGAGTTCGAGCTCAACGGCCGCAAGGTCACCGCCCCGGCCGGCACGATGCTGGTGGACGCCGTGTTCGCACACGGCGTCGAGGTCCCG
>OEIU01000340.1_pt1 | contig 46113 bp, 43 predicted proteins | sample 1539221 | NCBI WGS metagenome assembly OEIU01 (sample SAMN03792071, study PRJEB22550) | activated sludge metagenome | feature: wastewater treatment plant; material: activated sludge; isolation source: Wastewater treatment plant of a petroleum refinery complex | place: Argentina: Zarate | collected... | reverse complement strand
CAAGACGCCGTGCCTGCTGTGCTGGTACCAGCGCATCGCGATGTTTCCGCTGGTGGCGGTGCTCGGCCTGGGTGTGTTCGACGGCGATGCACGCAGCGCCCGCTATGCGCTGCCGCTGGCCTGGGCCGGCTGGGGCCTGGCGCTGTACCACTGCCTCTTGTACTGGGGCCTGATCAGCGAAGCGGCAAGTCCCTGCCGGCAAGGCGTGTCGTGCGCCGACGCAGACCTGCAGGTGGCCGGCTTCGTACCCATCCCGCTGATGTCGCTGCTGGCCTTCACCGCCATCCTGGCGTTGCTGGGGTGGCACCGAAGAAAGGGAGACCGTCCGTGAAGAGCAAATGGCTGATGTTGGGTGCACTCGGTGTGGTCGCGTTGGCCTTCGTTGCCGGCATTGCGATCTACCAGGACCGGTCCGCGCGGCAGGCTGCCGCGGCCGTTCAGGCCGGCAGCGACGCGCTGGTCCGTGCCCACGCGCCGGTGTTCGGCAACCCGCAAGCCGCAGTCACGATCGTCGAGTTCTTCGACCCGTCCTGCGAAACCTGCCGCGCCTTCTATCCCGTGGTCAAGGGCATCGTCAACGCCAGCTTCGGTCAGGTCAGGCTGGTGCTGCGCTATGCGCCGCTGCACCAGGGCTCGGAGCGGGCCGTGCAGATCCTCGAGGCCGCGCGGCTGCAAGGCAAGTATTGGCCGGCGCTGGAGCGGGCACTGGCCGACCAGCCGCGATGGGCAGCCCACGGCAACCCGCAACCCGAACTGATCTGGGAGTCGATCGCCGATACCGGCCTGGACATAGCCAAGGCGCGTGCCGACGCTGCCAGCCCGGCCATCGCCGACGCGCTGAGGCAGGACATTGCCGACATGAAGGCGCTGAAGGTGAGGGCAACCCCGGGCTTCTTTGTCAATGGCCGGCCGTTGACGGATTTCGGCCAAGCGCAATTGCGGGCCCTGGTCAACGAGGAACTGGCCAAGGTACGCAAGCCCTGAGAACCAAGACGAGGTGCATCGATGAAGATCGGCGAACTGGCGGCGGCCACCGACACGGCGGTGGAAACGATCCGCTTCTACGAGCGCGAGCGGCTCGTTCCGGAACCGGCCCGCAGCGATGCGAACTATCGTCAGTACGGGCCGGCCCACGTGCAACGGCTGGCCTTCATCCGCCGTTGCCGGTCGCTGGACATGAGTCTGGACGAAGTGCGCATCCTGTTGCGGTACCTGGACCGGCCCGCGGCGGATTGCGAGGCCGTGAACACGGTGCTCGACGAGCACATCGAACACGTCGCCCGGCGCGTACGCGAACTGAAGCTGCTGGAGAAGCAGTTGCGCGAGTTGCGCGCGCACTGCAATTCGCAGCGCAGGGGGCAGCCCTGCGGCATCCTGGAGCATCTCAACGCGGAGCGGCCGATGTCCAGTGCCGCTCGCCCGACCGGGAGCGGGCACGTCGGCGCCGTGCATGGCCGGCCGGCGAAACGCTTATGAGCGCTGCCGTCGAGGCCGGCGCATGAGCGCAAATGCCGCCGGCACGACGAACAGCGACAGCAGGGGCGCGGTGATCATCCCGCCGACCATCGGCGCGGCGATCCGGCTCATCACCTCGCTGCCGGTGCCGCTGCCGTAGAGGATCGGCAGCAGGCCGGCGATGATGACTGCCACCGTCATCGCCTTCGGCCGCACGCGCAGCACGGCGCCATCGCGGATCGCGTCGTATAGGGCGGCTTCGTCGCTGCGCCCGGCGGCAAGCCGCTCCGCCCAGGCGTTCTTCAGATAGACCAGCATGATCACGCCGAACTCGGCCGCGACGCCTGCGAGTGCAATGAACCCGACCCCGGTCGCGATCGACAGGTTGAACCCCATCCAGTACAGGAACCAGATGCCACCGGTCAGCGCAAACGGCAGCGTGGCCATGATCAGCAGCGCATCGCCCGCACTGCGAAAGGTCAGGTACAGCAGCACGAAGATGATCAGCAGCGTCGCGGGGACGACGACCTTCAACCGCGCGTTGGCGCGTTCGAGGTACTCGAACTGGCCCGAGAAGGCGACGCTCATGCCGGCGCCGGGCTTGACCTCCTTCGCCACCGCGGAGCGCAGATCGGCAACGGTCGAGGCGAGGTCCCGGCCGCGCACGTCGACATACACCCAGCCCGATGGCCGGGCGTTCTCGCTCTTCAGCATCGGTGGCCCGTCGGCGATGCGGATGTTCGCCACTGTGCCGAGCGTGATCTGCTGCCCGAGCGGAGTGAAGACCGGCAGCGCCTTCAGCTGCCCTTCGGTGTCGCGCCATTCGCGCGGGTAGCGCACGCTGATGGGAAAGCGCGCCAGCCCTTCGATCGTCTCGCCGACCGTCTCGCCACCGATCAGCGTCGTGACGACCGACTGCACGTCGGCGATGTTCAGCCCGTAGCGCGCGGCCGCAACGCGGTCGATGTCGATGTCGACATAGCGGCCGCCGGTCAGCCGTTCGGCGAGCGCCGACGAGACGCCTGGAACCTTCTGCGCAACGCGCTCGATGTCACGCGCGACGCGATCGATCTCGGCCAGGTCGCTGCCCGCGACCTTGACGCCGATCGGGCTCTTGATACCGGTGGCGAGCATGTCGATGCGATTGCGGATCGGGGGCACCCAGATGTTTGCCAGCCCCGGCACCTGCACCGCGCGGTCGAGTTGCTCGATCAGCTTCTCCGGCGTCATGCCGGGACGCCACTGCTCGCGCGGTTTCAAGCGCACCGTGGTCTCGAACATCTCGAGCGGTGCCGGGTCGGTCGCGGTCTCGGCGCGGCCTGCCTTGCCGAAGACGCTGTCGACCTCGGGAACGGTCTTGATCATCCGGTTGGTCTGCTGCAGCAGCGTGGCCGCCTTCTGTGCCGACAGGCCCGGCAGCGCGGAAGGCATGTACAGCAGGTCGCCCTCGTCGAGCGGCGGCAGGAACTCGCCGCCAAGCTGCGCCGCCGGCCACAGCGCCGAAGCGAGAACAGCGACGGCAATCGCCAGCGTCGCCTTCGGCCACTTGAGCACGGCCTCCAGGAGCGGACGGTACGCGGCGACCAGCCACCGGTTCAGCGGGTTGCGCGTCTCTTCCGGAATCCGGCCGCGGATCCAGTAGCCCATCAGCACCGGGATCAGCGTCACCGACAGCGCGGCGGCCGCCGCCATCGCGTAGGTCTTGGTGAAGGCCAGCGGGCCGAACAGCCGCCCCTCCTGCGCCTGCAGAGTGAACACCGGGATGAACGACAGCGTGATGATCAGCAGCGAGAAGAACAGCGCCGGCCCGACCTCGGCCGCGGCCTGCGTCATCACCTGCCAATGTTCATCGCCCTCGAGCTTGCGCCCTGGGTTGGCGTGCTGCCAGGCCTCGACGCGCTTGTGCGCGTTCTCGATCATCACCACCGCGGCGTCGACCATCGCGCCGATCGCGATCGCGATGCCGCCGAGCGACATGATGTTGGCATTCAGCCCCTGCTGCTTCATCACGATGAACGCCACCAGGATGCCCAGCGGCAGCGACACGATCGCCACCAGCGACGAGCGCAGGTGCCACAGGAACAGCACGCAGACGAGCGCGACGATGATGAACTCCTCGACCAGCTTGTCGCGCAGGTTGGCGATCGCGCGGTCGATCAGCCGGCCGCGGTCGTAGGCCGTGACGATCTCGACACCGGCCGGCAGGCTGGGCTTCAGCTCGTCGAGCCTGGCCTGCACCGCGCTGATCGTCTCGCGAGCATTCTTGCCCGAGCGCAGGATGATCACGCCGCCGACCGCCTCGCCCTCGCCGTCGAGTTCGGCGATGCCACGCCGCATCTCGGGGCCGTGCTGCACCGTGCCGACATCGCCCAGGCGCACCGGTACCGCGCCGGCGAGCTTGACGGGGATCGCGCGGAAGTCGTCCAGCGTCTTCAGGTAGCCGGACGCACGAACCATGAACTCGGTCTCGGCCAGCTCGAGCACCGCGCCGCCGGTCTCCTGGTTGCCGGCGCGCAGTGCCGCGATCACTTGCTCGTGCGTGACGCCCAGGCTCGCCAGCCGCGCCGGGTCGAGCACCACCTGGACCTGGCGCACCATGCCGCCGACGGTGGCCACCTCGGCGACGTTGGGCAGCGCCTTCAGCTCGTACTTCAGAAACCAGTCCTGCAGCGCACGCAGTTGCGACAGGTCGTTGCGGCCGCTGCGGTCGACCAGCGCGTACTGGTAGATCCAGCCGACCCCGGTGGCGTCGGGCCCGAGTGCCGGGCGCGCGGCGGCCGGCAGCCGGCCTTGCACCTGGTTCAGGTATTCCAGCACGCGCGAACGCGCCCAGTACAGGTCGGTGCCGTCGTCGAACAGCACGTAGACGAAGCTGTCGCCGAAGAACGAGAAGCCGCGCACGGCTTTCGCGCCGGGCACCGACATCATCGTCGTCGCCAGCGGGTAGGTCACCTGGTTCTCGACGATCCGCGGCGCCTGCCCCGGCAAGGGGGTACGGATGATCACCTGGACGTCCGACAGGTCGGGCAGCGCATCGACCGCGGTCTCGCGCACCGACCAGACACCCCAGGCAATGGCGAACGCGGTCGCGAGCAGGACGAGGAAGCGGTTGGCCACCGACCAAGCGATCAGGCGCGCGATCATCGCGGTGCTCCCTGCTTCTCGATCTTCTCGACGACCAGACCCTTGTCGGTCTGGCGCGCGAAGACGATCACCTTGTCGCCCTTGGCGATGCCGTGCGCGACATGTTCGTTCGCCAGCGGGAAGGGCATCGTCATTCCCGGCATGTTCAGGCTGCGGAACGGGCCGTGGGTCAACGTCACTTCCTTGGCGTCGATGTCGTCGACGACCGCTTCGGCCTGGTGCAGTACCGGGGCGGCGGTAGCCGAAGGGGCACTCGCCGGTGCGGTCGCACCCTGCGCAAGCACACCCTTCAGGCTTGCTTCGGAGTCGATCAGGAACTGGCCACTGGCGACGACCTTCTGTCCTTCGCTCAGACCCGACTTGATGCGGGTCATCGCACCGACCTCGCCGCCAAGGCCGACCTCGACCGGGCGGTAGCGTCCCCCTTCCTCGGCGACCATTACCAGCGCGCGCCGCCCGGTACGAATGACCGACTCGGTCGGAACGAACAGTCCGGGTTCCTGCGCCGCGCCGCGCAGCACGACCTGCGCCGACAGCCCCGGGCGCAGCCGGCCACCGGGGTTGGGCAGCTCGACGCGAACGCGCAGCGCGCGCGCCGACTCGTTCAGCGCCGGCAGCAGCGCCGAGACGCGACCCGCGATCGTCTCGCCCGGCATGGCAGGAAGCTGGACTTCGGCCTGCTGGCCGATACGGATCGCCCCGGCCTGCGCCTCGGGCACGGCGACATCGAGCCAGACGCTGGCGATGCCGTTGATGCGCGCGAGCGTCGCGCCGGCCATCAGCGTCATGCCCTGTCGCACCGCGAGTTCCTGCACCACGCCGGAGCGTGGGCTGGTGATCGTGATGCGGTCCCGTAGCCGGCCGTCGGCGACGATGCTTTCGATGAGGGGCTGCGGGATGCCGGCCAGGCGCATGCGCTCGATCGCCGCTTCGGCCAGCCCGGACGGCGCCGACTGGCGCAGCGCCAGGTACTCGTGTTGCGTGGCGGCCCACTCGGGAACCAGCAGTTCGGCGAGCATCGCGCCTGCGGCCACCAGGTCGCCTGGGGCCAGCGGCGCGACGCGCTCGACGAAGCCCGCGACCCGGGTCTGGACGATCGCCACGTCGCGCTCGTTGAATCCGACGACGCCGGTGGCGGTCACTTCCGAAGCGACGGTCGACGCGGTCACGCTCGCCAGCCTCACGCCGAGGTTCTGCGTGATTGCCGGGTCGATGCGCAGCGTGCCGGCGGCGCTGTCCTCGTCGGCATACTTCGGGATCAGCTGCATGTCCATGAACGGCGACTTGCCCGGCTTGTCGAAGCGCGTGTTGGGCGACATCGGGTCGTACCAGTACAGCACCTTGCGCTCGCCGGCCGGTGCGGCGCTGGCAGCAGGCGCGGCGGTGGAATGGGCGGCCGCATCGCGCCGGGCCCACCAGACGCCGGCGGCCGCGCCCACCGCAAGCAGCATTGCCGCAGCCAGCCCCGCAGCCCATGCGCGCATGGCGGCCGGTGGGTTCGTGTTCCCGTTCGTGCTCATCGCGGGGCTCCTCGTGAATCGTCGTAGGTGAAGTGCAGCCGTGCCGCCACGGCGTCGCGCTCGCCCTGAGTCGCCAGCGCCTTCAGCCGCAGCTCGGCCTGCTCGCGGCGTGCGGCGATCAGCTCGGCGAGCGTGCTGCGGCCGCCGCGATAGCCGGCGAGCAGCAGTTCCACACGCTGCCGGCCCAGCGGCAGCAGCTCGTCGTCGTAGCGTACGACCGCACGTTGCAGCCGCTGCAACTCGGCGAGGTCGGCCGTCAGCATCTGCCGGTGCTCGCGCTGCGCCGCCTCGCGCTCGGCGTCGAGCGCGCGGCGCTCGGCCGCCTTGGCGGCGATCTGCGGGTCCTGGCGGCGCTCGGCGAACAGCGGCAGCTCGATGTTGACCATCACCGACACCATGTCGCCGAAGGCCGGTGCGCGCTTCTGGTACGCGACCTCGACGCCCCAGTCGGGCTGCTTCATCGCTTGCGCCTCGCGCGTCTCGGCGTCGAGCATGCCGGCCATCGCGTCGAACGCACTCAACTCGGGGTGCTCGTGCAAGCGCGCCTGAAGCGCCTCGACGCCGAGCGGCCAGGCGGGAACACCACCGGCCAGCGGCTCGGTGGCGGCGGTTCCGATCCAGCGACTCAAGCCCGCGATCGCGATCGCACGCTGCGCGGCCAGATCGTCGCGTCGTTCGGCGATCATCGCCGCCTCCTGGCGCGGCATCAGCGCATCGGCGGCCGAGCCCTTGCCGCCGGCAACCTGCGCCGCGACGGCCGCTTCGAGCAGCCGGTTCTCGTCGACCAGCGCGCCGATCTGCGCGAGTTGGCGCTCGACCGTGTGACGCCGGATCCAGGCCAGCGCCGCTTCTCGCCGTGCCAGCGCCGCGGCGACACCGCGCTCGGCCTGCGCCCGGGAGATCCTGGCCTGCGCGACGGCGATGCGGGCATCGCGCTTGTCGCGGTTCGGCATGTCCTGCATCACGCCGATGCGCAGCATCGACATCGGCTCGCTCCCCGGGTCGAAGCGCATCGGGCCGCTGATCGGATAGTTCTCGACGCCGGCGCGCAGCTTCGGGTCGGGCAGTTCGCCGGCGCTGATCGCCGCCTGGCGCGCCGCGTCGATCCGCGTCGAGACGGCCGCCAGCGTCGGCGCGTCGCGCTGCGCCAGATCGACCGCGTCGTCGATCGTCAGCGGCGCCGCCGTGGCAACGCCCGCGGCGAGGCTCAGTGCCGCCGACATGGCGCGAATGTGCAACAGCACGATGGCTGCGTTTGTTCTCATCTTGACTCCGCGAACAGTTGCGCCCGGGGGTGGACGCAGGATGACGTCGGCCCGGTGCGAGCCGCGTAAAGGGAGCGGGCGGGCCAGGCGGGGCGGGGAGGTCGCCAGACCGACGACGACGGTCGGCCGAGCCTCAGGTCGGCGGCAGGCGTATCGGCCTGTGCGGCAAGGCCATGCCACGCCTCAGGCACCGGCGGCGCCATGCCCAGCGCATGCGCCGGATGGCACTGCGCGCCGGTCTTGCAGAGCTTTCCCGCCACGGCCTGGCCGTGACCGTCTGCGCAGCAATCGTCGGCGGCGTCGAGATCGTGGGCCTCGTTGGACATATGCGGCTGCGACGACTGCATCGGGCAATGCGCCGTCACCAGGCGCAGCGACGCATACGCGTATCCAGGCAGCGCCACGACGACCAACCACAACACCAACAATCGCGCGAACTTCACGGCCGCTCTTATAGCATTGGGCCTCTCGACGACCTTGCTGAAGATCAAGTCCGCCGGGTCCATCGGAGCAGGAACATCTCGCCGTTGGCTTTTGCGTGATCGGAACACGTCGAAGGCCGCACCGTCCGGTTCGACGCAAGTGTCGATCATCGGTTCCCCCAGCGCCGCAACAGCAACGCGTTGCCGACGACGCTGACGCTGCTCAAGGCCATTGCCGCGCCGGCAAAGACCGGACTAAGCAAGCCGAATGCCGCCAGCGGAATCCCGACGACGTTGTAGGCGAATGCCCAGAACAGATTCTGCCGGATCTTGGCATAGGTCCTGCGGGAGATGTCGATCGCCGCGGCCACGAGGGAAGGGTCGCCGCGCATCAGCGTCACCCCCGAGGCATGCATCGCGACGTCGGTGCCGGTGGACATTGCGAAGCCGACGCTGGCCGAGGCCAGCGCGGGCGCGTCGTTGATGCCGTCGCCGACCATGGCGACGACGTCACCGCCGCGTCGCAGCTCGGCGACGATCTCCGCCTTTTGCTGCGGCAGCACCTCGGCACGCACCTCGTCGATGCCGGCCTGGCTCGCCACCTGCGCGGCGCTGCCGGCATTGTCGCCAGTGACCAGCAGCGTCTTGACACCCAGCGCCTGCAACTCGGCAATCGCCTGCTGCGCCGTGGGCTTGAGCGGGTCGCCGAAGGCGAGAAGGCCAAGCGCCCTGGGCTCGTCGCTCACGTCGGCCAGCCACGAGACCGTGCGGCCTTCGGCTTCGAGACGGCGGGCATCGGACTGCAACTGCCCCAGGTCGACGGCGAGCTCGCGCATGTAGCGCATGCTGCCCAGCCGCAGCTCGCGGCCGTCGACGCGGCCCGAGATGCCCTTGCCGGCCACGGCTACGAGCCTGCCGGCGGCTGCAATCGGAATCTGTCGCGACTCCGCTGCCGCCAGCACCGCCTTGGCGAGCGGGTGTTCGCTGCCCATCTGCAGGGTCGCGGCCAATTGCAACAGCGTGTCGGGATCGCCAGCTGCGGCGATCCGCGCCACCAGCTGTGGGCGGCCCTGCGTCAGCGTCCCGGTCTTGTCGAAAGCCACCGTGCGCACGGCATGCGCGAGTTCCAGCGCCTGCGCATCCTTGATCAGGATGCCATGCCGGGCGGCGACGCCGGTGCCGACCATGATCGCCGCCGGCGTCGCCAGGCCCAGCGCGCACGGGCAGGCGATCACGAGCACCGCAACGGCGTTGAGGATGCCTCGATGCCAGTCGCCGCCGAGCAGGCCCCAGCCGACAAGCGTCAGCAGCGCGAGCGCCAGAACCACCGGGACGAACCAGGCGCTGACGCGGTCGACCAGGCGCTGGATCGACGCCTTCCCGGCCTGCGCCGTCTCGACGAGGCGGACGATGCGGGCCAGCACCGACTCGGCGCCTACGGCGGTCGTGAGCACGCGCAACACGCCCTCGCCGTTGACCGAGCCGCCCGTGACCTCGTCGCCGGCGCGCTTGGCCACGGGCAGGCTCTCGCCAGTGATCATCGCCTCGTCCAGATGCGACTCGCCGTCGAGGATCCTGCCGTCGACGGGCACCCGCTCACCGGGCAGCACGACGACGACCTCCCCGGGGCGGACCTGCGCGATCGGCACTTCGGCGATCCGGTCTCCGCGTGCGACCCGGGCGACTTCGGGGCGCAGCGCTTCGAGGGCACGAATCGCCTCGGTGGCCTGGTGCTTCGCCCGCGCCTCCAGCCATTTGCCGAGCAGGACGAGGGTGATGACGGTCGCAGACACCTCGAAGTACAGGTGCGGCATGCCTTGCCCGCCGGCACGCAGCCACTCGTAGACGCTCAACCCATACGCGGCCGACGTGCCGAGTGCGACCAGCAGGTCCATGTTGCCCGCACCGGCGCGAACGGCCTTGTACCCAGCGACGTAGAAGCGGGCCCCCAGTCCAAACTGGACGATGCTCGCGAGCAGCCATTGCGTCCAGCCATCAAGCATCCAATGGGCGCCGAAGAGGGTGCCGACCATCGGCACCAGCAGTGGCAGCGTCAGCGCGGCCGCCAGAGCCGTCGGTCCCCAATGCGCGCCGGTGGGGCGGGCGGCCTGTGCGCGCTGGCTACCCGGCGATGCGCTCGCTGGCGCGGCGGATTCGCCTGCCCCTGCGGTCGCATAGCCGGCGCCGGTGATGGCCGCGGTGAGGGCTTGTGGCGTGACGGCGCTCGGAACGAAGCGGACCTGTGCCCTCTCGGTTGCCAGATTGACCTCGGCGGCAAGCACACCCGGAACCTTCAACAACGCACGCTCGACCCGGCCGACGCACGACGCGCAGGTCATGCCGTGCACGGCGAACGAAAGCGAACTCGAAGGCAACTCTGTGGCGGTGGACATGATCGACTGCTCCCTGACGGATGCGTTGGATCAAGTCTTCAGCCTCCCACGATGGGAAGGTCAAGCCGGCCATCTGCAAAACCCATGCTGGCAGCCCGGCAACTTCGGCGAGCACTCGACCCTCCGATCGTGGGAGGCCCGACAGTTCGGGTTGTGCCCTCAGGGCTGGCGCACGGTCGCGCGGCTCAGGGGCAGTCGCGCTGGCCGAGACATGCTCACCCTGGCGGTTCGCTGCCGGCGAGTGTCGCGATGATCGGGCAGGGGTGGGCGTGCCCGGTCTGTGCGCATCGCTGCAGCAGATCGGCCAGCGCCGTGCGCATGCGCTCAAGATCCGCGACCTTGCGCTCGACCTGCTCGAGCCGTGCCTGCGTGACGGCCTGAATCGCCTTGCGGTTGCGGCCATCCTCGAGGTCGAGCAGCGTGCGCACCTCGTCGAGCGAGAAGCCCAGGGTTTGCGCGCGCTTGATGAAGAAGATGCGGTCCACCATCGCCGCCGGATAGCGGCGGACTGCGCGTGCTGCCTTCGGGACGGGCAGCAGCCCCCGACCCTGGTAGTAGCGGATCGTCTCGACGCCGACGCCGGCGGCCTGGGCGACTCGGCCGACGGTCATCAACTCCGCGGCGCCGTCGGAACCCACGCCAACTGTTCTGACTCTCATAGCGGCACGAGGATAGCGTCGTGGCCCCCGCCAATCTCGTGTTGGCATTGACCGCGATCAAACCGGGCTGTAGCGTGCCGGATAGCATCTCCGGCACGCTGCACAGATCTACATGAGGACGCTCTTCAACCGCCGATTCCTGCGCACCGCCACATGGGCGATGCTGGCGGTTTGGCTGTTCGCCGTGTCTGCGAGCGTCGCAAATGCTTGTCTGCTCGAAGAGTCGCGCACGCATCGCCATGCGTCGACGTCGGACGGCATGCCGGCCGAAGCGGGCTCGGTGGGTGCCGGGCACCGTGTCGTGCGTGCCGCCCACGACGACGATCATCGGGAGCATCTGGCTGCCAAGGCACCGTGCCTGAAGGTCTGCGACGAAACCCCGCAGTCGCCGATCAATCAGGCGTCGAGCCCGGGCGTCGATGCGCCGGTTCTCGCCGCGGCGTTGTGGACCCCGTGGCATGCCGACGCGGCAACCGCGGGCGTCGACGCACGCCATGTCGTTGCGGCGGGGCCGGCCACGACCGGCCCGCCCTTGCGCGTCATCTTCTCGCGCCTCGTCCTATAGCTCGGTAGCTGGCCGGGCCACCGGCCTGCGGTGGGCGCATCGAGCGCCCGGCCGCTCTGCCGCATTCGCCGTCGGGACTTGACTCCGTAGTCGGCTACGGAGGTCAAATCGCCGCCAGCATCCACACCCGATCCTTGCTTTCTCTCGGCCGCACCCGCGCGCCGAGGATTTCGCAGCCAATCGCTTTCAGGAGCCCATGATGAACTTCGCACGTCCGTTGAGCCTTGCCGCATTTCTCGCCTTCGCCGCCACGAGCGTTGGCGCTGCCCAGGCTGACCAGCATCAATCCCACCACCCGGCCGGCGCCGCCTCCGCCTCGGCCGGCAAGTCAAAGCCGGCCGCGGCACCGAAAGCCGCCGCGATGCAGTCTCAGATGATGGCCATGCAGGCGATGCACCAGAAGATGATGGCCGCCAAGACGCCCGAGGAGCGCAATGCCCTGATGGCCGAGCACATGAAGCTGATGCAGGACGGCATGGCCATGATGCAGTCGATGCGGGCCGAAGGCATGAAGATGGACCCGGCCGCGCGCCAGCGAATGATGGAGATGCGCGTCGACATGATGCAGTCGATGATGCAGATGATGATGGACGGCATGCCTGCGGCGGCGCCGGCCAAGTGAGCCGGCGATGACCACCGCGCCCACGCTGCACGACCAGCGTCGCGAGCCGCCGCCGCGCTTCTGGAGGTCGCGCTACGCGATCGGCTTCGTCCTGCTCACCGGCATCGCTGCCTGGTTCCTGCTCAGCGAGCATCGTGCGCACCTCACCGGAGCGTTGCCGTTTCTGCTGCTGCTGGCGTGCCCGCTGCTGCATAGGTTCATGCACCGAGGACATGGTGATCACGGCCTGTCTCGGCGCGCCGAACCCGAGCCGCACAGAGGTGAACCACGATGACCCACGATGCCCCGGCCTACGGCCTTTGGATGCTCGTCATCCTGAATTCGGCCGTCTTCATCATCTTCGCTTTCAGCTTCTTCAAGCCGCGGACGGCGCGCGATTGGCGTAGCTTCAGCGCGTTCGCCGCCTTCATAGTGGCGCTGTTCGTCGAGATGTACGGTTTCCCGCTGACGATCTACCTGCTGTCGGGATGGCTGCAGTCGCGCTACCCCGGGCTGGACCTGCTGTCGCATGACAGTGGACATTTGTGGTCGACGCTGCTGGGCGAGAAGGGCGACCCGCACTTCAGCCCGCTGCACATCGCGAGCTATGTGTCCCTTGGCCTGGGCTTCTGGCTGCTGTCGAGCGCATGGAACGTGCTGTACCACGCGCGGCGCCACGGGATGCTGGCCACGACCGGGCCGTACGCTCGGATTCGCCATCCGCAGTACGTGGCCTTCGTGATGATCCTGCTCGGCTTCCTGCTGCAGTGGCCGACGCTGCTGACGCTGCTGATGTTCCCGGTGCTCGTCGCGATGTACGCCCGCCTGGCGGTCAACGAGGAGCGCGACATGCGGCGCGAGTTCGGCCCGGCCTTCGACGCCTATGCGGCGCGAACGCCGCGTTTCTTCCCTTCCTGGCGCCGCAGGGTCGGGGCAGCGTGATCGTGCCGGCGGCCAGCGCTCGCTCGCAACGCGAGCCCTCGACTTCGGAGGATGGACCATGAACAGTCCCGACGACCTGAACCGCAGACGCTGGCTGACCACTGCTTCGATCACAGGCGGAGCCGGGCTGGTCGCGACCGCGGTGCCGTTCGCGGCATCGATGGCGCCGAGCGAGCGCGCCAAGGCGCTCGGCGCGCCGGTGGCGGTGGATGTCCAGGACCTCGTCCCCGGCGCGATCCGCACCGTCGAGTGGCGCGGCAAGCCGGTGTTCGTCTTCAGGCGCACGCCGCAGATGCTCGCGTCGCTGCCGGCGCACCATGCGCTGCTCGCCGATCCTATGTCTCGGCGCTCGATCCAGCCGCCCGACGCGGTCAACCCGACCCGGTCGCTCCGGTCCGAGATCGGGGTGATCGAAGCGGTGTGCACGCACCTCGGCTGCGTGCCGACGTATCGACCCGAGCCGGGAGCCGCGGATCTCGGTGCCGAATGGCCGGGCGGATTCTTCTGTCCCTGCCACGGCTCGAAGTTTGACCTGGCCGGCCGCGTCTTCAAGAACGTGCCCGCGCCGACGAATCTGACCGTGCCACCGTATGTCTTCACGTCCGAATCGGCGTTGCTCATCGGCGCCGACTCTGCCGCCTGACAACGGTCGATTGGCGGCACTACGCATGACGAACGCGACGATGACTGTGATCGATCGGCCGTCGGTTCCACAAGCAGTCCGGCCCTACGACGCGCACGCCGAAAGCGCTGCGACAGTCGCCGCCGACCCCGCGGCCTTGTTCACCTGGCTCGACGACCCGCGCCACCTCGGCGGCCACATGCAGCGGCGCTCGTGGCGAACGCTGGGCACGAGGATGGAATACCGCTTGGATGCCCTCGAAGGCCGCGCGGTGGGGTCGTCGATCCAGCTTGTCGGCGACCTGTGGGGAATTCACTTGTTTGTCGACGAAGTGGTCGTCGAACACGAACCGCCAAGGCGTAAGTCGTGGACGACCATCGGCGACCCGCGACTGGTTGTGATCGGCGACTACCGCATCAGCTTCGAGATATCGCCCGAGTCAGGCGGCAGCCGCTTGACGGTCGGCATCGACTACCAGCTGCCGCGCTGGCGGCCGGCCCTGCTTGCCCGCTGGGCGGCAGGCCGCTATGCCGATTGGTGCGTCGGCCGGATGGTCGGCGACACGGCCGCCAATTTCACTACCAAGGAGTCGAATGAAAACCAGCACCGTTGAAGTCGGCGGGTTGTTGTCGAGCCTGAGCGCCGTCGGCGTGCAGCGCCAGCTCGCTGCCCTTCCTGGCGTTCACCATGCCGACGTGAACTATGTCGCCGGCAGCGCCACCATCCACTATGACGAGGCCCGCGTCACGCTGGAGGACATCCGGCGACGCATCGCCGAGTGCGGCTACCACTGCCACGGCGAGATGCTGCCCGCACACATGTGCCTGCCGGAAGGCCACGCCGGGCATGCCGCCCATGCCGCCCACGGGGGGCATGCACACGCGGGCCATGCCGCCCCGGCGGTGACCGCACCGCCGGTACCTGCCCACCCAGGCCCCGGCGGCCACGAGGCGCACGCCGGCCACGAGGGCCACGGCCATGCGAGCGCGACGAGCGACATGATGCACGACATGGGCCACGCGCCGGGCATGTCGATGCAGGACATGGCCAACGACATGCGCAGCCGCTTCTTCGTTGCGCTGGTGTTCGCGATTCCGGTGTTCCTGTACTCGCCGATGGGCAAGATGTTCGGCGACTTCGCGACACCGTTCGGGATGGACCGCAAGCTGTTCCTGTTCATCGTCGCAACCGGCGCGATCGCCTATCCGGGCTGGCCGTTCTTCATTGCCGCCTGGCGTGCGGCGCGCAACAAGGTCGCCAACATGGCCACGCTGGTGGTGCTGTCGGTCGGCACGGGCTACGTCTTCAGCGTCGGTGCTACCTTCCTCTACGAGGGCGAGGTGTTCTACGAGGCGGCCGCGGTGCTGCTGGTGTTCATCCTGCTCGGCCACTGGCTGGAGATGCGCGCGCGGGCAGGAGCCTCCGACGCGATCCGGGCGCTGATGGACCTCGCGCCGCCGATGGCCAACGTGCTGCGCGATGGCGTGGAGACCAAAGTCCCGACCTCCGACGTGCTCGTCGGCGAGACCGTGGTCATCAAGCCCGGCGACAAGATCCCGGTAGACGGCAAGATCACCGACGGTGCGTCTCAGGTCGATGAGTCGATGCTCACCGGCGAATCGATGCCGGTGAAGAAGGTGGCCGGCGACGCCGTGATCGGCGCGACGATCAACAAGAGCGGCAGCTTCCGCTACCAGGCGACCAAGGTCGGTGCCGACACCGCGCTGGCGCAGATCGTCAAGCTGGTGCAGGAGGCGCAGAACTCCAAGGCGCCGGGCCAGCTGCTCGCGGACAAGGCGTCGCAGTGGCTGGTGCTGATCGCGATTGTCGTCGGGCTGGCGACCTTCGCGGTCTGGTTCTGGGTGCTCGGCCAGCCGCTTCTGTTCGCCCTCACGCTCACGATCACCGTCTTCGTCATCGCCTGCCCCGACGCGCTCGGCTTGGCCACGCCGATGGCGATCATGGTCGGCACCGGCCTGGGCGCGATGAACGGCATCCTGTTCAAGAATGCCGCTGCACTGGAGAACGCCACCAAGCTGACGGTGGTCGTCTTCGACAAGACCGGCACGTTGACGCTCGGCCAGCCCGACGTCGTCGAGATGGTGCCGGCCCCTGGCGTCTCCGAGGCGCAGCTGCTCACGACTGCGGCTGCGGTCGAGAAGTTCTCCGAACATCCTCTGGCCCTAGCGGTGCTGAAGCGCGCCGGTCCGGAAATCGCCGAGACCGCGAGCGCCTTCACCAACATCGACGGCCAGGGCGCCCGAGCCAAGATCGGCAACGAGGTCGTGCTGCTCGGCAACCGCAAGCTGATGGAGGCCGAGCGGATCGACCTCGCGGAGCTGGCATCCGAAGCGGCCAGGCTGCAAGGCGGCGGCCGTACGGTCGTCCACGTGGCACGCGGCGGCCGCCTGATCGGCCTGATCGCGATTGCCGATGCCGTGCGCCCGACTTCCAAGGCCACGATCGCCAAGCTCCAGGAGCGCGGCGTCAAGGTGGCGATGATCACCGGCGACAACCAGGCGACCGCCGAGCGCATCGGCAAGGAACTCGGCATCGACATTGTGCTGGCCGACGTGCTGCCCGGCGAGAAGGCGTCGAAGGTCAAGGAGCTGCAGACCCAGGGCCACAAGGTCGGCATGGTCGGCGACGGCATCAACGACGCGCCGGCGCTGACGCAGGCCGATGTCGGCTTCGCGATCGGCGCGGGCACCGACGTGGCGATGGAGAGCGCCCAGGTCGTGCTGATGAAAAGCGACCCGTACGACGTGGTCGGCGCGATCGAACTGTCGCGCGCGACGCTGCGCAAGATGCACCAGAACCTGTGGTGGGCCGTGGGCTACAACGTCATCGCGTTCCCGCTCGCCGCCGGCGTGTTCTATCCGTTCACGCTGTCGCCCGAGGTGGCTGCGCTGTCGATGTCGGGCAGCTCGGCGATCGTCGCGATCAACGCGCTGATGCTCAAGCGCACGCGGCTGGCCGGCATCCGCGTCGTACAGCCCGGGCACGGCGCATCGTCGGGGCTGGCACCGACCCATGGGGTCGCGGCCTGACGCCGTGTGGCTGATCCGCCAATCGACCCGCGTTTTATGGCCGGCATTCCGCAGCTCGAACGGCCCCTGCCATCGCAGGCGGCGGGACTGAGCCCGATCCAGCTTGGCTGGCTGGCCGGCTCGGTCTTCGTGTTGTCCGCCGGCTATGGGGCACTCATGCCTCTGCTGCCCGCCTGGCTGGAGCCGTTGATGGCGACGGACGGCAAGACCGGTCTGTCGCGCCACGTCGGGCTGCTGAGCGGCATGTACGCGGCCGGCGTGCTGGTCGGCGCGCCGCTGTGGGGCAGAGTGTCCGACCGTCGGGGACGCAGGCGCACGCTGCTGGCCGGGCTGGTCGGCTACGTCGCCAGCCTGCTGCCGCTGCTCAGGCCCGACTGGATCGGCATCGTCGGCATCTACGTCCTGCGCGCGGCGAACGGCTTTTTCGTCGCCGCCGTCGTGCCCGTGGTTCCGGCGGTGGTGGCCGAGCACACGCCGCAGGATCTGCGCGCGCGCCGCTTCGCCTGGCTCGGCGCGATGTCGCTGCTCGGGTTCCTGTTCGGGCCCGGGCTGGCCGCGACGGTCGGCTCGCTGAGACGCGTTGTCGAAAGCGCGTTCGGCGGCGCGCCCGATCCGATGAACCTCGTGATCCTGGTCTCGGCAGCGCTCGGTGCCGTGATGATGTTCGGCCTGGCGGCCACGTTGTCCCGCGCCAGCGAATCCGTTGCCGACGCCGTGACGGTACCGGAGCCCGGGCGTGCGTTGGCCCCGGGGCTGTGGGCGCTGAACGGCATCGTCATGTTCGTGCTCGCCGGTTTCGAGCTGGGCATCGTGCTGCAGGGGCAGCAGCACGCCGACATCTCGCCACGCCAGATCTCGCTGATGTTCGCCCAGTGCAGCCTGGTGATGCTCGCGATCAACGCGCTGCTGTTCTTCACCGGTCTGCTCGATCGCGTCGCCGGCAGGAGCGTGATGTGCGCCGGCTTCGTGCTCGCGGTCGCTGGCCTGGCGATGCTGGCCCAGCACCGCGGCGACGGCTGGATGTACGTCGGTGTCAGCCTCACCGCAGCGGGCACCGGGCTGGTCCTGCCGACGGTCTCGTACCTCGCCGCCGGCACGTCGCCGCACCGGCTCGGCGCGGCGATGGGCGGGCTCGCGGCAGCGGCCGGTCTGGGCCAGACGCTCGGCTCGGCCGCCGCCGGCTGGCTGTTCGGCTCGGCTGCCCAGATCGGCTTCGCCTGGCTTGCCCTGCCGCTGCTCGCCACGCTGGGTGTGCTGCTCGCGCGGCCGGCGTGGTGGTCGGCTGCGGCAGCACCGCACGCTCGCGCCTTTCAGCCGCCCGGCCGCGTCGAGGGCCGGTCTCGACAGGAGCCATGACCATGCGCCGATACCTCACCGCCAACCTCGCGGCCGCGACGCTCGCGCTCTCGGGCTGCGGCTACAACGACTTCCAACGCCTGGACGAGCAGACCAGCGCGGCCTGGTCCGAAGTGCTGAACCAGTACCAGCGCCGCGCCGACCTGATCCCGAACGTCGTCGCCGCCGTCAAGGGCGAGGCCGGTTTCGAGCAGGAGACACTGACCAAGGTGATCGAGGCACGGTCGAGGGCGACCAGCATCCAGGCCACGCCCGAGCTGGTGAACAACCCCGAGGCTTTCGCCAAGTTCCAGGCGGCGCAGGGCGAGCTGTCGGGCGCCTTGTCACGGTTACTGGTCGTCTCGGAGAAGTATCCGAACCTGAGGGCCAACCAGGGCTTCCAGGCACTGCGCGTGCAACTCGAAGGCACCGAGAACGGCATCACCGTCGCCCGCGGACGCTACGTGCAGGCCGTGCAGGACTACAACGTGCTCGCGCGCAGCTTCCCGACCAACCTGACGGCGATGGTGTTCGGCTACCCGCCGAAGCCCAACTTCAGCGTCGCCGACGAGAAGGCGGTCGCCGCGCCGCCGAGGGTCGAGTTCGGCAAGCCGGCGCCGGGAGGCGCGTCCAAATGAACCAGACGGCGCGTCAGGCCCCGCGCTGGGCTTGCCTGGCCGCCACGCTGGTGGCGTGTGTCGTCGCGTTTGGCGCCTTTGCCCAGGATCTCGTGCCGGTGCCGGCACTGCGCGAGCGGGTCACCGACCTGACCGGCACGTTGAGCGCTGACCGCAAGGCGACGCTGGACAAGGCGCTGCGCGAATTCGACGAGCGCAAGGGGGTCCAGTTCGCCGTGCTGATGGTCGAGACCACGAAGCCGGAGCCGATCGAGCAGTACGCGCTGCGCGTCGTCGAGCAATGGAAGCTCGGGCGGCGCAAGGTCGACGACGGCGCCCTGCTGCTGGTGGCGAAAGCCGACCGCGCCGTGCGCATCGAGGTGGGCTACGGCATCGAGGGCGTGCTGAACGACCTGACCGCGCGCCGGATCATCGACGAGGAGATCACACCGCGTTTCCGGGCCGGGGACTTCGACGGCGGCATCGCGGCCGGCGCCGAGCGGATGATGCGTGTGATCGACGGCGAACCCTTGCCCGCGCCGCGCGAGCCGCGCCGCAGCGTCGGCGAAGGCGACCTCGGACGGAACTGGCCGGTGCTGTTCATCGTCGCCCTGGTCCTGGGCGGATTCGTCAGGCACGCGATCGGGCGATTGCCGGGCGCATTGGTCGTCGGTGGCGTGCTCGGCGTCGTCGCCTGGTTCGCGATCGGCACGATCGCGGTGGCGGCGATGGCGGGCCTGGCCGGCTTCGTCGTCACGCTGCTCGGCATTGGCGCGGGAGGGCACGGCGGGCATCGCCACGGCGGCGGAAGCTGGCCGCGCGGCGGCGGCTGGTCGCGTGGCGGTGGAGGCTTTCGCGGCGGCGGCGGAGGCTTCGGCGGCGGCGGGTCGTCTGGGCGGTGGTGAACATGGATCTTGCGCGCGTCTTCCGCCACCTGACGACCCCCTCGTCGCGCATGCGCCGGGCGTTCCCGCAGGCGACGCTCGACGCGATCGAGGCGGCCATCCGTTCCGGTGAAAGCCTGCACGGCGGCGAACTGCGCTTCGTGGTCGAGAGCTCGCTCGACGGTGCCCCGCTCTGGGGCGGTCAATCGCCGCGCGAGCGGGCGATCGAGCTGTTCTCGCAGCTTCGGGTGTGGGACACCGAACACAACAGCGGCGTGCTGATGTACGTGCTCATGGCCGATCGAAGCGTCGAGATCGTCGCCGATCGCGGCATCGACGCACGCGCCGGGGCCCGAGCCTGGCTCGACATCGGCCGCTCGATGGAGACGCGTTTCCGCGCCGGCGAGTTCGACACCGGCGCTCGCGAGGGCATCGAAGCCGTGTCGGCCCTGCTCGCCCGGCACTTTCCGCGCGCAGTCGACGACCGCAACGAGTTGCCCGACCGCCCGCTCGTGCTCTGACGCCTCGACCAAGAAGGATCTCCGATGCGACTTCAATTCCTCGGCGCCACCGGCACCGTCACCGGTTCCAAGTACCTGCTGCGCCACCGCGATGCCAGGCTGCTCGTCGACTGCGGCCTGTTCCAGGGCTACAAGCAGCTGCGCCTGCGCAACTGGGAGGCCTTGCCTGTTCCGGCGAGCGAGATCGATGCGGTCGTGCTGACCCATGCGCACATCGACCACAGCGGCTACCTGCCGCTGCTGGCACGGCAAGGCTTTTGCGGCAAGATCTATTGCTCCGCGGCAACCCGCGACCTGTGCCGCATCCTGCTGCCCGACAGCGGCCACCTGCAAGAGGAGGAGGCTGCCTACGCCAACCGTCACGACTTCTCCAAGCACAGACCGGCGCTGCCGCTGTACACACGCGAAGATGCCGAGCGCTGCCTGACGCTCTTTGCGCCGCAGGAATTCGGCGTCCCCTGGCATCCATTGCCCGGGCTGCAGGCGCGACTCGATCCCTCGGGCCACATGCTCGGTTCCGCGTTCGTCCACCTGGACGACGGCCGGCGCTCGATCCTCTTCTCCGGCGACATCGGCCGGCCGAACGATCTGGTGCTGCGCGCGCCGGTCCGGGTGCCGGGCGCCGATACGGTCGTCGTCGAGTCGACCTACGGCGACCGGCAGCACGAACCGGCCGATCCGCTGCTGCAGCTCGGCGAGGTCGTCAACCGCACCGCCGCACGGGGCGGCGCGGTGGTGATTCCGGCCTTCGCCGTCGGTCGCGCGCAGAGTCTGATGTATGCACTGCACCTGCTGAAGGAGCGCGGCGCCATCCACCATCTGCCGGTCTACCTCGACAGCCCGATGGCGATCGACGCGACGCGTATCTACCACGCGCATCGGGCCGAGCACCGTCTCACTCCCGAGCAGTGCGACGCGATGTGCCACGCCGCGACGATCGTCAACAAGACCGAGGACTCCAAGGCGCTGAGTGCGCGTCGCGGCCCGATGGTCATCATCTCGGCCAGCGGCATGGCCACCGGCGGCCGCGTCGTGCACCACCTGAAGGCCTTTGCCCCGGATCGGCGCAACACGATCCTCTTCGCCGGCTATCAGGCGGGCGGAACGCGCGGCGCGTCGATCCTGAACGGCGCGGCCTCGGTGCGCATCCACGGCGAGGACGTGCCGGTCCGCGCAGAGGTTGCATCGTTGCCCAACCTGTCGGCGCATGCCGATGCCGGCGAGATCGTCGACTGGATGCGCGGCTTCCAGCGCTCACCGACGCAGGTATTCGTCACGCACGGCGAACCCGCAGCAGCCGACGCGATGCGGCTGCGCATCGAACACGAGCTGGGCTGGAACGCACGCGTGCCCGACTACCTCCAGACCGTCGATCTGCCATGACCGCCGCCGGAAAGACCATGCCTCTCGGCGACGATGCCGCGCATACGCTGCGCGCTTGGCGCACCGGGATCGACACCCACCAGGAACCGGTGGCCTACATGCGCCGCGATTGCCCGGTGTGCCGCTCGGAAGGCTTCGCGACCCAGGCTCGCCTGCAACTCGCCGCGGGTGCACGACGCATCGTCGTTACGCTGAGCGTGGTCGACGGCGACTGGTTCGTGCCGGGCGTCGTCGGCTTGTCGGAGTCAGCCTGGGAGGCACTGCGCCCGGAATCCGGTCAGCCGGTCTCCATCACGCACGCGCCGCCGCTGGACTCGCTGAGCCACGTCCGGGCCAAGGTCTACGGCCACCGTCTCGACCAGGCCGCGTTCGGCGCGGTGATCGACGATGTGGCCGCGGGCCGCTATTCCGACCTGCACCTGGCCGCGTTCATCACCGCCTGCGCGGCCGAGAGCCTGGACCTCGACGAGACGGTTGCGCTGACGCGGGCGATGATCCAGGTCGGCGATCGCGTCGCCTGGGGCCGCGGCACGGTCGTCGACAAGCACTGTGTCGGCGGCTTGCCCGGCAACCGGACGACGCTGCTGGTCGTGCCGATCGTCACCGCCTGCGGGCTGACGATGCCCAAGACCTCGTCGCGCGCGATCACGTCGCCGGCCGGCACGGCCGACACGATGGAGGTGCTCGCCCCGGTGGACCTCGACGTCGCGGCCATGCGCCGCACGGTCGAGCGCACCGGCGGCTGCATCGTCTGGGGCGGATCGGTACGGCTGAGCCCGGCCGACGACATCCTGATCCGCGTCGAGCGCCCGCTCGACCTCGACAGCGAGGGGCAACTGGTCGCGTCGGTGCTGTCGAAGAAGTCGGCGGCCGGTTCGACGCATGTGCTGATCGACCTGCCGGTCGGCCCGACCGCCAAGGTGCGCAGCGAACAGGCCGCGGCGTCGCTCGGCCGCAGACTGATCGACGTCGGCCGCGCGATCGGGCTGCAGGTCGCGCTGCGGCTGACCGACGGCCTGCAGCCGGTCGGCCGCGGCATCGGCCCGGCGCTCGAGGCGCGCGACGTGCTCGCCGTGCTGCGTGGACGGGCCGACGCACCCGACGACCTACGACAGCGTGCGCTGCAGCTGGCCGGCGACATCCTCGAGATGGGTGGTGCGGCTGCGACGGGCGACGGCTTGCGACTCGCCGGTGAAGTGCTTGCCGACGGCCGTGCCTGGCTTCGCTTGCAGGCGATCTGCGAGGCGCAGGGTGGGATGCGGGAGATTCCGACCGCGGCGCACCGGCATGTCGTCACGGCGCAGGCGTCGGGCGTCATCGCGGCCATCGACAACCGCGTGCTCGCGCGCGCCGCGAAGTTGGCCGGCGCGCCGACGGCTCCAGCGGCGGGCATCGACGTGCACGCACGCCTGGGCGACGAGGTCGAGAGCGGGCAACCGCTGTTCACGCTGCACGCCCAGGCCCCCGGCGAACTGGCCTACACGCTGCAGTTCGTCGGCTCGCGGCCACCGATCTTCAAAGTCTCGCAAGAGGTATGAAGCCGATCGTCTTTCGCCTGCCCGGCGACGAAGCCTTCGCCGAAGGTGTGATCCGCGAGCTGCAAGCCGAACGCGCAGTGCTGGCGCTGCATCGCTTTCCCGACGGCGAATCGCTGGTGCGACTCGACGCCGACGTGAGCGGGCGGGACGTCGTGTTCGTGGCGAGCCTCGCCCGCCCCGACGAGAAGACCTTGCCGCTGTTGTTCGCCGCCGATGCCGCACGCGACCTCGGTGCCGCGCGCGTGCTGCTGGCGGCGCCCTATCTCGCCTACCTGCGCCAGGACCGCCGCTTCCACGCGGGCGAGGCCATCACGTCGAAGACTTTCGCGGCGCTGCTGTCGAACGCGTTCGATGCGCTGGTGACCGTCGATCCGCACCTGCACCGCTGGCACGCGCTGGGCGAGATCTACCGAGTGCCGACCCGGGTCGTGCCATCGGCGCCGCTGATCGCCGAGTGGGTCCGTACCCATGTCGCGCGGCCGCTGCTGATCGGCCCCGACGCCGAAAGCGAGCAGTGGGTCGCGGAGGTCGCCCGCGGCGCCGGCGCGCCGTTCACGGTGCTGCGCAAGCTCCGCCGCGGCGACCGCGACGTCGAGGTCAGCCTGCCCGATGTCTCGGCTTGGATGGACCGCGAACCGGTGCTGGTCGACGACATCGTGTCGAGCGCGCGCACGATGATCGAGGCGGTCGGCAGCGTGCGCCGCGCCGGCCTCGCGCCGCCGGTGTGCATCGGCGTGCACGCGCTGTTCGCACCCGGCGCCTACGAGGCGCTGCGGGTCGCCGGGCCGAAGGCGGTGGCGACCTGCGACACGGTTGCGCACGCCTCGAACGTCATCACGGTCGCGCCTGCGCTGGCGGCTGCGATCGCCGACCTGCTGCCGGGGAACGTACCGTGAACGTTGTCGAGCCGCGCATCAAGCCGGCCCTGGCCTACCACGCGCTCACGCTGCTGTACGACCGTGTGGTCGCGCTGACGACGCGCGAACGCACCTTCAAGTCGGCGTTGCTGGACCAGGCAGGGCTGTGCCCCGGGCAACGGGTGGTCGACATCGGCTGCGGCACCGGAACCCTGGCATTGCAGGCGGCGGCGCGCTACGCGGGGCTCCTCGTCGTCGGCATCGACGCTGACCCCGCCGTGCTGGTGCTGGCCCGGCGCAAGGCGCGTACGGCCGGCGCCGACATCCGCTTCGAGCAGGCGCTCTCGCACGCCTTGCCGTTCGCGACGGAGGAGTTCGACCGGGCGCTGTCGAGCTTGTTCTTCCATCACCTGCTGCCCGCCGACAAGCAGGCCACTGCGCGCGAGGTGTGGCGGGTGCTGCGTCCGGGCGGCGAGTTCCACGTGGCCGACTGGGGCCGCGCCGCCGGCCCGCTGAGTCGCGCCGCGTTCGTGGCGATCCAGTTGCTCGACGGCTTCGCGACCACGCTCGATGCGGTCGCCGGCCGCCTGCCTGGCGTTCTGCAGCAGGCCGGTTTCGACCAGGTCGTCGAGACGCGGCGCTTGGCCACCGTCTTCGGCACGCTGTCGCTGTACCGCGCCGCCAAGCCGGAGCGTCCGCCATGAGCAGCCGCACACGCCGCTCCAGTGCCTGGCGCGCAATGCAGATCGCTTGGTCCATCGCCGCTTTCGGTGCCTGGGTGGGCTGGCACCGCGGGCTGCTGCGCTGCGACGGCCGTGCGGTCGCCGAGCGCTTTGCCGATGTGCTGCAGCGGCTCGGCACCACCTTCATCAAGCTCGGTCAGCACCTGAGCCTGCGCGCCGACCTGTTGCCCGAGGAAGCCCAGCGCGCCCTCGCGGGACTGCAGTCGCATGCGGCGCCGTTTCCCGCGGCACAGGCCGTCAGCGAGGTGGAAGCCGCGTTCGGTCGCCGCTGGCAAGAGCTGTTCGCTCACTTCGATCTCGAACCGCTCGCTGCGGCGTCGGTGGCGCAGATCCATCGCGCGACGCTTACCGACGGGCTCGACGTGATCGTGAAGATCCGGCGTCCGGGTGCGGCGGAGCTTGCAGACGCCGACATGCGCGTGCTGCGCACCGTGGTGCGCACGGTGCAGTGGTTCGTTCCAGCGCTGCGCCCCTGGGGCTTGGTCGCGGTCATCGACGAGATCGGCGCCAACCTGCGGCTGGAGATGGACCTGGCGCGCGAAGCCCGCTTCGTGCGGCGCTTTGCCGATGCCTGGCGCGGCTCGGTCGACATCGACATCCCCGATGTCGTCGACGGTCTGTTCACGCCGACCGTGATGGTGCAACGCTTCAGCCGCGGCAGCCAGCTCCATGCCCTGGCACCCGAGGCGCGCGAAGCCGCGGCGCGCAAGCTGGTCGATGGCTACGCCGTGCAGATCTTCCGGCACGGGCTGTTCCACGGCGACCCGCATCCGGGCAATCTGTTCGTGATGGCCGACGGCCGCATCTGCCTGCACGACTTCGGCATCGTCGGCCGGGTCGACCCGCGCATGCGCCGCGCCCTGGCGGCATTCGCGCTCGCCTTCGTCGATCAGGACGCGGAATGGATGGTCGACGCCTGGCTTGACCTCGGGCTGGTCGGCGAGCGCGCCAGGCGCGAGGCCTTCGGCCCGGTCGTGCGTTCTCTGATCGCCGATTGCGCCGAACGACCGTTGAGCGACTGGTCACTGTCGGGCGCGCTCGGCCGGCTCGCGGCCGCCGGGCGCTCGCAGGACCTGCGCCTGCCGCTGGACCTGCTGGTGCTGACGCGTGCGCTGCTGCTGCTCGAAGGTACGGTACGTTCGCTGGCACCGGAGTTCTCGATCTTCGAGACCGTATCACGGCAGGCCGCGGCCGGCGTGCTGGATGAGGCGCCGCAGTCCCCGGCATCCCGGCGCCTGCCCTACGAACTGGGCAGTGCCGCGGCCGATCTGCCGGCGCTGTTCGCGCGCAGCCTGCACGACGCCTTGCGCCGCCGACGCATGCTCGAGATCCCGATCGTGCCCGATGCGCGGCTGCTGGACAGCATCAACCGGGCCGGCCGGCAGGTGGCGTTGGCGCTGGTCACGCTGGGGCTGTACATCGCTTCCAGCCTGCTGATGCAGCATGGCGTCGGTCCCCGCTGGGGCGAGCTGCCGATACTCGCGCTCGCCGGCTACGTGCTTGCGATCCGCCTGACGCTCACTATCGCCCGGGGGTGATGCTCCACGGCGACGCGCACGATCGAATCACCTGCGGCCGCCCTGCATCACCACTTGCGGATCGCCGCGCCCCTCGACTGCCGCGAGTTCATCGGCGTTCAGCAGGCCGTCCACGCGCGCACCGACCAGCGCCGCGGCCGTAGCGACGATGTGGGCCCAGGTGCAGCGGTTGGCAAAGAGCATGCCGGCGACGTCCAGTGTGCCGCCGCGGCTGACGTAGCCCAGCGCGGCGGTGTGCTCCGGCCCTGTATCGCAACGTCGCAGCAGGCCGAGCATCGGCTCCGGCCGCGTGTGGCTGACGAGCACGCGTGCGCGTGCCGAGGCGGGGAGCAACTCCCGCAGCACATCGGCGTCGGCGACGAAGCTCGCTTCCCTCGCGTCGCGCGGCTGCCGCAAGCGCGCTGGCTCGAGCAGGCAGACCACCGCCGTCGCGACACCGCATGCGTCCAGCCGCTCGGCCGCGCGCAGGCATTCCTCGAGCTGGTACGCACCCACCGCGAGCAACAGTACCGACGCCCGCGCGCACGGCTTGACGGTCATGGCGCCATGCGTCACGAGTTGCTGGGCCTGCTGCTCGGTAACTCGGACCGGCAGAGGCCGCTTGGGCACGATCAGTGTCCAGAACTGTCCGCGCGTCGCATACGCGGCGCGCAGTGTCGCCAAGGCGCTGTTCGCGTCGACCGGGAACAACACGCGCGAAACGTCGGACATCTCGCCGATCAGCGCTTCAGCCAGCGTCGGATCCTGGTGCGACTGCTCGTTCTTGCCGTTCTCCCAGGTGTGCGAGGTCGCCAGCGTCACGACCGACAGCCAGCCCGGCGGGTTGCCGGCCTCGGCCTGATGGCGGGCAAACATTATCTCCTGACGCAGCGCGCCCAGCATCTTGACGGCGAAGGCCTCGTAGGAGACGACCAGGTTGATCCCGCCCTTGTTGCCGAGCGCCGCGCTGACCACGGCCTCCTCGTTCAGCGCGGTGATCACCGACCCGTTCACGGCTTCGGCGACGCCCGGCTCCGCCGCGATGACCCGATGCTTCAACAGGTCCAGGGTCCGGTCCATCCGGTTGCTGCGCAGCTCGTCGGGATTGCCCACGCGGGGGCGCAGCTGCGGGTTGGCTGCGACGATCGCCGCGAACGCCTCGTCGAGCGCCGCCATCGGCGACACGGACCCGGCGCCCACGCTGTGCCACAGCGCGGGCGGCAACACCGGCAGTGCCACGTCGCGCCTGGCCAGCGCATGGTCGCGCTCGCGCACTCGCCCCTGTGCGGCGTGTCTGCACAGCAGTGCCAGCGCTGCATCCAGCTCCGCCGGCTCGACGCGCAGCGCCCGCGCGCCTTCGTTGAACAACGTCCGGGCCGCACCGTCCGCACTCGGATTGCCCACCAGCGGCAGGTTATGGGCGGCGTTGGTCCCGGCGCCCGGGAAGCCGAAGCCTTTCGGCGCCTCGGCGATGGTGTAGTGCAGAGGCACCGGGTACTGGACGCGCCCCTGCTTGACTGCGACGCCGCACGCCGCCAGCCGCTCCTCCATCGCATGAATCGCCCACGCGAAGGCCGCCGGGTCGGTGCCATCGATCTCCATCGGATCGAAGCCGTGGCTGCGCAAGTGCCCCTCAAGCCAGGCCCGGCCGCCCTGCTGCTGCAGGGTGCTGCGCTGCTCGATGCGGCGCCCGTTCAGGATCATGAACGGCGCGACGAAGCCGCTGTCCTCGGCCCGCCACCAGCGCGGAGCCCAGTCGCTGCCACGCTGCTCCTCGAACGCACCGTCGCTCAGGAACACGACCAGCCGCTCGCCCGGCAGCGGCATGTGAACGTACTGCAGCTCCGCAAACCCCAGGTAACCGCCCTCCGACAGACCGCCGGCCGTGTTCGGCCCCACATGGCTGCCCAGCGGCGAGGCGGGACGGCCGTCGGGTGTGATCGCGTAGCTGTAGAAATCACGCACGAAGCGGGTCAGGCCGGACTCGGTACGGTCGTAGCGTTCGGCGTGGCGTGGCGTCAGGTTGCCCACCAGCAGGTTGCTGGCATCGATGCCCGCAACGCAGTGGCCTTGCCCCATGAGCCAGCCGCGGGTCAGCCCGCTCAGCGCATTGGCCGCGAGATAGCCGACATAAGCCGGCACGATGTTCAAGGACCCGCCCGTATGCCCCTCGGGCGTCGGCTTGAAGTCGGCGGCTGCCAGTGCGCGCCCGTCGAGGTAGACATTGCGTGCGTAGGTCATGTGCACCGTCAGCCACATCGCGGCGGCCGCGACGCGGTCGGCTGCCCACAGTGTGCGGTACACCGCTTCGGCATCCGGGGCCTTGCCGCCCGCGACGAGGACCGATGCCAGGTCGTGGATGCGCAATTGCGTCAGGTCACCGTGGACGAAGGGGCCGAAGCCACGCGCCCAGCGTGCGAACTCGGGTTCTGACTCGCGGAAAAGCCGGGTGCGTTCGGCGATCCAGGGGAGCTGGTGGTTCATTTCACATGCAGGTTGAGGTGGCCAGAAACTCGTCGTCATGACGGCTGAACCGGGACAACGGCCACGCGCAACTGCGCCGGCGAGCTGGCTTGGTTCATCAAGCTGTCGAGCATCGCCCGGTCGACGACCTCTTTCTCCAGCAGCAGCGCGGCGAGCGCATCGAGCGTGGTCCGATGGGCGGTCAGCGTCTGCGTGACGCGCTGGCGCGCCTCGTCGAGGATGCGCCGCACTTCGCCATCGATCGCCTCTGCGGTCCGTTCGCTGTACTCGCGTGCCCCCGGCATCGTCGGTCCGTTCAGGTACAGCGGCACCGGGCGCGAGTCGAAGGCCGCCAGCCCGAGCGACTCGCTCATGCCGTAGTGGGTGACCATGTGCCGTGCCATATCGGTCGCGCGCTGCAGGTCGTTCTCGGCGCCGGTCGAGACGTCGTCGAAGACCAGCTGCTCGGCCACCCGGCCACCCAGCAGCACGTCGATGCGGTCGAGCAGTTCGCTCCTGCGCATCAGGTAGCGGTCCTCGGTCGGCGACTGCTGCGTGTAGCCGAGCGCGGCGATGCCGCGCGGGATGATCGACACCTTGGACACTCGATCGGTGTTGCTGCGCATCTCGGCGACCACCGCATGGCCCGCCTCGTGATAGGCGACAAACCTGCGCTCCATCGGGTTCATCACCCGGTTCTTCTTCTCCAGGCCGGCGACGATGCGCTCCAGCGCCTCGTCGAAATCGGTCATTTCGACCGCCAGCTTGTCGTGCTTCGCGGCGCGCAACGTCGCCTCGTTGACCAGGTTCGCGAGGTCCGCGCCGGCGAACCCGGGGGTGCGGGCCGCGATCGCGCCCAGGTCGACGTCGGCTGCGAGCTTGACCTGCCTGGCATGCACCTCGAGGATCTGCCTGCGGCCGTTCAGGTCGGGGCGGTCGATCGCCACATGGCGGTCGAAGCGCCCCGGCCGCAGCAGTGCCGGGTCGAGGATCTCCGGCCGGTTCGTCGCCGCCATGATGATGACGCCGCGGTTGGTGTCGAAACCGTCCATCTCGACGAGCAGCTGGTTCAGTGTCTGCTCGTGCTCCTCATGCCCGCCCGTCATGCCGATGCCGCGCGCCTTGCCCAGCGCGTCCAGCTCGTCGATGAAGACGATGCACGGCGCCTTCGCCTCGGCCTGGTCGAAGAGGTCGCGCACGCGCGCCGCGCCGACACCGACGAACATCTCGACGAACTCGGAGCCGTTGATCGAGAAGAACGGCACGCCCGCCTCGCCGGCCACCGCCTTGGCGAGCAGCGTCTTGCCGGTCCCCGGCGCACCGACGATCAGCACGCCCTTGGGAATCTTCCCGCCCAGGCGCTTGTAGCGGTCCGGGTTCCTGAGGAATTCGACGACCTCCATCAGCTCCTCGCGCGCCTCGTCGATGCCCGCCACGTCCTTGAAGGTCACGCCGGTGTCGTTCTGCATGTAGACCTTGGCCTTGCTCTTGCCGATCTCCAGCATGCCGCCGTGGCCCATGCCGCCCCCGATGCGCTTCATCAGGAACCACCAGATGCCGAAGAAGACCAGCGCCGGTGCCACCCACGACACCAGCGCGCCGATCCACTTGCTCTGCCGCACCGTGCCGTAGCGCACCTTCGCGGCATCAAGCTGGGCGACCAGCCCGGGGTCGTCGACGATGGCGGTCGCAAAGCCGTGTTCGCCACCGGCGCGCTTCAGCGCCTCGACCTTGTCCTTCGGCAGGATCTGTTCGAGCCCGTCGGCGCGCAGCTTGCCGGTGGCCATGCCGTCGGCGATGGTCACATCATCGACCTTGCCGGCGGCCAGCGCCTGTTTGAACTCGCTGTAGGTCAGTGTCTGCGTATGCCGCGCCGGCACGAATTCCTGCACCAGGAGCATGCCCACCAGCGCGGCGAGCACGTACCAAAGCGAGAAGGTCTGCTTCCTGTCCATCGGCTTCACTCCTTGTGGCAAAGACCCTTCAGTGAATCCCGCGCTTGCGCGAGCGCCGCTCGTCGAGCGCGACTTTGATCGCGCCCCAGAGGATCAGCGCCGGACAGACGAGCAGCAGCGCCGCCAGCAGCGAGCTCCACCAGGCGAAGCCGAAGGACCAGAGGATCGACGCCGCGATGATCACGGCGAGCGCAGGGCACAGCCACAACCAGCGCTTGGCGAATTCGGGCCAGGGGATGCGCGACATGGCATCGCTCCTCATTGCAGCCGCGCCCGCTTCAGCAGCGCGGAATTGACGATCACCGACAGCGAAGACAAGGCCATGGCCGCAGCGGCGATGATCGGATTGAGGAAGCCGAGCGCCGCAACCGGCACGCCGATGGCGTTGTAGACGAAGGCCCAGAACAGGTTGTGCCTGATCGTGCGCATCGTCGCGCGCGACAGGCGAATGCCCGTGACGACGTCGCGCACGTCGCTGCGCACGAGGATGATGCCGCCGGTCTCCTTGGCCACGTCGGAGCCCGAGCCGATCGCGATGCCGATGTCGGCTGTCGCCAGCGCCGGTGCGTCGTTGACGCCGTCGCCGACCATGCCGACCACCTCGCCAGACTGCTGCAACTCCTTGACGATGCGCGCCTTGTCCGACGGCAGCACGTCGGCGATCACGCGGGCTATGCCGAGCGAGCGCGCGATAGCCGCTGCGGTGCGCGCGTTGTCGCCGGTGAGCATCACGACCTCAATGCCCTCGGCGCGCAGCGCTTCGACGGCCTCGCGCGCCTCGGGCTTGATCGTGTCGGCGACTGCGATCACCGCCGCAAGCCGGTCGTCGCAGGCCAGCAGCATCGCCGTCTTGCCGTCCGCCTGATAACGCTCCATGTCCGCGGCGACAGCGTCGACGGCGATGCTGTCGCGCTCCATCAACCGGCGGTTGCCCATCAGCACCGATCGCCCGTCGACCTGGCCGCGAACGCCATGGCCGGGAATCGCCTCGAAACCCTCGACCCGCGAAGGCGTGATGCCGGCTTGCGCCGCGCCGCGCACGATGGCCTCGGCCAGCGGATGTTCGGAGCGGGCCTCGAGGCTCGCCGCCAGGCGAAGTGCCTCCTCGCGTGTGCAGGGGCCGCAGGTCAGCACGTCGGTGATCGCCGGCTCGCCCTTGGTGAGCGTGCCGGTCTTGTCGAAGACGACGGTGCTCAGGCGCTGCGCCTTCTCCAGCACTTCGCCGCCGCGGATCAGGATTCCGGCTTGCGCGCCGCGTCCCACGCCGACCATCAGCGCTGCCGGCGTGGCGATGCCCAATGCGCAGGGGCAGGCGATGATCAGCACCGCGATGAAGGCGAGCAGCCCCTGCGGGAAGTTGCCGGCGAGCCACCATCCGGCGAACGCGACGATCGCGGTGCCGACCACGGCGGGCACGAACCAGCGCGTCACCTCGTCGGCGATGCGCTGGATCGGTGCGCTGCTCGCCTGGGCATCCTCGACCATCTTGATGATCTGCGCGAGCGCGGTCTCGGCGCCGATGCGAGAGGCCTCGAAGCGGAAGCTGCCGGTGCGGTTGAGCGTGCCGCCGATGACCTTCGCGCCGGGTCGCTTGTCCACGGGCATCGACTCGCCGGTGAGCATCGATTCGTCGACCGAGGACGAGCCGTCGATCACGACGCCGTCGGTCGCGATGCGCTCGCCCGGGCGCACGACCAGCGTCTCGCCGACCATCACCTGCTCGGCGGGGATCTCGACTTCGATGCCGTCGCGGATCACGTGCGCGGTCGACGGCTTCAAGTCGAGCAGCTTGCGCACCGCGGCCGACGAGTGCTTCTTGATGATCTCCTCCATGTACTTGCCGAGCAGCACGAAGGCGATGATCACCGCCGAGACCTCGAAGTAGACATCGCGCTCCTCGACCTTGACCGGCAGCACCTCGGGGAAGAACAGCACCGCGACGCTGTAGAAGTAGGCGACCGAGGTGCCGAGCGCGATCAGCAGGTCCATGTTGATCGCGCGGTTGCGCAGCGCGTTGAAGGCGCCGACGTAGAAGCTCCAGCCGCCGATGAACTGCACCGGCGTGACCAGCAGGAACAGCCACACGCCCCAGGTGAACCAGGGCAGCGCCGGGATCGGCACCCAGGTCAGCAGCGTCGCGCCGGTGGCCAGCGCGATGAAAGCCCCGGCGCGCATGATCGCCAGCGCCAGAACGCCCGTCAGCGCGATCGCCACGCGCGTACGCATCGATTTCAACTCGGCTTCGGGCGACTCGAAGGTGCGCTGACAGCTGGCGCTGCAGAAGTAGTAGCTGCGGCCCGCGCGCTCGGTCTTCAACGCGGTCGCCTTGTCGACGACCATGCCGCAGATCGGGTCCTTCGCCCGGCCCGACTCGGGTCGACGGATGACCGTCTGCAATGGCATGCCGTGCGCCGCGGCGGCGTTGGCCGGCGCGGCCGCGGGCGCGATGCCGGCGGTACCCACGTAGCGGGCCGGGTCGCGTCGGAACTCGGCCAGGCAACGCGCGGAACAGAAGTGGTAGGTGCGTCCACCCTGGTCGACGCAGCCTGCGGCCTTGGCCGGATCGACCGTCATTCCGCAGACGGGGTCGACCACCGCGGCAGCCGGCCCTGCGGTTCCGTCGTGAAGCAATGTCTGTGTCATGTTCATCTCCCAAACGGTGTGAGGGCTCGCGCCTCGGGCGTTGCGCAGCGGTCATCAAGCAGGCAGGGCTTCTCGCCCGCGGTAGAGATCGCGTCGGGTCAGCGGAACCGGCCACGCACCGCCCGCGCGCTTGGAGGCAACGATCTGGTAGATGCCCGTTCCGCCGGCCTCGAACTCGAGGGCGCAGGCCGCCATGTAGAGGCGCCAGATGCGGTAGGGCACCTCGCCGACTTCGCGCACCGCTTCGTCTCGGCGCGCCTCCAGCCTGTGCACCCAGTGGCGCAGCGTCAACGCGTAATGCGGGCGCAGGCCTTCGACGTCGTGGATTTCGAAGCCGGCCCGCTCCATGCCGAGCTGGATGTTGCTGACGCAGTCGAGTTCGCCGTCCGGGAATACGTAGCGATTGATGAACTCGGTCGCGACGGTCCGGTTCCAGCCCTCTTCGTCGTGGATGATGCCGTGGTTGAGGAACAGGCCACCGGGCCGCAGCACGCGCTGGACCGAGGCGTAGTAGGCCGGCAGGCTCGCCAGGCCGACATGCTCGAACATGCCGACGCTGGCCACCTTGTCGTAGACCGTCGCGGCGCCGAGGTCGCGGTAGTCGCGGAGTTCGACCGTGACCAGGTCCTGCAGGCCTTCGGCGCGGATGCGCTCCCGCGCGTATTCGAGCTGCCGCTGGCTCAGCGTGATGCCGTGCGCGCGAACGCCGTGCTGGCGCGCCGCCCAGCACACCAGCGCCCCCCAGCCGCAACCGATGTCGAGCAACCGCTCGCCAGGACGCAGGCGCAGCTTGCGGCAGATGTGCTCCAGCTTGTTGCGCTGTGCCTGGTCGAGCGCGTCGTCCGGCGTCTCGAAGTAGGCGCAGGAGTAGACCCGCTCTGCATCCAGCCACAAGCCGTAGAACGCGTTCGACACGTCGTAGTGGAACGAGATCGCTGCCCGGTCGGTCTGGCGCGAATGGCGGTGCGTGAATCGCCGAGCTATGCGCGAAACCGGCCCTCCGAAAGGCTTCAAGCCATCCTGGTCGGACACCCGCAACATCAACGCGTCGCGCCACAGCGCCAGCTTGTCGCGCCACGTCAGCGAGACCCTCTCGAAGTGGGCCTTCAGCCCCAACGCGCTGTACAGGTCGCCCTCGACATCGATCACGCCGCGGAAGTAGGCGTCGGCCAGCAACAGCGGGTCGGGCCGCAATACGAGGCTGCGCAGCAGCCCGGGCTCGTGGATCACGAGCGTGTACTCGGGATGCGCCTGCGGTTCGGCCAGCAGCGCATCTCCGAACCGCAGGGCGGGCGGCCGTTCGACTCCGGCCAGCAGGCGGCCGAGGATGCGCCGTGCCGGAGCATGCGGGTCCGCTGGCACCCGCCGGCCCAGCGTCGTCGTTGGATTCATCGGCTTGCTCCTTCCGACCTGCCGGGAGACGAGGCCGCGCCAGACTCCGGCCGCGCCCCTCTGCGCCGGCCGGCCGGACGGCGTCTCGCAGACGATGTCGCGTCCGCCGAAAAGCCCTCCACGAGACCGCATACCGAATGGCCGTCGGGCACGCCGTCGGGGCGCTTTCTCCAGTCGGCCACCGCTCGCTGCATGCGCCGATGGAGGCAAAGCGCTTCCTCCAACTGCCGCCCGTGCTGCACCAGGCGTTGGTCGAGCAGCATGCGTGCCCGCGGGCACGGCAGCTCGCCGCGCCGCCCCATCTCGACCAGTTCGCCAGCGTCCTTGAGCGTGAAACCCAGCGCCAGCGCGCTGCGGATGAACCTCACCCGCGCGACGCTGCGCTGCGAGAAGGTGCGGTAGCCGTTCTCGGTGCGTCCATCGGCCTGCAGCAGGCCGACCCGCAGGTAGTGCCGCAGCGTGTCGGTGCTCACGCCCGACAGTCGTGCACAGTCTTTCAATCGCATCGCAGTTCTCCGGCGGCGCAGAGGCGTATCGGCTCTCGATGCGCGAGTCTCGACCCGGGTGCTGCACACAGGTCAAGCACCGAGTGATCGGGCCGGCAGGCAGTGATCGGATCCGCTCGCGCACCAGCGCAGCGAGCTGTACGCGTGCACGCATCCGGACCGAACATGCCGAACCCGCGTGGCCCACGGCCGGCGTCGAGCGAGGGAGCACGCATCGCTTTCGCCCACCCGTCAGTGGAATACCATGCCTTCGACATGGAACCCGGCGTCGACATGCACCACCTCGCCGGTGATCGCCGACGCGTAGGGGCTGGCAAGCAGCAGCGCGACGCGGCCGACCTCGCAGCCCTCCACGGTGCGGCGCTGCGGCGAGCGGCGCGCCGCCTCGCCGAGCAATTCGTCGAAGTGCATGATGCCGGACGCGGCCCTCGTCCGCACCGGACCTGCCGAGATCGCGTTGACGCGGATGCCGGCCGGGCCGAGTTCGTGCGCGAGGTAGCGCACCGAAGACTCGAGCGCCGCCTTCACGGGACCCATGACGTTGTAATGCTCGACCACCTTCTCGGCGCCGTAGTAGCTCACGGTCGTGAGACTGCCGCCGTCGCGCATCAGCGGCTCGGCCAGGCGCGCCATCCGGATCAGGGAATGGCAGGACACGAGCATCGCCTCGGCGAACCCCGCACCCGAGCAGTCGACGAGGCGCCCCTGCAGGTCTTCCTTGCGCGCCGAGGCAATCGAATGGAAGACGAAGTCGAGCCGCCCCCAGCGATCGCGCAGGGTTTCGAACACGGCTTCGAGTTGACCTTCCTGCAGCACGTTGCAGGGCAGCAGCAGCGCCTGCACTTGCTCGGCCAGGGGTGCAACGAAGGGGCGGGCCTTCTCGCTGAAGTAGGTCATCGCCAGATCGGCCCCTGCGCTGCGGAAGTGCCGCGCCGCCGACCAGGCCAGACTGTCGGCGTTGGCCACGCCGACCACGAGGCCCCTGCGGCCGGAGAGATCGATGGTTTCCATGGCGTGTCTCTTTCATTGGCGCGGGCCGTCGCCGCGATCACCCTCGACGCGAATCAGCAGGTACAGCAGCGCAACGCAGCCGCCAAGCAGCAGCGCATGCCACCCCCAGCCCCAAGCGTGGGCTCGGTGTTCGGCCAGCATCAGCACCAGCGCAAACGCGGCGAAGATCCAGAACACGAGGAGGGGCCATGCCCGACCAGCCTGAACTCGACTCAATGGACGGCCATTCATGGCGGCGCTCCTCGGTTCAGCGCTCGGCACGGTGGGGCGACCACGCGGAGAACGCGAATTCGATCTCCTCCTGGCGTTGCGCCAGGCGCACCCACACCCTGAAGCGGTAGGGGCCCCCCTTCGCCACCGTGAACAACTGACCGTAGCTCGCCTGGTCGTTGATCTTCATCGCCGGCAGGTACTTCGCGGGCTCGTCGACGATGCCGGTCTCGCTGAGTTGCGCGCGCACGACCGCGTCCTCGATGCGACGGCCGCTCGCACTGTCGTAGAGCGCCACGACCAGGTGGTGCACCTGGCCGCCGCCCCGGGGCGGGCCGCCGTGGAGTTCGGCCAGCGCGTGCTTGCCCGCCACGACGGCGGCGGGCACCAGCCCCCAGTAGAGCGTCACGCCGGACCGCTCGATGCGGCTCTGGGCCAGCGCCGGATTCACCACCGTAGCCAGCAGCAGCAGCAACAGCCAGGTCACGGCAGCTAAACGCCAGCACGGCGCCGGCAGCGGGATGGATCTCATGACGTGCTCCTCGTGCTTCCAGGCGCTGAACGCGCATAGAGTTGCTCGAACACCACCTCGGCCCAAAGGTCGCGACTCGTGCGCCACGACTCCCAGCCTTGGGTGACCATGTCCGCGCCGACGCGCTCCAGCTGGTACCAGGGGTTGGTGCTGCGGTCCCGGTCTTGCGCGCCCCAGCGGTCGAGCCACTGCTGCATCCACGGCAGCCAGGCCAGGGCCGGCGTCGCCTTCTCGGACCAGATCTGTCGGCTGACGCGCATCGGATGCAGCTCGCGCAGCAGGCGCGCCGATTTCGGCGTGACGGCCATGCGGACCCACGGCGAGATCCATTGCGCGTAGGCGCGCTCGGTGGCCTCCGACAGCGCCTGCACCTTGTCGAACCCGGCCGGATGGGCGTCGAACGGCAGGTCTTCGAGGCGGCGCGGTTCGAAGCGCGCGCCGGGGGCGCCGTCGCTGCCAGCGCTTTCCTCCAGCACCATCTCGTAGAGGCCGGGCGCGAGTCCCTGGATCGTCCCCGCGTGATGCAGGATGGCGCGGTGCTCGCGCCGCGCCACGCCTGCCGACACGAAGATGCCGAGGTGGCCTACCTGCTTGTGCAGCAGATAGACGACACGCTGGCCGGCAGCCACCAGGTCCTCGGTCGTGGCAAACACTTCCTTGAGCCAACCCAGCGCCTGGTGCGGCGGTGTGATGTTGTCGCCGTAGGAGCTGAAGATCACCAGCGGCGCGCCGATGCGTTTGAGATCGGCGCGGCAATGTTCGTCGACCACCACCTCGCCATCCTCGAGGCGGTTGCCGACAAACAGATCCCCGGCGATGGCCAGCATCTCCTCGCGCGCCAACTGGTAGAAGCCGTTCCACCAGCGTTCGAACTCCAGGAAGCGGTCGCGCTCGGCCTCGGGCTGCGCGAAGAGCGTGTCGTACTTGCTGAACACGCCTTCGGGCCGCAACGCCTCGAAGTTCTGCACCAGCCAGGCGCCGTCGAAGCGGCCATTGCCCAGGTCCGACATCCAGTGCGCTGGCCAGACGCCGCCGGTGAAGCCGCCGAGCAGACGCATCGGGTTGACGCCGCGCTCGCCGGCCCAGTACGACAGCGGCGAGCCATTCAGCACCGCCAGCGCTGCCCGATGCTCGCAATGCGACAGCGCCAGCGTGATCGCCCAGCCGCCCTGGCAGTTGCCGTAGACGATCGGCGCCTTGCCGCGATGGCGCTTGGCGACGATGTCTATGAAGGCCGCCAGCGTCTGCACGACGGCCCCCATCGTCTGTCCCTCGACCGGCTCCGGGTCGAAGACGACGAAGTAGACCGGATGGCCTTCGAGCAGCGCCATACCGACTTCCGAATCGCGCTTGAAGCCGCCGATGCCGGGGCCGTGTCCGGCACGTGGATCGACCACGATCACCGGCGCGGCACCCTTGCGCACGTGCTTCTCGAGCGCATCGGTGCCGCAGCGCGTGACTCGCAGCAGCCGGTAGTTCGTCGGTGGATCGCGGTCGCGCCCGTCCGCCACCGGTTCGGACTCGAAATGCAGCAGCGGCGGCATGCCCGCGGCCTCGTGCGCGCGCATGCTGGCCGCGCGTTCGCGCAGCGTCTCGGCCGTGGCGGTAGCGCGCCACAGCACGTCCAGCCAGTAACGGGTGGCCAGACGAGCGGGCGTGAGAGCCACAGACGTGGCCTCGGCAGTGCTGTTCGGTGTCGACATGGTGTGTCAGCCGCAGCAGCCGCCGCGGCGCGCTTTGGACGTCGCGTCGGCACCGGCGCCGCAGCCACCGCCCGAGTGCCGGTGCGTGGCCTGCGCACCGCTCGCGGCGTGAGCCTCGTAGCCGGCCTCGTTCAGGGCAGCGACCAGTTCCGGCACCTGGTGCGCGGCGCGCTCGCCGCGGACCCGCGCGATGCCGCTGCCGAGATCGACCTCGACGTCCTGCACGCCCGGCACACGCCCGAGCGCTTTCGTGACCGACTTGACGCAGGACCCACAGGTCATGCCGTCGACTTTGAGTTCAGTGGTTTGCATATCGGACTTCCTCGGTTTCAGTGCTGGTGGCCACTCTGGCCGCCGGGAGGGAGCGGGCGCGCGTTGTCCTTGGGCTTCGTATCCGACCCGCCGCCATGCCCACCGTGACCGCCGTGGCCGCCATGCCCACCGTGGCCGAACAAGTGCATCAGCGGGCAGGCGAGCAGGATCAGGAACGGGAGCAGTTGCAGCAGGTGCGCGTTGTGGCGGAAGAACATCCAGCCGACGGCTGCGGCCAGGCCGAGCCACAACACCCACTGGTTGATGCGGGACCAGTTCGGCCCCGACGAACGGCTGACGTGATGGTCGTGCGGGTCATTCATTCAGTTGCTCCTTTGCTTGCGCGCGCATCGGCGCGACGCTCATTGGTTCTTGTGGAACTTGCCGTGATCGTGCAGCGGCTTGGGCTGCGCCTTGGCGCCCGACGCGGTGGTCGCCGGCGGACAGGCCACCGACCCCGAGGGCCCCGCGCCGCGCTCGGCGGCGTGGTCGTGCCGGTTCGAAGCGGGGCCGCAAGCCGGCTTCGCCTTCACGTCGGCAGAGGCTGCAGCCGGCGCGGCGGCAGCCGGAGCCGATGCAGCGGCTGGGCGATCCTGTGCGACAGCCACCGATGCAAGGATGGCAAGCACGGTCAGTACGGGAAAGGTTTTGCGAATGCGCATGGCATGACTCCTGGTGGGAAAGATGAGGGGAACAAACTCGGGTGCCCGCATGGCCCGCGTGCACACGACGGTCGCGGATCGGGACGCCGTCGCGCTGAGCGGACGGGGCAACGAGGCTGCGCGCGAAGCGCGCAGGGGCTATAGGGCCAGCCGCTGCAGGACTGTGCGCAGCGGCGGACTGCCGCGCAGGTCGGTGCGCGCCCGCTGCGGTGCGTCGCGCGCAGGCAGCCAGGCGAGGGCCGCCGTGGCATACCCGGGCGCCAGCACTGGGAAGGCCTGCCCCGCCGATGTGTCGTCGGCCAGTTTGAGCTTCGGACTGCCGATTGACGACTTGACGCAGAAATCGATGCAATTGGCCTTGCCGTGATCGCCTTCGTCGTGCGAATCGCTCGCGTCGTGCGTTGCCGCAGCGGCGACCTCGGCCGTCGGATGGCCGGGTTGCGCCAGGGTGCAGGCGTTCGCCACACCGACGGCCAAGCCGAACAGCCAGGCGAACAGCATCTGGGCTGCCCATCGGCGAAGTCGGCGGCGGTCGCTGAACATGGGAAAACGCGCGGTCCGGTCAGGTAGACGATCAACGACAGCGTAAGGCGAGGTCATCGGGAACTTCTTGATGCGCGTCAACTGCGACTGCGTACCCGACTACGGACTCAGGGCCTCGGGTCAGGCCCACAGAGTCCGATCGCGAGCGGTGGGCCCGCTGGTGTTGCGACGGCCGATCCTCGAACATCATTGAAGCCGGCGCTGTTCCGAAACCTGCGCGAACGGTTCAGAGCAGATGCTCGGGAATGATCGCACCCAGCACGGCGCGCCAGAGCTTCAGCCATGGATTGGCCGCCGGTTCGACGCTGTGCACGACCGCCTCGCCGCGCTCCTGGGTATGCCATTCCACACGCGGCCCATCGTCACCGTCCACCAGTTCGAGCCTGTAGGCATGGTGCGCGTCGCTGGCCTCGTCGAACAGCGCGGCCAGTTCCGCGGCAATGCCGGCACTGCGGACGGTCAGCCAGACTTCGCGGTTGTGAAGGCGCGAGCGCGGGTCCTGGTTCGGCGAACCCACGATCGCACGGCGGCGATCCTGGATGACGACCTTGGCGTGCAGGCTGCCCGCCTGCGGCTGAAGCCAGCGGTGCGTCAGGCCGTGCCGGCTCGACCCGGCCTGAGGCCGCATCTCGAACAGTTCCACGCCGCCCGCCAGAAGCGCCTCGCGCTGACGCGCGTAGCCGGCATGCGCGGCCAGCGAGTCGGTCGAGTCCAGCGAGTTGGTCAGCACCGCGACGCGCACGCCGCGTCGGCGCATGTCGGCCAGGTGGTCCAGGGCGTCTTCTCCGAACACGAGGTACGGCGAGACGATCAGCAGTTCGGACTCGGTGCGGACCCCTCCCGGGCGGTCTTCGATCCAGCCATGCTCGATGCCCGAGACGACCGGGGTCTTCTGCTCCTCGGGCAGGTCGGAGTTGACGTCCGCCTCAGCCCAGACGAGCCGGTCGATCTTCGAGCGCAAACGGTCGGCTTCGCCCTGCAGGGTTGTCGGAACGAGCGATGCACACGGAGTTGCGTCCTCGCAGGCGTCACTGCGCGCTTGCAGCGCTTGTCGCGAGCGTTCGGCCGCAGCGTCGTCCAGGGCGGCGCCGAGCCGCTCGAGCGGCACGGCTGAAGCGCTGTTCCAGTAGACATCGAAGGACCGCGACAGGTCAGCGACGATCGGCCCGGCCACGAGCAGGTCGACGTCCGAGAAATTGCCCGCGTCGAGCCCGTCGAAGTACGCATCGCCGAGGTTGCGGCTGCCGATGATGGCCGCGGCGTTGTCCGCGATCCACAGCTTGTTGTGCATGCGCCGGTTCAGTCGCTCGGCATCGACCAGCAGTTCGGCCACGCGCACCGGGTCCCAGTTGTCGCTCCCGAAGAAGGGGTTGTAGATGCGCACCTGGATGCCTGAGTGCAGAGCGGCGGCACGCTTGCCGAAGCGGCGCGTCGGCGGGTAGATGTCATCGAGCAGGATGCGCACCCGCACGCCACGCGACGCGGCGGCCTCGATGCGCAGCAGCAGCAGGTCGGTCGTCAGGTCGTTCCCGGCGCTGTAGTACTGCAGGTCGAGCGTGCGCTCGGCCAGGTCCGCCAGCACGGCTCGCGTGGTCAGCGCCTCGCGCCCCGAGACGACCAGGCTGAAGCCGGACCGGCCCGGATGCAGGCTGGCCGCCGCGCCCACCTCGCGCCCCAAGGTCGTGACCTGCGCGTCGGCGAGTGCGTGCGAAGGCGGCGGCGGCACGTCGAAACGCGGCGTGCTGCAGCCGGCAAGAAGCAGCAGCGCCAGCACGAGCAAGGTCGACAGCGCCGCGGCGCCGGGTCGGGTCCGCGGCATCCTGGGGCCGCTACTTCGCAGGCTGGATTTCGGTCAGCGTGAACCTGCCGCCGTCGTTGATCACCTTGAAACGGACCTTGTCGCCGGTCTTCAGCTTCTCGAGCATGGCTCTGTCCTTGACCGCAAAGACCATGGTCATCGCGGGCATGTCCAGGCTCTTGATGTCGCCATGCTTCAGCGTCACCTTGCCGGCCTCCAGATCGACCTTGCGGACCTCGCCGTCAGTCAGGTCGTCGGCGCCCGCGGCTGTCGCGGCCGCGGGCTTGTGGTGGGCGTCGTCGGCCAGCGCGCCAAGCGGCGCCAGCATGGTGATGGAGAGGGCGGCGATCAGTTTCTTCAGGGTCATGTTCATGGTCTCGAGCTCCTTCAGGGGTAGCTTTGGTAGGAGGTGGTGCTGCCGTCCTTGCGGACCAGCAGCACGTCGTAAGCGTCCTTGCGCGCGCCGTACGCCGGGCCGTCCATGCCGGGCGAGCCGATGGGCATGCCGGGCACCGCCAGGCCGATGACGTTCGGCCGCTCGGCCAGCAAGCGCCGGATCTCGCGTGCCGGCACATGACCCTCGATCGCATAGCCTTCGACCTGTGCCGTGTGGCAAGAGCCCAGGCGCATCGGCAGCCCGAAGCGCGCACGCGCCGCGGTGTTGCCGCTGTCATGGACCTTGACATTGAAGCCGTTGGCTTCCAGGTGGCGGATCCAGTCCTTGCAGCAGCCGCAGGTCGGTGCCTTCCACACCTCGATGGCCACGGGCGCTGCGGCGGTGGCGGCTGGCATGGCGAGGGCCGCCAGGGCCGCGGTGATGAAGTCGCGCCGGCCGGTCCTCATGATGCGCTCACCGTGATCGTGCCGACCATGCCTGCCTGGTAGTGCCCGGCGATCAGGCACGCGAACTCGAACTGCCCGGCGCGGTTGAAGGTCCAGACGATCTGGCCCGTCTTGCCCGGCGGCACGTGCGCCATGTAGGGCTCGTCGTGTTCCATGCCCGGGAACTTGAGCATCAGCTCGGCATGCTGGGCGTTCTCGGCCTGGGTACCGATGACGAATTCGTGCATCACCTTGCCGTCGTTGCGGGCCACGAAGCGCACCGTTTTGCCCAGCTTGACGGCGATGCGGTCCGGGGTGAAGCGCATGTTGTCCGACATGCCGACGTTGATGCTGCGCCTGGCCTGGCCGGCATCACCGGCGATGCCCCAGTCCTTCTGCTCCTTCTTCACCGGGCCGGCCTTCGCGGGATGCTTTTCATCGCCGTGCGCGAGCACGCGGCCGGTGGCCGCGAGCAGGCCGGCCGCGGTGGCGACGACGAGGTTTCTCTTGCTGATCTGCATGGTGATTCCTTTCGCAGTTGCAGGGTTGAACGTCAGTGACCGGAGTGCCCGCCCACGGGCTTGCGCACCTTGACTTCGGTCGGGGTGGCCGGCCGGGCCACCGGCGGCATCGAGCCGCCGCCTTCGGCCTTGAAGCGCGCCGGCTCCGGCAGCGACCCGGTGAACTCGTAGGCCACCGTGCCCGGCGGGTGCTTGAACCAGCCCGGGTCGCTGTAGTCGCCGGGCTTCTGCTCCTTGCGCACCTTGACCACGCTGAACATGCCGCCCATGCCGACCGCGCCAAACGGGCCCTGGCCGGCCATCATCGGCGCGGTGTTGTCGGGCAGCGGCATCTCCATCTCGGTCATGTCCTTCATGCCGCGCTCGCCCATCACCATGTAGTCGGGAATCAGCCGGGTGATCTGCCGCGCCACCTGGCTGTGGTCGACGCCGATCATCGTCGGCACGTCGTGGCCCATCGCGTTCATCGTGTGGTGGCTCTTGTGACAGTGGAAAGCCCAGTCGCCCTCCTCGTCGGCGAGAAACTCGATCTGCCGCATCTGCCCGACCGCGATGTCCTCCGTAACCTCGTAGCGGCGAGTGGACTTCGGCGTCGGCCCGCCGTCGGTGCCGGTCATCAGGAACTCGTGGCCGTGCAGGTGGATCGGGTGGTTCGTCATCGTCAGGTTGCCGATGCGGATGCGCACCTTGTCCATGTGGCGCACGTTCAGGCTGTCGATGCCGGGGAAGATGCGGCTGTTCCAGCTCCACAGGTTGAAGTCGAGCATCGTCATGATCTTCGGCGTGTAGCTGCCGGGGTCGATGTCGTAGGCGTTGAGCAGGAAGCAGAAGTCGCGGTCGACCTCGTCGATCAGCGGATGTCTTCCCTTGGGGTGGGTGATCCAGAAACCCATCATCCCCATCGCCATCTGCGCCATCTCGTCGGCATGCGGGTGGTACATGAAGGTGCCGGGACGGCGCGCAACAAACTCGTAGACGAAGGTCTTGCCCGGCGGGATGCCCGGCTGCGTGAGCCCAGTCACGCCGTCCATGCCGTTCGGCAGCCGCTGGCCGTGCCAGTGCACGCTGTGCAGCTCGCCGAGCTTGTTGGTGACGAAGATGCGCACCCGGTCGCCTTCGACCACCTCGATCGTCGGCCCGGGGCTCTGGCCGTTGTAGCCCCACAGGTGCGCCTTGAAGCCGGGCGCCATCTCGCGCACCACCGGCTCGGCCACGAGATGGAATTCCTTGACGCCGTTGTTCATGCGCCAGGGCAGCGTCCAGCCGTTGAGCGTGACCACCGGGTTGTAGGGCCGACCGCTGTTCGGCAGCAGCGGCGGCATGGTGTCGGGCTTGGTCTGGATGACCGGCTCGGGCAGCGCGGCCATCGCCACCTTGCTGACCGCCGCGGCGGAGACGGCCGCGGTGACGGCACCGGCCCCGCCGATGAGTTTGCGTCGGGAAAGCATGAGGATGTCCTTGGTTCGGTTCAGTGGCCGGCGCCGCCGGATGCGGCTGCGGCCACGGGACCCGCGGGCACGGCCAGGCTCGGCTTGCCGATCAGTGCCATGTCGAGATCGCCTTGCGCGACCCAGAAATCACGCAGCGACTCGATGTAGTTGTTGACGCTGGCGATCTGCGCGCGCGCGTCGGCGAGCAGCTCGAACACGCCGATCAGCATGCCGTTGTAGCGAAGCAGGTTCTCCTCGGCGATGCGTCGGCGCACTGGCACGATCTCGTCGCGGTGGTGGCGGGCGATGTCCCAGGCCGAGCGGTAGCCGGTATAGGCCTCACGCACCTCGGAACGCGCGTCGATCGCCGTCTGCGCGGCACGGTCGACGGCTTGCATGTAGATCGCTTCGGCCTTGGCCACGCGCGCATCGCCCCAGTCGAACAGCGGCAGCTCGAAACCGATCTCGTAGCCGCGCTGCGACGGCGCGTCGTTGAAGGTGTTGTAGATCGCGCCGACCTCGAGCACGTTGATGAAGCGGGTGGTGCGTGTCAGGCCCAGGTTCTTGGCGGTCTGCTCGGTAGCCAGCTTGGCGCCGCGCACATCGAGCCGCTGTTCGAGCGCGAGCCTCTCGAGATCGGGCAGGTCCACGACCGACTTCGGCAGGTCGGGAAGCCGTTCCGGCAGGCTGAACTGCACCTGCGCGCCCCACAGGCCCAGCAATCGCGTCAGGCGCTCGCGTGTCGCGCGCTGCGCCTGCTCCGCGCGCGCCAGGTTCAGCGCCGCATCGGCATAGAAGCCCTGCTCGCGCGCACGCTGCAGCTTGTTGAAGTTGCCCACCTGTTCCATGCGCCGCGCCAGTTCGGCGCTGGCCTCGGCGGCCTGCATCACCTGGCGCATATAGCGCACGGTCTCCTCGGCGGCCAGCGCATGGAGATAGGCCCTGCGCGTGTCCGCCGCCAGCGACACCATCTGCAACGACACGCGCAGCTGCGTGTGCCCGAAGCGTCTCGACTCCACCTCCATGAACAACGGGATCGCGATCAGGCGCGCCACATTGATGGCCAGCAGCCACTCGAGTTCGACTTCGCTGCCTTGTGTCTTGCGCGCGAAGACCACGCCCGGGTTGGGCAGGCGCCCGGCCTGCACCAGGTCGGCCTCGGCAATGCCGAGTTCGTGGTACTCCGCTTGCAGCCCCCGGTTGTTGAGCAGCGCGATCTGCACCGCGTCGTCGACAGACAGCGGCTTGGCAAGCAGGTCGCGCACGCGCCGGTCGATCGCGTCGCGATCAGCGTCGGAGCGGGCCCATTGCAGGTCCTTGCCGAGGCGATCCTTGGCAGTCTGCTGCACCGGGCCGAAGCCGCCGTCCGGGCTGAAGGAGGCGCAGCCGCCGAGCAAGGCAGCCGCCGCCAGCGCGGTTGTCAGGCGCCAGCGAGGCCGCTGAACGAGATGTGTTGTGCCGGGTTCGATCATGGCGGGGCTCACGGCGACCTGTGCCCGCCGGTGTGGGGACGCATTGACGCCCTCCGTGGGGTGGCCCGACCCGCCCCCCCCGGGCTCGGGGCGGGCCCCGCCCGC
>OEIU01000339.1_pt1 | contig 46363 bp, 47 predicted proteins | sample 1539221 | NCBI WGS metagenome assembly OEIU01 (sample SAMN03792071, study PRJEB22550) | activated sludge metagenome | feature: wastewater treatment plant; material: activated sludge; isolation source: Wastewater treatment plant of a petroleum refinery complex | place: Argentina: Zarate | collected... | reverse complement strand
AGCGCGTATCCTCGCGACCAGACTTGCGGGGTAGAACATTTCGGCTACACCCTCTCAGCCGTTGCTGCTGACTGGCGAGAACTCCTCCGCGCGCCCGGCGACCAGCGCCGCGCGGCCCACCAGCAGCGGATCGACGGCGCCGATCACCGCCGCGTCCTTGTTGGTGTAGGGCAGCCGGTGCAGCAGGTAGCGCATCGCATTCAGCCGCGCGCGCTTCTTGCAGTCGCTCTTGATCACCGTCCACGGCGCGTCGGCGGTGTCGGTGTGCAGGAACATCTGCTCCTTGGCCACCGTGTAGTCGTCCCACTTGTCCAGGCTGGCCAGGTCGATCGGGCTCAGCTTCCACTGCTTCAGCGGATGCGAGCGCCGCTCCTTGAAGCGGCGGCGCTGCTCGGCGCGGCTGACCGAGAACCAGAACTTGAACAGGTGGATGCCGCTCTTCACCAGGTGGCGCTCGAACTCCGGCGCCTGGCGCATGAACTCGTCGTATTCGGCGTCGTTGCAGAAGCCCATGACGCGCTCGACGCCGGCGCGGTTGTACCAGCTGCGGTCGAAGAGCACGATCTCGCCGCGCGTCGGCAGGTGCTGGCTGTAGCGCTGGAAGTACCACTGGCCGCGTTCCACCTCGCTGGGCTTTTCCAGCGCCACGACGCGCGCGCCGCGCGGGTTCAGGTGCTCCATGAAGCGCTTGATCGTGCCGCCCTTGCCGGCGGCGTCGCGGCCCTCGAACAGGATCAGCACGCGCTGGCCGCTGTCCTTGACCCAGGCCTGCAGCTTCAGCAGCTCGACCTGCAGCTTGTACTTCTGCGCCTCGTAGTTCTTGCGCGCCATCAGGTTCTGGTACGGATAACCGCCTTCGCGCCATTGCGGCGCCAGTGCCTGGTCCGGATCGTCGCGGCCGTCGGCCTTGGGCGGGCTGTCGAACAGCACGCGGCGCAAGGCCAGCACGTCGTCGGGCGACGAGCCGACGACGATGGCCTTCAGCGTCTGCACCGTCTCGCTCGGCGCGACCTGGGCCGCGCGCTGCAGGATGTCGTGCAGCGCCGCGGCCTGCGCCTGCTGCTTGCCCAGCGTCGCCTGGCGCACCTCGTGGCGCTCGATGGCCCGCGGCCCCAGCCGCGGCGCGATGTCCCCGGCGTCAGCCGGGCGCGTGCCGCGCTTCGGTTTGGCTGGCGCGTGCGGCGAGACTGCCTTGGCGGCCCGGGCGGCCCGCGTGGCCCGGGCGGTCTTGGCGGGCTTGGCCGGCAGTGGGGTGTCCTTGGCCATGGTCATCCTCGGGCAGCGTTGGGCGGTGGATTGCCGAGCCGCGAAGCATAGCCAAAGCCGGCCGTGCGAGACTGCCTGCATGAGGCCCCGTGCATGAGCCCCGACCGCATGCGTCCGCTGCAGCGGCTCAGCGATGCCGAACTGCAGCCGGTGCGCGGTGTGCTCACCGACATCGACGACACGCTGACGCGCGACGGCGCCATCGAGCCGGCCGCGCTGCAGGCGCTGCAGGCGCTGGCGGCGGCCGGCCTGCCGGCCATCGCCGTCACCGGCCGGCCGGCCGGCTGGAGCGAGCCCTTCGCGGTGGCCTGGCCGGTGGCGGCGATCGTCGCCGAGAACGGCGCGGTCATGCTGCGCCGCCAAGGCGGCGCGCTGCAGCGCGACTTCGTCGACGACGCAGCCACGCGCGCGGCCCACTTCGAGCGGCTGCAGCAATGCGCGCAGGCGGTGCTGGCCATGGTGCCGGGCGCCACGCTGGCGCGCGACAGCGCCGGCCGGCTGACCGACATCGCCATCGACCACAGCGAGTTCGTGCACCTGGACGCCGCCGCGATCGACGCCGTACTCGGCGTGATGCACGCGCACGGGCTGCGCGCCAGCGTCAGCTCGATCCACGTCAACGGCTGGATCGGCACGCACGACAAATACAGCGGCGCGCGCTGGGCGGTGCAGCAGGTGCTGGGCTGGCGCTTCGTGCCGGCGCAATGGCTGTACGTCGGCGATTCCAGCAACGACCAGCGCATGTTCGAGGGCCTGCCGTTGTCGGTGGCGGTGGCCAACATCGCACGCTTCGTGCCGCAGCTGCAGGTGCTGCCGGCCTACGTCACACCCTCCGAGCGCGGCCTGGGCTTTGCCGAAGTGGTGCAGCGGCTGCTGACCGCCAAGCGCTCCCTCGTTCAGCACGGTCGGCACGCGGGATGAGCGGATGCCGTTCCTGCGTGTCGTTGGGGAGCAGCCCGGCGCTGGCGCTGACCACCGCCGCCGCGGCGCGGGGGTTCAGTGCGAGGCGGCGGTGACCCGCCAGACCGCATCGCCGACATCGTCCGCGATCAGCAGCGCGCCGTCCTTGTCCTGCGCCAACCCGACCGGCGCGCCGTACAGCTTCGATTCGTCTTCCGAATAGAAGCCGCTGACGACCGGTTCGGGAGCGCCGGCCGGCTTGCCATTGACGAATGCGACGTGGACCACGGCGTAGCCGCTCAGCGGCGAGCGGTCCCAGCTGCCGTGCTCGCCGACGAACGCGCCGTGGTGATACTTCTCGGGCAGCGCGTTGTCGTCCGAAAACAGCAGGCCGAGCGCGGCGACGTGCGAGCCCAGCGCGTAGTCGGGCTTGATCGCCTTGGCCACCAGATCCGGCCGCTGCGGCATGACGCGGCTGTCCACGTGCGGGCCGTAGTAGCTGTACGGCCAGCCGTAGAAGCCGCCTTCGCGCACCGATGTCAAGTAGTCGGGCACCAGATCCGCGCCGATCTCGTCGCGCTCGTTGACGATCGCCCAGAGCTTGCCGGTGTGCGGCTCGAACTGCAGGGCGGTCGGGTTGCGCAGGCCCGAGGCATAGATGCGGCTGCCCGCGCTGGCCACGTCCACCTCGAGCACGTCCGCACGCCGGTATTCCTGGTCCAGGCCGTTCTCGGTGATGTTGCTGTTGGAGCCGACACCGACATACAGCTTGCGGCCGTCCGGGCTGGCCGCCAGCGCCTTGGTCCAGTGGTGGTTGATGGTCGCCGGCAGGTCGGTGAACTGCACGCCGGGCGTGGTGATCTGCGTCTCGCCGGCGGCGTACGGGAACTTCACGATCGCGTCGGTGTCGGCCACGTACAGGGTGTCGCCGATCAGCTGCACCCCGAACGGCGAGTGCAGATGCTCGATGAAGACGTGCTTGTCCCACTCGCCGCCGGCATGGCCCTCGTGGCGCAGCAGGGTGATCCGGTTGCCGCCCTTCGCGCCCTTGCCCGAGAGGTTCTTGACCTTGCCGGCGATCAACTGCTTCGGCGTGGTCACCGGCTCGGCACCCGGGCCGTTGGACTCCACCACCAACACGTCGCCGTTCGGCAGCGTGTAGAGCTGGCGCGGGTGCATCAGGCCGCTGGCGATCTTTTCGATCTTCAGTCCGGGGGCCACCGTGGGCGTCTGCCCCGGCTGCCATCCGGCGTAGCGCGGAACCTGCATCGGCGGCACCAGGAAGTTGCGTGCGGCCGGCAGCGGCGGAGCGTCGCCCGATTGCTGCGCGGGCTGGTACGACGCCTTGCCGCTGCAGCCTGCCAGCAGGGCGACGCATGCCACCATCAGCGCGCCGCGAAGCATGGGCTTATCCATGGGCCAACTCCTTCGCGGCAGGGCGCTGCACCGCCATCACGATGTTGCCGACGGACAGCAGGACCACCGTGCACACCGACAGCCACACGCCGGCGGGCACCACCGCGTAGGCGTCGCGGCTGTGCACGAAGGCATTGAAGATCGCCGCCACGATGGCCAGCAGGTTGAGCCAGAAGTCGAGCCGGTCGGCGGGCCGGGCGATGCGCCGGGAAGTGATCCAGACCTGGGCGAGGTTGACGAAGCGCGGGATCACCGCAAGCAGCAGGCCGAACACGATCAGCCAAGCGGCGCCCTTGTTCCACAGCGCGACGCCGGTGCGCAGGTAGAGGATGTCGAAGATCAGCGCGGCGGCGAAGAAGCCGAACGGAAGGGGATTCAGCAGGCCATAGACCGCGTTGGCCAGCACGGATCGATGCGGTGCGGTGTTCACGGGCAGCTCCTTTCCAGGAAGGACGCTGGTCCAGTGTTGCACTCTGCTTCGAACTCGAGCGCGAGTTGGCCCGAATGACCTTTGCCGGATGTCGGAGGCGCGCCTTGTCCTCGTGCTGCAGGCCCTGCGCTGCCGGCAGCACGAGGCAGGCCGTGCAGGCAAATCAAGCGCCTTCAGGAATCGCACGCTGGCCCTGCATGATCGGCAGGCTGGCCAGCGCATTCTTCAGCCGCAGCATGTCCCAGGGCAGGAACTCGGCGATGCCCAGCCCGACCACGTCGCAGGCGCCGCTCACGTCCTGCAGCAGCCGCAGCACCTGCTCCAGCCGCATGGTGCCCTGCACGATGCCGTCGAAGGCGCCTGCCGGCAGCCCGGGCTGGTTGAACAGCAGCGGCGAGAAGCGGGCCGGGTCGAGCACGTCCAGATCGAAATGCACGGCCAATTGGCGGATGCCTTCGGCCCGGATCCATTCGAGGATCGGCCGGCTGTCGTCGGCCAGCTCGGCCGCCGGCGTATGGCGGATGCCCAGCTCGCGCAGGATGCGCCCTTCGGCCTCGGTCCAGGCGCTCATGCCCGCGATCATCACGCGCGCCGGGTCCAGCTTGCGCGGCACCTCGGCCGTGAAGTCCGCATCGCCGCGCCCGAGCAGCATGCCCAGCACATGGGCATGGGCGTGCGAGAACTCCGCGGCGCTCATCACGTCGGGGTGGGCGTCGACCCACAGCACTCCCAGCCGGCCGTCGGCGCGGCGGTTCAGATAAGCCATCGGGGCCAGGTCGATCAGGCAATCGCCGCCCAGCGTGACGATGCGCTCGGGCTGGTGCCGCTCGATGGCCGCACGCGCGGCGCGGGCCTGCGCCAGCAGCGCCGTGCGCGCCAGGATGCCGCGCTCGAGCGGCAGCGGCTGGCCATCGGCCTCGGGCACGGCCACGGTTTCCTCCGGACCCTCGTGACGCGGCGCCAGCCAGCGCAGCAGTTCGGCGCCGAAGCGGTAGGCGGGTTCGGTGCCGCCTTGCCATTGCGGCATGTTCAAGCGCAGGGTCTGGGTGGGCATGGGCACGGGTGGTCTCCTTCTGCCGGGACGCAAAGACATGGGACGGCCTGGACGCATGCCGGCGCGCAACACCGCCCCATCATGACCCACCACGCGCGCTGCGTGTCGCAGGCCCCGGGCTCAGGCCGCCCTCAACGCGGCCGCAGGAACGCCTCGAAGCGCGCCAGCTCCTCGCCCAGCGCCGCCGCGAACGCCGCCTCGCGCGGGCGGCGCCCGGCCGCGTAGCCGAAGGCCGCATCGAGCCGGCCGTCGCGCTGCGCCAGGTTGGCCCAGCCGATGACCTGGTCGCGCCACAGCAGCGGCAGCGCGTAGTGGCCGCGCTGCCGCTTCGCGGCCGGGGTGTAGGCCTCGAAGCGGTAGGCCCAGCCCCACAGCAGCTCGAAGCGCCGCCGGTCCCAGACCACCGGGTCGAAGGGCGCGAGCAGGCGCACGCCGTCGCCGGGCTGCCAGCGCTTGGACGCCGGGTTCTCGCCGGCCGGCCAGACCCAGTCGACGCCATTGACCCGCGCCTGCGCCAGCCTCGTGCGGGCGCGCGTCAGCGCCGCCGGGCGCAGCGCGGCCCACTGCGGCGCGGCGGCGGCCAGGCGGCTGACCAGCGCGCTGAAGCTGGCCGCGGGCAGCGGCGCGTACTTGGCGGCGACCACGTCGACCAGCGCGTCCAGCGCCGCCGCCGCCTCGGGCGCGCCCCCGGCCCGCGGCGCGTCGGCCGGCCGCGCGGCGTCGCGCGCGGCGTAGCAGCGCGTGCCGCCGTCGCGCCAGGCCACGCGCAGCAGGCCGCGATAGTGCATCTGGTCGAGCAGCAGCGTGCTGGCGCGCGAGGCGCCGCCGAACCAGTTGCGCGTGCGCCCGTGCGCGAACTGAGCGTCCACGTCGCGCGGATGCACGACGCCGCGCTCGCGCACGAAGGCCAGCACCGCCGCGGCCTGGCGCTCGCGCGCGGGCGGCCAGGGCTCGCGCGGCGTGCGCGGATGCATCAGCGCCTGCGTGGCGCGCGGCAGGAAGCCGTAGTTGACGAAGAAGTCCTCCTCGACATCGAGCCGCGCATAGCGCCGCTCCAGATCGCCGGCGCGGTAGTCGCGCACGCGGTAGCGCAGCGTCAGATCCTGCGCCCGCGCCGGTGCGCGCAGCGGGTCTGCCTGCACGAAACCCAGGCGCGCGATGGCCGCGGGCAGCGTGGTCGGCTTGAACAGCGAGCGCGCCACCGCATGGCGGCGCAGCGCATCCAGTGTGATCGGCATGGGCGGGATCATGGCGCGGTGGCGGTGCGTGGAATCGGCAGCCCTGTCCCTGTCCCGAGGACAGCCTTGCAGCCCTTCACAGCGTGTGCCTGAACGCCGAGAGCCCTTTCACTGTCCGTGTCAGACCTTGTCTGAGCAGAGTATCGAGGTACCGATCCACATCCATCGGCGGGTTCTGCAGTTGCCGCCGCTGCTGCCGGGCGGCGGCAACCACGGCGGCCGGATCGAGTTCGAACAGATTCTCGACGAACACGTCCGGATGCTGGGCTTGCAGCCCGAACGGGCTCAGCGCCGCGGCCGGAAAGTCCGTCTCGTTGAAGGTGACGATCACGCTGGCACGGCAGCGGATCGCGACGGCCAGCACATGCCGGTCATCGCGGTCGGGCAGAACCAGGCCGTCCACCAGTGCTTCGTGCCCGGTCACCAGCGCATCCGGGATCGCACGGTCCATCAGGTCCGAAGTCCGGTCGAGCTGCGCGGCCCTCAGGTCGGGCCGGCGCCTCAGCAGGCTGCGTTTCCACTCGACGTGGATCCCGGCGCTCGAGCGTGCGCGGACGCACCCCGAAAGACCCAGCCACACGAGCAAGTCGCGCAGCGGCGCCGGGTACAGCACGCAGGCGTCGTAGACCGCGGTAAACGGCGAACTCCTCATTCATAGCCCAGCCGAAGCTCCTGAGCCTGTTGCGCCAGCTCTGCCATCGCTCGGGTGCTCGCACGATCCTGTTCGGCCTTGAAGCTCGTCAGGTCGGCAAGCCGGACACGCCGGTGCTTGCCGGTCTTGTGGAAGGGCAAGGCGCCGGTCTCCAGCAGCTTCACCAGGTGAGGGCGCGACACGTTCAGCATGTCGGCGGCTTCCTGCGTGGTCAACTCGGCGTGGATCGGCACGACCTTGACGGCATTGCCCTCGGCCAGCTCCGCGAGGATCTCGACCAGCAGCCGCAGCGCCGACGCGGGCAACTCGGTCTGGTGGGCCCGGTTCTTCTCGTCGAAGACCTGGATGCGCTGTGTCCGCAGCCGCGTGCTCAGACAGGCGGCCAGCACACGCCGGCTCTGCACCGCCGCCGCAAGCTCGTGCTCGACGGGCGGCAGGGTTTCGAGGATGGGAGCATGGGTCATGGTGCGCTCGGGGTCGGCTTCGGTGTTCGAACCATAATCGAAACAAAAGAAAATCGCAACAAACGAAACGCATGACGATCGGCTGCGGTGTCGCACCCGGCGCGGCGCGGACCCGGCATGGTCCAATGCGCCCCGGCGGCCCGGCCCGGGCCGGGAGCAGCAGTGACGATGCAGGCGCAGCAGTTCATCCGCAAGTGGCAGGCCGGCGCTCCGGCGCATGCGTTGAACGAACGCGCCGGCGCGCAGGCGCACTTCATCGACCTGTGCCGCGTGCTCGGCGTGAGCGAGCCCGGCGACCCCGACAACTACTGCTTCGAGCGCGGCCTGACCAAGACCGGCAGCACGGCCGCGCGCACCGACGGCTTCGCCGACGTCTGGCTTCGCGGCCACTTCGCCTGGGAATACAAGGCGCCCGGGCGCAGCCTGGAAGGCGCGCTGAAGCAGCTGATGATGTACGCGCTGCCGCTGGAGAACCCGCCGCTGCTGGTGGTCAGCGACCGCCAGCGCATCGAGGTGCACACGCATTTCACCGGCACGCCCAGCGAAAAGCACGCCTTCGCCCTCGAAGACCTGGCGCGGCCTGAAGTGCAGCAGCGGTTGCGCACGCTGTGGACCGCGCCCGACGCCTGGCGCCCGGCGCGCAGCAACCGCGACATCACCGAAGAAGCCGCGCGCCGCTTTGCCGCCACCGCCGCGCGGCTGCGCGAGGCCGGTGTGCCGGCGCAGCAGGTCAGCCGTTTCCTGACGCAGTGCCTGTTCTGCTTCTTTGCCGAAGACGTGGGCCTGCTGCCGGCGCGGCTGTTCGAGCGCCTGGTCGGCGTCGGCGTCACACCGGCGCAGTTGCAGGCGCAGCTGGGCAAGCTGCTCGAGGCGATGCGCGACGGCGGCCTGTTCGGCGTCGATGCCGTGCCCTGGTTCAACGGCGGGCTGTTCGCCGCCATCGCCGTGCCGCCGCTGGCCGAGGCCGACGTGGCCGCGCTGAAGGCCGCCAGCGCGCTGGACTGGAGCGCCATCGACCCGAGCATCTTCGGCACGCTGTTCGAGCGCGGGCTCGACCCGGCCAAGCGCGCCCAGCTCGGCGCGCATTACACCGACCCGGCCACCATCCTGCGGCTGGTGGAGCCGGTGCTGCAGCGCCCGCTGCTCGCTGAATGGGCCACGGCGCGCGCCGTGGTCCAAAGCGCCATGGACAAGAGCCGGAAGCACGGCGACAAGGCCTGGCGCGACGCGCAGGCGGCCTTCGTCGGCTTCCTGGAACGGCTGCGCGCCTACCGCGTGCTCGACCCCGCCTGCGGCAGCGGCAACTTTCTGTATCTGGCGCTGAAGTGCCTGAAGGACATCGAGCACCAGGTGAATCTGGAGGCCGAGGCGCTGGGCCTGGAGCGCCAGCACGACCTGACCGGCCCGCACAACGTGCTCGGCATCGAGCTCAACGAATACGCCGCCGAGCTGGCGCGCGTGACGGTGTGGATCGGCGAGCTGCAATGGCGCATCCAGCGCGGCTACGGCTTCAAGACGCAGCCGGTGCTGGAGCCGCTGCAGCACATCGAATGCAGGGATGCGATCCTCGGCTCCGCCGAGCCTCGCGTTGCGCTGAACGTGGACACCCCCACCCCGTCCCTCCCCCGCCAAGCGGGGGAGGAGCCCAGCCAGAGGGTCGAAGCCGCCTGGCCGGCGGCGGATGCGGTGGTCGGCAACCCGCCCTTCGTCGGCGACAAGAAGATGCGCGCCGAACTGGGCGATGCGTATACCGAGGCGCTGCGCGCCGCGTACAAGGGCCGCGTGAGCGGCGGTGCGGACCTGGTGTGCTATTGGTTCGAGAAGGCGCGCGCGCAGATCGAGCGCGGGCAGTTGCAGCGCGCCGGTCTGGTGGCGACGAATTCGATCCGCGGCGGGCGCAACCGCGAAGTGCTGGACGCGGTGCTGCGCACGACGCGCATCTTCGAGGCCTGGAGCGACGAGCCCTGGGTCAACGACGGCGCGGCAGTAAGGGTGTCGTTGGTGGCGTTCGGGCAGGGCGCTGAAGAACCGAAGCTCGACGGCGTCGCCGTGCAGGCGATTGCGGCTGACCTGAGCGCGGCGGGCACCGAAGGCGCCAGCGTTGACCTGACCCGTGCCGGTGCGCTGGCCAGCAATGCCGACACGTCCTACTCCGGCATCCAGAAGACCGGGCCGTTCGAGTTGCCGGGAGACGATGCGCGCGCGTGGCTGCGGTTTCCCAACCTGCACGGCCGGCCGAATGCCGACGTCGTGCGCCCGTGGCACAACGGGCTCGACGTGACGCGCCGCGACCGCGACATGTGGATCGTCGACTTCGGCGCCGACATGCCGCGCGAAGACGCCGCCTTGTACGAAGCCCCCTTCGACTTCGTGACCCGGCACGTGAAGCCCACGCGCATCGGCAAGCGCGAGGCCAGAACGAACGAGTGCTACTGGCTGTTCCAGTGGTCGAGGCCGGTGCTGCGCAAGGCGATCGCGCAGCTTCCACGCTTCATCGCGACGCCGGAGGTCGCCAAGCATCGCTGCTTCGTCTTCCGTCCGGCAGCGGTGATCGCCGACAAAAACCTCGTCGTCATCGCCCGCGCCGACGACGCCACCTTCGGCATCCTGCACAGCCGCTTCCACGAACTGTGGTCGCTGCGCATGTGCACCTGGATGGGCAAGGGCAACGACCCGCGCTACACGCCGACCACCTGCTTCGAGACCTTCCCGTTCCCTGCCGGCCTGTCGCCCGCCGATACCGCGCACCAGCGCACCGCGGCGCTGGAGGGCGGCGCGCTGCTGCCCGCCGACCTGCCCGCCGCCATCCGCCCGCAAGCCGAAGCCATCGCCCGCGCCGCGCAGCGGCTGGTGACGCTGCGCGACGCCTGGCTGAACCCACCCGAATGGACCGAGCGCGTACCCGAAGTCGTGCCGCTGGGCATGACCAGTTCGCCATACCCCGACCGCATCGTGCCCAGGCCCGGCTTCGAACAGGAGCTGGCCAAGCGCACGCTGACGAACCTGTACAACCAGCGCCCGGCCTGGCTGGCGCAGGCGCATGCCACGCTCGACGCCAGCGTCGCCGCCGCCTACGGCTGGGCCGACCTCACGCCGGCGATGCCCGACGACGAAATCCTGCGCCGGCTGCTGGCGCTGAACCTGCAGCGCAGCGCCGTGGCCTCGACCGGATAATCGCGCCATGTCGCCCCGACCCCCGCTGGCCCAGCCCTTGCGCGACCATCACGACGCCCTCGTGGAGCTGTGCCGTGCGCATGGCGTCGATCGGCTGGAAGTGTTCGGATCGGCCGCCGACGGGCGCTTCGACCCGCAGCGCAGCGACATCGACCTGATCGTGAGCTTTGCGCCCGATGCTCCGGGCTCGCGCGCCGATCGCTACTTTGCGCTGGCGGACGCGCTCGAACGACTGCTCGGGCGGCATGTCGATCTGCTGACCGACCAGCCGATCCGCAACCCCTATCTGCGCCAGACGGTCGATGCGACGCGCAGAGACCTGTATGTCCGATCGCCTGCCGAAGCATCTGGATGAGCGGCGCATGCGGCCCGGCAACCGCATCGCGCATGGCTACGACACCGTGGATGATGCGATCGTCTTCGAAACCGTGACGACCCGCTTCGCAGCCTTGCTCGACGGGCTGGACCGCGAACTGCGGCGGCCTTGGGGCGACACGAGTCGCTGAGCCGGCAACGCGTGCCGGCCTAGTCGCAGTCGTTGCCGAACAGGGCGCTGACCAGGCCCCAGCCCAGCAGCAGCGACGCCGCTGTGCCCCACATCGGCTGCGATGCGTGTTCCCGCGCCCATTGGCGCAGCGCGGCCATCTGCGGTGGCGCGCTCAGCGTCAATCCGAGCCGAATCTGCGGCGACTTGGAATTCCACAGTCCCTGTCGGGCGATTTCGGCGGCCGGATCGGCGATCGCCGCCACGAGCCGTTCGAGCCATGACGCGGTTTCGCCGAGTACGTGCATGTAGACGCCAGCCAGCAGCGTCGGCATGTCCTTGGCCGTGCCGCCGGCACGCAGGCCGCGCACCTCGCGGCAACTGGCGATGATCTCGTCCACGCAGCGCGTCAGCCGAGCGGCCGCGCGCTGCACGTCGGCGGCGCCGGCCTGGGGGTTGGCGGCGACCTCGGTGTTCATTGGGACGGCGCTCTGTGCCAGCCGGTCTGCGAGCTCGGTCAGTCGGCCGAGATGCCGCGACAAAAGGGCGGCGGGGTCGATGACGCGTGTGCTCGGAAGAACCTGGCCGGCCAGCTCGCCGTACAGCCGCTGCAGCAAAGGCTGCAGCTCCTGCCCCAGCTTGCGCAGCGCTGGCGAGATCCTGAATTCGTCGCCGGCCATGCGCCGATGCTGCCGGCGGAGGCGGCCGCCGGGGCTGGGCCGATTGCAGCCCGACGATGGCCGAAGAAGAGATCCTGCGCCGGCTGCTGGCGCTGAAGCTGCAGCGCGCGGCCGGGCCGCGATGGGCTGGGTGCCGCACGGGCGCGAATGCGGCTGCGCCGTGCCAGGCCGGCCCTTGGGCGCTCGCTTTGGCGCTCGCTTGTGCAGCTGATGAGGGCGGCTAAAACTGCCGCGCCCTGGCGGGACACTGTCGAACGGTCTTACACCGTTTCGGCGCGCGATCCCGAGCGGGCACGCAAGCCGTTGATTTTTCAGTAGTTGCACCTCTGTCCGGGCGTGGCATGAAAACTGCTTTCATCTCGATCCCATCAGTTTCTTTTTGCGCGCCAACATGAAGAATGCACTTCTTGCGCTAGCCGCTGCCGCCAGCCTGGTTGCCGCCGTGCCGGCCCAGGCATTGACCGTGAACTACGGCGACTTCTCCGACCTGTCGGCGATGCAGCTCAACGGGGCCACCGCCACCCTCGGCAACCCGGCCACCGATGCGTCGAACCGCAAGGTGCTGCGTCTGACCAACGCGCTCAGCCAAAGCGGCAGTGCCTTCCTGACGAACTCGATCAATCTGGCCAACCAGGCGTCCTTCAGCACCTTCTTCACCTTCAACATCAACAACCCGCTAGGCGCGTCGGACGGCGATGGCCAGGGTGCCGACGGCATCGTCTTCGTCGTGCAGACGGTAGCGAACACGGCCGGCGGTGGTGGCGGCGGCATCGGCTACCTCGGGCTGAACAACAGCGTGGGCGTCGAATTCGACACCTGGAACAACGGTGCGGGCGCCAACGACCCGGATGGCAACCACATCGGCATCAACCTGAGCGGTGGCTTCAACGGCCCGACGGCGAGCATCGGCACGCGCATGAACAACGGCGCCGACTGGTTCGCCTGGGTCGACTACGACGGCGCCAACCAGGAAATCGAAGTGCGGCTGGCGCAAACCAACGTGCGCCCCGTCGCGGCCACGTTGTCGCGCAGCGCCAACCTGGCGGCGGTGCTTGGTTCGACCAACGCCTTCGTCGGCTTCACCTCGGGAACCGGCGCGGCCGGCGGCTACCACGACATCGTCAACTGGCAGTTCCGCGACGATTTCCAGCCGATCGATCCGAACCCCGTACCGGAGCCGGCCTCGCTGGCGCTGGCCGGCCTGGCCTTGGCGTTGCTGGCTGGCGTGCAACGCGGTGCGCGCCGCAGCGCAGCGACGCGCAATTCGCACTGCTGAGGCGCCACCTCGGCAGTGCTGCGCAGCTTGCGGCTGCGCAGCACTGCGAAGTCGAGACTGGGCCTAGTCGCAGCCGCAGTCGCTGCCGAACAGCGCGTTGCCCAATCCCCAGACAAGCACGACAACGCCCAACTGGGCCAGCAGGCCGGGCTTGGCCGGCTGGGGCGCCTGCTGCTGCGCCCAGCGCTGCAGCGCGGCCAGTTGCGGCGCCGGGCTCAGTTTGAGCGTGAGCTTCGTAGGGGGGAGACGACAGCCGCAGCCGGGCGATTTCGGCGGCCGGCGATCGCCGCCACGAGCCGTTCGAGCCATGACGCGGTTTCGCCGAGTACGTGCATGTAGACGCCAGCCAGCAGCGTCGGCATGTCCTTGGCCGTGCCGCCGGCACGCAGGCCGCGCACCTCGCGGCAACTGGCGATGATCTCGTCCACGCAGCGCGTCAGCCGAGCGGCCGCGCGCTGCACGTCGGCGGCGCCGGCCTGGGGGTTGGCGGCGACCTCGGTGTTCATTGGGACGGCGCTCTGTGCCAGCCGGTCTGCGAGCTCGGTCAGTCGGCCGAGATGCCGCGACAAAAGGGCGGCGGGGTCGATGACGCGTGTGCTCGGAAGAACCTGGCCGGCCAGCTCGCCGTACAGCCGCTGCAGCAAAGGCTGCAGCTCCTGCCCCAGCTTGCGCAGCGCTGGCGAGATCCTGAATTCGTCGCCGGCCATGCGCTGATGCTGCCTGGGGACGCGGCCGGCTGGGCTGGCGCTTCGATGCGCGGTGCAGCGGCTGATGGGTCGGGTGGCGGGCGGCGCGATTGCGGCCGCGCCGCCCCAGCCCGACAATGCAAACCATGCCGCCGCCGCTCGCCCAACCGCTGATCGACCACCGCGATGAGATCGTCGCACTGTGCCGCGCCTGGGGCGTCGAGCGGCTCGAGGTCTTCGGTTCGGCCGCCGATGGGCGCTTCGATGCGCAGCGCAGCGACTTCGATTTCATCGTCAGGCTGGCGCAGCGGCCCGAGGAATCGCTGGCAAGCCGCTACCTGGGCTTCATCGATGCCCTCGAGGCGCTGCTCGGCCGGCACGTCGACGTGCTGGCCGATGGACCGATCGAGAACCCGTATCTGCGGCAGGCGGTGAACGCGTCGCGCCGCGTGCTGCATGACGAAGCGCCTGCCCAAGCACCTGCATGACGCACTGACGGCGGCGAGGCGGGCCAGGGCGTTCCTTGGCGAACTCGACGCCGCTGCGTACCGGGGCAACGACCTGGTGCGCTCGGCCGTCGAGCGGCAGCTGGAAATCCTCGGCGAAGCGTGCAAGCGGGTGCTCGACGAGGCGCCGGAGCTGCGCGAACGTGCACCCGATCTGAGCCTTGCGATCGGTCTGCGCAATCGGCTCATCCACGGCTACGACCGGGTGAACGACAGCGTCGTGGTGGCGACCGTCCAGCGCGACTTGCCGCGCCTGCAGGGCTGGCTGGAGTCCGAACTGGGGCGGTTCCCGTTGACATGAGCAAGAATCCTGAGCGAAGGGTGTTGCCTGCAGCGAAGACGGGAAGGGCCTCGAGCCGGCGCGCCGCGCCGGAGGTGCTCGCAGCGCTGAACGAGGCGTGGCGCTCGGCGAGGCGCGCCGCCGGTACCGCCTTCAGCCGGCCGGTGCGCGGCGCGGCATTGAACCAGGCGTTGCGGCAATGCGCGACGAATGCGCAGTTCCGCAAGGCGTGCGGATCCCTGGTCAAGCCCTTGCCGATCCTCGAGCTCGGGCGCACCGCCGACGCGCTTCGCGTGGCCTTCGAGCGGGGCCTTGTTTCCGGCTGGCCCGCGCTGGGCAGCAGGCGTTCGCGAAGCGCCTTCCGGCGCGTCGCGGACACTTCGTTCGCATTCGTACTGCACTCGCTGGTAGAGGTGAACTTTCTCAGTCAAGCTGCCAACGAGTGGTGCGCGGATTGCCTCGATGTGCCGGACGATGAGTGGTCAGACGAAGTCGAGCAGCAGGTCTTCTCGAGTTGGCGCGCCAAGGCGCTGCGCCGCCGTACCTGGCCCGCGCTGGCGCCTGAGGAGCGTGAACTGTTCGTGCGGCCGACGATCGAGTTGGCCTTCTACTGCGGGCTGTATCGCGCCGCCGAAGCCCGGGCGCGTGCTGCGCGAGGCCGCCCTTGGCTGTGGCGCTACCACGCCGGCCGTCACTGCCGTCGGCACGACGCGTTGGACGGCTTGACGGCGCTGCCCGTCGCCCCGATCTGGCGGCAAGCGCTGCCGCCGCTGGCTTTTTTCTGCGACTGCTGGATCGAGATGGTGCGTGGCACGACCCCAGGCATCAACGGCGACGGCGTCGAGCCTGCGGATCTTGGGGGCCTGTTGCCGGAGGCTGCCGCGGCCGCTCTGCCAAACGGCTGCAGCTTCTTCGTCGGCGACAGGCGTGACGGTCCGAGGCAGTTTCTCGAGGCCTGGCTCGGCCACATGAGGGCGCAATGCGCAGACGACGATGGCGAGGACTGCGGCGACGCAACCGGGACGCCGGCCTAGTCGCAGCCGCAGTCGTTGCCGAACAGCGCGTTGCCCAATCCCCAGACAAGCACGACAACGCCCAACTGGGCCAGCAGGCCGGGCTTGGCCGGCTGGGGCGCCTGCTGCTGCGCCCACTGCTGCAGCGCGGCCAGTTGCGGCGCCGGGCTCAGTTTGAGCGTGAGCTCGATCTCGTAGGGGGGAGACGACAGGCGCAGCCGGGCGATTTCGGCGGCCGGGTCGGCGGTCGTGCGCACCAGGCGTTCGAGCCACTGCGTGACTTCGACAAGCAGGTGCAGGTACGCGCCGGCCATCAACGCGGGCGTTTCCGCGGCCGCGCCGCCGGCGTACAGGCCGCGCGCGTCGCGGCAGGCGTCGATCAGCTCGTCCACGCAGCGCGTCAGGCCTTCGACCGCACGCCGCACGTCGGCGTCGTCGGCCTGCGGGTTGGCGGCCACGTCGAGGTTCATGTTCTCGACGCTGCGCGTCAACTGCTCGATGACGCCCGACAGCCGGCCGCAGTGCCGCGACAAGCTGGCCGGCGGGTCGACCATCTGCCTTGTCGGCACGGCCTGGCGTGCGAGCTCGCGCTGCGAGCGCAGCAGCAAAGGCTGCAGCGCCTGCCCCAGCTTGCGCAGCGCTGGCGGGAGCCTGAATTCGTCGTCGGCCATGCGCCGATGCTACCGGGGGACGCGGCCGGCTGGGCTGGCGCTTCGATGCGCGGCGCAGCGGCTTCGACTTCATCGTCAGGCTGGTGCGGCGGCCCGAGGAATCGCTGGCGCGCCGTTGCCTGGGCTTCATCGATGCCCTCGAGGCGCTGCTCGGCCGGCACGTCGACATGTTGGGCGATGCACCGATCGAGAACCCGTATCTGCGGCAGGCGGTGAATGCGCCGCGCCGCGTGCTGCATGACGAAGCGCCTGCCCAAGCACCTGCCTAAGCACCTGCATGACGCACTGACGGCGGCGGAGTGGGCCAGGGAATTCCTGGGCGAACTCGACGCCGCTGCGCACCGGAGCAACGTCTTGCTGCGCTCGGCCGTCGGGCGGCAGCTGGAAATCCTCGGCGAAGCGTGCAAGCGGGTGCTCGACGAGGCACCCGACTTGCGCGAACGCGCACCGGCATGTCCGGGGTACGGGTCGCCGCCGCCGGCCCGCACTTGGGCCAGGGCCCAGCTCAGCCCCAGTGCACTTCCTTCAGGCTCGATGCGCGGGGAAACTGCTGTCGTCCCGGACCGCGGCATGGAACGCGCCGTGCCGGCCTACACTGGCCGCTGCGCGGCTGCGCAGTGCGGCCGCAATGGAGTCTCGCCATGGGAGTCGCCGCCGAGAAGCTGCGCATGAGTACGCAGGACTTTCTGGCCTGGGATGCAACGCAGACCGTGCGCCACGAGTTCGTTGCGGGTGAGGTGTTCGCGATGGCCGGCGCCGGCGAGGCGCATGTGACCGCGGCGTTGAATGTGGCGATGGCGCTGCGCCAGCACCTGGCCGGCACGCCCTGCCGCACCTTCATCACCGGCATGAAGCTGCGCGTCGAGGCGGTCGATGCCTTCTTCTACCCGGACGTGATGGTCACCTGCAGCGCGGCTGACGCCGCCGACCCGATGGTCAAGCGCGACCCGGTGCTGCTGGTCGAAGTGCTGTCGCCGGCCACCGCGGCCTACGACCGCGGCGACAAGTTCGCCGCCTATCGCACGCTGCCGGGCCTGCGCGAAGTCCTGCTGGTGGACACCGATTCGCGGCGCTGCGACCTGTTCCGCAAACGCGAAGACGGCCTGTGGGTGCTGCACCCCTTCGAGCCCGGCGAGGCCTTGCGGCTGGAATCGGTGGCACTCGATCTGCCGGCGGCGCAACTGTGGGCCGAGGTGCCGGCCGCGGCGGGTTGACGCGCGCCGGCACTCAGCGCAGCAGTTCCATCCCCAGCCGCTTGGCGGCCTTGGCATCGAAAACCGGCACCGGCACCAGCAGGGCGGCCAGGCTGACCAAGCCGCGCTCGGCGGTCCATCGCGTCGTTGCGCACGCAGCGCCGGCTTCGCGCCGCCGCGCCGCCGCGCCGCAACAATAGCGCGCCATGACGGACATCCTGTTCCCGTTTGCCGGCGGCCTCGGGCTGTTCCTGGTGGGCATGATGCTGATGTCGCAGGGCCTGGTGGGCTTCGCGGGCGGGGCGCTGCAGCGCGCGCTGGTGCGCTTCACCGGCAGCCCGTTCCGGGCCTTCGCCTCGGGCGCGCTGATCACCGCACTGGTGCAGTCGTCCACCGCCACGACGGTGACGCTGATCGGCTTCGTCAGCGCCGGGCTGATCGGCTCCTCGCAGGCCGTCGGCGTGCTGCTGGGCGCCAGCCTGGGCAACACCGGCACCGGCTGGATCGTGGCCGGCCTGGGCCTGCGGGTCAGCCTGGGCTACTACACCATGCCGCTGATCGGCATCGGCGCCTTCCTCAGGCTGCTCGGCAAGGGGCGCATCGCCGAGCTGGGCCTGGCGCTGGCCGGCTTCGGCCTGATGTTCTCCGGGCTCGACACGCTGTCCAAGGGCATGCAGGCGCTGGCGACGGTGTTCAACCTGGCCGCGCTGCCGGTGGGCGGCTTCGGCGCGCGCATCGCCGCCATGTTGGTCGGCCTGGCGATGACGGCCATCATGCAGTCGTCCACCGCCGCCGTCGCCACCACGCTCACCGCACTGCACAGCGGGTTCATCAACTTCGACCAGGCCGCCTCCCTGGTGGTGGGCGCGGCGATCGGCACCACGCTGACCGGCGTGCTCGCTGCCGTCGGCGGCACGGTGCACGCCAAGCGCACGGCGCTGGCCTACGTGCTGTTCAACGCCGGTGCGGGGCTCATCGCCATCGCGCTGCTGCCGCTGTTCCATGCGGTCATCGGCTGGCTGAACACGCATGCCGGGCTGGACGCCGGCGCCAGCAGTCTGGCGGCGTTCCACACGCTGTTCATCGCCGTGGGGGTGCTGCTGTTCCTGCCGGTGGCCGGGCCGTTTGCGCGCTGGATCGAGCGCCTGCTGCCCGAGACCACGGGGGCCGCCACGGCACGCCTGGACGCCAGCCTGCTGGCGCTGCCCGAGGTGGCGCTGGAGGCCGCGGAGCGGGCGCTGGAGCGGCTGGCGGACGAGGCCCTGGCGGTGTTCGAAGCCCGGCTGCGCGACGTGGACGGCGAGACGCTGGGCACGCGGCTGCGCGCGCTGGACCAGGACATCGACCGTGCCTACGACTTCGTCGGCCGCATCGAGCTGCCGGCCGGGGACGAGGCATCGGCGGCCGCGCGTATCGCGCAGCTGCACGCCATCGACCACCTGCTGCGCCTGTGCAGCCACCTGCACGACCTGGCGCTGACGCCGGCGCGTCTGGCGGGGCCGGACTACGCCTGGGCGGCCGGGTCCGGCCAGCGCATCGCCGCCTGCGCGCGGCGCGCTCTGGCGGCGCACGAGCTGTCGGCCAGCCTGGACGAGCTGGAGCAGGGCGCGGCCGGCCTCGGCGCCGAGGCCGTGCAGCGCCGGCAGGAGGCGCTGCGGCGGGTGCCGGTGGGGCCGGCCGGCGCCACCGACACGCTGCGCCGCACCGACACCTACCGCTGGATCGAGCGCAGCGCCCACCACGTCTGGCGCATGTGCCACTACCTGGTCCAGGGTCGGCTGAGCCGCCACAAGCAGGGCTCTGCCGAGCCGCTGGCACAGCCGCCGCTGGACGCGGAGACGCTGCCGCCCGAAGCGCCGCAGGCCCAGGGGCTTGGCGGCGCCTCAGGGCGCGGGCCGAGTGCGGATGCAGGGCCGGCATAGCCCGAAGCGCAGCCTGCCCCTGGTGATCGGGGCCAGCGTTCGCCTCGGGCTGCGCCGGCCGGATACGGCGGCACCGCAGCCGCGTGGCCGCGTGGCTGCCTCACTGCGGTGCGGCACGCGGCGCGGCGCATACTGCAGACATGTCACGCGCTGCCGACGATGCTGACGCGCCCGACCCCGGGGCGGCGCGTGCGCGCCAGGCGATGTGGGCCGAGGTGGCGGCGCACTTTCGCGCCACCGCGTACCGCACGGGCCTGGCCGAGCCGGGTGCGCGCGTGTGGCAGGCGCTGCGGGCGGTGCCGCGTGAACGTTTCGTCGGCGCGCAATGGCGCGCGATGGCATGGGACGACCGGCCGCTGCCCATCGGCGGCGGGCAGACGATCTCGCAGCCCTTCATCGTGGCGCTGATGACGGCGCTGGCCGACCCCGAGCCGCAGCATCGTGTGCTCGAGGTGGGCACCGGCTGCGGCTACCAGGCGGCCGTGCTGGCGCAGCTGGCGGAGCAGGTGGTCAGCATCGAGCGCGTGGCCTCGCTGGCCGAAATGGCGCGCGAGCATCTGCGGCAGCTGCACATCCGCAATGTCGAGGTGCAGGTGGCGGACGGCTGGCAGGGCTGGCCGGCGCGCGCACCCTACGACCGCATCGTGGTGACCGCCGGGCCCGAGCAGGTGCCGCCCGCGCTGCTCGCACAGCTTGCCCGGCCCGGGCGGATGGTGATCCCGGTGGGCCCCGACGGTGCCCAGGTGCTGCGCGTCATCGAGCGCGCGGCCGACGGCGGCCGGCACGAACGCGATGTGCTCGACGTGCGCTTCGTGCCGATGCCCGAGGGCATCGATCGCGAGTGAGGCGGCGCCGGCCGGGGGAACGCATCATCGGCCGCCGGAAGCGGGCCGGCGTGCTGATGATCGGCACGCTGACGGCACTGGCCGCGCGGCTGACGCTCGACCTGTACCTGCCGGGCGGACTGATCGAAGGCACGCACGATCTGGCCAATGTGCGCACCGCCGCGTTCGCGCCGTTGCGGCTTTCCGCTTCATCAAAGACGAGAAAGGGCTCGCTGGGAGTTGCGGGCCTTGCCGCCTACACTGGTCATTGCCGGCTGCGCAGTGCGGCCGCAACGGAGTCTTCCCATGGGAGTTGCCGCCGAGAAGCTGCGCATGAGTGCGCAGGACTTTCTGACCTGGGACGCGACGCAGACCGTGCGCCACGAGTTCGTTGCGGGTGAGGTGCTCGCGATGGCCGGCGCCGGCGAGGCGCATGTGACCGTGGCGTTGAATGTGGCGATGGCGCTGCGCCAGCACCTGGCCGGCACCCCTTGCCGCACCTTCATCACCGACATGAAGCTGCGCGTCGAGGCGGTCGATGCCTTCTTCTACCCGGACGTGATGGTCACCTGCAGCGCGGCTGACGCCGCCGACCCGATGGTCAAGCGCGACCCGGTGCTGCTGGTCGAAGTGCTGTCGCCGGCCACCGCGGCCTACGACCGCGGCGACAAGTTCGCCGCCTATCGCACGCTGCCGGGCCTGCGCGAAGTCCTGCTGGTGGACACCGATTCGCGGCGCTGCGACCTGTTCCGCAAACGCGAAGACGGCCTGTGGGTGCTGCACCCCTTCGAGCCCGGCGAGGCCTTGCGGCTGGAATCGGTGGCACTCGATCTGCCGGCGGCGCAACTGTGGGCCGAGGTGCCGGCCGCGGCGGGTTGACGCACGCCGGCACTCGGCGCAGCAGTTCCATCCCCCGCCGCTTGGCGGCCTTGGCATCCAGAGCCGGCACCCGCGCCCTTGCGCTCTGAAGCCTGCCGCAGGCAACCGGTTCAGGCGAGCGCCTGATCCACGGTGGCCAGAGTCACGCGCGTGGACAGCGCATCCAGTGCGATGACGTGCAGCACCTCGTTCACCGTGGTGCAGGCGTCCGTCAGCACGGTGACCTTGCGGTAGTCGTCGGCGCGGCGCGAGATGGCGGTGTGCGTGACGCAGTTCTGCGTCATCATGCCGCACACGAGCAGCTCGTCCACGTCCAGGTCCTGCAAGGTCTGGTGCAGCGCGGTGCCTTCGAAGGCATCGGCATGCTGCTTGACCACGACCGGCGCGTCGGCAGCGGCGGCATGCACGCGCTCGTGAATCTTCACGCCCTCGGTGCCCGGGTTGAACAAGGGCGAAGGCCCGTTCGCGATGTGCTGGACGTTCACGACCGGAATGCCCTTGGCGCGTGCCGCGCGGATCGCCTTCTCGGTGGCGGCCAGCGCCTGCCCGGGCTGCCACAGCGTGAAGGCACCGCCTTCGAAGTAGTCGTTCTGCACGTCGATGACGATCAGTGCCGGCTTGCTCATCTGAAATCTCCTTGGGGGTTGCGAATGCCCGCATTGTTCGTGAAGGCCCCTGCGCTGGCGACTGGCCTGAAGACCCGAAACCGATAGGATCGGGCCATTCTGGTCATTCAGGCCGTTGCGCAGCTGTCCATGAAATCCCCAGCCGCCAGGTGGCGGGTCGCCGTCGTGGCCTTCGACCGCATCAGCAGCTTTCACTTGTCCGTGCCCTGCATGGTGTTCAGCGACGCCTTGCCGGACGACAGCCCGTTCGAGGTCGTCGTCTGCGCCGCAGAGGCCGGCACGCTGCGCACGCGCACCGGCTTCGGCCTGACCGATCTCGCCCCGCTTGCCGTGCTGAAGAAGGCCGACGCGGTCGTCGTGCCCAGCTGGCGCGACGTGGACGAACCGGTGCCGGACAAGCTGCTCAGGGCGCTGCGCGAGGCGCACGGCCGCGGCGCCAAGATCGTCGGCCTGTGCCTGGGCGCTCACGTGCTGGCCGAAGCCGGCTTGCTCGACGGCCGCCGCGCCACGACCCATTGGGAGTACGCCGCCGCCTTCGCCGAGCGCTTTCCGGCCGTCGACGTCGACGCCGGCGTGCTCTACATCGAAGACGGCAACGTGCTGACCTCGGCGGGCACGGCGGCGGGCATCGATGCCTGCCTGTACCTGCTGCGCCAGCGCCTGGGGGCGGCGCAGGCGAACCGGGTCGCGCGCCGCATGGTCGTGTCGCCGCATCGTCAAGGCGGGCAGGCGCAGTTCATCGAGCAGCCGCTGCCCGATACCGCCGGCGGCGCCCGGCTCGCGCGCCTCATCGACGCGGTGCGCGAGCGCCTGCACGAGCCGCACACGCTGGACAGCCTGGCCGCCGAGGCGCGCATGAGCCGCCGCAGCTTCACGCGGCAATTCAAGGCATTGACCGGCACGACCGTGCAGGCGTGGCTGCTCGCGGAGCGGCTCGCGCTGTCGCAGCGCCTGCTGGAAAGAACCGCTCAGCCGATCGACAACGTCAGTGCCCTGGCGGGCTTCGGCTCGGTGGTGTCATTGCGTCTGCACTTTCGCCGGGCATTCGGCGTCTCGCCGACGGCATGGAGGCGCAATTTTGCAGGCGCCGGCCCGACCGCCCCCGCCGCCCGCACCCTCGGAGCCGATTGAGCCGCTGGGCGGGCGCGGGGTCGGCGCCGGCCGGATCGGCGCCGAGAAGCGCTTGCACTGGCCCGCCCCGGGCTTTGTGCTTATGCTGCGCTTCCCACCACCGCAAGGAGAGCCCGATGACCAAGTACAAGGTTGGTTATTTCGTCGGCAGCCTGTCGTCCAAGTCGATCAACCGGCTGCTGGCCAAGGCGCTGGTGCGCCTGGCGCCGCCGGAACTGGAGATGATCGAGATCCCGATCAAGGACCTGCCGCTGTACAGCCAGGACTACGACGCCGACTATCCGCCGGTGGCGCTGGCCTTGAAGAAGGCGATCGCCGGCGTCGATGCGGTGCTGTTCGTCACGCCCGAGTTCAACCGCTCGATTCCCGGCGGGCTGAAGAATGCCATCGACTGGGCGAGCCGGCCCTGGGGCCAGAACTCCTTCACGCGCAAACCCTCGGGCCTGATCGGCGCGTCGATCGGCGCCATCGGCACGGCGCTGGCACAGCAGAACCTGCGCGGCGTGCTGAGCTTCTGCAATGCGCCGCTGATGAACACGGTCGAGGCCTACATCCAGTTCAAGCCCGGCCTCATCGCCGAAGACGGCCAGGTCAGCGACGAGGGCACGCAGAAGTTCCTGCAGAACTACATGAACGAGCTGCACACCTTCATCGTGCGCGTGCTGACGGTGCTGCCGCGCGACGGCTGAGCGGGGGCGTCGACACGAGCCGCGTCTCAGCGGCAGGCGGCTACAGCCAGCCGCCGCAGCCTGCCGCGCCGCAGCGGCAGGCGAGCCGGCCTTCGTGATGCGTGGGCCCGTAGTTCACGGTGATCTCCTCGCCCGGCGCGATCGCGCGCAGCGCGTAGAACTCGACGCGGCCGTTCTGGATGCTCAGGCGCGCATTCGGCCGGCACGAGTGGTTGGTGCAGCGCATCGGGTCCTGCGATTTCGAGAAGTCGATGGCGCGCCGCGCAGACACCTCGACGATCATGATGCGCTCGCTGCGCGTGGCGCGGATGCGCGCGTCATCGACGCTGATCGATTCGCCGCGGATCTCGCCGATCTTGCGTGCCGCGGCGATCGGCTCGGCGGCGAACACGCCCAGGCCGTCGATGCGGCTGGGCGCAACGCGCAGATCGAACTTCTGGTACGCCGGGCGCGGCGCGTTCGCCGTCTGTGCCGCGCTCGCCATGCGCTCAACCGGACAGGCCGGTGGACATGGGCGCCGGCGGCAGCGTCACCGGCTCGGCCGGCTTCCAGCCCTTCTTGCGGTGTTCCACCACCACGTCGGTGTAGATGCCGCCGCGCACGTACCAGCGCGCGCTGACGCGCACGAAGCGCGGCGCGATTGCCTTGACGATGTCGTCGAGCACGGTGTTGGTCACCGCCTCGTGGAACGCGCCTTCGTCGCGGTAGCTCCAGAAGTACAGCTTCAGGCTCTTCAGTTCCACGCACAGCCGGTCGGCAATGATGTCGATGCTGAAGTGCGCAAAGTCGGGCTGCCCGGTCAGCGGGCACAGGCAGGTGAACTCGGGCAGCTGGAAGCGGATCAGGTAGTCGCGCCCGGGGGCGGGGTTGGGGAACACCTGCAGATGCTTGCTCGGCTGCGTCGGCGGCACGGCGGGCTTCGCGCGTTGCGCGGCGGCGGACGGGGTCTTGCGGGGCATCGTGCAGGCTCGGGAACGGGGCGTCGATGCTATCATCCGCGCGCCTTTTTGGATGTGTCTCACGCTCGGGAAGAGGCGCGTTTCCCTCGAAGAATCAAGCACTTGAGCGCGGCGATCCGAGGCCGCCCGAGTTCTTCCGCCGCCCATGCGCCTCGACCAGATCAAGCTCTCCGGCTTCAAGTCCTTCTGCGATCCCACCACCTTCGCGTTGCCCGGCCAGCGCGTCGGCGTGGTCGGCCCCAACGGCTGCGGCAAGTCCAACATCATGGACGCGGTGCGCTGGGTGCTGGGCGAGAGCAAGGCCAGCGAGCTGCGCGGCGAGTCGATGCAGGACGTGATCTTCAACGGCTCGGGCCAGCGCAAGCCGGCCGGCCGTGCCAGCGTCGAGCTGGTGTTCGACAACAGCGACGCGCGCGCCGGCGGGCCCTGGAACCAGTACGGCGTGATCGCCGTCAAGCGCGTGCTGACACGCGACGGCGGCTCCAGCTACTACATCAACAACCAGCCGGTGCGCCGCCGCGACGTGCAGGACGTGTTCCTGGGCACCGGCCTCGGCCCGCGCGCCTACGCGATCATCGGCCAGGGCACGATCAGCCGCATCATCGAATCGCGCCCCGAGGAACTGCGCCTGTTCCTCGAAGAGGCGGCCGGCGTGTCCAAGTACAAGGAGCGCCGGCGCGAGACCGAGAACCGCCTGAAGGACACGCGCGAGAACCTGACGCGCGTCGAGGACATCCTGCGCGAGCTCAACGCCAACCTCGAAAAGCTCGAGAAGCAGGCCGAGGTGGCGCAACAGTACCGCCAGCTGCAGGAGCAGGGCCTGCTGAAGCAGCACCAGTTCTGGTTCCTCAAGCACCGCGACGCCGCGGCCGAGGAGCAGCGCGTGCATGCCGCGCTGCTCGAAGCCGGCAACGCGCTGGAAGCGCGCATCGCCGAGCTGCGCCATGTCGAGGCCGAGCTCGAAGCGGTGCGCCAGCAGCACTATGCCGCCGGCGACGCGCTGCACCAGCGCCAGGGCGAACTGGCCGAGGCCGCGCTCGAAGTCAGCCGGCTCGAAGAACGCATCCGCTACGTGGTCGAAGGCCGCGAGCGCGCCGAGTCGCGCCTGGGCGAGCTGCGCGCGCAGAACGAACAATGGGCCACGCGCCAGGCCGACGCGCATGGCGAGCTGCAGCGCATCGCCGCGGCCATGCAAGCGGCGGATGAGCAGGCCGAACTGCAGGCCGCGCAGGCTGAGGAGCAGGCGCAGCAGCTGCCGGGCCTGGAAGACGCGCTGCGCGACGCGCAGGCGCACAGCAGCCGGCAGCGCGGCGCGGTGGCCGAGGTGCAGCAGCAGATCCAGGTGCTGGCGGCCGAGAGCCGCAGCCTCGATGACCAGATGCGCCAGCTGCAGCAGCGCCATGACCGGCTGGACGGCGAACGCCGCGGCCTGGCGTTGCCCGACCTCGACAAGCTGCAGCAACTGCAGCGCGACAGCGCCGCGCTGCAGGAAGGCCAGGCGCTGGCCGAAGCGCGGCAGCACGAACTGGACGAACAGGTGCAGGCGCTGGACGAGCAGCGCCGCGCGCAGGCGCAGTCGGCGGCCACCGAAAGCTCGCGCCGGGCCGAATTGGGCGCGCGGCTGGAAGCGCTGCGCGCGCTGCAGGACAAGGTGCAGAGCAGCGGCAAGCTCGAGCCCTGGTTGGTCAAGCACGGGCTGGACAGCCTGCAGGGCCTGTGGACGCGCGTGCACATCGAGCCCGGCTGGGAGACGGCACTCGAAGCCGCGCTGCGCGAGCGGCTGAGCGCGTTGGAGGTCGGGCGGCTCGAAACCGTGCGCGCCTTCGCCGCCGACGCGCCGCCGGCGCGGCTGGCCTTCTATTCGGCGCAGGCCGCCGCCCATGCCGACACGCATCGCACGCTGCCGCGGCTGGCCGATCTGCTGCGGTTGAACGACGCCGGGCTGCAGGTGCTGCTCAACGACTGGCTCGAAGGCGTCTACACCGCCGCCAGCCTGGACGACGCGCTGGCCGCGCGCAGCCGGCTGACGCACGGCGAGATCATCATGTCGCGCGAAGGCCACGCGGTGTCGCAGTACGCGGTGAGCTTCTACGCGCCCGATTCCGAGCAGGCGGGCATGCTGGCGCGCCAGCAGGAAATCGAGAACCTCGAGCGCCAGCACCGCGCGCAGAGCCTGATCGCCGACGAGGCGCGCAGCGTCGGCGTGCGCGTCGAAGCCGCCTATACCGAAGCCTCGCTGCGCCTGGCGAGCTCGAGGCGCGAGGCGGTCGAGGCGCAGAACCGCGCGCACCAGACGCAGGTGGAGCTGCTGCGCCTGCAACAGCAGGCTGAAGCCAGCCAGACGCGGCGCGACCAGCTCGACGGCGAGCTGGGCGAACTCGGCACGCAGCTGGCCGGCCTGCGCGAGCGCCGAGCCTTAAGCGAAGCGCGCTTCGAGGACCTGGACCTGCAACTGGCCGATGCGCAGCAGCGCCACAGCGAACTGGACGACGCGGTCATCGACGCCGAGCGCCGGCTCAACGGCGCGCGCGAGCAGCTGCGCACGCTGGAGCGCCAGGCGCAGGAAGCGGCATTCCAGTCACGCACGCTGGCCGCGCGCCAGGGCGAGTTGCAGCGCGCTGTTCAGACGGCCGAGCAGCAGGTGGCCGCCAACCTGCAGGCCGCCGCGCAGATCGACGAGGAGCTGGCCGGGCTGAACGATGCCGCGGCGCAGGCCGGGCTGCAGAGCGCGCTGGCGCTGCGGCTGCAGCGCGAGCAGGCGCTGGCCGCGTCGCGCAGCCAGTACGACGAGCTGAGCGCGCGGCTGCGCGCCGCCGACGAGCAGCGGCTGACGCTGGAGCGCAGCCTGGAGCCGATGCGCGAGGCGCAGACCAAGCTGCAGCTGGAGCAGCAGGCGGCGATGCTCGGCGGCGCGCAGTTCATGGAGCAGCTGCAGGCGGCGCAGGTCGAGCTGAGCGCGCTGGCCGAAAGCATCGAGCAGGGGGGGGTCAAGCTGTGGGGGCTGCAGGGCGAGATCGACCGGCTGAACCGCGAACTCAACGCGCTGGGCGCGGTGAACCTGGCGGCGCTGGAGGAACTGACGGCCTCGCGCGAGCGCAAGACCTTCCTCGATGCGCAGAACGCCGACCTGCAGGAGGCGATGACCACGCTGGAAGACGCGATCCACAAGATCGACCTGGAAACGCGCGAACTGCTGGGCCAGACCTTCACGCAGGTCAACGAGCATTTCGGCCGCATGTTCCCGAGCCTGTTCGGCGGCGGCAGCGCGCGGCTGGTGATGACCGGCGACGAAATCCTCGACGCGGGGGTGCAGGTGATGGCGCAGCCGCCGGGCAAGAAAAACTCGACCATCCACCTGCTGTCCGGCGGCGAGAAGGCGCTGACGGCGATCGCGCTGGTGTTCGCGATCTTCCAGCTGAACCCGGCGCCGTTCTGCCTGCTCGACGAAGTCGACGCGCCGCTGGACGATGCCAACACCGAGCGCTACTGCAAGCTGGTCACCGAGATGAGCGCCGGCACGCAGTTCCTGTTCATCAGCCACAACAAGATCGCCATGGAGATGGCCGAGCAGTTGATCGGCGTGACCATGCAGGAGCAGGGCGTGTCGCGCATCGTCGCGGTGGACATGGAAGAGGCGCTCGGCATGGCCGAAGCCGCTTGAACATGCCCACCCCCTACGGCCTTCGGCCGCCCCCTCAAGGGGGCACCGCTGGCGGCCCGGCCAAGCCGGTTCCGCGGCGGTTGCTCGACGCGCCTGTCCTAACTCGTTCGATCGGAGCGTCATGAGCTTGACTGTCGCGCTGTCGATCCTCGGTGCCGTGGTGCTGGCGGCGCTGCTGCTGCATGGCTGGTGGAGCGCGCGCCGCGCCAGCCCGCGCCGCGCCGAGGCGCCGGCCGCGCCGCCGCAGCGCGTCGAGCCGGCGCTGGGCGATGCGCAGCCGGCGGCCGACGGCACGCCGCCCGACGCCGCCGAGCGGCACTCACCACCGGCCGTGCCCGCCATGCGGCGCCAGGCGCGGCTGGATGCGCTGATCGACGCCATCGTGCCGCTGAGCCTGGATGCGCCGGTCAGCGGCGAGCTGGTGCTGGCGCACTGGCCGGCGACGCGCCGCGCCGGCACTAAGCCCTTCAGCATCGAGGGCCTGAACACCGAAACCGGCGACTGGGAGACGCCGCTGGCGCAGCAGCGCTACGGCGAGCTGCAGGCCGGCGTGCAGCTGGCCAACCGCAGCGGCGCGCTCAACGAGATCGAATACTCCGAGTTCGTGCACAAGCTGCAGGCCTTTGCCGAAGGCGTGGGCGCGCTGCCCGACTTCCCCGACATGCTCGACGTGGTGGCGCGCGCGCGCGAGCTCGACGGTTTCGCCGGGCCGCTGGACGCGCAGCTGGCGGCGCGGCTGGTGGCGCGTTCGGTCGCCTGGTCGGTGGGTTACGTGCAGCAGTGCGCCGGCCGCCAGGGCCTGGTGCCGGGTGCGGTCGCGGGCCGGCTGGTGCTGCCTGCGGCCGACGAAGGCGCGCCTCCCGTGCTGGTACTGGAGTTCGACGCCCAGGCCGCGCTGGCCGAAGACGCGCAGGCCGCCGCGCTGCGCGAGGTGATCCTGAGCCTGGACGTGCCGCAGACGCCAGCCGCCGCGGAGCCGTTCCCACAATGGCGCAAGGTGGCTTTTGCGCTGGCCGAGGACATGGACGCCGACTTGCTGGACGACGCCGGGCGGCCGATCAGTGCGCCGGCCTTCGACGCCATCGGCAAGGACTTGGCGCAGCTGTACGCCGCGCTCGAGTCGCACGACCTGGCGGCGGGCTCGCCGGCCGCACGGCGGCTGTTCGCGGGTTGATGCGGGTCGATGCGGCTTGAGCCGGCCCGCTGAGCGCGGGCCAAGGCTTCAGCCCACCGTGCGCGACGGCTCGCGCATGAGCACGAATTCTTCCGCTGCCGTGGGATGCACCGCCAGCGTGCGGTCGAACTGCGCCTTCGTCACGCCGGCCGTCACCGCGACGGCGAGGCTCTGCACGATCTCCGGCGCGTCGGCGCCGATCATGTGCGCGGCAAGCACGCGGTCGTCGGCTGCGTCGACCACCAGCTTCATGTAGCAGCGCTCGCGCCCGTCGATGAAGGCCTGCCGCATCGGCCTGAAGTCGGCCTCGAAGACCTTCAGCCGGCGGCCCGATTCCACGGCCTGGCTTTCGGTCGGGCCGATGGTGGCCAGCGGCGGCAGCGTGAACACCGCGCTGGCCACCAGGCTCAGGTCGACGCTGCGCGGCGCGCCGCCGAACAGCGAGTCGGCCAGCGCACGGCCTTCGGCGATGGCCACCGGCGTCAGGTTCAGCCGGTTGGTCGCGTCGCCGATCGCGTACACGCCTTCGGCCGCGGTGCGCAGCTGCGCATCGACCGGCACCGCGCCGTCGTCCGCCAGCGCCACGCCCAGCGTCTGTAGGCCCAGGCCCGCGGTGTTGGGGCGCCGCCCGGTGGCATTGAGCACGAACGGAAATTCGTGCACGTGCTCGTCGTCGGCGATCAGCAGCCATTGGCCGTCGGCACGCTGCACCTCGCGCGGCACCGCGCCGGGGTGCAGTTCGATCCCTGCGGCCTGCAGTTCGGCCGCGACGCGCGTGCGCAGGTCTTCGTCGAAGCCGCGCAGCGGCAGCCGTGCGCGGTAGAACAGGCACACCTGCACGCCCAGCCGCGCCAGCATGCTGGCGAATTCCAGCGCGATGTAGCCGCCGCCGATGACCGCGGCGCGCGCCGGCAGCGCCTGCAGATCGAGCAGCTCGTCGCTGGTCGGGCAATCGGCGATGCCGGGGATGGCGTCGCGCGCTGGCGCGGCGCCGGTGGCGATCAGGATGTGCGGCGCGCGCAGCACGCGTTCGCCGACGCGCACGCGCTGCGGACCGTCGAGCACCGCATGGCCTTCGACCAGCTCGACCTTCGAGCCGGCGAGCATCTGGCGGTAGACATGTTCCAGGCGCTGCGTTTCGGCCGCCTTGGCCGCGGCCCAGCGTGCCATCTCGAAGCGCGCCGGGCCGAGGCTCCAGCCGTAGCCGGCCGCTTCGCGCAGGCTGTCGCCGTAGGCGGCGGCGTACATCAGCAGCTTCTTCGGCACGCAGCCGCGGAGCACGCAGGTGCCGCCGACGCGGCCTGATTCGACGATCGCCACCTTGGCGCCGTGCGCCGCGGCGCGGCGCGATGCGGCGACGCCGCCGGAGCCGGCGCCGATCACCACCAGGTCGAAGTTGTCGGTCATCGCGTGTGTCCCGAAGTGCAGCAGCGCGGATTGTCGGCCAGCGTGCCATGGCATGCTTGCGGCCGATGAAAACGCCCGCCGACCGCGCCGCTGCATTGCGCGCCACGCTGCAGCATCACGCGCACCAGTACTACGTGCTCGACGCGCCGCAGATCCCCGATGCCGAATACGACCGGCTGTTCCAGGAGCTGCAGGCGATCGAGGCCGCGCATCCCGAGCTGCGCACGCCCGATTCGCCGACGCAGCGCGTCGGCGGCGCGGTGCTGGCCGGCTTGGTGCCGGTGCGCCATGCGCTGCCGATGCTCAGCATCCGCACCGAGACCGACACCAGCGCCGACGGCGCACGCGCCTTCGATGCACGCGTGCGCCGCGAGCTGGGTCTGGCGCCCGACGCGCCGCCGGTCGAATACAACGCCGAACTGAAGTTCGACGGCCTGGCGATCAACCTGCGCTACGAGGACGGTGTCTTGGTCCAGGCGACCACGCGCGGCGACGGCGAGACCGGCGAGGACGTGACGCACAACGTGCGCACCATCGGCCAGGTTCCGCTGCGGCTGCAGGGCGAGGCGCCGCCGCTGGTCGAGATCCGCGGCGAGGCCTACATGCGCCGCGACGACTTCGAGCGCCTGAACGGGCGCCAGCGCGAGAAGGGCGGCAAGACCTTCATCAACCCGCGCAACACCGCGGCCGGCGCGATCCGCCAGCTCGACCCGGCCGGCATGGACTACAAGCGCCTGAGCTTCTTCGCCTACGGCCTGGGCGAGACCCGCGGCTGGGCGCAGCCGGCCACGCACAGCGCCACGCTGGATGCGATCGCCGCCTTCGGCGTGCCGGTGAACGCGCAGCGCCGCGTGGTGCAGGGCGCTGACGGGCTCGCGGCCTTCCACGAAGAGATCGCCGCGCAGCGCGATGCGCTGCCCTTCGACATCGACGGCGTGGTCTACAAGGTCAACTGCATCGAGCTGCAGCAGCGGCTGGGCTTCGTCACGCGCGAGCCGCGCTGGGCGGTGGCGCACAAGTACCCGGCGCAGGAGCAGCTCACCAGGCTGAACGCCATCGAGATCCAGGTCGGCCGCACCGGCAAGCTGACGCCGGTGGCCAAGCTGCAGCCGGTGTTCGTCGGCGGCACGACGGTCAGCAACGCCACGCTGCACAACCTGTTCGAGCTGCGCCGCAAGGGCGTGCGCATCGGCGACACGGTGATCGTGCGCCGTGCCGGCGACGTGATTCCCGAAATCGTCGGCCGCATCGCCGAACCCCGCGCGCACTACGTGCCCAACTTCCGCATGCCCAGGCAGTGCCCGGTGTGCGGCAGCACGGTGCAGCGCGAGAAGGGCGGCATCGACCACCGCTGCACGGGCGGGCTGTTCTGCGCGGCGCAGCGCAAGCAGGCGCTGCTGCACTTCGCCGGCCGGCGCGCCATGGACATCGAGGGCCTGGGCGACAAGCTGGTCGAACAACTGGTCGACGGCGGCATCGTGCGCACGCTGCCCGAGCTGTACAAGCTGGGCGTGGCCAAGCTCGCGGCGCTGGAGCGCATGGCCGACAAGAGCGCGGCCAACCTGCTGGCCGCGCTGGAGAAGAGCAAGCACGCGACGCTGCCGCGCTTCCTGTATGCGCTGGGCATCCGTCATGTGGGCGAGGCCACGGCGCGCGACCTGGCGGCATATTTCGGTTCGCTGGAGCGCGTGATGGATGCCGGCGAGGCGCAGCTGCTGGAAGTCAACGACGTCGGCCCGGTGGTGGCGCGCAGCATCCACACCTTCTTCGCGCAGCCGCACAACCGCGAGGTGGTCGAGCAGTTGCGCGCCGCCGGCATCAGCTGGGTCGAGCACGAGGGCGTGGCCGCCGCCGAGCCGAAGCCTCTGGCCGGCCTGACCGTGGTGCTGACCGGCACGCTGCCGACGCTGACGCGCGACGAGGCCAAGGAGAAGCTCGAAACCGCCGGCGCCAAGGTGGCAGGCTCGGTGTCGAAGAAGACCAGCTATGTCGTTGCCGGCGAGGACGCCGGCAGCAAGCTCGACAAGGCGCGCGAACTGGGTGTGCCGGTGCTGGACGAGGCGGGGCTGCAAGCGATGCTCGCCGGCGTTGCGCCGCAGACCGGCTGATGCACAGCATCCTGATCCCGGTGCGCAGGGTGCCAGCCAGCCGCCGCGATGCGGCGGCCTTGGCATCCGGACCTATCGGCGCGCCGCTGCCAGCAGCGCGTCGAAACCCGGATAGGCGGCCGGCGTGACGACGCACTTGCGCGCCGACGCGCCCCAGGGCGCGCCCGCGGCCAGCGCCGCCTTGAAGGCCGCGGCATCGACGATCCAGGTGCCGCCGAACTGCGTCACGCCACGCGCGAACAGCGGGTCGGGCAGGCAGCCCGCGCCGGGGCCGACCAGCGCCACGCGCCGTGCGTGGCGGCAGTGGGTGAGCACGGCGTCGAGCGTGTCGTTGAGCAGCACCGTGCTCGTCGACAGGATCTTGTCGCAGTGCGCGAGCTCGCCCGCATCGAGGGTCACGCGCCAGCCGTCGCGCGGCCCGGCGAGCTCGGCGCGCAACTCCACCACGGTGAGCCGCGCGCCGCGCGCCAGCACCTGCGGCACGAGCGGCGGAAACAACCCGACCATGCCGACATGGTCGCCGGGCTGCAGGTCGAGCTCCCCGATCGAGCCGCCGGCCGAAGCGGGCACGTAGCCTGCACGGTCATAGAGGTGCCGCGTGAGCGCGTTCACCGCCGCGAAACCGAGCGCGCGTGCCGCGCCGTGCTGCGTCGCGTAGCCGCGCGCCAGTTCGAGCGCCGGCAACCCCGCGAGCCCCTGGTCTGCCGGCGCACGCAGCCCGGACAGGGTGTCGCCCAGCAGCACGAAGCTCAGGCCCAGCGAGCCGTCTTCCAGCTCGACGGCGCAGAACTCGCCCTGGTGCGTGCCGTCGGCCTCGGGCGGCGGCAGCAGCAGCGAGGCCACGCGCGGCAGTGGCCCGGCCTCGGCGTCCAGACGTTCCAGCAGCGCGAGGATCTGGCCGGCGACGCCGCCCATCACGGTGGGCACGCCTGCACCGCCTCGTGCGCGACCTGCAGCCGGCCGGTGCGCGCGGCAAAGGCCAGCACCGTGTCGCGGTCCCAGGGCCAGAGCGTGCGCAACTCGATCAGCTCGGATCAAGGAGTCCGAGCTTCCTCCCATGGATCGAGCAGGCATACACCGCAGGTTTTGAAGTCGCCCCCGTTGCGAGTCATCAGCGGCTGGCTCAGGATATTGCTGTCGATCAGCACATTCATGGCCGCCCGGCCCATTCATTGCGCATCGCTGCCAGGTCGCGATCGATGGTCTGCACCGAATGGGCCGGCGCGACACAGTTCCAGGCCGACACAAGGGCTTGCCTGCGCGATTCATCCGTCGCCGAGGGCGGCGATGCATCCTCTTCTTCCAGCGGCAGGATGATGACCTCGCCGCGCTGCCGGCGCAGGTGTTCGGGTACCTGCACGACATCCGGCAACTGATCGTAGATTTCGCGCAGGATCGCAGTCATGATGCTGCCATTGTGCGGCAAGTGCGGCAAATCGGGTCACCAGGGCCTGCGTCGGCACCGCGCGACCTGCGTCCGTTGCCAAGGGTACTGCGCAGGCCCCGGGGCGTTTGCATCGTCTTCGATCAGCCGCGCAGCGCCTTCGCCGCGGCAACGATGTCGGCCACACTGACGCGAGCCTGCGCCTCCAGCACCGGCGCATAGCCGACCGGAATGCGCGGTGCGCCCAGGCGCCTGACCTTGCAGCCGGTGACTTCGGCCGCCGTGGCGGCGATCTCGGCGCCGAAGCCCGCCGCCTGCACCGCCTCGTGCACCACCAGCAGCCGGCCGGTGCGTGCGGCCGAGGCCAGCACCACCTCGCGGTCCCAGGGCCAGATCGTGCGCAGGTCGATCAACTCGGCGGCGATGCCTTCGCGCGCCAGTTGCTCGCAGGCTTCACGGCAGGCCTGCAGCTGGCGGCTCCAGCTAACGAGCGTCAGGTCCTGGCCGCGGCGCAGCGTGGCCGCGCGGCCGAGCTCGAGTTGCAGCGTCGGGTCGACCTCGCCGCTCAGGCCCCACAGCGTCTTGTGCTCCATGAACACCACCGGGTCGCCGCAGTCGAGCGCGGCGCGCAGCAGCGAGTGGTTGTCCTGCGGCGTGGCAGGGCACACCACCACCAGCCCCGGCAGGTGCGCGAACCAGCTCTCCAGCGATTGCGAATGCTGCGCCGCCGACGCGTCCCAAATGCCGATCGGCATGCGCACCACCATCGGCACGCGGCCCTGGCCGCCGAACATGTAGCGGTTCTTCGCCGCCTGGTTGGCGATCTCGTCCATCGCGCACAGCGCGAAGTCGACGACGCGCATCTCGACCACGGGTTTGAGCCCGGCCAGCGCCATGCCGACGCCGGCGCCCAGGATCGCGGCTTCGCTGATCGGCGTGTCGATCACGCGCTCGGGCCCGAAGCGCTGCTGCAGCCCCTTGTACTGGCCGAAGATGCCGCCGCGGCCGACGTCTTCGCCGAGCACGACCACCTTCGGATCGGCTTGCATTGCCTGGGCGACCGCCAGCGCGGCGGCCTCGGCATAACTCATCAGCGCCATTGGCCGGCTCCGGTGGTCTGCACGTCGGTGTAGGCGGCCGCGGCGTCGGGCCAGGGCGCGGCCTCGGCCGCGGCCAGCGCCGCCTGCACCTCGGCTCGAGCCTCTTGTTCGATGGTCTGCAGCGCCGCGGCCGAGGCGCCGGGCAGCGCCAGGTACGCGGTGCGGGCGCGCACGATCGGGTCGGTCTCGAGCGCGGCCGCCAGCTCGCCGGCGTCGCGGTAGCCGGCCGCGTCCACCGACACGTGGCCCTTGACGCGGTAGGTGACGGCATGCAGCAGCCGCGGCCCGGCGCCGGCGCGCACTTCGGCCACCAGCCGGCCGGCGGCTTCGTGCACGGCAGCCACGTCGTTGCCGTCTACCTGCAGCGCGGCGATTCCCAGGCTGGCAGCGCGCGCCGCCGCGCCGTCGCCGGCGATCATCGGCCCGCTGGCGGTGGTGGCGCTCCAGCGGTTGTCCTCGCACACGAAGAGCACCGGCAGCGCATAGACCTGCGCCCAGTTCAGCGCTTCCAGGAAGGGGCCGCGGTTGATCGCGCCGTCGCCGAAGAAGCAGGCGGTGATGGCGCCGCGCCGCTGCAGCTTCTGCGCATGCGCGGCACCGACGGCGATCGGCATGCCGGCGGCGACCACGCCGTTGGCGCCGAGCATGCCGACCGAGAAGTCGGCGATGTGCATCGAGCCGCCCTTGCCGCCGTTGAAGCCGGTGGCCTTGCCGAACAGCTCGGCCATCATCGCGCCCAGGTCCGCGCCCTTGGCCAGCGTGTGGCCGTGGCCGCGGTGGGTGGAGGTGAGGTAGTCCTCGCGCCGCAGATGCGCGCACACGCCCGCCGGCACCGCCTCCTGCCCGGTGGACAGGTGCAGCGGCCCGCGTACCTTGGCGCTGCCGTCGGCCGCCTGGCCGTAGGCGCTGACGCCGCCCTGGCTGGCGGCCTCGGCCGCGTTCTCGAAGGCGCGGATGCGCAGCATCGTGCGCACCAGGGCCAGCAGGCGCTGTGCGTCCATTGGCGCCAGCATCAGCGTCGCATCCATCGCTGCGGGACTCCTCGTTTCCTGCGCGCTTATTTGGCCGCGGCGATCGACTTCTCGGCCGTATCGACCAGCGACGGACCGATCTGCGCCTTCCACTTGTCGTACACCGGGCGCGTGGCCTTGACGAAGGCTTCGCGTTCCGCCGGGGTCAGCTGGGTGACGGTGACGCCCAGCGCGGCGATCTCCTTCAGCAGCGGCTTGTCGGCCTCGGCCAGGCCCTTGCGCGCGATGGCGATCTGCTGCTTGCCGGCGTCCAGCGCCGCCTGGCGCACGATCGCCTGGTCGGCCGGCGTCCAGCTGGCCCAGACTTCCTTGTTGACGACGAAGATCAGCGGGTCGGCGACGTAGCCCCACATGGTCACGTACTTCTGGCCCACGGTCTGCAGCTTGGCCGCGGTGAAGATCGACATCGGGTTCTCCTGGCCGTCGACCGCGCCGCTGGCCAGCGCCGGCTGCGCGTCGGCCCAGCTCATCTGCGTCGGGTTGGCGCCCAGCGCGGTGAAGGTGTCGAGGAACAGAGGCGAGCCGACGACGCGGATCTTCAGGCCCTTCATGTCCTCGGGCAGCTTGATCGGCTTCTTGCTGTTGGTGATCTCGCGGTAGCCGTTTTCGCCCCAAGCCAGCGGCAGCGCGCCGGCCTTGTCGACGATGGCGAAGATCTGCTTGCCGACTTCGCCCTGCGTCAGCGCGTCGATGGCCTTGTAGTCGGGCATCAGGAAGGGCAGCGAGAACAGGTTCAGCTCCTTGATCTGCGGCGACCAGTTGATGGTCGAGCCGATGGCCAGGTCGATCACGCCCTGGCGGATGGCGGTGAACTCGCGCGTCTGGTCGCCCTGCACCAGCGACACCCCGGGGTAGAGCTTGATGTTGATGCGGCCCTGCGTGCGCTCCTTGACCAGGTCGGCCCAGATCTCGCCGCCCTTGCCCCACGGGAAGGCGGTGCCGACCACCAGCGACATCTTGTATTCGGGCTTGTAGCCGGGCGGCAGCGCGGTCTGTGCCGCGGCCACGCCGGCGGCGGCCAGCGCGCCGGCGGCCAGCGTGAACTTCAGGAAGGAACGGGTCTTCATCATGGTCTTCAGTCTCCTTGGCAAAACCACAGCATCACTCATCGGGCTCAATAGCCCAGCTTGCGCGGCAACCACAAGGCCAGCTCGGGCCAGACGATCACCGCCACCATCACCAGGAACATCGCGAACAGCAGCCAGCCCACCCAGCGCACGGTTTCTTCCATGCGCACGCCGGCGATGCGGCATGACACCATCAGGTTCACCGCCAGCGGCGGCGTGAACTGGCCGAGCGCCACCTTCAGCGTCAGGATCACGCCGAACCATACCGGGTCCCAGTGGTAGTGCTGCACGATCGGCCACAGCAGCGGCACGAAGATGAGGAAGATCGACACGCCGTCGAGGAACATGCCGACGGTGATCAGCAGCAGGATCAGCAGCGACAGCACGCCGTACTCGCCCAGGCCGGAGTTGACGATGGCCTGCGTGACCGGGTCGATCAGCCCGAGCGTGGACAGCGAATAGGCGAAGATGCCGGCCAGCGCCACCACCAGCAGGATCACCGCCGACAGCTCGCCCGATTCGCGCAGGATGACGAACAGGTCGCGCACGCCGATCGTGCGGTGGATCGCCATGCCGACGAACAGGCCGTAGAACACCGCCACCACGGCGGCCTCGGTGGGCGTGAACCAGCCGGCGCGCATGCCGCCGAGGATCAGCACCGGCGCGAACAGGCCCCAGGTGGCCTCGCGCAGGCTCTTCCAGAACGGCGGGCGCGGCAGTGCTGCTTCCAGCGCGCCCATGCGGTGGCGGCGCGCCAGCCAGACCGTGGGCACGATCAGCGCCAGGCCGGCCAGCACGCCCGGCACCATGCCGGCGGCGAACAGCGCCGGCACCGAGGCGCCGGGCACCAGCACCGAATAGATGATGAAGGCCACCGACGGCGGGATCAGGATGTCGGTGGCCGCGGCGGCGCCGACCACGCTGGCCGAAAACGCCGCCGGATAGCCGGCGCGCGCCATGGCCGCGATCATCACGCCGCCGACGGCCGCGGCATTGGCCGGGCCGGAGCCGGAGATGCCGCCGAGAAACATCGCCACCGCGATGGCCACCACCGGCAGCATGCCCGGGCCGCGGCCGACGATGGCGATGGCGAAGTTCACCAGCCGCAGCGCCACGCCCGAGCGGTCGAAGATCGAGCCCACCAGCACGAACATCGGCACCGCCAGCAGCGGGTACTTGCCCAGGCCGGCATAGAAGTTCTGCGGCACGGCCATCAGGCCGAACCACTGCGTCTGCGTATTGGCCAGCGCGATGGCCGCCGCGCCGGCCAGGCCGAGCGCCGCGCCGATGGGCACGCCCAGCAGCATCAGCGCCAGGAAGGCGGCGAACAGCAGCGTGCCGATCACGCGCCGCGCCCCCGGCGCACGAACAGCCCGAGCGCGCGGCCGGCGATGGCCACCGACAGCAGCGGCAGCCAGATCGAATACCACCACATCGGCACGCCGATGCCGGGCGAGGTTTCGTCATAGCGGTAGTGGTCCCAGACCAGGCGCGCGCTGAGCACGGCCAGCAGCGCGAACAGCAGGAACATCATCAAGGCGCCGAAGCGCGCCAGCGCGCGCTGGCGCGCTGGCGGCCCGCTGTCGGCGAAGAACTCGATGCGGATCTGCCGGTTGCGCGCCACCGAGGCCGAGCCGGCGACCAGCGCCAGCACGATCATCAGGAACACCGAGAACTCCTCGGTCCAGGCGAAGGATTCGCTGGTGAAGTAGCGCACCAGCACGTTGGCGAAGGTGATCAGCGCCAGCAGCGCCATCACGATCACCGTCAGCCAGTCCTCGATCTGCAGCGGCACCCGCGTGCGTTCGTCGGGCTCGGCAGGGTCGGGCGGCAGTTCGGAGGCGGAGGACATCAGGGGCGGCGGCCGCGGCCGGCTTTTCGCTGCGGGCAAAGCCGTTGATTCTAGGCAAGGTGTCGGCCCGGCCGTGGCCGCATAAACTCGCGGCTCGAGCATGTCCTTCCACCGTTGTCTACAGGAGTTCGCGATGCATCCCCGCGCCGTTCCCGCCCTCGTCCTTGCTGCCGCGCTCGCCGCGCTCGCGGCCCCGGTTCAGGCCGAATGCCTGAGCGACCTGCAGGCGGCGGCGCTGGTGGCCAACTACCTGGACAAGAAGCCGGCGGCCAACCCGACGGGGCTGTCGATGGCGGACGCCGAATGCTCGCGCGACAAGTTCAACAAGTTCCTGGTGCAGCAGACGCAGGCCAAGGCCATCGGCTACAAGGCCGGCCTGACCAACCCGGCGGTGCAGAAGCGCTTCAACGCCAGCGCGCCGGTGTGGGGCGCGCTGTACGCGCCGATGATGCTCGCCGACGGCGCGACGCTGGACGCGGCCTTCGGCGCGCGGCCGCTGTTCGAGGCCGACCTGCTGGTGCGCGTGTCCGATGCGCGCGTCAACCAGGCGAAGACGCCCGAGCAGGTGCTGCAGTACATCGACCTGGTGATCCCGGCGATCGAACTGCCCGACCTGATGGTCGAGGCGCCGCCCAAGCTCGACGGCGCGGGCGTCACGGCGATCAACGTCGGCGCGCGCTATTTCGTCGCCGGCACGCCGATCCCGGTGCAGCGCACGCAGGCCTTCGCCGATTCTCTGGCCGGCATGAAGGTGCTGGTGATGGGCGGCGGCGCCGACCTGGACACCGGCTTCGGCCGCGACGTGCTCGAGCATCCGCTGAACGCGGTGGTCTGGCTGGCGCAGGACCTGCAGCGCCACGGCAAGAAGCTGCAGCGCGGCGATCTGGTCAGCGTCGGCTCGTTCTCCAAGCTGATGCCGCCGAAGCCGGGGCTGAAGGTCGAAGTGCAGTACCAGGGCCTGCCCGACAACCCGTCGGTGAAGGTGAACTTCCGGTAGCCGGCGATGGCCATCCGCGACATCCTGAAGATGGGCGATCCGCGCCTGCTGCGCGTGGCCGCGCCGGTGAGCGAATTCGACTCGGCAGACCTGCTGGCGCTGATCGAGGACATGTTCGACACCATGCACGCCGCCAACGGCGCCGGCCTGGCCGCGCCGCAGATCGGCGAGGACCTGCAACTGGTGATCTTCGGCTTCCAGCACAACGAGCGTTATCCGGACGCGCCGCCGGTGCCGCAGACGGTGCTCATCAATCCGGTGATCGAGCCGCTCGGTGACGACTTGGCCGACGGCTGGGAAGGCTGCCTGTCGGTGCCGGGGCTGCGCGGCGTGGTGCCGCGTTTCGCGCGCATCCGCTATCGCGGCTTCGACCCGCAGGGCCGGCCCATCGAGCGCGAGGCCGACGGCTTCCATGCGCGCGTCGTGCAGCACGAGTGCGACCACCTGATCGGCCGGCTGTACCCGACGCGCATGACCGACCTGACGCGCTTCGGCTATACCAGCGTGCTGTTTCCGGACCTCGACCCGGGCGAGGTGGACGACTGAGAGCGCTGCTGCGGCGGCGTCATCGACATGCGCACACTGCACCGCTGCACACCCTGGATCCTCGTGCTGCTGCTGGCGCTCGCCGCCGGCGCCCGGGCGCAGGACGCGGCGCCGGCCCGTCTGGGCCGCATTGCCGATGCGAGCGGCGGCGTGCGGCTGTTCGACGCACGCACGCAGGACTGGACCAAGGCTGCCCGCAACCGCAGCTTGGGCCCCGGTGAACGGCTCGCCGTCGCCAGCGGCGGCACGGCACAGGTCGAGGTGGGCGCGTCGGTGCTGGTGCTCGATGGCGACACCGAGATCGAAGCCTCGCGGCTGGACGACGAGCGGCTGCAGTTCACGCTGCGCCGCGGCAGCGTGGCGCTGCGGCTGCAGCCGCCCGAACTGGAGCTGCAGCCCGAACTGATCACGCCGCAGGCCCGTTTCCAGCCGCTGCGTGCCGGCTTGTACCGCATCGACAGCCGTGCCGACGGCAGCAGCGGCGGCAACTGGCAGGGGCTGCTGCGCGCGAGCACGCCGGAGCAGGTGCTGACGGTCGAGCCCGGCCAGCGCGTCGGCTTGCCCGCCGACACGGCACAGCGCGCGCAGTGGTCGGCGCTGCAGGACGATGCCTTCGCCAGCCGCGTGCTGCGCGAGGCCGACCACCCCGCCGCGGTGCCCGAAACGGTGCCCGCCGACATGACCGGCGCCGCCGAGCTGGGGCGCCACGGTACCTGGCTGCAGCACCCACAGTTCGGCTGGGTCTGGACCCCGACGACGCTGCCGCTGCAGTGGGAACCGTACCGTTTCGGGCAGTGGACCTGGGTGCAGCCCTGGGGCTGGACATGGGTGGATGCCGCACCGTGGGGCTTCGCGCCGTATCACTACGGCCGCTGGCTTCGCTGGGACGGGCGCTGGGTGTGGATGCCCGGCCCGCCGCAGCCGCGTCTGCACACCCGGCCGGCGCCGGGCTTCATGCCGGGCGTCCGGCGCTGAGCACTGCGGCGTCTGGCCGGCCGCAGCCCGGCCGGGGTATTCCCCAGCGTCGTCATCGCGGGCGTGCCGCCGGACGTTGATGCGTCAAGGCCCGATCGGGCCGGCGGGAGGGATGGTGCGCATGCGCCTGGACAAGGGATGGATGCTGCTGGCGCTGTGGCTGCTGGCCGGCGCCGTGCAGGCGCAGGACGACCCGCCCGGCCGCGTCGGCCGGCTTGCCGCGCTGCAGGGCGAGGTCTGGGTGCAGGAGGCGGGGCAGGGCGAGTGGCTCGAAGCGCAGCCCAACCGCCCCTTCACCGGCGGCGAGCGGCTGGCCACGGGGCCGGACGCAGCGGCCGAGCTGCACATCGGCTCGACCACCGTGTTCCTCGGCGGCCAGACCGAATTCGAGGCGCTGCGTCTGGACGACGAGCGCATGCAGTTCAGGCTGCAGCGCGGCCGGATGGCGCTGCGGCTGACGTCGCCCGAGGTGGCGAACGAACTGGAGGTGACGCACCCGGAGGCGCGTTTCCTGCCGCGCCGCGCCGGCTTCTACCGCGTCGACCGGCTGGCCGAGACCAGCGATGTCACCGTCTGGCGCGGCGAGATGCAGGTCGAGGCGCACGACCTGTCGCTGATGCTTTATGCCGGCCAGCGCGCCGCGTTCTGGCGCGAAGGCCCGCTCGGCGATACCACGCGCCAGTGGCTGACGCCGCAGGACGACGAGTTCGCCGAAGCCGTGCAGCGCGAGGACCAGCGGCTGGCGCAATTGACGCCGCCGGCGCTGGTGCCGGCCGAGATGACCGGCGCCGAGGACCTGCAGCGCTACGGCAGCTGGCAGCAGCATCCCGAAGTGGGCGCGGTGTGGATCCCCAGCAGCGTCGCCGCAGGCTGGGCGCCGTATCGCCGCGGCCAATGGGCCTGGGTGCAACCCTGGGGCTGGACCTGGGTCGACGCGGCGCCGTGGGGCTTTGCGCCCTTCCACTACGGCCGCTGGCTGTGGTGGGGCAACCGCTGGTGCTGGACGCCCGGCCCGCGGGTGGCGCGGCCGGTGTACGCGCCGGCCTTGGTCGGCTGGGTCGGCGGGGCGCCGCCGGGCGGCATGCGCGGCGGCCGCGCGCCGCCGGCGCATGGCTGGGTGCCGCTCGCGCCGCGCGAAGTCTACGTGCCCGGTTACCACGCCAGTCCGGGGTATTTGCGCAGACTCAACCCGCAGGTGCCGGCCGGGCCGCTGCCGCCGCCGGCCTTCGTCAATCGCGGCGTGCCCGGGGCGGTGACGGCGTGGCCGGCGCAAGGCATGCAGCCGCACGTACCGCGCGGCGAAAGGCTGCGCGGTCCCGGCTGGGGTCGTCCGGACCCGGCTGAGCCGGGCCCGCCGCGGCCGCCGCCACGTGCGCCACGCGAACAGGTGGCGCCGCGTGCCGCGTTGCCGGTGGCGCCGGTCGAGGCGGGGGCAGGCCCCGGGCCACGGTCGCCGGCGGGACGCAGCACGCCTGCGTACACCGCAGCGCCGGTGCCGCCACGGACGGCGCGACCCGCGAGGCCGACGTTGCCGGACTCGCCATCAACGCCATCACCACCCCCATCGCCACCCCCATCACCACCAGTACCTGGCGCGGCGCCCGAGCGAGGGCCTTTCGGCGGCCTGCTGCCGCGGGCGGCCCAAGCCGCTGGGCCGCACACGCGCGAGCGGCCGCCACCGACGCTGATGCCGGGGCAGGCCATGCGCACGGCGCCGGCCACCACCTTGCCGCAGCCGCCGACATCGGCGGCGGTGCCACGGCCGCAGGCGCCGGCTGTGGCGGCGCCGCGCCAACCCTTGCCCGAAGTTCCGGCGCTGGGCCGCGGCGCGGAGCCGGGCGAACGCCGACCGATGCCGCAGGGGCGTCAGCCCGGTCGCGAGCGTTGAGAGTGCCCCAGGCAGGCCTTGCCGGCCGCCCCCCGCGGGGGTATGAGCAAAGCGGCGGAGCCACGTTTGCTCATGCGCGTTGAAAGGGCGCGCCGCGGCGCGTCACTTCAGCAGCGGCTTCAGCGCCGGCCAGACGTTGTCCAGCATGCGCGGCTGCGCCTGCGCGTTGGGGTGGATGCGGTCGCTCTGGAACAGCTTGTCGGCGTCCGGCACGTCGGCCACGCCTTTCAGGAAGAACGGCGCCAGTGCCGCCCCTTCGCTCTTGGCCACCTCGGCGAACAGCGCGGCGAAGTCGCCCGCGTACTTGCGGCCGTAGTTGGGCGGCAGCTGCATGCCCACCAGCAGCACGCGCGCGCCGCTGGCCTTGGCCGCGCGCACCATGGCGCTCAGGTTGTCGCGCGTCATCGTCAGCGGCAGGCCGCGCAGCGCGTCGTTGCCGCCGAGTTCGATGACCACGATGCCCGGCTGGTGCTGGGTCAGCAGCGCCGGCAGCCGCGAACGCCCGCCGGCCGTGGTGTCGCCGCTGATGCTGGCGTTGACGACCCCGACCGCCGGCTTCTCGCGCGCCAGCCGCTGCTCCAGCAGCGCCACCCAGCCGCTGCCGCGCGGCAGGCCGTACTCGGCGGACAGGCTGTCGCCGACGACCAGCAGCGGGCCGCGGGGTGCCGCGGCCGCCGCGCACGGCAGGGCGGCCGCGGCAAGCAGGCTACAGTGCCGCAGCAGCGCGCGCCGCGTCAGCCTAGAACCCAGGTCAAGAATGTCCGAACCGATCATTGCCGTCCAACACGTCACCAAACAGGTCACCGATGCCACCGGGACGCTGACCATTCTCCACGACATCGATTTCGAGCTGCGCGAGCGCGAGTCGGTGGCCATCGTCGGCGCCTCCGGCTCGGGCAAGAGCACGCTGCTGTCGATCATCGCCGGCCTGGACGTGCCGACCAGCGGCCAGGTGCGGCTGGCCGGCACCGAGCTGTTCGCGCTGGACGAGGATGCACGCGCCGCGGTGCGCGCGCAGAAGCTCGGCTTCGTGTTCCAGAGCTTCCAGCTGCTCGGCAACCTGAACGCGCTGGAGAACGTGATGCTGCCGCTGGAACTGCTCGGCCATGGCGACGCGCGCGCGCGCGCCACCGAGATGCTGGGCCGCGTCGGCCTGGCCAGCCGGCTCGGCCACTATCCGAAGGTGCTGTCCGGCGGCGAGCAGCAGCGTGTGGCGCTGGCGCGCGCCTTCGTCGTGCGCCCGGCCGTGCTGCTCGCCGACGAGCCCACCGGCAGCCTCGACTTCGCCACCGGCGCGACGGTGATGGAGCTGATGTTCGAGATGAACCGCGAGGCCGGGACCACGCTGCTGCTGGTGACGCACGACAGCGGCATCGCCGCGCGCTGCCAGCGCCAGCTCGGCATCGAGGCCGGCCGCCTGGTCAGCGACCGGGAGACCGCGCCGGTCTGAACGCGGTTACTGCGCGAACTTGTAGTCGGTCTTCGCCGCCTGGCGCAGATCTTCCTGGTACTGCTGCAGCTTGACCTGCTCCATGCGCTGCACGATCTGCGACTTGACGTCGTCGAAGGCCGGGAACTCGGCGTCGCGCGTGTCTTCGAGCTTGATGACGTGCCAGCCGAACTGCGTCTTCACCGGCACCGGCGTGACCTCGCCCTTCTTCAGCTGCGTCAGCGCCTGGCCGAACTCCGGCACGTAGGAGTCGGCCTTGGCGAAGTCCAGGTCGCCTCCCTGCGCGCCGGAGCCCGGGTCCTTCGAATGCTTCTTGGCCAGTTCCTCGAAGCTGGCGCCGGCCTCGAGCTGCGCGATCAGCGCCTTGGCCTCGTCCTCCGTCTCCACCAGGATGTGGCGCGCGTGGTATTCGGTGCCGGTGAGCTGGGCCTTGAACTTGTCGTATTCGGCCTTGGCCTCGGCGTCGGTGACCGGGTGCTTCTTCTTGAAGTCCTCGAACAGCTCGCGGATCAGGATGCTCTGGCGCGCCAGCTCCATCTGCGCGCGATAGTCGGCCGACGCGGCGATGCCCTTGCGCTCGGCTTCCTGCGTGAAGATCTCGCGCAGCACCACCTGGTCCTTGGCCTGCGCTTCCATCTCCGGGCCCACCTTCTGCCCGGCGCGCTCGGCCTGATGCAGCAGGCTGTCGACGCGCGCCTTGGGCACGGCCTTGCCGTTGACGATGGCGATGTTCTGCGCCTGCGCCGCCAGCGGCATCAGCAGGGCCGCCGACACGGCAAGGAAAGCGGCGCGCACGACCTGGGGTTTGCACTTCATGTCCGGGGTCTTTCTTGGAGGGGCGCTGGCCGCAGGCGGGCGCGCCGGAACGGGCTGAGGCGCCCGCGATCAGGGAGGATTCGATGCGGAGGGTTTCAACGCTCGTCGGGCGCGTGGGCCTCGATGGCCAGCGCATGGATGCCGGCCATGCCGGCCGGCAGCAACGTGCGCAGGGCATCATACACGAGGCGATGCCGCGCCACGCGGCTGCAGCCGGCGAAGCGTGCGCTGGTGATGCGCACGGTGTAGTGGCCGCCTTCGCGCGCGCCGGCATGGCCGATGTGCAGGTGGCCGTCGTCCTGCACCTCGAGCCGCGTCGGCTGCAGCGCTTCGCGCAACGCGGCCTCGATGGCGTGGGGGCTGACGTGCTTGGCGTTCATCGCGGATCCGCCGGCGGGGTGGCCGGCGCCTCGTCCTTCAGGTGGCGGCTCAGGTACAGGCCCTGCGCCAGCGTGAACAGCAGCATCAGCCCGATGCCGCCGAAGAGCTTGAAG
>OEIU01000338.1_pt1 | contig 46530 bp, 44 predicted proteins | sample 1539221 | NCBI WGS metagenome assembly OEIU01 (sample SAMN03792071, study PRJEB22550) | activated sludge metagenome | feature: wastewater treatment plant; material: activated sludge; isolation source: Wastewater treatment plant of a petroleum refinery complex | place: Argentina: Zarate | collected... | reverse complement strand
CCCTAAAGAATCCATCCAACAAAGCCGCGCCAGACCCAAATGCGATTCCCCTGCCCTCAAGGGGGGAGGGTTAGGGTGGGGGGTCGGGGAATCCGGCGAGATTTGCGGCGTCAACAGCTAAACGTCGCTGGATTCCCCAACCCCCTCCCGCCGCCCCTCCCCACGAGGAGGAGGGGAGCGCCGCTCTACACCTCTAGCCACTCCTCGCGCACACGCGTGTTCGCCGCGAATTCCGCCGGCGTGCCCTCGAATACGATGTGCCCGTGGCCCATCACGTAAAGCCGGCGACTGATCTTCAGCGCGATCGTCAGCTTCTGCTCGACCAGCAGGATCGAGATGCCGCGCTCGGCGATCTCGCCGAGCAGCTTGCCGACGAGCTCGACCATCATCGGCGCAAGTCCCTCGGTCGGCTCGTCGATCATCACGAGATCGGGATCGCCCATCAGCGTGCGGCACATGGTCAGCATCTGCTGCTCGCCGCCCGACAGCACGCCGGCGGGCGTGTCGGCGCGCTCCTCGAGCCGCGGGAAGACGCCGAACATGTCGCTCATCGCCCAGCGCCCGGTCTGGCGCGCGGACTTCTGGCCGAGCAGCAGGTTCTGGCGCACGGTCAGGCTTGGGAATATGTCGCGATTCTCCGGCACGTAGCCGAGGCCGAGCCGCGCGATCTGATGCGGCTTCATCCCCGCGATCTCGCGGCCCTTGAAGCGGATCGAGCCTATCGGCGGCACGTCGCCCATGATCGCCTTGATCGTGGTCGAGCGCCCGACGCCGTTGCGGCCGAGCAGCGACACGATCTCGCCTTCGTCGACGTGAAAGTCGACGCCCTGAAGAATGTGGCTCTTGCCGTAATAGGCGTTGAGGCCGGAGACTTCGAGCAGCGCGCCCATCAATGCGCCTCCTCGCCGAGATAGGCCTCGCGCACCGCCTTGTTGGCGCGGATTTCGGCCGGCGCGCCGGTGGCGATGATCTGCCCGTAGACGAGCACGGAAATGCGGTCGGCGAGGCCGAACACAACGCTCATGTCGTGCTCAACCATCATGAGCGTGCGGCCTTCCGACACTTTGCGGATCAGCTCCACCGCTTGCTCCGTCTCGGTATTGCTCATGCCCGCCGTCGGCTCGTCGAGCATGATGACGTCGGCGCCGCCGGCGATGGTGATGCCGATCTCGAGCGCGCGCTGCTCGGCGTAGGTGAGGATGCCCGCCGGCGTGTCGCGCCGCGCGGCGAGGCCGATCAGTTCGAGCACCTCTTCTGCGCGGGAATTGGCGTCGCGCAGCCGGTCGACGAAGCGCCAGATCGAATATTTGTAGCCGAGCGACCACAGCACGCCGCACCGGATGTTCTCGAACACCGACAGCTTCGGGAAGATGTTGGTGACCTGGAACGACCGCGACAGGCCGCGGCGATTGATCTCGTAGGGCGCGAGCCCGGTGATCTCCTGCCCCTTGAGCGCGATCGAGCCGGAGGTCACGCCGATGCGTCCGCTGATCAGGTGGAACATGGTCGACTTGCCGGCGCCGTTCGGCCCGATGATCGCGTGACGCTCGCCGGATTCCACTTCGAGGTCGAGACCGCGGATGATCGCGGTCGGCCCGAAATTCTTGCGCACGTCCTTGAGGGTGAGAGCCGCGCTCATGCCTGCTTCCCCTCGGCTTGCGCGGCGGCCCAGGCGTCGTCGATGCGCGGCCAGACCAGTTTCAGGCCGAAGGCGCCGCCGAAGAACAGCGCGAGCGCGACCAGCCATGGAAGCGGCGAGGCGGCGTCGAAAGCGATTCCGAAGAGCTGCATCCGCGAACCGTCGCCGGCCTCGACCAGCATGTGATGCGCCATTTCGATCAGCGCGATCAGCCCCACCCCTAGCGCCGCCAGCGGAACGGCCGCCGCCAGATAGGAGGGAACGAGCTTGAGGATGCGGCCGCCGCGCAGCAGCGGCCGGTGCAGCGACAGCCAGCCCGCGATGCCGCCGGGCACGAACATGACGACGAGAATGAACAGCAGACCGAAGTAGAGCATCCACGCCTTGGTGATGTCCGACAGCGAAATCTGCAGGAAGGTGATGAGCATGGCGCCGATGATCGGCCCGAAGAAATGGCCGACGCCGCCGACGAACGTCATCAGCAGCACCTGGCCCGATGCGCCGGCGCCGATCGCCTGACTGTTCATCAGCTCGAAATTGATGGCGGCCAGCGAGCCCGCCACGCCCGCGAACATGGCCGACAGGACGAAGGCCTGGAAGCGAATGCGTTGCGTCGAGTAGCCGACGAATTCCGCGCGCTCGGGATTGTCGCGCACCGCGTTGCACATGCGTCCGAACGGCGTGCGGGTGAGCGCATACATCAGGATCACGCAGATGAGGCACCAGGCGGCGATGAGGTAATAGACCTGGATCTGCGGGCCGAACTTGTAGCCGAGGAACGGCGCGAGCTTCACGCGATTGGTGGCGATGCCGTCCTCGCCGCCGAAGAACGAACGCTGGATGCCGGCGAGAGCCGCGACGAGCTCGCCGACGCCCAGCGAGATCATCGAGAAGCCGGTGCCCGCGCGCCGCGCCGCCACCGCGCCAAAAACCCCGCGAAAAAACAGCCCCGCCGCCGCGCCGGCCAGGGGAATGGCCGGCAGGGGCACGCCGAGCTTGTTGCGCGCGACATAGTTCATCGCATGCGCGGCGCAGAAGCCGCCGAGCCCGTAATAGACCGCATGGCCGAAGGACAGCAGACCCGTCTGGCCGAGCAGCACGTTGTAGGAGAGCGCGAAGATGATCATCACGCCCATCAGGCTCATCATCGTCAGCGCGAGGCCGGAGGTGAACACGACCGGCGCAAGGGCGAGGCCCAGCGCGAACAGCGCGAAGGCGAGGAAGGTGCGGGCTGTCTCGCTCACGTTTCGCGGTTCCCGAACAGGCCGGTCGGCTAGAAGATCAGCCCCAGAACCAGCATCAGATACGGCAGGAGCGGCGCGACCTGCGCCAGCGTGACGCTGCCGAGTTCGCCGAAGAGCGTCGTCGCCGTCGGGCCGATGACATCGGCGAGCGAGCCGTTGACGGCGACAGCGAAGGTCTGCACGAGGCCGATCAGCAGCGAGGCGGCGAAGGCGCCGCCGAGCGAGCCGAGGCCGCCGACGACGATGACGACGAACAGGATCGGCCCGAGCAGCGCGGCCATCGAGGGCTGGGTGACGAGCGCCGGGCCCGCGATCACCCCCGCGAGACCCGCGAGCGCCGCGCCGACGCCGAACACCATCATGAAGACCGTCGGCACGTCATGCCCGAGCATCGCCACCATGTTGGGATGGGTGAGCGCGGCCTGGATGATGAGGCCGACGCGCGTGCGCTTGAGAACGAGGATCAGGAAGGCGAACATGGCGACGGCGGTCGCCAGCATGAACATGCGATAGGCCGGATAGGTCGTGTCGAACAGGGTGAAGGCGACGAAATCGAGCGACGGCGGCACGCGATAGTCGACCGGCAACTTGCCCCAGATCATGTTGACCAACTCTTCGATCACGAAGGCCAATCCAAACGTGAACAGCAATTCGGCGACATGGCCGAACCTGTGCACGCGCCTGAGCCCATAGCGCTCGATCAGCGCGCCGACCACGCCGACGAGCAGCGGCGCGAGAATGAAGCCCGGCCAGAAGCCGATGCGGCGCGAGATCTCGAAGCCGAAATAGGCGCCGATCATGTAGAAGGACGCATGGGCGAAGTTCAGCACGCCCATCATCGAGAAGATGAGGGTCAGGCCGCTCGCCATCATGAACAGCAGCATGCCGTAGAGCACGCCGTTCAACGTCGAGAAGAGGATGAGCTGGAGCATGGAGCGTGATCTCGAAAATGCGCCGCGCCGTCATTGCGAGTGAAACGAAGCAATCCATCCACCGGGACGAGGTCCAGATTCACGGATGGATTGCCGCGTCGCTTCGCTCCTCGCAATGACGGGCAAAGCGCTACGCTCTGTTACGGCCGCTCCATCTTGCACGTCGTCGGCACGTTCGTGTCGGCGGCGGCGATCTTGCCCTTCACGGTCCAACCCCAGCCCGTGTTCTCCTCGTCGAACTTCTGGCCGGCGGCGAGAGGCCCGAAGGCGCGGACATACATGTCCTGGAAGAACTGGTGGTCGTCCTTGCGCATCGTGCCCTGACCGCCGTCGAACACGTCGGCGGTCATGCCTTCGAGCTTGAGGGCGACAGCCTTGGGATCGAGCGAATTGGCCTCCTTCACGGCCTTGGCGAACATGCGCATTTCATTGAAGGCGCGCGGATACCAGATGCCGATGCCGAGCTTCTTGCGGAATTCGGTTTCCGTCTTCTGCGCTACCTCCGTCGCGGTGTTGGGGTCGCCTTCGACGATGTCGTGCACCTTGCCGGCGAGGCCGGTCTGCTTGATCGCCGTGGGGCCGCCCGCGCCGCCCGCGTAATAGGTGTACCAGTTCGCCTGCAGGCCCGCGTCCGCCGCCGCCTTCAGGAGCAGCGCGATATCCTGGCCCCAGTTGCCGGTGATGACGGAATCGGCGCCGGACGCCTTGATCTTCGCGATGTAGGGCGCGAAATCGGTGATCTTGAGCAGCGGGTGCAACTCGTCGCCGACGATCTCCACGTCCGGGCGCTTCTGCTTCAGCATGTCGCGCGCGAGCTTGCGCAGGCCCTGGCCGAAGGAATAGTCCTGGTTGATCAGATAGACCTTCTTCACGCTCGGCTGCGACTTCAGATAGGTGGTGATCGCCGCCATCTTGATCGACGAATTGGCGTCCCAGCGGAAATGCCAGAACGAGCACTTCTCGTTGGTGAGCGAATCGTCGACCGCCGCATAGTTGAAGAACAGCACTTCCTTGCCGGGATTGCGGTCGTTGAACTTGGTGACGAAATCCGACAGCGCGGCGGCGACCGAGGAGCCGTTGCCCTGCGTGATGTAACGCGCGCCGGCGTCGATCGCCTTCTGCGCCTGCACCACCGCTTCCTGCGGATTGGTCTTGTCGTCGAGCGGCAGAATCTCGACCTTCTTGCCGAGCAGGCCGCCCTGCGCGTTGATCTCGTCGGCCAGCCAGTTGAAGGTCTTCAGGCCGCCCTCGCCCACCGAGGCGCCGCCGCCCGACAGCGGATCGATATAACCGACCTTCACGGTTTCCTGGGCGCTCGCCGCGCCGGCCGCCATCAGCGCCGCGACGCAGACGCCCAAAGCAAATTTACGCATTTCCACCCTCCGTTCGTCGTTCTTCTATTGGGGCGGATATTCGACATGCGTCATTGCCATGTCAATCGTTTGGCCATGTCAATCGCTCGGCCACCTCAATCGCTCGGGACCGGCGGGCGCGAGAGGTCTCGACCGTCGTCGGTTGCCGCTGGCGATATACGGCGGCGCGGGTAGGTCGCGCCGCCGCCACTTCAGGCCTCGAGGCCCTTCCTGTCGTCGCGCAGGAAGACGTAGATCGCCGGGATCACGAGGATGGTGAGCGCGGTCGACGAGATCAGGCCGAACACCATCGAGATCGCGAGCCCCTGGAAGATCGGGTCCGTGAGGATGAAGGCCGCGCCGATCACCGCCGCCGCGGCGGTCAGGAAGATCGGCTTGAAACGGATCGCGCCGGCGTCGATCAGCGCGCGCCGCAGCGTCACGCCGTCGGCCTGGCGATGGCGGATGAAATCCACCAGCAGGATCGAATTGCGCACGATGATGCCGGCGAGCGCGATGAAGCCGATCATCGACGTCGCCGTGAAGGCGGCGTTCAGCATCCAGTGTCCCGCAAGAATGCCGATGAAAGTCAGCGGCACCGGCACGAGAATGACGAGCGGCAGCTTGAACGAGCCGAACTGCGCGACGACGAGCAGATAGATGCCGAGGATCGCGACCATGAAGGCCGCCCCCATGTCGCGGAAGGTCACGTAGGTGACTTCCCATTCGCCGTCCCACAACAGCGTGGGCCGGGAATCGTCGAGCGGCTGGCCGTGGTACTTGATCGTCGGCTTCGGCGTTGCGCCGAAGTCGAGTTGCGCGATTTCGTCCTCGACCGCCAGCATGCCGTAGACCGGCGATTCGAAGCGGCCAGCGACTTCCGCGCTCACCATTTCCGCATAGCGTCCGTTGTGGCGGAAGATCGGGAAGGACGAAGGTTCGCGCGTCACCTTCACGACGTCGCCGAGTTCGACATTGGCGCCCTGGCGCGCCGTGCCTCCGGCCGGCAGCGGCGTCGTCAGCAGTTTCTCGCCGGGCGTGAGCGACGAGCGCGGGAGGGCCACGGAAATGTCGACCGGCTTCTCGCCGTCGCCGCGCTGCGAATAGCCGATCTTCACGCCGCCGAACAACGCGGCGATCGTGTCGTAGACGGCCTGCTCCTGCACGCCGTGGAATTCGAGCGCCTCCTGGTCGATCGAATAGCGCAGGCGATCATGCCGCACGCCAAAACCATCGTCGACGTCGACGACGAAATCGACCTTCCTGAAGGCCTCCTTCACCTTGGTCGCGATCTCGCGCCGCGCCTGCGGCGTCGGCCCGTAGATTTCGGCGAGCAGGGTCGAGACCACCGGCGGCCCTGGCGGCACTTCCACCACCTTGACCGACGAATGCTCTGGCAGTTTCAGGTCGGCGAGCCGCCGGCGGATGTCGAGCGCGATCGCATGGCTCGCGCGCTTGCGATGATCCTTCGGCGTCAGGTTGATCGAGAGATCGCCGAGTTCGGGCGTCTGGCGCAGGTAATAATGGCGCACGAGGCCGTTGAAGTTGAACGGGGCGGATGCGCCGGCATAGGCCTGGATCGAGACGAGCTCGGGCAGATCCCTCAGCTTCTGCGACGCCGCCATCAGCACGCGCTCGGTCTGTTCGAGCGAGGCGCCGCGCGGCAGGTCGACGACGACCTGGATTTCCGACTTGTTGTCGAAGGGCAGCAGCTTCACGCGCACGCTCTTGGTGTAGAACAACGCGAGCGAGGCGAGCGTCAGGCCGCCGACGACGAACAGGAAGATTTTCGACCGCTTGCGGCCTTCGAGCAGCCATGTCGCGATCTTCGAATAGGCGCGGCCCATCGCGCCGGGGGCGTCATGGTCGTGCGCCCTAGCCTTGCCGCTCTCGAAATGGCGGCGCGCGATCTTGAGCAGCAGCCAGGGCGTGATCGTCACCGCCACGAAGAATGAGAACAGCATGGCCATCGAGGCATTGGCCGGAATGGGGCTCATGTAGGGCCCCATCATGCCGCTGACGAACATCATCGGCAGCAGCGCGGCGACGATGGTGAGGGTGGCGACGATGGTGGGATTGCCGACCTCCGCGACCGCTTCGACGGCGGTCTCGACGAGCCCGCGCGCGCCGCGCATGTTCCAATGGCGCACGATGTTCTCGACGACGACGATGGCGTCGTCGACGAGAATGCCGATCGAGAAGATGAGCGCGAACAGGCTGACGCGGTTGATCGTGTAGCCCATCAGCCATGAGGCGAAGAGGGTCAGCAGGATGGTCGTCGGGATGATGACCGCGACGACGACGCCTTCGCGCCAGCCGATCGCTAGCGTGATGAGGATGACGATCGAGACGGTCGCGAGCGCGAGATGGAACAGGAGTTCGTTCGCTTTCTCCGTGGCCGTCTCGCCGTAGTTGCGCGTGACTTCCACGGTCACGTCGGCCGGCACGATGGTTCCGCGCGCCGTTTCCAGCCGCTGCAATATTTCATGCGCCACAGTCACCGCGTTCGCGCCCTTGCGCTTGGCGAGCGCGAGGCTGACGGCCGGGCGCGTGTCGAGCCCACCCTTGCCGTCGGGCGTCATCGTCCAGGCGCGATGGTCGTTCTGCGCGGCGCCCACGGTCACGTCGGCGACATCCTTGAGATAGACCGGCCGTCCGTCGCGCGAGGTCAGCAGCAATTGCCCGATGTCGGCCACGCCCTGCAGCGTCTGGCCGGCGACGACGGGGAAGGACCTGTTGTTGCGGCGGAGCAGGCCCGCCTGGAAGGTGCGGTTGGCGTTGGTCGCCTTGTCGATCACCTGCGCCAGCGTCAGGCCGTATTCGGAGAGACGCTCGGGATCGGGCTCGATGCGGATCTGGCTCGCCGAGCCGCCGACGAGGAACGTCGCGCCGATATTGTGGACCTTGGTGAGGTCGTGCTGCAATTCCTCGGCGACGCGCTGCAGGCCGTTGTCGGTCCAGCGCGCCGCCGCCTCGGGTTTGGCCGCCAGCGTCAGCACCACGGTCGCGACATCGTCGATGCCGCGGCCGATGATGAGCGGCTCGACAAGGCCTTTGGGCAATTCACCGATATGCGCGCGAATCTTCTCGTGCACGCGCAGGATCGCGGAATCCGCGTCCGTGCCGACGAGGAAGCGGGCGGTGACGAGCACATTGTCGTCCTGCGTCTGCGAATAGACGTGCTCGACGCCGTCGATGCCCTTGACGATGTCCTCGAGCGGCCGCGTGACGAGTTCGACCGCGTCCGCCGCCTTGTAGCCGTTGGCGGGCACGACGATGTCGACCATGGGCACGCTGATCTGCGGCTCCTCCTCGCGCGGCAGGGCGACGAGCGCGATCGCGCCGACGATGATCGCGGCCAGAAGCAGGAGCGGCGTGAGAGGCGAGACGATGAAGGCGCGCGTCAGCCGCCCGGAAACGCCGAGATGGGTCACGGGTTCGTGGCTCATGGCGTCAGCAGCACGTCGCCGTCGGCGATCCCCGAGAGGATTTCGACGCTGTCCTGCAGGACCTCGCCCGTCTGCACGACGACCTCGTCGCCGCCTTTCAATTGCACGAATTTCACGCCCGAACGCTCGAACACCGCCGACGCTGGCACGACGATCGTCTTGCGCTTGCCGGTCGAGACGTAGACGCGCGTGCGCTCGCCGACGAAATAGGCGCCGATGCCGGGCGCGTCGACGTCGGCGATCACGCGGCCGCCGGCGATCTCCGGATAGACGATGCGCACCCTGCCTTCCTGCGCGGCCTTCAGGCCGCCCTCCTCGCCGCGCGCGGCCATCAGCACCTTGTCGCCGGCGCGCATGAAGCGCGCGTGCCGCTCGGGCAATTGCAGGCGCAGGATGAACTGCTCTTCGGCGATGGTCGCGACCGTCTCGCCCGGCAGGAGCACGCGCCCCGGCGAAACCGGCACGGTCAGCACGCGCCCGGCGCCCGGCGCCAGCACGGCGCCTTCCGCGCTCTGCTGCACGACGACGTCGCGGTCCGACTTGATCGCCGACAGGTTGCGTTCGGCTATGTCGAGCGCGGCCTTCGCCTGGTCGAACTGCGCCTGCGTGCTCACGCCGCGGCGGACGAGTTCGGCGACGCGGTCGAAATCGGCCTGCGCCTTGTCGCGCGCGGCCTGCTGCGACTTGATGCGCGACTCGAGCGCCTGCATCTGCAGCGACAGTTTCTGGTCAACGACGCGCGCGATCTCCTGGCCCGCGGCGACGACGTCGCCCTCCTTGACGCCGAGCTGCGCGACCGTGCCGCCGATCCGCGCCCGCGCGACCAGCTGGCGCACCGGCTCGACCGTGGCGATCACCGCCTTGCGATCGTCCATCTCCTGCGCGCGCACGGCGAACTCGCCAGCCGCGGCGCCCTGCGCCATTGTCAGAATGAGCGCCTCGACGACGAGCGCAGCCAAACTCCAGACCCGCATAACCGGCAACCTCTTCGATAGGGTTTGACATTTATATCCGAATATGCGAATATTGCAATATGAAAGCTGAGGATCTCGCAGCGCAAGCGTCGCAGGCTGAGACAATGCTGAAGGCGCTGGCCAATCGCAGTCGCCTGATGATCCTGTGCGACCTCTATCGGCGGGAGCGCTCGGTCAACGAGCTCTGCGCGTCGCTCGACCTCAGCCAGCCCACGCTGTCGCAGCATCTCGCCCGGCTTCGCGCCGACGGTCTGGTGCACACGCGGCGCGAGGCGCAGAAGATCTGCTATTCGCTCGCCGGCCCCAACGTCGAGCGCATGATCGGCCTTCTGCACGACATGTTCTGCGCCGGCGAATGCGCCCTGCCCGAGCCCGCGCCCCGGAAAAGGAAGAGCAAATGAGCGTCGATTCCCTGGTCATGCGTTTTGCGGGCGTCTTCATCCTCGCCTCGCTTGCGCTCGCGCATTGGCATTCGCCCAACTGGCTGTGGTTCACGGCCTTCGTCGGCGCCAATCTGCTGCAAGCCTCCTTCACCGGCTTCTGCCCGCTGGCGATCATGCTCAAGCGCTTCGGCCTCAGGCCCGGCTGCGCCTTCAACTGAGGCGCGCGCCGGCGGGCGGGCGCTTTTCGTTTCCGCCCCTCCGGGAGCGCCCCGGCGCGGCGCGCGCGTGCCCATTCGGTTGCGAATATGATGATTTCATTCTATATGTATTCGTTAATATATTGGAGGAGTCGCGGCGCCTGCGCGCGCTTCGGCGCCTGACGTCGCGCAGCGCCGGCGAGCTTGGCGGTCCCCGCGGCGGATGAAACGGATCGACGAAACGATGGCCGCTGCGCTCAAGACTCTTGAAAGACCGACCTCGACCGACGCCCAGAAAGCCGCCGCCGATTTCGCCATGATGGCGGAGAAAGCCCGCGAGGCGAGCGATTTCCTCAAGGCCTTGTCGCACGAATCCCGCCTGCTGCTGCTCTGCGCCCTGTCGGAGCGCGAATGCTCAGTCGGCGAGCTCGAGAACATCCTCGGCGAGCGCCAGTCGACCGTTTCGCAGCAACTGGCGCGGCTGCGCCTCGACCGGCTGGTCTCGACGCGCCGCGACGGCAAGACGATCTATTATTCGCTGGCCGACGAGAACGTCCGCGCCATTCTCGACGCGCTGCGCAAGGCTTTCTGCGAGCCCGACGAAAAAGGCGAGCCCAGGGTCAAGGCGTCCATGTCGGCGGCCGAGGCGAAGGCGAAATCCTCCCGCCGTTGACGCCGCGCGCGGCCTCCGGCCCCGGCCGGGTCGGGATTCAGCCGACAAAGGCCGCAATCCCACGCGCCATCACATAGACGCCGACACAGATCACGATGGCCGCGAACGTTTTCGCAAGCGCCGCTTTCTGCGCGCCGAGATGCTGCGCCGCGCGCATGCCCGCAAGGCCGCCGAACGCGCCGGCGCCGATGAAGATCGCGACGATCCGCCAGTCGACCAGCCCCGAGACCGCGTAGGAAACGGCCGTCGTGAGGCCGAAGGCCGTGACGGCGACCAGCGACGTGCCGACCGCCGTCAGCATGGGCATGTTGGCGGACATCATGAGCCCCGGCACGATCAGGAAGCCGCCGCCGATGCCGAAAAAGCCCGACAGCGCGCCGACGGCCGCGCCGGTCGCAACGAGCTTCGGCCCCATCGTGGCCGCGTTCGAACGGCGCAGCGGCGCGAAATCCTCCTCGCGCGCCCCCTTGCGCAGGAGCATGGCGATCCCGATCGCGACCATGAGCGCGCCGAACAGGAAGAGCAGTTTCTTGCCGTCGAAAGCCTTGCCCGCGCTCGAGCCGAGCGCGGCGCCGGCGACGCCGGCGGTCGTGAACACCAGCGCGCAGGGCCAGCGCACATTGCCCTGCCGCCAGTGGCCGATGAGATTGACGAAGGCGTTGGCCGCGACCGCCACGGAACTCGTGCCGATCGCGATGTGCGGCGAGGCGACGCCGACGACGTAGACGAGCAGCGGCACGGCCAGAACCGATCCGCCGCCGCCGATCAGGCCGAGCGTGAAGCCGACGAGCGCGCCGGATCCGCCGGCGGCGAGATCGGAAACGCCGATCAATAGCCGCCCTTGCGGCGGCTCTCCGGCAGGCCGGCGATGCGCCCGCCCTGCTTGGACGGATCGAGCGGGAAGAGGTCGTAGAGCGTCTTCTGGTCGACCCTGTCGCCCCAGCGCTCGCTCATCGCCTTGATGATCGTGCGCGTATTGGGCGTCGATTCGTTGTTCTCGAAAAATTCCTCGCGCAGGTAGTCGATCAGGTCCCAATGCCGGTCGGTCAGCTCGATCTGGTCCTGCGCCGCCATCTGCACTGCGAGCTCGCGGCTCCAGTCCTCCTGGTCGACCAGATAGCCGCTTGCCGTCGTCTCGATCGTCCTGCCTTGAAATTCGATCGCCATGGCCGACTCGTCCGCTCCCTGCCCGAGATCAATTGACGACGATGCGCGGCGCGGGTCGCGCGCCGACCGCGCCGGCGCTCACGTTCGCCCAGGCCTTACGCGCGATGTCGATGTAGGCTTGCGCCTGCGGGCTCTCGGGCGCGGTCGCCACGACCGGCGCGCCCGCGTCCGACGTCTCGCGGATCGACATGTGCAGCGGCGCCTCGCCGAGGAAGGGCACGCCGAGCCGCTCGGCCTCGTGGCGCGCGCCGCCGTGGCCGAACAGGTCCGAGCGTCCGCCGCAATGCGGGCACAGGAAGAAGCTCATGTTCTCGACCACCCCGATGATCGGCACATGCACCTGCTGGAACATGGCGATGCCGCGCCGCGCGTCGATCAGCGCGAGGTCCTGCGGCGTCGACACGATGATGGCGCCGGCGAGCGGCACGCTCTGCGCCAGCGTCAACTGCGCATCGCCCGTGCCCGGCGGCATGTCGACGACGAGGACGTCGAGATCGCCCCAGTCGACATCTTCGAGAAGCTGCTTGATCGCCGACATGACCATCGGGCCGCGCCACACGATCGGCGCCTCGTCTTCCACGAGGAAGCCGATCGACATGACCCTGACGCCGTAATTCTCCATCGGCGCGAGCTTCACGCCGTCGGCCGCCATCTGCGGCTTGCCCTTGATGCCGAAGAGACGCGGCATGGATGGGCCGTAGACGTCGGCGTCGAGCACGCCGACCTTGAGGCCCTGCCGCGCGAGGCCGAGCGCGACATTGCAGGCCGTCGTCGATTTGCCGACGCCGCCCTTGCCGGAGGCGACCGCGATGATCTTGCCGATGCGCGCCGCGCCGCCCTTCGCGGCCGGCTTGGCCGGGCCGGCGCCCGAGGAGCGGACACGCTGGGCGCCCCCCTGCTCGGCCTCGCTCGTCAGGGTGACATAGGCGGCGGCGACGCCCGGCAGTTTCTTGATGACCGCTTCCACGCGCCCGCGCATCGGCTCCAGCGCCTGCACCTTGCCGGGCTCGACGTTGATGGAGACGAAGACCTTGCCGTCGCGCACGTTCACGCCGGCGAGCGCGCCGGACTGGGCGAGCGTCTTCGAGGCGTCCGGCCCCGGAAGATCGGCGATCGCCGCCAAAACCTGTTGCTGCGTCACGCTCATGATCGTTCCTCGTTCGATTCCGCCGCCGCGCCGGGCCGCCAATGCCAGTCCAGTTTTTCCCGCAGGCGCACGACGGTGCCCACGATGACGATGGTCGGCCCGCGCAAGTGCGAGGCGCGCGCCTTGCCCGCCAGATCGGCCAGCACGCCAACCACCACGCGCTGGTTGGGGCGCGTGCCGTTGTCGACGATCGCCGCCGGCAGGTCGGGCGCGGCGCCATGCGCCATGAAGGCCGCCATCAGTTCCTCTATATGGCCCAGGCCCATGTAGACGGCCACCGTCTGGCCGGGCCGGATCACCGTCGCCCAGTCGAGATCGATCAGCCCGTGCCGGCTGTGCGCGGTGACGAAGACGCAGGCCTGCGCATGGTCGCGATGGGTGAGCGGAATGCCGGAATAGGCCGAGCAGCCGATGGCCGCCGTCACGCCCGGGCAGACCTGGAAGGGAATGCGGTTTTCGGCGAGCCGCTCGATCTCCTCCCCGCCGCGCCCGAACACAAAGGGGTCGCCGCCCTTCAGCCGCAGCACGCGCTTGCCCTGCTTCGCCAGACGGATCAGCATGTCGCTGATCTCCTCCTGCGGCACGGGATGATCCTTCGGCCGCTTGCCGACGTAGATGCGCTCGGCCTCGCGTCGGGCGAGCGCGACGATCGCCGGATCGACGAGGCGGTCGTAGAGAACGACCTCGGCCTTCTGCATCAGCCGGAGCGCGCGGAACGTCAGCAGGTCCGGGTCGCCCGGCCCTGCGCCGACGAGATAGACCTCGCCCATCCCTTCGGCGCCCTCGTTTGCGGCCACATCCATCGCGGCGGCCAGCGCCTGCGCGGCGCGCCCCTCGTCGCCGGCCAGAACCATCTCGCCGATCGGCCCGTCCAGCGCGCGTTCCCAGAAGCGCCGCCGCCCCGCCGCATCGGCGATGGCGGCGTTCACTTTCGCACGGGAGGCGCGCACGAAATCGGCGAGGCGGCCATAGGCGGCGGGAATGGTCGATTCCAGTTGCGCCTTCAGCATGCGCCCGAGGATAGGGGACGCCCCGCCGGTGGAAATGGCGACGACCAGCGGGCTGCGGTCGACGATCGAGGGCAGGACGAAATCGCAGAGATCGGGCCGCGTCGCGACATTGACCAGCGCATTCGCAGCCTTGGCAAGCGCATGCGCGCGCTCGTCCTGCGCCCTGTCGTCCGTCGCCACGATGCAGACGGCGACGCCTTCCAGCTCGGCGGCCTTGTGCGGCCAGCGCGCGATGCGCTCGAAGGCGAAGGCCGCCGCGACATCGGTGAATTCATCCGAGAAGGCAGGCGCAAAGACCGTGACATGCGCGCCCGCGCGCAGCAGCAGCTCGGCGCGGCGCGCGGCCGCAAGGCCGCCGCCGATCACGGCCGCCCACTTGCCCTTCACCGCCAGGAAGATCGGCAGATGCTCCATCTGGGTCTGTCGTTCCTTGTCCAATCGCTTCACGCGGCCCGCGACGCGCGCCGCCGCGCCCGCACGAAGGCCGCGAAACGCTGCGCCCATCCGTTGCGCGAGGTATCCCGGAAATGCGTGAAGCCCGCAAGCAGGTTGCCGGCCACGATGCCGTCATGCGCGCCGTCGATCCCGTGGCCGCGCGTGACGCGCCAGGCGAAGCGCGTCCGGGGATCGACATTTTCGAGCGCGGCATAATGAAATTCGTGCGCCGGCAGCGGCCCGCCGCCCGCTGGCCAGGGGGCGTCGGCCGTTTCCTCGACGACGACGAGCCCCCTGCCCTGCGGCCGGTCCCGCATGACGGCGTCGGCGGCCACCGCGCCGACCATCTCGTGCGTGCGGCCGCGCCAGGAAAGCGAGCGGCAGAGATACATGAGGCCGCCGCATTCGGCGTAGGCCGGCAGGCCGGCGGCCAGCGCCCGGGCGATGTCGGCCCGCAGGGAGGCGTTGGCGGCGAGCGCCGCCGCCTGCGTCTCGGGAAAGCCGCCGCCGATGAGCAGCCCGTCGCAATCGGGCAGGCGCCGGTCGCGCAGCGTGTCGAAGAAGACGAGTTTCGCGCCGGCGCGCTCGAGCGCCTCGAGATCGTCGGCATAGTAGAAGCCGAAGGCCGCATCCCGCGCGACGGCGACGACAATGTCGGCGGGCGCCGCCGCCGGCAGGGGCGCGGCCTGCGGCAATGGCGCGCCGTCGGCGGCCGCGAGCAGCCGGTCGAGATCGACGCCCTTGTCCACGACATCCGCCAGATGCGCGATGATCACCTCGAGCTTCGCGCATTCGGCCGGCGGCGCGAGGCCCAGATGACGCTCCTCGACCGCCGGCGCCGCATCGCGGCCGATGACGCCGAGCACCGGCAGGTCGCAATAGGTCTCGATCGCCTGCCGCAGTTTCGCCTCCTGCCGCGCGGCGCCGACCTTGTTGAGGATGACGCCCGCGATGCGAACGGCCGGGTCGAAAGCGCGAAAACCCATCAGCATCGGCGCGACGCCGCGCGTCATGCCGAGCGTATCGACGACGAGCACGACAGGCGCCTGCGTCAGCCGCGCCAGCGCCGCGCTGGAATCGCGCCCGTCGGTGGCGACGCCGTCGTGCAGGCCCTTGTTCCCCTCGATCAGCGCCACATCGGCGCCCTGCGACTTGCGCGCGACGGCGGCGACGATCTCCGCCGGCTCCTGCGTGTTGAAATCGAGATTGAAGCAGGCGCGCCCGCTCGCATGCGCCAGCCACATCGGGTCGATATAGTCCGGCCCCTTCTTGAAGGTCTGGACGACATGTCCGCGCGCGCGCAGCGCCGCCGCGACGCCGACGGAAATCATCGTCTTGCCGGACGACTTGTGCAGGGCCGAGATGAAGAGGCGGCCCATGGATCAGGCCGCGAGAATTGTTCTGGCGCGGTCGCGCGCCGCCCACAGCCGCGCCGCCGCGCCTTGCGCCTCCGCCGGCTCCCGCGTTTCGCCCATCGCCGTCAGCGCCAGCGCGATCGTGCCGATCGCCGCCGCCTCGCCATAGGCGTCGCCGGCCTCGCCACGCCATACGGCGGCGAGACGGTCGAGATTCATGTCCTCGTCCGGCGTCTGGCGCGGATCGATCGTCGCCGGCCAGCGCCTTTCATCATAGCCCGCCTCATGGACGGTGAAGAGTTCGCAGGGCTTGTTCGGCCGCCGCTCCGCCTCGCCGCCATCGCCGCGGAAGATCAATGTGCGCGCATGGCCCAAGATAACTTCGGCGTCGCGATGGATGTCCATGTAGCCGGGATGGAAGACGCCGAGCAGCGAGGCGCCCGCGTCGAACGGGTTGAGCGCGCGCACCAGCGAATGCACGGGCGAGCGCAGCCCGAGGATTGGCCGCAGCCCGAGCATCTCGGCGAGCTTCGGGCTGATCGCCGGCAGCGGCAGATAGGCGAAATTGCGCGCGTTCAGATGGCGCGCGGCCTCCGCCGCGTCGCGGGCGACGGGGACGCCGAGCGCGGCCAGCGCCTGCGTCGAATAGATGCGCCCCGCCGTATGGCCGTCGGCGCCGTGCATCAGCACGCGCCGGCCCGTGCCTGCGATCGCCAGCGCCGCGAGAATGTACCAGGGCAATTGCCGCTTCTTGCCGGCGTAGGAGGGCCAGTCGAGATCGACCTTCGGCGTGCCGGCGGGCCTGGCGAACCGCGCGCGCGCCGCCATCGCGAATCCTGCGATTTCGGAGCCCGCCTCTTCCTTGAAGCGCAGCAGCATCAGGTAGGCGCCGATCTGCTCCGGCAGCGCCTGGCCGTCGAGGATCATGCCCATCGATTCCTGCGCCTCCTCCACCGTCAGCGCGCGCGAGAACGACTTGCCGCGGCCGAGGATGTTGACGAAGCGCGCGAAGGGATGGGGCTCGCGGAGCATGAGCATCCTTACGCTTTCTCCGCCTGGCCCTGCGGCAGGAAAGGCAGCAGGCGCAGCGCCGCCGCCGTCAGCAGCATGGCGATCGAGACGCCGCTGACGCCGAGCAGAGCCTCCGGCAGCGAGGGGATGTAACGCGCGACCACGCCGTCGCCGAAGCTGCTCGACACCTCGTAGCCGGGGAAGATTTTCAGCGGGAAGGCCTGGCCGCCGATGATGATGACATACATCTGCGCGAGCCCGCCGGCGAGAAACAGCATCGAGATCAGCGTGAGGCCGCGCCGCCCGCTGTCGAAGCCGCGCAGGGCGAGCAGCCCGAGGGGCAGCAGCGCGCCGATCAGAATCTGCCCGCCCCAGAACAGCAGCGTGTAGATCCCGCCGTCGCGCAGGATGAACAATTCGGCCTCGACATGCGCGGTCGAATAGAGCCGCGTCACATGCTGCACGAGGGTGAGGAACAACGTCGCCAGCGCGAAGATGGCGAGCAGGCCGCGAAATTTCTCCACCATCTCCGGCGTCATCAGCTCGGCGCGCGTCTCGCTGCTCATCATGATGAGCACGAGCACCGTGAAGGCGAGGCCGTAGAGGAAGGACGCCGAGATGAACAGGGGCGCCATGATCGCGGAATCGTAGAGCTCGCGCGCGATCAGGAAACCGAAGATCGAGCCCGTGCCCGTGGTGAGAACGAGGCGCCATGCGAAGGCGAGCCAGCCGATCGACTTGCCGAGCGTCGCGTTCTGCGACGCGCGCCGGTCCATCATGGCGAAGAGATAGGCGGCCACGATCGCCATGAAGCCGGTGTAGAGATAGATGTTCCAGGCGAAGATCGACTTGAAATTGTGCTTGAGGATCGCGACGATCAGCCGTTCCGGCCGCCCGAGATCGAGCACCAGCACCGCAAGCCCGCCCGCCAGCAGCGCGACGGCGAGAATGCCTGAAAGCCGCGCATAAGGCTTGTAGGCGAGCCGGTTGAACACCGACGAGACGGACGCGACGTTGAGCGCGCCCGAAGCCGAGACGATCAGGAAGACCGCGAAGACATGCGGCAGGCCCCAGACGACCTGGTTGTTCATGCCCGTGACGATATGGCCGTGCTCCTCCATGTAGAGCGCGGCGCCGAGGCCGAGCGCGACGAGCCCGACATGCAACGCGATCAGCGCCCAGAAGCCGGAGCTGGTCTTGTCGAGCGTCTGGAATTTCACCTTCGCCATTGTCGCTCGCCCGTCAGAGGTTGCGGTAGCGCACGCCGGGATCGAGGCCGAGATCGGCCCGGATCTGCGCGCTTGCGCCCGACGCCAGCGCCTTCGAAACGCCGCTGGCGGGATCGTTGAGGTCGCCGAAAGTCATGGCGGCGCCGGCCTTCGTCGCGCAGGCCTCGACGCAGGCCGGGATGCGCCCGGCGTCGACGCGCGTCACGCAGAAGGTGCAGCTTTCGACCGTCCCCTTGCCGCGCGGCGCCTCGACCTTCTGGTCGTCGTGCGGCTCGTGCACGAAGGAGCGCGCCTTGTAGGGACAGGCCATCATGCAATAGCGGCAGCCGATGCAGATGTGCTTGTCGACGAGCACGATGCCGTCCGCGCGCTTGAACGAGGCGCCGGTCGGGCACACGTCGACGCAGGGCGGGCTGGCGCAGTGCTGGCACATGGCCGGCGCCTCGCGTTTCACGCCGGTTTGCGGATCGCGCAGCGTGACCTTGCGAATCCATTGCGCGTCAGTCCCGGGATGGCCGGTCGACTTCCAGCCGTTCTCCTCGCTGCAGGCGGTCACGCATGTGTCGCAGCCGGGCGGACATTTGTTGATGTCGATCAGCAGGCCCCAGCGCTTGGCGGACGTAACAGCCTGATCGGCGGGCTTCGCGCCGGCCTCCGCCATGCCGAAGGCGTAGAGCGTGACGCCGGGCGCGATCGCCGTCGTGGCGAGCCCGACCGCGCTCTTCAGCAGCGCGCGACGGTCCGGCGCGGCCATCTGGTCTGCGGCCTCGCTCATTTCTTCATCTCCGCGAGATGCGCCGACAGCGCCGACAAGGCCGGATCGCCCGCATCCGCCGCTTTCGCCTTCTCTTCCGGCCGGGAGGCGTGGCACTCGAAACAATCGACCCGCACCGCCGCATAGCTGTGGCAGGTGCGGCAGAAGTGCTTCGGATCGGAATAGGCCACCGGCTTGCCGTCCGCGCCCTTCACCGCATGGCAGGCCACGCAATTGGCGAGGCTGAACTGCCTCGTCCGGATACCCTCGTGCACGGTTTCGTCGCGCTGGTGCAGCAGCATCGTCATGTGGTTGCGCCGCATGAACTCCGTGTCGGCGACGCATGTCGGCGCGCCCGCGGGCCTGGGCGGCTGCGGGATTGGCGGGCGGTCGGCGCCGGCGCCCCGGGCAGGGCCGAGGGCCGCCCCCGCCGCGGCCAGAACGGCGAACAGCAGGCGACGCGGCGGGGATGCGCGCATCGCCTACTCCCCGAGACCCATCTGGATGTAGCCTGTCGGGCAGACGTCGGCGCAGATGTGGCAGCCGATGCACCTGGTGTAGTCCGTATAGACGTAGCGCCCGACGGCGCGTTCCTTCTTCGGCACGCGCGCGACCGCCGTCTGCGGGCAATAGATGACGCAATTGTCGCATTCGAAGCACAGGCCGCAGCTCATGCAGCGCTCGCCCTCCTTGCGCGCCTGCTCTTCGGTCAGGCGGACGATGCGCTCCTCGAAATCGCCGATCACCTTGTCGGCGTGGACGTGGCGCTCCTGCCGCTTGTTGCGCTCGACATAGTTGAAATGGCCCTTGAACAGGTCCTTGTGCGGAATGATCTGCGTCGACGAGCGGTCCTCGTAATTGTGGACCGCGAATTTCGCCGCCGATGTCCCGCGCGTCTGCGTATGGTCGTAGGGCGCGGGATCGAGATGGCGCGCATGCAGCTCCTCCAGCAGGTTGAACTGGTGCACGTCCACCTTCGGACGTTTTTCCTCCAGCGCGCCGGCCAGGAAATGATCCATCGTCTCGGCGGCCACGCGCCCGTGGCCGATCGCGGTTGTCAGCAGATGCGGCCGCACCGCGTCGCCGCCGGCGAAATGCTTGTCGAGCTTGCGCACCTTGTAGACGGGATCGATGGCGATGCCGCCGCGCCCGCCGTCGAGCTTCTCGAGCCCCTGCGACAGGTCGGCCATCTGGCCGATCGCCGAGATCACCATGTCGCATTCGATCTCGTATTCCGTGCCGTCGATCGGCTGCGGCGCGTTCCCCTTCATCGTGCATTTGCACATGCGCAGCGCGCGCGCGCGGCCGTCCTCGCCCTTGATCACTTCCAGCGGCATGACGCCGCCCTGGATGTCGACGCCCTCGCGCTTGGCGTCCTCGCGCTCGCGCTCGGCGGCCGTCATCTGCTCGATCGGGAACAGCGACGTCAGCGTGATCTCCGCGCCCTCGCGGCGCAGCGCGCCGGCGACGTCGTGCGCGGTATAGCCGAACGTCTCGGCGCCGGCGACGTCGTGCTGATGCCGGGCGCTGATATGGCCGAGCCGGCGCGCCACCGACGCGACGTCGATCGACGTGTCGCCGCCGCCGACGACGACGATTCGTTTCGCCGTCGAGAACACCCAGCCGCGGTTGAAGGCGTCGAGGAATTCGACGCCGGTGATGCAATTCTCGGCGTCTGCGCCCGGCACGGGCAGCGGGCGGCCCGATTGCGCGCCGATGCCCCAGAAGATCGCGTCGTAGTCGCGCTCGAGCTCCTCGACGCTCACGTCCCTGCCGACGCGCACGCCCGTGCGCGCGGTCACGCCGTCGAGCGCGAGAATGCGGCCGATCTCGGCGTCCAGCATCTCGCGCGGCGTGCGATAGCCGGGAATGCCGAAGCGCATCATGCCGCCGAGCTTGTCCTGCATCTCGAAGATCGTGACCGCATGGCCCTTCATGCGCAGGAAATAGGTCGCCGCAAGCCCGGCCGGCCCGCCGCCGATCACGGCGATCTTTCCGGCGCCGAGCGCGGGCGGCGCCGGCAGGCTCGTTCCGTTCTCGATCGCCCAGTCGCCGACATATTGCTCGACCGCGTTGATGCCGACGAAATCGTCGACCTCGTTGCGGTTGCAGCCGTCCTCGCAGGGCGCGGGGCACACGCGGCCCATGGTCGCCGGGAACGGATTGGCCGAGACCATGCGCTCGAACGCGTATTGCTGCCACGCCATGCCGGCGATGGGCGGCTTGTCCATGCCGCGCGCGATCTGCAGCCAGCCACGGATGTCGTGGCCCGACGGGCAGCCGCCCTGGCACGGCGGCGTGCGATGCACGTAGGTCGGACACTTGTAGGACTTGTCCGCCTGGAAGATCTTGGACGTCAGGTCGGTCCAGTTCCACACGCTGTCGCCGTTCTTGAAGCGGCGGTGCGTCGGCTTGGTGTTCGGGCTCTGGTCGTTCATCGCCGTCTCCTCACGCCTGAGCGCCAGCGGGCTGGCCCTGTGCGTCGTAGTCTTCCGCCTGTCGCGAACCGGTGAGCAGGATGGCGTTCGACACCATCTGGTGGACGCTCACGATCCCGTCCATCTCGAAGCCGTATTGCGGCAGGATCTTCGAGAATTGCGCCTTGCAGATCGCGCAGATCGCCGCCATGTGCGTCACGCCGTGTTCGTCGGCGACATCCTTCAGCGCGCGCATGCGCGGCTGCGCGCCCTTGACGCGCACGTCCATCAATTCGTCCGTGAGCAATCCGCCGCCGCCGCCGCAGCACAGCGTCTTCTCGTGGATCGTCTCGGGCGCCATGTCGAAGAAGTAATTGCAGCTCGCGCGCAGGATGGCGCGCGGAATCTCGAATTGGCCGCCGGGCTTGTTGCCCATGCGCGAGGCGCGCGCGACGTTGCAGGAATCGTGGAAGGTCAGGCGGAACTCGTCGTTCTTCGACTTGTCGAAGCGCAGCCTGCCCTGCTCGATCAGGTCATGGGTGAATTCGCAGATGTGCTGCGGGACCGGATATCTGGAATCGAGGAAATCGAACGGGCCGGCCAGCGTGTCGAGGAAGGAATAGGCGACACGCCAGGCGTGGCCGCACTCGCCGAACACGAGGCGCTTGACGCCGAGGTCGCGCGCCGCCTTGGCGATGCGCTGCGCGACCTTCTGCATGTTCTCCTGCGAGCCGACGAACATGCCGAAATTCGCAGCCTCCGACGCATAGGTCGACAGCGTCCAGGAGACGCCGGCCTCGTGCAGCACCTTGGCGTAGCCGATCAGCCCTTCCATGTGGGGCGAGGCGAAGAAGTCAGCGCTCGGCGTCACCAGCAGGATTTCCGCGCCCTGGACGTCGAGCGGCAGTTTGACCGGCACGCCGGTATCTTCTTCGATCTCCTCCTCGAGGCCTTCGAGCGTGTTCTTCAGCGCCTTCGGCGGCAGGCCGAGATTGTTGCCGATGTTGAAGACCTTGCCGATGATCTCGTTCGAATATTTCTGCCCGAGCCCGATCGTGTCCATGATGTCGCGCGCGGCCATGGAAATCTCGGCCGTATCGATGCCGTAGGGGCAGAACACCGAGCAGCGGCGGCACTGCGAGCACTGGTGGAAGTAGGAATACCAGTCGTCGAGCACTTCCTTCGTCAGGTCTTCCGCGCCGACCAGCCACGGCATGACCTTGCCGGCCCAGGTGAAATGGCGGCGGTAGACCTTGCGCAAGAGGTCCTGCCGCGCGACCGGCATGTTCTTGGGATCGCCGGTGCCGAGGAAGTAATGGCACTTGTCCGTGCAGGCGCCGCACTTCACGCAGGAATCGAGGTAGACGCGCAGCGCGCGATTGTTTTCCAGCAATTCGCCGAGCCGGAAGATCGCCTTGTCACGCCAGTCTTCCACCAGCTCGCCGGGAAAGCCGAGCTTCTCGTTGTGGTCGGCCTTGGCGACGTAGGGCTTCGACTCCGCCATCGCGCCGCAGGCGATCTGCGGGATCTCGATGGGATCGCCGACAATTCTCTCCCGCGGCTTGAAGTCTGAGGACACGGCGGCCATGCGTCTCTCCTCAGGCCCTGGCTTGCGGCTTCAGCAGCCCGCGCGGCGCATAGCGGCGCTCGCGGGAATCGTCGGCCTGGTTGCGCGTCGGGCTGAAGAACACGCCGGGCGCGTGCAGCAGCTTCGAAAAGGGGAAGACGATCATCAGCGTCAGCACCAGCGAGAGGTGGACGAGAAGATTGAGATCGGCCGGCAACGGCCTCCAGTCGAAATACATCAGCCCGAGAAAAAACGCCTTGACTGCGACGATGTCGGTATGCGCGACGAATTTCATGCTGAGGCCGCTGATCCCGATCATCGCCAGCAGGGCGAGCATCAGATGGTCCGACGGGCCGGTGATGTAGCGCACGCGCTCGACGACGAGACGCCGCCCCCACAAGGCCAGCAGGCCCGCCACCATGGAAAAGCCCGCGAGCACGCCGACCGGCTGCATGATGGCGACGATCTCGGGCACGGGCTGCAGGAAATAGCGCAGGTGGCGGAACAGGACGATCGCCAGCGAAACGTGGAAGACCCAACCGAAGGCCCAGGTCCATTTGTTCGACTTGAACAGGCTCTCGAACAGCGTGACCTCGCGCGCCATGCGCAGGACGACGCCGCCGCGCGTGATCGGCGCCGGCGTCGTGGGAATCTTCAGCGGCGCGGGCGTCTTCGCGTAGAGCCGGATGCGCAGCGCCAGCCCCGCGAGGAGAATGGCCGCCGCCAGATAGAACAGGATCGCGAAGATCGCCGTAAGCATGAGTCCTCCCTCGGCCGCGGGCTTGTCGCCTCTTCGGTCGGGACTAGCGCTTTGTCGCGCGAAAAACGACGCGGTGAAGCGTCAGACGCAGCCGGTCGGCTTCGGCAGGCCGGCGATCTTGCACGCCTGCTTGGCCGGGCCGTAGGGGAAGAGAGCGTAGAGCGCCTTCTGGTCGCCCTTCTCCTTGCCGAACTTCTTGGTCATTTCCTTCACGAGGATGCGGACCGCCGGCGCGATCTGGTATTCCTCGTAATATTCGCGCAGGAAGTTCACGACTTCCCAATGGTCCGGCGTCATCTCGATCTGCTCGCTCTTGGCGATCAGCTCGGCGAGCTCCGGATTCCATTGGCCGATATCCTTGAGATAGCCCTCTTCGTCGTGCTCGGCGACGAGGCCGTTGATCTCGTAGGCGGTCATCGTGCTCATTCGTGTTCCTCCTGTTCAATTCCGCTTCACACGCCCGGCGCGGGCGTCACAACCAGGCGCAGACGCGCGTCTGTTCCGCCGCCAGATCGACGAAGCCCGCGTAATCCACGAGCTTCACGCCCTCCAGCACGTCCTCCGGCTTCATGCCGCGCGCGGCGAGATCGGGCGCAAGCGCATAGATCGCGCAGGTCGCGAGCTTGGCGGCCAGCGCCGGCGCGAAGGCCGAGCCCTTGCGCGCGCCGACCACGCCGTCCTCGATCATCAGCACGGCGTCGCCGACGCGCGCATGCGCCAGGCACGTCGCGAAGGAATTGCGATCGAACGGGGACTTGTTGACGGTATGCAGCGTTCCCATCGCGCCCTCAGAAACTCAGGATGACGTCTTGGGCCGCGATCAGCGCGGCCATTTCGGAGCGGTCGACGAAGATCAGCGACGGCTTTTCCGCGTAATCCTCGTCCTCATCCTCGTAGACGATCGGCATCAGATCGTCGGCGGTCAGGCCGCGCTCGGCGAGCGATTCCTTTTCGACGTAGAGCTTGCGCACCTCGTAGTCGCCGAGCGCGCGATAGGTCTTGGAGAAATTCTTCATGCCGACGCCGGCCGTGTCTTGATTGGCCATGAGCTGGTAGACGCCGTCGTCGATGAAGGCGAGGCTCACATCCTGCTCGAAGGCCGCGCCGATCAGAACCACTTCCAGCGATTCCAGCGCGTAGATCGAGCCATAGGGGGCCTTGCGATTGATGTAGAAAAATTTCTTCCTGCCGTCCGACATGTCGCCCTCAATCGCCGAACGTGACGAGGCGGTCCGCCTCGATGCCGGCCTCGATCAACTGGCCGAGACCCGAGATGCGGAAGCCCGGCGCGATATTGTCGCCGTCCTTGCCCTGACGCTTGGCCTCGTTGGCGTCGAGGATGCCGCGCCGCTGCGCGGCCGCGATGCAGACGACGAGATCGAGCCCGTGCTTCTCGGCGAGCTCGCTCCACAGCTTCTGCAGGTTGCGGTCGTCCTGCGGCGGCACGGTGTAGCGCGTGCCGTTGTTCACGCCGTCGTGGTAGAAGAAGACGCGAAAAATCTCGTGTCCCTTCTCCAGCGCCGCGACGGCGAAGCGATAGGCGGAATCCGACGCCTGGTGCGTATACGGCCCCTCGTTGACCACAATCCCGAAACGCAAGCCCCGTCTCCCTGTCGCCTTGTTTGCCGGCCGTTCGTCTCAGAAATGCACGTGCGCAGACATGTTCATCGTCTTGCGCGCGCCGGTCCACGTATCGAGGTGATGCTTGGTGAAGGCGAAATCGCACAATTCGAAGAAACGCGGCCAGCCGATGCGCTCGATCCACTCGCCGAGCCGCTCGTAGTCGCGGCCGTGCTCCTTGTAGGCGTAGAGGATCTTCTTCACGACCGCCTCGACCTCCGGCCAGCGCGGCGCATTGTTCGGCAGGTTGGCGACGACCAGCTTGTGGAAGGTCGGCTTGGAGCGGGCGTTGGAATGCTTGCCGCCGACCCAGACCGCGATCTTGGTCGAATCCGCGCCGTTGATCTGCATCGGCGGGCACGGCGGGTAGCAGGCGCCGCAGCACACGCATTTCTTCTCGTCGACTTCGAGCGAGGGCACGCCGTTGACCATCGCCGGACGGATCGCCGCCACCGGGCAGCGCGCGACGACCGCCGGGCGCTCGCACACCTTGGAGACGAGATCGTGGTTGATCTTCGGCGGCTTGGTGTATTGCACGTTGATCGAGATGTCGCCCTGCCCGCCGCAATTGATCTGGCAGCAGGACGTCGTGATGCGCACGCGGTTCGGCATTTCCTCGTGCGTGAACTCGTGGTGCATCATGTCCATCAGGCTCTTGACGACACCCGATGCGTCGGTGCCCGGAATGTCGCAATGCAGCCAGCCTTGCGTATGCGAGATCATCGACACCGAATTGCCGGTGCCTCCAACCGGGAAGCCGTTGTTCTCCAGCGCCGCGATCAGCGGCTCGACCTTGTCGACCGAACTCAGCATGAACTCGATGTTCGAGCGCGTGGTGAAGCGGACATGGCCCTCGGCGAAACTGTCGCCGATGTCGCAGAGCAGCCGGATCGTGAACACGTCCATCTGGCGCTGCGTGCCGGCGCGCACGGTCCAGACCTCGTCGCCGGATTTGGAGACGTGATGCAGCACGCCCGGGCGCAGGCGGTCATGCCAGGCCCAGTTGCCGTAATTCTTCTTCAGCACCGGGTGCATGAGCGGAAACGGATCCGGCACGCCGGTTTCGACGGGTCGACGCGGCTGAACGGCGACATTCATCTGAGAACTCCTCCCGAAAGTCTCTTGGATCGGCCGCGGCGCGGAGGGCGCCGCGGCCGGCCGGCGTCTTATTCCGCGGCGGCGCGCGAGGCGTCCTTGTGCAGCTTGCGCTCGAAATACTTCGCCGCTTCCTCGTCGAAATCGTCCGTGCGGACGTAGCAGGAGGTGCGCGGATGATTGACCATGTTCGGATCGGGATCGATGCCGACCGCCTCGAGGAAGGCGGGCAGGCCGATACGGTCCATCGTCTCCCCGATGCGCTCGTGCTCGAGTGCGTTGTCGGCGAAGAATTCGAGCAGGCCGCGCGCGAATTCCTTGAGCTTCTCGAAATCCTCTTCCGTGTCGAGCTTCATGAACGGCACGATCATCGTGCCCATGAGGTCGCCGACCTTCAGCGCGCGCTTGCCGCCGATCAGGATCGAGGCGCCACGATCGTCGCCCGGCGACAGCGCCTTGGTCATGACGTTGAGACAGTGCATGCAGCGCACGCAGGACTTGTTGTCGACGTCGAGCGTGTCGTCGTCGTTGAGGCTCAGCGCGCGGGTGGGACACATCGCGATCACATGGTCGATCGCATATTTGCGGCCGACGCGCGCCAGGTATTTCTTCACCTCGTTCTGGTCGACCTTCATGTCGTCGCGCCAGGTGCCGATCACGGCGAAGTCGGCGCGGTGGATCGCGTTCACGCAATCGTTGCCGCAGCCCGAGAACTTGAACTTGAACTTGTAGGGCAGAGCCGGGCGATGCATCTCGTCCAGGAATTCATTGATGACCGTGCGATGCGCCTGCACCTCGTCGTAGCAGGACATTTCGCAGCGCGCATGGCCGACGCAGCTCATCGACGTGCGCAGCGCCGGGCCCGCGCCGCCGAGGTCGAAGCCGATCTCGTTGAGGTCGTCGAAGGCCTTCTGCACGTTCTCGGTCGAGCAGCCCTGGAACATGATGTCGCCGGACTGGCCGTGGAAGGCGATGAGGCCGGAGCCGTGCCTCTCCCAGATGTCGCAGAGCTGGCGCAGCAGGTCGGTCGTGTAATGGTAGCCCGCCGGCGGCTGGACGCGCAGCGTGTGGAACTCCTTGGACGCGGGAAACTGGCCGGCGACTTCGGAGAAGCGCGGAATGACGCCGCCGCCGTAGCCGAACACCGAGACCGTGCCGCCCTTCCAGTAGCCGGTCCGGGTTTCGTAGGAATGCTCGAGCTGTCCGAGCAGGTCGTTCATCATCGGGGCGTATTGCTTGTCCCCGGAATCGCGCAGCCGCTTCAGACCGGTCACGAAACTCGGCCAGGGACCGCTTTCCAGCTCGTCGAGCATTGGCGTCGGGTGCTTGCCGTTCGGCGTCGATGCGCCACTCGCCTCGTCGTGCGACATGCCCTTGCTCCCTTCAGCGTTGCGCGCGGACGGCCCCCCCGTCGCGCGCCCCCCATGCCCCGCCGCTGTCCTCGATCTGCGCGACCCTTTGGCGGAAAGCGCGATTCGGACTTTTCATTTGGACGTGACGGACCCATAATAACAAAAAATCTGAATATGAGAATAGGAAATATTGTTCGGCGTCGTCCCGCAAGCGAATGGTGCGGCGTCCGGGCCTGGGCGCGAGGCTTCGGAGAGGGTGAAATGAGCGGCGCAAGCCTGCGGAAAATCGGGCCGGAGGCTCCGGACGGCGACCCGTTTCATCTGGACGACGACATCGCCTATCGCGCATGGCGCGAGGCGAAGCTCGCCGCCTATCCGCGCGCCGTCGACGACCTGATCGTGGAGATCGGCGATCCCGCGGCGCTGACGTCGGCCGAACATGCCGCGATCCGCGACCGTTGCATGCGCGCCAACATGGCGATCTACGCGCTCGACGGCCCGCCGCGCGACGAGGCCGCCCAGCGCGCCGCCGTTCTCGCGCTCGGCCCCGCCCTCGGCCTGAGCGCCATCGAGGATCACCGCTCGCGCGACCGCGACGGCCTCGTCGCGATCGAGGTCGTCGAGAGCGGCGGCCGCCTCGGCTATATTCCGTATACGAGCCGGCCGATCGCCTGGCATACGGAGGGCTATTACAATTACCACGGACCCGGCCGCGGGGTGCAGGCGATGCTGCTGCATTGCGTGCGCGACGCGGACGGCGGCGACAACCGCCTGCTCGACCACGAGATCGCCTACATCAGGCTGCGCGACGAGAACCCCGGCCATATCGCCGCGCTCATGCACCCGGAAGCCATGAGCATTCCCGAGAACATCGAGCCGGACGGCAAGGTTCGCCCGGTCAATGTCGGCCCCGTCTTCTACATCGACCCGCGCACGGGCGCGCTCGGCATGCGCTACACGGCCCGCACCCGCTCGATTTCGTGGCGCGAGGACGTCGCGACGCAGCGCGCCGTCGCGGCGCTGACTCGCATCCTCGCGGGCGAGCCTCTGGTCCTGTCGACGCGCATGCGGCCGGGCATGGGGCTCATCTGCAACAACGTCCTTCACGACAGGACCGGCTTCGCCAACGGCGCCGCGGGCGGCCGCCTCATCTACCGCATCCGCTATCACGGACTGATCGCCTGACCCGCGCTATCGAGGAAACGAAATGGTCTATGTCAGCGAAATCATGATCGCCCATCCCGAGACGACGAGCTTCAGGCAACTCGAAGAGCACGTCGCCGAGGCCGCGCGCGACGGCGAGATCCATCTCTACATGGACATCAAGCCCGAATATCCCGACACGCCGCCCAAATGGGAGACGCGACTCGAGATTGTCTTCTACCAGGCGGAGCGCAGGCGCGAATGACGGAGCCGGAACGCATCAGGCTCGGCGCGATCCAGGCGCCCTACGGACGCGAACTCCGTCTCGAGGAATTGCGCTTCGAGACCGGCATGCGCATCCTGCGCGTGACGATCCGCGAGGGCCACCGCTTCACCACGCTCGATCTCGATCCCGAACGCGCGCGGGAGGTCGCCGCGGCTCTGGGCGCATGGGCCAACGCGTCGGCGGGATAACGGCCGTCGCCGGCGGCGGGCTAGGGAGCCCCGCGAGAAAGCCCTATGATCGTCCCGACGGATGCGGGAATCGGGCATGGCGCGGGCCGCCCGCCTGCGGGCAGGAAGACATCGGGATGGCGCGGCGGATCGAGGGTGAGTTCGACTATATCGTCGTCGGCGCGGGCACCGCCGGCTGCATCGTCGCCAACAGGCTGTCCGCCGATCCGGGCAAGCGCGTGCTGCTGCTGGAGGCCGGCGGCAAGGACGACTGGATCTGGTTCCACATTCCCGTCGGCTATCTCTTCGCCATCGGCAATCCGCGCTCCGACTGGATGTTCAAGACCGAGCCGGAGCCGGGCCTCAATGGCCGTTCGCTCGGCTACCCGCGCGGCAAGGTCATCGGCGGCTCCTCCGCCATCAACGCCATGATCTCGATGCGCGGGCAGGCCGCCGACTACGATCACTGGCGCCAGCTAGGATTGTCGGGATGGGGCTGGGACGACGTCCTGCTCGCGTTCAAGCGGCTGGAGGACCATTTCCTCGGGCAAAGCGAGCACCACGGCGCCGGCGGCGGCTGGCGCATCGAGGCGCCGCGGATTTCCTGGAAGGTCCTCGACGCCGTCGCCGACGCCGCCGTGCAGATGGGCGTGCGCCGCACGCCGGACTTCAATACCGGCGACAACGAGGGCGTCGGCTATTTTCATGTCAACCAGAAGGCCGGCCGCCGCTGGTCTTCGGCGCGGGGCTTTCTGAAGCCGGCCCTGTCGCGCCCCAATCTGCGGCTCGAAACCGGCGTCGAGGCGGATCGTCTGATCCTCGAGAACGGGCGCGCCGTGGGCGTCCGCTTCAGGCAGGGCGGCGACATGGTCGAGGCGCGGACGGCGGGCGAAGTCCTGCTCTGCGCGGGCTCGATCGGCTCGATCCAGATCCTGCATCGCTCAGGCGTTGGTCCCGGCGAATGGCTCCAGCCGCTCGGGATCGAGGTCGCGCTCGACCGGCAGGGCGTCGGCCGCAACCTCCAGGATCATCTGCAGCAGCGCGCGATCTACAAGGTGCAGGGCATACGCACGCTGAACGAAACCTATTATTCGCTGCCGCGGCGCGCGTGGATGGGAATCGACTACGCCCTGCGGCGGCGCGGTCCGCTGACGATGGCTCCGTCTCAACTCGGCATATTCACGCGCTCGACGCCGGGCAAGGAACGCGCCGACATCCAGTTCCACGTCCAGCCGCTGTCGCTCGACAAGTTCGGGGAACCGCTCCATCGCTTTCCCGCCATCACCGTCGCCGCGTGCAACCTGCGGCCGACCTCGCGCGGAACGATCCGCATCGGGTCGGCGGCGCCCGAAGCGGCGCCCCGGATCGCGCCGAACTATCTCGCAACCCCCGAAGACCGGCAGGTGGCGGCGGACGCCATCCGCGTGACGCGGCGCCTGATGCGCCAGCCGGTCCTGCAGCCCTATCGGCCCGAGGAATATCTCCCCGGCCCATCGGTCGGCGACGACGACGACGCGCTCGCCAGGGCGGCCGGCGACATCGGCACGACGATCTTCCATCCGGTGGGCACGGCGAAGATGGGGCTCGAGAGCGATCCGCTCGCCGTCGTCGACGAGCGGCTGCGCCTGCGCGGCGTCGCGGGCCTGCGCGTCATCGACGCCTCGATCATGCCGACCATCACGTCCGGCAACACGAACACGCCGACGGCGATGATCGCCGAAAAGGGCGCGGGCTACGTTCTCGAGGATGCGCGGTGAGCCGCGGCACGTCCTCGAGCAAATTGCGACCAGGTCGATGCAGATTCCCTCCCCCCTTGTGGGGGAGGGTTAGGGTGGGGGGTCGGGCAATCTTTGAGAGGTTCCCCGACCCCCTCCCCCGCCCCTCCCCACAAGGGGGAGGGGAGCCGCTTCCAATCAAATGCAGCGCGTCCTAACCCGTGCTCCAGATGCGCGGGCGTTTCATGCCGGCGATCCTGCAGGCCTGCCCGGCGTAGCCGTAGGGAAACAATTCGAACATGCGATTGCGCGCGGCGCCGTGCGCGTCCGCCAGATGACGCATCACGAAGCGCACGTCCGGCGAAACCTGATGCTCATCGCGAAAGGCGCGCATGAAGCGGATCGCCGACCAGTGCTCGGGCGTAAGCTCGATGTCGAGCGCGCGCGCGGTCTCGACCGCCCAGCCTTCGGTCCAGTCGTCGGGATCGACGAGATAGCCCTCCTTGTCGACAGCCGGCTCGCCCATGTCCTGTCCTCCCGTTTTCTGATTGTGGCGCGGCAGATTCGGAGCCTTCGCGCTGCTGGAACTTGACGGCGATCAATTGGACAAATCATAATACGAGAATATAATGAATTTTGAAACGTGGCGGACAGCGTCGCGTTCTCGCGCGCAACGCCGCGCGAGACGACGCATTCCGGGTTGGCGGCGCGAGACAGGATCGCGCGGCGCGCCCAACGCTGCGGGACAAACAACGAAACGGCCCGCGGCACGGGCCGACTTCAACGCAAGGCGTTGGCTACAGGGAGCGGGGACATGGCGGAGATCGTGATTATGGGCGCAGGCCTCGCCGGCGCCATCATGGCCTATGAAATGAAGGATCAGATGCGGCCGGAGGACAGGCTCACGGTCGTCACGAAGGATCCGGTCTATCATTTCGTTCCGTCAAATCCCTGGGTCGCCGTCGGCTGGCGCACGCGCGAGGCCATCCAGGTCGATCTCGCCCCGACCTTCGCGCGACGGGGCGTCGATTTCAAACCTGTGCCCGTTTCCAAAGTCGCGCCGCAGGAGAACGCGATCGAGCTCGAGGACGGATCGAGGCTGTCCTACGATTATCTGGTCATCGCGACCGGCCCCGAACTCGCGTTCGACGAAATCGAGGGCCTGGGTCCGAACGGCGGCTTCACCAATTCGATCTGCCACGTCGACCATGCGCTCAAGGCCTCGGTCTCCTTCGAGGAATTCTGCAGGAACCCGAAGCCGATCGTCGTCGGCGCGGTGCAAGGCGCGAGCTGCTTCGGCCCGGCCTACGAATTCACCTTCATCCTCGACACCGAGCTGCGCCGGCGCAAGATCCGCGACCAGGTGCCGATGACCTTCGTGACCGCCGAACCCTATATCGGCCACCTCGGTCTCGATGGCGTCGGCGACACCAAGGGCCTGCTCGAGAGCGAGATGCGCGAGCATCACATCAAATGGATGACCTCGACGCGCGTGAAGAAAGTCGAGGACGGCAAGATGCACGTCGAGGAGGTCAATCCCGACGGCTCGGTGAAGGCGGCCTCCGAACTGCCCTTCGGCTTCTCGATGATGCTGCCGGCTTTCCGCGGCATCAAGCCGCTGATGGGAATCGAGGGGCTCGTCAATCCGCGCGGCTTCGTCATCGTCGACAAGCACCAGCAGAACCCGACCTACAAGAACGTCTTCTCGGTCGGCGTCTGCGTCGCCATTCCGCCGATGGGACCGACGCCCGTTCCCTGCGGCGTGCCGAAGACCGGCTTCATGATCGAATCCATGGTGACGGCGACGGCGCTCAACATCGGCGCCATGCTGCGCGGCCAGCCGCCGAAGCATCAGGGCACCTGGAACGCGGTCTGCCTCGCCGACTTCGGCGATTCCGGCGTCGCCTTCGTCGCTCAGCCGCAGATGCCGCCGCGCAACGTCAACTGGGCCTCGTCCGGCAAGTGGGTGCACGCCGCCAAGATCGCGTTCGAGAAATACTTCATCCGCAAGATGCGCAAGGGCGAGAGCGAGCCGTTCTACGAAACGGCGGCGCTGAACATGCTGGGCATCTCCAAGCTGAAGCAGGTCGTCACCGACTGATCTTCCGCTTTGGCGGGCGTCGCACTAGCCTGCGACGCCCGTTCTGCGAGAACGCCCGACCGCGCCCGGCCAAAGGGCGATCACTCCGGTAAGGCCCATGGCCCTGACGTTCGCGACGCCCCCGGCGCAAGCCCGGCTTGCATCCTTCCTCCCGTTCCTGCGGTGGGCGCCGCTGGTCAACGGCCGGACGATGCGCGCCGATCTGCTGGCCGGGCTGACGGGCGCGATCGTCGTGCTGCCGCAGGGCGTCGCCTTCGCCACGATCGCCGGCATGCCGCCGCAATACGGTCTCTACGCCTCGATCGTGCCGACGATCGTGGCCGCGCTGTTCGGCTCGTCCTGGCATCTCGTCGCCGGCCCCTCCACCACGGCTTCGCTGGTTCTGGCGGCCTCGCTGGCGACCTTCGCCACGCCCGGTACGCCGGATTACGTGCAGCTCGCCATGACGCTTGCGATCATGACGGGGTTGATCGAGCTCGCGCTCGGCCTGTTCAAGCTGGGCGTGGTCGTCAATTTCATCTCGCATTCCGTCGTCATCGGCTACACGGCCGGCGTCGGCATGCTCATCATCGCCACCCAGTCGGCGAAATTCTTCGGCCTGGCCGTGCCGTCGAGCCACGATTTCCCGATCGCCGTCTGGCGGACGATCGAAGCCCTGCCGACGATCTCGCTCGTCGAGACGACCATCGCCTTCGCCACGCTCGGCGCGGGAATAGCGGCGCGCAAATATCTGCCGCGCATTCCCTATATGCTGCCGGCGCTGCTCGTCGGCGGGCTGGTCGCGGCGGCCTTCAACGCCTGGCGGCCCGGCGCGGCGGCCGTCGTGGGCGCCCTGCCCGCGCAACTGCCGCCGCTGTCGGCGCCGAGCTTCGATCCGCACACCTGGCGCATCCTGCTGCCGACGGCGCTCGCGGTCGCCATTTCCGCGCTCAACGAAGTCGTCTCGATCGGTCGCGCGCTGGCCGCGCGCACCGAGCAGGATCTCGACATCAACCAGGAATTCGTGGGCCAGGGGCTCGCCAATATCGCCGCGCCCTTCTTCTCCGGCTACGTCGTCTCGGGCTCGTTCAACCGCAGCGCGCTGAACTACGAATCCGGCGCGCGCACGCCGATCGCCGCCATGTCGGCCGGCGCGATCCTGCTCGTTCTCGTCGTCTTCGCCGCTCCGCTCGCCGCCTATCTGCCGCAATCCGCGATGGCCGCCTCGCTGGTCATGATCGGCTGGGGGCTGATCGACCGCCGCTCGATCGCCAACATCTGGCGGATGAGCCGCGCGGAAAGATGGGTGTTCCTCATCACCATCTTCTCCGCCCTCTTCATCCACATCCAGATGGCGATTTTCGTCGGCGTCGCGCTGTCGCTGCTGATCTTCCTGTATCGCACCTCGGCGCCGGAGCTGCGGCGGCGCGTGCCCGACCCGATGAGCGCCAGCCGCAAGTTCACCGACGTGCGGCCAGACTTGCCGGAATGCCCGCAATTCCATCTGCTGCGGCTCGACGGCGCGCTCTATTTCGGCGCCGTGGCGAGCTTCCGCGACGCGATGCGGCGGCTCGAGGCCGAGGCGCCGCGATGCAGGCAGATCGCCATCGTCATGACCGGCGTGAACTTCATCGACCTCGCCGGCGCGGAAGCTCTCGCGCTCGAGGCGCGCAAACTGCGCGCGCGCGGCGGCGGCCTCTATCTCATCCGGCTCAAGGAGCGCGCCTCGGAATTCCTTGCCCGCGGCCAATATGCCGACATGATCGGCCGCGAGAATGTGTTCGGCTCGAAAACCAACGCGTTGCGCGAAGTCTACCGCCACCTCGACTATGCGATCTGCCGCGACTGCAAGCTGCGCGTCTTCGTCGAATGCGCGCGGCTCGGCAAGCAGGAGCCGCGCGAGGACGAAGACGACCGCGTCGCCGCCAGATGAAATCGATATCCCGCCCCGCCCCCCGTGACCGCAAAGCCGGAATCGCCGCCTGATGCCGAACGACCCCGTGATCGAGCTTTCGCCCGCCGTCGCCGACGAGGTGAAATACACGACCTGCTACATGTGCGCCTGCCGCTGCGGCATCAAGGTGCACGTGAAGGACGGCCAGATCCGCTACATCGAGGGCAACAGGAATCATCCGGTCAACAAGGGCGTGCTGTGCGGCAAGGGCTCGTCGGGCATCATGCAGCACTATTCGCCCGCCCGCCTGCGCAAGCCGCTGAAGCGCGTCGGCGAGCGCGGACGCGGCGAATTCGTCGAGATCGAATGGGACGAAGCGCTCTCGCTCGCGACCGAATGGCTCAGGAATATACGCAAGACCGACCCGAAGAAGCTCGCCTTCTTCACCGGCCGCGACCAGAGCCAGTCGCTGACCGGCTGGTGGGCGATGCAGTTCGGCACGCCGAATTTCGCCGCGCACGGCGGCTTCTGCTCGGTCAACATGGCGGCGGCCGGCCTCTACACGATCGGCGGCTCGTTCTGGGAATTCGGCGAACCCGACTGGGACCGCGCCAAATATCTGATGATCTTCGGCGTCGCCGAGGATCATGATTCCAACCCGATCAAGACCGGCCTCGGCAAGATGAAGGGCCGGGGCGCGAAAGTGGTCTCCGTCAATCCCGTGCGCACCGGCTATTCCGCGATCGCCGACGAATGGATCGGCATCCGGCCCGGCACGGACGGCCTGTTCGTGCTCGCGCTGATCCACGAGCTGCTCAACGCCGACAAGATCGATCTCGACTATCTCGTGCGCTACACCAACGCGCCATGGCTCGTCATCCAGGCGCCGGGCGCGCCCGACCACGGCTTGTTCGCGCGCGACGCGAACGGCGATCCGCTCTGCTTCGACCAGACGACGAAAACGATCGTCAGCGCCAAGCGCGCCGATATCGCGCCGGCCATTGTCGGCGACATCGAACTCGCCGATTGCCGTACGGCCGTGCCCGCCTTTCAGCTCATCGCCGAGCGCTACATGGACGCGCGCTACAGCCCGGATGCGGTGGCGGCGCAATGCGGCGTGAGCGCGGAGCAGATTCGCCGCATCGCCGCCGAACTCGCCGACGTCGCCTTCAACCAGGCGATCAGCATCGACGTCGAATGGACGGACTGGGCGGGCCGCAAGCACGACAGGTTCATCGGCCGCCCCGTCGCCATGCACGCCATGCGCGGAATTTCCGCGCATTCCAACGGCTTCCACACCTGCCGCGCCATCCATTTTCTGCAGGTGCTGCTCGGCTCGGTCGAATGCCCCGGCGGCTTCCGCTTCAAGCCGCCTTTCCCCAAACCCGCGCCGCCGGCGCCAAAACCCTCGGGCAAGACCTATGCGCCGATGAGGCCGCTGCCCGGCATGCCGCTCGGCTTCACCACCGGGCCAGAAGACCTGCTGCTCGAAGCCGACGGAACGCCGGTGCGCATCGACAAGGCCTATTCGTGGGAAGCGCCCGTCGCCTCGCACGGCCTCATGCACATGGTCATCACCAATGCGTGGAAGGGCGATCCCTACCCTATCGACACGCTGTTCATGTACATGGCCAACATGTCGTGGAACTCGACCATGAACACCAAGGGTGTCATGGAGATGCTGACGGACAGGGATCCCTCGACCGGCGCATACAAAATCCCGCGCATCATCTATTCCGACGCCTACGCCTCCGAGATGGTGTCCTACGCCGATCTCGTGCTGCCGGACACGACCTATCTCGAGCGCTGGGACTGCATCTCCCTGCTCGACCGCCCGATCTGCGAGGCCGATGGTCCCGCCGACGCCATCCGCCAACCGATCGTCCAGCCCGACCGCCACGTGCGCGCCTTCCAGAGCGTGCTGCTCGATCTCGGCGCGCGGCTGAAGCTGCCGGGCATGACGAAGGACGATGGGACGCCGAAATATCCCGGCGGCTATCCCGACTACATCGCCAGTCACGAGCGCGCGCCGGGCATCGGTCCGCTCGCCGGCTGGCGTGGCGAGAACGGCGACCAGCACGGCCGCGGCGCCCCGAACGCGAAGCAGCTCGACGCCTATGTCGCGCACGAATGTTTCTGGCATCACGAACTCGCGCCGGACCAGAAATTCTTCAAATTCGCGAATCGCTCCTATCTCGAATTTGCGAAGCACATGGGCTTCATCGGCTCGACCGACCAGATCGTGATCCAGCTCTATTCCGAGCCCTTGCAGAAATTCCGCCTCGCCGCGGAAGGCCACGGGGCCGTGCAGCCGCCCGACAACATGCGCGAGCGGCTGAAGGCGACGATGGACCCGCTACCGATCTGGTACGAGCCCTTCGAGGAGGCGATGGTCGACAAGCAGGCCTATCCGCTGCATGCGCTGACGCAGCGCCCGATGATCATGTATCACTCCTGGGGATCGCAGAACGCATGGTTGCGCCAGATCCTCGGTCGCAACAAGCTCTACGTCTCGACCGTGAAGGCCAGGGAACTCGGCCTGGAAGACGGCGACTGGGCGCGCGTGACGAGCCACAACGGGACGATCAAGGCGCAGATCAAGACCATGGAGGGCGTCAATCCCGAGACGGTCTGGACCTGGAACGCGATCGGCAAGCGCGCGGGCTCGTGGACGCTCGCCCCCGACGCGCCGGAAGCGAAGAAGGGCTTCCTGCTCAACCATCTCATCAGCGAGTTGCTGCCGCCGGAAAAGGACGGACGCCGCCTTTCGAATTCCGATCCCGTCACCGGACAGGCCGCATGGTTCGACCTGCGCGTGCGCATCGAGAAATGCGAGGCCGGCGACGAAGTCAGCGAGCCGCAATTCCCCGATCTGCCGCGCCCGCCCGGCGTCGAGGCGCCGCCGACCGTGAACGATTACGGCGCGCGTCTCGCGCACAAGAAGCGCTGATGCGGAGACCGGACGCAATGACCAGCCTCCCGACCGAAACCGGCGACAAGCGCCTCGGCCTCGTCATCGACCTCGACACATGCGTGGGCTGCCACGCCTGCGCGACGAACTGCAAGGAATGGAACACGTCAGGCCATTCCGCGCCGCTGACCGACGTGAACGCCTATCAGGCCGAGCAGCGCGGCGTCTGGTTCAACCGCGTCTTCACCTACGAGGTGGGCGGCCAGGGGCCCGCTGCGCGCACCGTGCATTTTCCGAAGAACTGCCTGCATTGCGAGAAGCCCGATTGCGTGACGGTGTGCCCGACCGGCGCCTCCTACAAGCGCGCGGAGGATGGAATCGTCCTCATCGATCACGACAAGTGCATCGGCTGCAAATTGTGCGCGTGGGCCTGCCCCTACGGCGCGCGCGAACTCGACGAAGATCAGGGCGTGATGAAAAAATGCACGCTCTGCATCGACAAGATCTACAACACGAACCTGCCCGAGGCCGACCGCGTTCCGGCCTGCGTCTCCACCTGCCCCGCGAAGGCGCGCCATTTCGGCGATTTCGCCGATCCGGATTCGAACGTCTCGCAACTCGTGCGCGAGCGCGGCGGTTTCGATCTCATGCCCGAGAGCGGCTATCGCCCGACCAGCAAATATCTGCCGCCGCGCAGCGGCAGGAGCGCCGCCGGCGCGCCGCAGAAGCTCGAGCCGGCGCCCGATCTTGCCGGCGCAGGCAAGTTCCTGCGCTGGGTCGATCGCGTCCTGTCCCGCTGAGGTCTCGTGCATGCATCCCGCCTATTCCGTCATTCTGTTTACGACCGCGTCGGGCGCAGGCTACGGGTTGCTGGCGCTGCTCGCCGTCTTTGGCGCGGCCGGCGTCCTGCCGGCCGACACCTGGCTCGGCTTCGTCGGCATCGGCCTCGGCGTCGCGCTGGTCGCGGCGGGCCTGCTCGCCTCCACGTTCCATCTCGGACGTCCCGAGCGCGCGCTACGCGCCTTCACGCAATGGCGTTCCTCCTGGCTCGCGCGCGAGGGCGTCGCCGCCGTCGCGACCTTCGCGCCGATCGCCGTGTTCGGCGTCGGCTGGGTCTTCCTCAACGATACGTCCGGCGCCTTCGCCTGGGCGGGCGCGGCGACGGCGGCCATGGCCTGCGTCACGGTTTCCTGCACGGCGATGATCTATGCGAGCCTCAAGACCATAAGGCAGTGGAACAACGCGCTGACCCTGCCTGCCTATCTCGTGCTCGGCCTCGCGACCGGCGCGATCCTGCTCGTGCTGGTCTCCGCGCTGTTCGGCGTCTACCGCCCGGCCTTCGCGGCGCTGGCGCTCGTGTTTCTGGCCGTCGGTCTAGCGATCAAGCTCGCCTATTGGCGCCAGATCGACACGGAGCGCCCGCGCTCCACGCTCGGCACGGCGACCGGCCTCGAGCGCTTCGGCGAGGTGCGGCTGCTCGAAATGCCGCACACGGAAGAGAATTTCATCATGCGCGAAATGGGCTACGCGGTCGCCCGCAAACATGCGCGCCGCCTGCGCGGCGTCGCGGCGTTCGCGCTCTTCGTCGTTCCGCTGATCCTGCTCGCGCTCGCGCTGTGGAGCGGACCGTCGTCGGCGCTTTTCCTCAGTGCGCTGGCCACATTAAGCGCGGGCGTCGGCGTCGCGGTCGAACGCTGGCTGTTCTTCGCCGAGGCGACACACGCGAGCATGATCTACTACGGTCGCGCCGCCTGACGGATAGACCTACCTATTCGAATATTATAAGATGTGAGCAATCGACAAAGCCGCGCGCAGGCGCCGGGAGGGCCATATGTCGGAAGCCGAAAGCAACGGCGTCAACGCCAAGTCCATGACCATCATCGTCACCAAGGGCACGCTGGACTGGGCCTATCCGCCCTTCATCCTCGGCACGACGGCCGCCGCCATGGGCGTCGACGTCACCATGTTCTTCACCTTCTACGGCCTGTCGCTGCTGAAGAAGAAACTCGACCTGCAGGTCTCGCCGCTCGGCAATCCCGCGATGAAGATGCCGATGATGGGCATGCACATGGGCATGCCCAACCTGGTGGGCATGCTGCCGGGCGTGGAAGCCGGGGCGACCGCGATGATGAAGGACATGATCCGGAAGAAGGGCGTCGCCTCGATCGAGGAATTGCGCGAGGCCGCGATGGAATCCGACGTCAACGTCATCGCCTGCCAGATGACGATGGACCTCTTCGAGTTCAGGAAAGAGGACATGATCGACGGTGTGAAGCTCGGCGGCGCCGCGACCTATATGGAACAGGCGCTGAAATCGCATATCAACCTGTATATCTAGGCCGGACGAACACCGCGTTCGCACAGACAAGGGAGAAATACGGAATGGCCGACAAGACCCTCGACGCCAAGGGATTGAATTGCCCGCTGCCGATCCTGCGCGCCAAGAAGACGCTGAAGGAAGTGCCGCGCGGCGGCACGCTGGAGATTCTCGCCACCGATCCAGGTTCGGTCGCCGACTTCGCCGCCTTCTGCAAGACGACCGGCAACGAGCTGATGGAATCGACCGCCGACGGCGGCGTCTACCGCTTTCTCATCAAGCACACCGGCTGAGCGGCGCGCCTCGACTCGAACAAGCCGGGCCTTCGCCCGGCTTTTTTGTGCGCGACAGATCAGTTCGTCGCCGGCGTTTCGAGCCTGGCGATCAATCCATCGAGATAGGCATAGAAGAACGCGTTGTCCGTATAGCCCTCGATGCGGCCGATCTCCGCGCCCTTGTCGACGAGCACAAACGTCGGCGTGAAGACGACCGCCTTGATTCCCGCAAGATCGGCCGGCACGCCGCGGGCGAGGTCGACGCGCCGCAGCGGCGCCGCCCGGCTTTCGGCGGTCTTGTCGTAGACACTGCCGACTTCTGCGTTCCAGCGCTCGCACCAGGCGCAGCCCGCGCGCTCGAACACGACGAGTTCCGCCGCGGCCGCGGGAACGGCGGCGAGCGCCAGAAACGCGGACAGCAAAAGACAGGGGAACATGCGTCTCATCGGCCCTGCGTAGCACGGCGCGCATGCCGTCGCCAGCGCGCGCATCGCCGCGAATCCCCTGCTGCGCCGCGTTAATTCGACGATACGCATATGTGTCATTTCGGCGTCACACGTCGTTTTTGTGGGTCGCCGCGAAGGCGCGCGGCGGCGGCGCGCTTGTCACCTTCCGGCAATTGGAGCAATTCTAAGGCATTCAATTCCTAATATAATGATACGCGAATATAAAGATCGCGAACGGCCGGAGGAAACGCCGCATGAACTTCAAATTGACCCATCGCCTCGTCGGCGCGCTCGCCTTGGCCACGACGGCGCTGGCAGGCCCCGCCGCCGCGACGGAAGGCTATTTCCAGGCGGGCTACGGCACGGTGCAGAAGGCCGAGGCCGGCGCCGGCGTCGCCAATCCGCAGGATGCGATGGCGCTGTCGATCAACCCGGCCGGCCTCGTCGATCTGCCACACATGATGACGGGCGGCGTGACGCTGTTCATGCCCATCCGCGGCTATACGGCCACAGGCCCCGGCGGCTTCACCGCTCCCGGCGCCTTCATGCCACAGACGACGCGCATCGACAGCACCGACAATTACTTCCTGATGCCGCACTTCGCCTATTCCATGCCGATCGACGCGGACACCGCGTGGGGCGTGGCCATGTTCGGCAATGGCGGCATGAACACTACTTACCAGAACATGCTCAACACCTTCCCGACGCCCAATTGCGCGGGCGGCGTGTTCTGCGGCGGCGCGGCCGGCGTCGACCTCAAGCAGATGTTCCTCACGGCGGGTTTCGCGAAGCGCTTCGGCGCGATCTCGGTCGGCGTCGCGCCCGTTCTCGCGGTTCAGATGTTCCGCGCCGAAGGCCTCGGCGGCTTCGGCTTCCCCTTCGCGGGCTTCTTCCCGCCGGGCTTCGCCCAGACCTTCTCGGTCGATCCCTTCAGCCTGTCGAACAACGGGACGGACCTGTCCTATGGCGGCGGCCTGCGCGCGGGCGTGGAATGGAAGATCACGCCCTCGATCCGCGTCGGCGTCAGCGGCCAGACGCCGCTCTGGATGACGGCTTTCCGCAAATACGCCGGCCTGTTTGCGAATGGCGGCAAGTTCAACATCCCCGCCAACATCACGGCCGGCGTCGCCTTCGACGCGCTGCCGAACCTGACGCTGATGGCGGAATACAAGCACATCTTCTATCGCGGCGTGCCCGCGATCGCCAACAGCGGCGCGAGCATCATCGTGCCCTTCGTCGTTCCGGCGGGGCCGGGCGCGCTGCTCGGCGCGGCCGGCGGCCCGGGCTTCGGCTGGCGCGACGTCGACGTCTTCACCATCGCCGCGGAATGGCGCGTCCTGCCGCAGCTCGCGCTGCGCGCCGGCTATGCGCACAACACCAATCCGGTCCGCTGGGATCAGGTCACCTTCAACATCCTCGCGCCCGGCGTCGTGACCGATCACATCACGGCGGGCCTCGGCTACAAATACACCGAGAACCTGACCTTCGACCTCGCCATGAGCGTCGTGCCGACCCATTCGGTCACCGGTCCGGAAATGACGCCCTTCGGCTACAATCCGGCGCGCTCGATCACCCTGTCGATGCGCCAGTTCGAGGGCTCGCTCGGCGTGTCCTACAAGTTCGGCGACAGGCCGCGGCCCGTCATGGCCAAATACTGATCGCATCGCGCCGGTCGAGCTGTCCTCCTCAGCGTCCGGTCGGAAATCCGTCTCGGCGCTCAGATCCCTCATGCTGAGAGTCTGACTCGGAATCCGCTACGAGCCCACGTCCCTCATGCTGAGGAGACGGCGAAGCCGCCGTCTCGAAGCATGATCCAGAATTTCGTGTCCCGGCCACCCTTCGAGACGCCGCTTCGCGGCTCCTCAGGGCGAGGATTCTTGAATTTCGAGTCAGACTCAAAGGCCGCGCCGCAAGCGCGGCCTTTTTTTGCGGCCTGTCCGCGCCTTGCCGGCTCGCCCCCGCCCGCTACAATTCCGGCGACGAAATTCGGGAGGTCGAGATGAGCAAGGTCCTGGTCGCCGGCGTCGGCATGATTCCCTTCTCCAAGCCGGGCGCCGGCCCCGCCTACGATCAGATGGGCGCGGAGGCCGGCCGGCTTGCACTGGCGGATGCGGGGCTGGACTACGGTTCGGTTCAGCAAGCCTATGCGGGCTACGTCTACGCCGATTCCACCGCCGGCCAGCGCGCGCTCTATCCGCTCGGCATGACCGGCATTCCGATCGTCAACGTCAACAACAATTGCTCGACCGGCTCGACCGCGCTCTATCTGGCGCGCCAGGCCGTGGAATCCGGCGCGACCGATTGCGCGCTCGTTCTCGGCTTCGAGCAGATGAAGCCCGGCGCGCTCGGCGCCGTCTTCCACGACCGCCCGAGCCCCTTCGCCGACTTCGACCGCGCCGCCGACGAGCTCGTGGACGCGCAGGACGTGCCGCTGGCCTTGCGCTATTTCGGCGGCGCCGGCCTCGCGCATATGCAGAAATACGGCACGAAGCTCGACGCTTTCGCAAAAGTTCGCGCCAAGGCGAGCCGCCATGCCGCGAAGAACCCGCTCGCCATTTTCCGCAAGGAGGTGAGCTACGAGGACGTGCTGCGCGACCAGGTGATCTGGCCGGGCGTGATGACGCGCCTCATGGCCTGCCCGCCGACCTGCGGCGCGGCCGCCGCCATCCTCGTCTCCGAGGATTTCGCCAGGAAACACGGCTTGCGAACCGACGTGAAAATATCGGCGCAGGAGATGACGACGGACTTTCCCTCGACCTTCGAGTCGCGCGACATGATGCGCGTCGTCGGCTACGACATGGCGAAGGAGGCGGCGCGGCGCGTTTACGCCAAGGCCCGCGTGAGCGCCGACGATCTCGACGTCGTCGAACTGCACGACTGCTTCGCGCATAACGAACTGATCACCTACGAGGCGCTTGGCCTCTGCCCCGAAGGCGGCGCGCAGGACTTCATCGACGCCGGCGACAACACCTACGGCGGCAAGGTCGTGACCAATCCCTCGGGCGGCCTGCTGTCCAAGGGCCACCCTCTCGGCGCAACAGGCCTCGCGCAATGCTACGAGCTGACGCGGCAATTGCGCGGAACCGCCGAAGCGACGCAGGCCGACGGCGCGGAAGTCGCGCTGCAGCACAATCTCGGGCTCGGCGGGGCCTGCGTGGTGACGCTGTACGAGAGGAATTGAGAGCCTGATCACGCATCAAGTCCCCTCCCCCCTTGTGGGGGAGGGTTAGGGAGGGGGGTCGGGAAATCTCGCGAGATTGACTGACGATCTGAGCGCGGACGTCGCAAGATTCCCCGACCCCCTCCCCCGCCCCTCCCCACAAGGGGGAGGGGAGGCTCCTCACCTAAGCCCGCAACGCCCGCAGCACGAAATCCACCATCTCGTCGCAGCTCGGCACCGGCTTGTCCTGGCACTCCACCATCAGCCGCGGATGGCAATAGCAGATGGTCGAGGCCTGGATCAGCGCCGCGCCCTGCGCCGGGTCGATCGGGGCGAACTCGCCCGACGCCACGGCTTCCGCGACGAGGCGGCCCATCAGCATGCGCATGGCCTGCACATATTCGGTGACGATCGGCCAGTCGTCGTTGAGCGCGACCTCCACCATCTCGTGCAGCTTGCGCTCGCCGATGAAGCGCTCGGCGTTCATGTGTTCGTTGTTCTTGACCAGCGCGCGCAGCCGCGCGCTCGCCGCGCCCGGCCCGTCGACGATCGCGGTCGAGGCCTCGATGATGGCGTTGAGCAGATGGCGGGCGACCGCGCCGTTGATCTCGGCCTTCGATCCGAAGAACCGGTAGACGTTGGCCGGCGACATCCGCAATTCGCGCGCGATATCGGCGACCGTCGTCTTCTGGAAGCCGATTTCACGAAACAGCTTCTCGGCCGTCTCGACGATTCGCGCGCGCGTTTCCACGTCCTTCGGCGCGAAGATTTCCGCCTGCATCATTCCGCTGGCGCTCCCACCAGGCCGGCGCCCGCCGGCGCCCCTGCCAACTTGCCGGCCGCGGCCGGCGCCTCCCCTGTCCTGCGCGCCGCCGGCGCCTGCGCGCCGAGCGACTTGCGGAACCATAGCGCATAGAGCGCGGGAAGGAACAGCAGGGTGAGGAAGGTGGCGACGAACAGGCCGCCCATGATGACGATGGCCATCGGCCCCCAGAAGGTCGAGCGCGACAGCGGGATCATGGCGAGGATGGCGGCGAGCGCCGTGAGAACCACGGGTCTAGCGCGCCGCACCGCCGATTCGATGATCGCGTCGCGATAGGACATGCCGCGCTCGAGATCCTGCCGCACCTGATCGACCAGGATGATCGAATTGCGCATGTCCATGCCCGCGAGCGCGATCAACCCCAGCAGCGCGACGAAGCCGAAGGGCGCGCCGGAAACGTTGAGCGCCAGCGACGAGCCGATGATCCCGAGCGGCGCGCTCAGCATCACCAGCGCCAGACGCGTGAAGTTCTGAAGCTGGAACATCACGATCGCCAGCATGACGAAGATCATGAGCGGCGCGACGGTGGCGATGGCGGCATTGGCCTTGGCCGATTCCTCCACCGCCCCGCCCATTTCGATGCGATAGCCCGGCGGCAGCGAGGCGCGCAGCGCGGCGAGCTTCGGCCAGATACGGGTCGAAACGTCCGGCGGCTGCACGCCGTCGATCACGTCCGAGCGCACGGTGATGACCGTATCGCGGCTGCGCCGCCACAGGATGGCGTCCTCGTGCTCGTAGACGATCTTCGCCACCTGCGACACGGGCACCGACGCGCCGCTGCGCGTCGTGATCGTGAGATCGCCGAGATGGCCGAGATCGGCGCGTTCGGATCTGACGGCGCGCGCGACGACGTCGACCTTCTCGACGCCGTCGCGCACGGTCGTCACCGTGGCGCCGGAGATCAGCATCTGCAGCGAATTGGCGAGGTCCTGCGGCGTCAGTCCGAGCGCGCGGGCGCGGTCCTGGTCGAGCTCGAGCCGCACGGAGGGCGTGCGCTCGTTCCAGTCGAGATGCGGATCGCGCGCGGCGGGATCGGCACGCATGATGTCGCGCACGCGATAGGCGATGTCGCGCACCTGCTGCGGATCGCTTCCCATTACCCGAAACTGCACGGGAAAGCCGACCGGCGGCCCGAAGGTGAAGCGATCGACGCGCACCCGCGCCTCCGAAAGGGCGCCGGCTTCGATCGCCTTCTCCAGCTTCGCCTTCACCCGCTCGCGCGCGGAAACGTCCTTCGTGAAGATCACGATTTCCGCGAAGGCCTCGTTCGGCAGTTGCGGATTGAGGCCGAGCCAGAACCGCGGCGAACCCTGGCCGATATAGGTCGAGAAATGCGCGATGTCCGGGTCGCCCGCCAGCATCGCCTCCGCCTTCTCGGCCGTCTTCTGCGTCACGCCGATCGCCGTGCCCTCGGGCATGCGCATCTGGAAGAAGATTTCGGTGCGGTCCGAGATCGGGAAGAATTGCTTCGCCACATGCGTGTAGCCGACGGCCGCGACCGCCATCAGCGCGACGACGAAGCCAACGACCTTGCCGCGATTGTCGACCGAC
>OEIU01000337.1_pt1 | contig 46547 bp, 40 predicted proteins | sample 1539221 | NCBI WGS metagenome assembly OEIU01 (sample SAMN03792071, study PRJEB22550) | activated sludge metagenome | feature: wastewater treatment plant; material: activated sludge; isolation source: Wastewater treatment plant of a petroleum refinery complex | place: Argentina: Zarate | collected... | reverse complement strand
CACATCGGCAACGGCTGGTTCGGCGGCTTCCTGCCTCCGACCGCCTTCGCGATCGTGGCGGCGAGCGGCAACATCTTCTCGGGTCTCTGGTACCCGATCATCGTGGCGCTCGGCACCTTCGTCATCGGCCTGATCTTCCTGCCGGAGACGAAGGACCGCGACATCTTCAAATACGACGGCGACGGGCCGTCCGGCCGGGCCTGACGGAAGGTCCGGTCCGCGGCCGGGAGATTTTTCCCGGCCCTCCAAGCTCCGCCTCCGGCGGGGCTTTCGCTTGGCACGGCACGCAGCCCGCGGTCTTCCGGCGTAACCCCTCGCATGCTACCCCACGCCTCTCGGCGACAGAGCGAGCGCCGCGATTTGGTAATCGGAGGACCAGGAGGAGGAAAGGCGAATCGGATCATGCGCTTAGTGTTCGCTCGATCCGAACGAGTACCGAATAGGCACCGAAAGCGGTGTCCGCGAGGGCCGGCGTAGCACAGCGGTAGTGCAGCGGTTTTGTAAACCGAAGGTCGGGAGTTCGATCCTCTCCGCCGGCACCAAAAGTGCAATTAATTTCAACTAGCTACCGATCGACAATGCCTCGCCTGGTCTGAATGCCAGACGGTTCAGGCGGCGATTTGGACAACATTTTGCCGGCTCTCGCCCGGCTCGTCTGCTACCGCGCTCGCGCCCGCCCACCGTCCATGGAGCGAGGCGCCGCGACGCGTTCGTTGTAATTCGCCCGATTCTCGGGCTTCGCCATCCAGCGCGCGTTCGCCTCGCGCTTCAGGCGCCTGCGGCGCTCCTTCGGCGTCTCATTTCCAATCTCCGTCTGCGCTTCCCGAGTCATGACTTGCTTCTTTCCGCTCTTATGTCTATCACTGCACCATAGTGATGCAGAGCGCATCAGCTTGATGCGGAGGAAAGCATGACGGAGAATGATGCATCGAGCAGCAAAATGATGCGAAGGATAACAGTAAGCATCAGAGAAGATCAGTATCTCGGGCTTGAGGAAGTCGCCGAGGATATGGGACTCGGGCTCTCGGATGCCGCGAGAGAAGTGATCAACTACTACCTGCTCGGCCAGCATTGGCAGGGAACGATCGGCGAGGAGGCGGAGAAGGCGATCCGCAGGGGGCTGACAAACCGCGAAGCGCTCGAACTCGTGCGGGCCAAGTTCCCGCATGGAGCTACGTCGATCGACTCGATCGCATGGTATCGGTCGCGCCTGCGGAAGTCGGCGGACCCGAACGACGCGAATATCCCTACAGATCGGGAGGCGCGCGCGAAGCGCGGGGAGACAGGCGGCTACAGGCGGGCTCCGACGGAGAATCCCTCATAGACCGCCTCCTCGGCCGTTCGGGGAGATACGCAGTCGCCGACGAGATGAACCGGGCTCCCAAGGCTCTCGAGTTGCCGTTCGAGCGATGTCGCCGGAGCGTGGCCCGTCGCCAGCACGACCGTCTCGACATGCTCCTGGACGATCGCCTCCCCCGAGACGGTGTGGAGGAGATAGGCCGTATCGCCGTCGACGCCGTAGATCCGCGCGTTCGGGATGACCTCGACCCCGAGCTTGTGGAGCCTCGCGGTCCAGGCGTCGCGGAGATACATCTGAAGATTGTAGCCGGCATGGGGCCCGTTGACCGCGAGCCTGACCCGGCGGCCTTCGAGGACGAGCTTCTCGGCCAGTCCCATCCCGACCCAGTCGCAACGCCAATCGGCGACCAGCACGCTGCCGCCGGGATTGGCTCCGCCTTGCAGAACGGGCCAGGCGCCCACGACATGCCCGGCCTCCCGCCCCTCGACCTGCGGCTCGTAGGGGATCGCGCCCGTCGCGACGACGACCTCGTCCGGGGACAGCTCCTCGACGAGCGCCCGGTCGACGAGGGTGTTGAGCCTCACCTCGATCGAGGATCCGCGGATTTCCTGCTCGAGATTGGTGACCAGGCCGCCGAACTCGGCCCGGTCCGGCAGCAGCTGCGCCAGGAGAACCTGTCCGCCGAGCCGCCTGCCGGCCTCGCACAGAACGACGCGATGTCCCCGCGCCGCGGCCGTGACGGCAGCCTTCATGCCGCCGGGGCCTCCGCCCGCCACGAGGATCGTCTTGCGGGTGGCCGCCGGGCCCGGCGGAGGCAGCCGCGCTTCCCGGCCCGTCACGGGGTTCTGGATGCAGGAAATCGAATAGCCGGCATGGAAATGGCCGATGCAGGCCTGGTTGCAGGCGATGCAGGCCCGGATGTCGTCGAGACGCCCCGCCTGCGCCTTCACGGCGAGGTCGGGGTCCGAGATCATGGCGCGCGTCATGCCGCACATATCGGCGAGGCCCGCCCTCAGGATCTCCTCGGCGATCTGCGGCTGGTTGATGCGGCCCGCCACGAAAACCGGCACGCCGACCGCCGCCCGGATGGTCCCGGCCTGCGGAGCCACGTAGCCGGGCGCGATCGACATCGGCGGCACCACATGGATCGAGCCGCCGGGGCCCGCCATGGAGCCGATCGTCGTGTTGACGTAGTCGAGGGCGCCTCGGGCGGTCAGCTCCTTGCAGACGGCGAGCATTTCGGCCGCGTCGGCGCCGTCCTGCTCCACCTCCTCGACCGATACCCGCATGCCGACGACCAGATCGCCGACGCGCCGGCGCACCGTATCGAGGCAATCGGAAAGAAAGCGCATCCGGTTCTCGGCGCTGCCTCCATAGTGGTCGGCGCGCAGGTTGGTCCGCGGGCTGAGGAACTGGGAAAAGAGCAGGCCGTGGCTGGCGACCAGCTCGATCCCGTCGAGCCCCGCCTCGGCGAAACGGGCGGCTGCGTCCCCGCAAGCCTCGACGAGTTCCTCGACGAGGTCGAGGGGCATCTCGCGGGGCATGGTGTGGAAGCGGTTGTCCGGCACCGCCGACGGGGCAAACGCGATTCCCCGGAGGCCATCCTTCATCCGCTTCGTCACGCGCCCCGCATGGGAGAGCTGGCCGAAGATGCGGGCGCCGTGCCGATGGACGGCGGCGGCCAGCGCTCGGTATCCCGCAATACAGGTGTCGTCGCTCGCGTTCAGCTCCGGCGCGTCCAGGAGGGAGGTCGCATGAAAGCGGGCCGATTCGACGATGATCAGGCCCGCGCCGCCGCGGGCGCGGGCCTCGTGATAGGCGATCAGGTCCTCGCCCGGAACGCCTCCCCTGGCGAGGTAGGTCTGGTGGCCCGTCGAGAGGATCCGGTTGCGGATCTGCGCATCCCGGATCCGAATGGGAGAGAACAGGTGCGGGAAGCTCACGCTCACGACATCTTCCCTCCGATGCTGCCGCGCCTGCGCCGTCAGGACAGCAGGAATTTCTGCCAGGCTTCTTCGTATCTGGTCGCGTATTTCGCCACCGCGGCATCGTTGAAGATGCAGCATTGCGCGAGATTGGCCGGGTAGCTGATATAGAGCTTGGCCTGTTCGGGCGTCGCCTTGGCAGCCGCGGACGCGAGGACCGGGCCGTAGATCCCGAGCGGCAGCAGCGCTTCCTGCGCCTGCGGCGAGATCGCGTAGTTGATCATCTTCATGGCCAGTTCGGCATTGGGGCTGCCCTTGGGCACGACGAAGGCCTCGCCCCAGGCGATGCCGTCCGAATAGGTGAAGGCGACAGGCGCCCCGTCCTTGATGACGTCGAGGACGCGGCCGCTCCAGACGCTGGCCATCGCCACCTCGCCCGTCGAGAGGAGCTGCGCGGGCTGCGCGCCGGCGGACCACCAGACCTTCACATGCGGCTTGATCTCGCGCAGCTTCTCGAAGGCCAGCTTCACGTGCTCGTCGGTCGCGGGGTAGATCTCGTTGCGCGGCACGCCGGCCGCCATCAGGGCCGCTTCGTAGTTGTAGTAGAAGCGAGTATAGAGGGAGCGCGGCCCCGGGAAGCTCTTGACGTCCCAGAAGTCCTTCCAGGATTGCGGGGTGCGCCCGCCCGGCATCGCGTTCGTGTTGTAGGCCAGCACCGTGCCGCCGACGAGCGAGTAGATGCCGTAATCGGACACCCAGGTAGGGTCGAGCTTCGAAGCGTCGATGATGGAATAATCGAGCTTCTCCAGCAGGCCCTGCTCCTGGCCCTGGTAGATGAACTGGCCGCCGGTATCGACGAGGTCCCATTCGACCGCCTTCGCCTCGACCATGGCCTTGATCTTGGCGTAGTTGGTCGGGGAGGTATAGGCGATCTGGATGCCGAGCTTCTTGGCCGCCGGGTCCATCATCGCCGTCTTGAAAGTGGTTCCGATCGCTCCTCCGAAGGAGCAGAACGTGAAGGGGCGGCCCTGGGCCCGGGCGGGTGCCGCTCCCCCCGCGAGCGCCGCGGCGGCCGCGGCCTGAATGATGTGGCGCCTGTTCAGCATCGCTCTCTCCTCTGCTCAGTTCGAATCGACGGGAAGGATGAGGATATCCGCCGGGTCGAAGGCGATCGCCGTGGCGGAGCCTTCGGCCGGCAGCCCGGCGGACGAGAAGGCACGCACCCAGACCGACTGGCCGGATGTCAGGCCGACCCGGGTCGCCACGATCTCGCCGATGAAGACGGCCTCCTCGACCGTGCCGCTCAAGTCCCCGGAGGCGGAGAGCCGCAAGCTCTCCGGCCGCAGGAGCACGGCGGCCTCCTCGCCGGTCCGCATCGGCCGGGAAACCCGGCCTTTCAGCGTCGCGCCGAGTCCCGCCACATCGATGACGGCAATGCCGCCCCCGCAGCTCGCGATGCGGCCGGGCAGGAGGTTGGATTCGCCCAGGAACCCCGCCACGAAGGCGTTTGCCGGCGAGGCGTAGAGATCGCGCGGGGAGCCGATCTGCTCGATCCGGCCGGCCCGCATCACGCCGACGCGGTCGGCCATGACGAGCGCCTCCTCCTGGTCGTGCGTCACGTAGATCGTCGTGCCGCCGAGGGAGCGGTGGAGGCGCCGGATCTCGAGCTGCACGTGCTTGCGAAGCTGGCGGTCGAGCGCGCCCAGCGGCTCGTCCATCAGGAGCACGCTGGGCTCGATCACGACCGCCCGCGCCAGGGCGACGCGCTGCTGCTGGCCGCCGGACAGCTCGCGGATGCGGCGATCCGCCATGTCCCGGAGCTGGACCATGGCCAGGGCCTCGCCCACCCGTCTCTCGACCTCCTCGCGGGGCCGGCCGCGCACCCGCAGCCCGTAGGCCACGTTCTCGAACACGTCGAGATGGGGAAAGAGCGCGTAGCTCTGGAACATCATGCCGATATTGCGCCGGCGCGGCGGCAGCGGGGTGACGTCCCGGCCGTCGATCAGCACCCGCCCCGCACTCGGCGGCACGAAGCCCGCGGCGATGTTCAGCAGCGTCGTCTTGCCCGATCCGCTCGGGCCGAGCAGCGCCACGAACTCGCCGGGAGCGATGTCGAGATCGACATGGGCGAGGGCCCGGAAGCCGCCATAGCTCTTCTCGACCCCCTGGAAGGCGACGGGCCGGCCGGCTCTAGCCTGCATGCTCTCGCCCCCCCGGCTGGCGAGCCCTCGCGACCTGCACGGCGGCGAACAGGACGATCGTCATCGCGATCAGCACGCTCGAGGCCACCGCCGAGACGGGAGTGAACTCGACGCGGATGATTTCCCACAGCTTGACGGGAAGCGGCTTGGCCCCGATCCCGGACAGGAAGATGGAGAGAACAGCCTCGTCGAAGGAGGTGATGAAGGCGAAGGCCGCGGCCCCCGCAAGACCGGGCGCGATCAGGGGCAGCGTCACGGTGCGGAAGATTCTCCAGGGGGACGCGCCGAGGCTCGCCGCCGCGCGGGCGCAGTTCGGATCGACCGCCCGCAGCGCGAGACCGACATTGACGACGACGAAGGGCAGCGCGAGCACCGTGTGGCCGAGCGCGAGGCCCGGCACCGTGCCGTGCAGGCCGAGGGGCCGCGCCACGTAGTACAGCGCGATGCTCGTCATGATCACCGGCACGATCAGCGGGGACAGGACGAGCGCCAGGATCGTCGCCCGCAGCCGGGGCGGGGCGCGTTCCAGCCCGAGCGCGGCGAGCGTTCCGATCGCCAGCGAGCAGGCCGTCGCCAGGATCGCGACCCGGACGCTGACCCAGAACGAGCTGAGCCATTCCGGGTCCGAGAAGAAGGCTTCGTACCAGCGCATCGAATAGGCCGCGGGCGGAAGCTGGATGAAGGAGGCGCGGTTGAACGAGGCCGGGACGACGGCGGCGAGCGGGGCGACGAGAAAGGCGAGCGTCAGGGAGCCGACGACGTAGGAGGCTGTGCGGGCGAGGCTCATCGCGCGGTGACCACCCGCGCGATGCTGACGAAGCGGCTGGCCACCGCGAGCAGCAGGACGATCACGGCGAGAAGCCAGACGGAGGCCGCAGCCGCCAGCGGCCAGACCAGCCGCTCGGTCACGAACTGGTCGATCAGCATGGCGACGGTCATGTTGCCGGGACCGCCGAGGATCGCGGGCGTGATGAAGAAGCCGATCCCGAGCAGGAAGACCAGCGTGAAGCCCGCCGCCACGCCCGGCAGGGTCAGGGGCAGGTAGATGCGCCGGAAGGTCGTGAGCGGCGCAGCGCCGAGCGAGTCGCTCGCCAGGAGCAGCCTCTCGTCGGTCGACCGCATCGCGGTGGCGATCGGCAGGAGCGCATAGGGCAGGAGGACGTGAACCATCCCGATCTGCACGCCGGCCGTGTTGAACAGGAAGCTGACCGGCCGCTCGACGATTCCCGCGGCCACGAGGGCGCGGTTCACGGGGCCGTTGCTCTCGAGCAGCAGGACCCAGGAGAAGGTCCGCACCAGGATGCTGATCCAGAGCGGAAACAGGACGCACCAGAGCGCGAGGCTCTGCTTCCAGCCTGTGAGGCGGGTCAGCATGTAGGCCGTCGGATAGGCCAGGATGACGGCATAGACGGCCACCAGCAGCGACAGCGTCACCGTGTTGAGGAACACTTGGCGAAAGACAGGGCTGCGGGCGATTTCGAGATAGGGTTCCGCCATCCCGCCCGGCGCGGAGAGGGACAGGGCGACGAGCCGGACCATCGGCAGGACGAAGGCGCCCCCGAGGAAGACGACGAGCGGCAGGAGGAGCGCCGCCGTGACGAGGCCCGGCTTCAGGCCGCGGGATCCCGCCGCGACGGTCCCGCCGGGAGGCGACTGAGCTGGCGCGCCCGCGTTCACAGGTCCTTCATCCCCTCATTTGAAAAACTTAAGCAATAAATTTCACGACCGTCAATGTCAGCATGAAAAGTTTCATGCCCGCCCTCGCCCGCAGCGCCTCAGCGGAAGATCACGGTCCGCTGCCCGGACAGCATCACCCGGCGCTCGATATGAAGGCGAAGCGCGCGGGCGAGCACGACCGATTCGATGTCGCGGCCGACCGCGACCATGTCGTCGGGCCCGAGCGAGTGCTCGGCGCGCGCCACATCCTGCTCGATGATGGGCCCTTCGTCGAGGTCGCGCGTGACGTAGTGGGCGGTCGCGCCGATCAGCTTCACCCCGCGCTCGTAAGCCTGGTGATAGGGCTTGGCGCCCTTGAAACTCGGCAGGAACGAATGGTGGATGTTGATCGCCCGCCCGTCGAGCGCCCGGCAGAGGTCGTCGGACAGGACCTGCATGTAGCGCGCGAGCACCACCAGATCGACCCGTTCCGCCTGCACGATCTCCAGGAGCCGCGCCTCCTGCCGGAGCTTCGTCCCGGGCGTCACCGGCAGGTGGTGGAAGGGGATGCCGTAATGGGCGGCCAGGCCCTCGAAATCGCGATGGTTCGAGACGATGGCCGGGATCTCGACCGGAAGCGTCCCGGTGCTGCACCGAAACAGGATGTCGTTGAGGCAATGGCCGAAGCGGGACACCATGAGCAGGAGCCGCGGCTTGAGCCGCGGGTCGTAGAGGCCCCAGGCCATGCGGAACTGCTCGGCGACCGGCGTGAACCGCGCGCCGAGCTCCGGCCAGACGCGCGCATCCTCCGGCTCGAAGGCCACCCGCATGAAGAACGTGCCGCTGCGCGGGTCGGTGAATTGCGCGCTCTCGACGATGTTGCAGCCGTTTTCGGACAGGAAGCCGGCCGTCGCATGGACGATTCCGCGCCGATCCGGGCAGGAGAGGGTCAGAAGGTAGTCGCGGGACCGTGGGCTCAAGTGTTGCTCCATGGGGCCGGAGGCTGTGGTGAACCACGGCTTCTAAAGGAAAGGCCGCGCGGATGGGATCAGGCCGCCTGGAACGGCGCCGCCTGCGGCCGCAGATCCTTCACGCGCAGGCCCCGCGGATCGTAGAACGGCCGGAGCGTGGCCTCGGCCGGGATGCGCTCCCCCGCCACCTCGATCTCGAAACGGCTCGCGGCGATGGCCTCCGCCGTGAGGGGCTCCCCCTCGCCGGCGACGTAGCCGAGGCCGAGCGCCGTGCCGACCGTATGGCCGAACATGCCGGAGGTCAGGCGGCCCACGATCCTGCCGTCCCGCAGGATCGGCTCATTGTGATAGAGGAGATGGTCGGGGCTGCCGAGCGCGAAGCCGACCAGGCGCCGGGCGAGGCCCGCCTCCTTCTGCCTGAGAAGCGCCTCGCGGCCGATGAAGCCGCCGGCCTTGCTCCAGGCGACGGCGAAGCCGAGCCCGGCCTGGAGAGGGGTGTCCTCGTCCGTGATGTCGTGGCCCCAATGCCGGTAGGCTTTCTCGAGCCGGAGCGAGTTCAGCGCATGATAGCCCGCGAGGCGCAGGCCGAGATCGGCCCCGGCCGCGGAGACGTCGTCGAAGACGCCCTGGGCGAATTCGGACGGGATATAGAGTTCCCAGCCCAGCTCTCCGACATAGGTGATGCGGCTCGCCCTGACGCGGGCATAGCCGAGATCGATCTCGCGCGAGGCGGCGAAGGGAAAGGCGGCGTTCGACAGGTCGGCATCGGTGAGCCTCGCGAGCAGCTCGCGCGAGCGCGGGCCCATCACGCCGAGCACGGCCTGTCCCGAGGTCGCGTCGAAGGCCACCGCGCGAGCCTCCTGCGGGATGTGGCGCCGGAGCCAGGCGAGGTCGCGGGTCTGGGTCGCGGCGGCGGTGACGACCAGGAACCTCGTCTCGCTCTCGCGCGTGACCGTGACATCCGCCTCGATGCCGCCGCGCTCGTTGAGCCATTGCGTATAGACGACCCGGCCCGCCGGAACCGCGACGTCGTTGGCGCAGATGCGGTTGAGGACGGCTTCCGCATCCGGCCCCTCGACGATGTATTTTCCGAAGGACGACTGGTCGAAGAGCGCGACCGCCTCGCGCGCCGCGCGGTGCTCCTGCGCGGAGAAGGCGAACCAGTTCTGGCGGCCGTAGCTGTAGCGGTATTCCGCCGCCTCCCCGGCGGGGGCGAACCAGTTCGGCCGCTCCCATCCCGCGACCTCCCCGAAACAGGCGCCGGCCGCGCGCAGGCGGTCGTGCAGGGTGGAGCGGCGCACGCCCCGCGCCGTCTCGGGCTGCCGGAAGGGCCAGTGCATGGCGTAGAGCAGGCCGAGCGCCTCGACCGTCCGGTCGCGCAGATAGCGCCTGTTGCGCTGGAAGGGCATCGCGCGCCGCACGTCCACATCCCACAGGTCCATGGGCGGATGGCCGTCCACGATCCAGTCGGACAGCACCTTGCCCGCGCCGCCCGCCGACTGGATGCCGATCGAGTTGAACCCGGCCGCGACGAACAGGCCGCGGATCTCCGGCGTCTCGCCGAGCAGATAGCGGTCGTCGGGCGTGAAGCTCTCGGGCCCGTTGAAGAAGAGCTGGATGCCGGCCTCGCCGAGCGCCGGCACGCGCCGGACCGCCGCCTCTAGCAGCGGCTCGATATGGGCGAGGTCGTCGGGCAGCGTGTCGAACGAGAAGCTCTCCGGGATGCCGTCCATGCCCCAGGGCTTCGCGACCGGCTCGAACCAGCCGACCAGAAGCTTGCCCGCATCCTCCTTGATATAGGTGCAGTGATCCGCGTCCCGCAGCACGGGAAGCTGCGCGGGCAGGCAGGCCATCGGCTCGGTCACGATGTAGAAATGCTCCGCCGCATGCAGCGGGATCGTCGTGCCGGCCTTCGCGCCGAGCCCGTGGGCCCACATTCCGGCGCAGTTGACGACGACGTCCGCCCGGACGTCGCCGCGGGCGGTCCTCACGCCGACCGCGCGATCGCCCTCGACGAGGATCTCGTCCACCCGGACATTTTCGAGGATCGTCGCTCCGCGGCTGCGCGCGCCCTTGGCGAGGGCCTGCGTGGTGTCGATCGGATTGGTCTGGCCGTCGCGGGGCAGATGCACCGCTCCCACGACGTCGTCCGTCCGCATGAGCGGCCAGAGCGCGCGGGCCTCGTCGGCCGTCAGCACGTCGACCTGAAGACCGAAGCAGCGCGCCATGGACGCGCCCCGCTTCAACTCCTCCATGCGCTCGCCATGCGTGGCGAGCGCGAGCGATCCGATCTGGCGAAAGCCGGTCGCCTGCCCCGTCTCGGCCTCCAGCGCCGCATAGAGGTCGGTCGTGTACTGGGCGAGCCGCGTGAGATTGTGCGTGGCCCGAAGCTGCCCCACGAGGCCCGCCGCATGCCACGTCGTGCCGCAGGTGAGCTGCCTGCGCTCCAGCAGGAGCACGTCCCGGCACCCCCGCAGCGTCAGATGGTAGGCGAGGCTGCATCCGACGATCCCCCCGCCGACGATGACGATCTGGGCGCGTTCAGGCAGATGGGCCAAGCTCAGTGCTCCGCTTTGCGACGGTGAATTCATCGCATGATTTTTCACTATCGTGAAGGACGCTTTCGGCCTGACGAATCAGCCGCGGCGAATATCGCAGGCGCGGAACGGTTGGCGGGCGATGCCGGCGGCGGTATAGCGCCCTTCGCGGAGGCGACGATTTCGTCGGCTTCGCCTGAAAGCATCGAAGCTGTCCATCCGTCCCGCCTTCGATCCACCTTGCGATGAGACACACATCTCCCGACACGCCCTCGCCGGCCCGGCCCCAGCCCGCCGCGGCCGAGACCGCCGAGGAAAGCTTCATCGGGGAGCAGATCCGCGCCCTTCGCCGCATCAAGGGACTCACGCTCCAGCAGGTCTCGGAACAGGCGGGCATCTCCACGGGCTATCTCAGCCAGATCGAGCGCAACCGCTCGAAGCTGCCGATCGGCGTCCTGAAGAGGATCGCCAACGTGCTCGGCGTGCAGATGAACTGGTTCTTCCAGCCCGAGACGCTGGGCCCGCCCGAGGAGCGCGACCTGATCGTGAGGGCCGGGCGCCGGCGCACCATGACCTTCACCGGCACGGGCATTTCGGAGGAGCTGCTTTCGCCCAACCTGCTCGGCCCGCTCGAATTGCTGATGAGCACGATCGAGCCGGGAGCGGACAGCGACTTCTACAGCCATGACGGCTTCGAGGCCGGATTGGTGACCGAAGGGACCCTCGACCTCTGGGTCGGCGAGAAATCCTTCCGGCTGGAAGCCGGCGACAGCTTCTCCTTCAGCAGCACCGACCTCCATCGCTGCGCCAATCCCGGCCCGGTTCCAACCAAGGTCGTGTGGGTGATCACGCCGCCGCATTATTGAGCCGCCTTTCCCGCGGGCGCGGATCGCGGGTCTTCGGCGCGACACGGCAAGATATAGAATCTTGCCAGCCCGTCATTCATGTGAAAGTTTCATCGAATTATTCACCAGCACCGCGGCGGAGAAGGCTGGCATGGCAACCGATCCCGGAGCCGTCGAGAAGCTGCTGCGGCCCCGCTCCGTTGCCATCGTCGGCGCCAGCCCGCGGCCGGGCAGCTTCGGCGGCCAGCTTCTGACGGCGGCGACCTCGCTCGGTTTCGGCGGCGATATTTTTCTCGTCAATCCGCGCTATCGGGAGATCGGCGGCCGGCCCTGCCATCCGAGCCTGCGCGACCTGCCCTCGCTGCCCGACACGATCCTCGTCGGAGTCTCGGACCGGCATGCCGTGGCCAGCCTGGCGGAGGCGGCGGAGCTGTCCGTTCCCGGCGCGGTGCTGTTCGGCCGCCTCCATGGCGAGACGGAAGCCGGAACGCCGCTCGCCGAGGCCGCGGGGCGGATCGCGCGGGAGGGCGGGATCGCGGTCTGCGGCGGCAATTGCATGGGCTATGTCAATACGATCGACGGGATCCAGGCGACCGGCATGCCGTTCGCGGCGCTGCCCCGGCCGGGCGGCCTCGCGCTCATCTCCCATAGCGGCTCCACCTGGTCCGGCCTCGTCGGAAACCAGCGCGGCCTCGGCTTCGATTTCGCCATCTCCGCCGGGCAGGAACTCGCCACCAACGTGTCCGACTATGTCCATTTCCTGCTGGAGCGGACGGATACCCGCGTCATCGCCTGCGTGATCGAGACCCTGCGCGATCCCTCCGGCTTCATCCGCGCGCTGGGATCGGCGCGGAAGAAGGGCGTTCCGGTGATCGTGCTCAAGCTCGGCCGCAGCGAGGCCGGGCGCCGCTTCGCGATCTCCCATAGCGGCGCGCTGTCGGGGTCGAACGCGGCCTATGAGGCGGTCTTCCAGCGGTGCGGCGCCGTCTCCGTCAGGACCCTCGACGAGTTGCTCGACACGGTCGAGCTGTTCGCCTGCTCCCGCCGCCCGAGGGTCCCGGGCTTCGCGGTCGGGACCGATTCCGGCGGGGAGCGGCAGCTCATCGTCGATCTGGCCGCGGATATCGGGCTCGCCTTCGCGGAGTTGCAGCCCGCGACGCTGGAGCGTCTCGCCGGGCGTCTCGATCCGGGGCTCGAGGCTTCCAACCCGCTCGACTACTGGGGCGACGGCGCCGACGTGATGGCCCCCTGCCTCGAGGCGATGGCCGCCGACCCCCATGTCGGCATGGTCGCGATGGCGACCAACCTGCCTCCGGGACGCGCCTTCGTCGGCATGTGCGTGCAGGCGCTCGAGACGGTTCATGCGGCGACCGACAAGCCCGTCGTTATGCTCGGCAACATGGCCTCCACCATGTCGCGGGAAGCGGTGATGGAGCTGCGCGGCCGCGGCATTCCCGCGCTGATGGGGACCGAGACCGGGCTGCGCGCCGTCAAGCACGTGCTCGACTACATCGCGCGCGGCGGCGAAGGGCCGTTCGAGCCCCGCATCCCGCAGCCGGCCGCGGCTTCGGCCGGCCTTGGCGAAGAGGGACACGGTCCTCTCCTGCGCAGCGCCGACGGGTTCCGGCTGCTCGAGCGCCACGGGATCCGAACGGCTCCCTGGCGCGACGTCGCGACGCCGGGGGAGGCGCAGGCTTTCGCCGGGAAGACGGGCTTTCCCGTGGTCCTGAAGATCGACGACCCCGCCATCGCGCACAAGTCGGAGGTGGGCGGCGTCGCGGTGAACCTCGATTCGCCCGAAGCATTGCGAGCCGCCTTCGGCCGCCTGCGCGCCCGGCATCCCGCCGCGCCGCTCCTCGTCCAGAAGCAGATGGCGGGCCGCGAATTGATCCTCGGCATGACGCGGGACGTGAGCTTCGGGCCGATCGTGACCGTCGGGCTCGGCGGCATCTTCGTCGAGATCTTCGGCGACACGGCCACGCTGGTTCCCCCTTACGGCCGGGAGGAGGCGCTCGCCGCTTTGCGCCGGCTGCGCTCCTACCCCATCCTCGCCGGGGCGCGCGGACAGGAGCCGGCCGATCTCGCCGCGCTCGCGGACACGCTCGTCGCCTTCGGCGATCTCGCGGCCGCGATCGGGGAGCGAGTGTCGGAACTGGAGATCAATCCCCTTCTGGCCGGCCCCGGCGCGGCCGTCGCCGTCGATTGCCTGGCCGTGCGGCCGGCCCTACCGGGAGAACCCCGTTGAGCAGCGAATACCAGCATATCCTCGTCTCCGTTCATGACGGCAAGATCGGTCGCATCTCGCTGAACCGGCCGCGCACGCTGAACGCGCTGAACGCCGCGCTGATGCGCGAGGCCACGGAAGCCCTGAAGGCGTTCGAGCGCGATCCCGCGATCCGCGCCATCGTCCTGTCGGGCGAGGGCCGCGCCTTCTCCTCCGGCTTCGATCTCAAGGAATCCGCGGAGAAGAACTACGCGACCGTTCCCGCCTGGCGCGCCGTGCTGGAGAGCGATTTCGAGTTCATCATCCAGTTCTGGGACTGCCCCAAGCCTACCATCTCGGCCATTCACGGCTTCTGCCTCGCGGGCGGCATGGAGCTGGCCCTCGCCTGCGACATCGCCATTGCCGGGGAGGATGCGGTCTTCGGGGAGCCGGAGGTCCGGTTCGGCTCCGGCATCGTGGCGATGCTCGTGCCCTGGCTCGTCGGGCCTAAACACGCCAAGGACATCCTGCTCACGGGCAACGACCGCATCCCGGCCTCGCGCGCCGGCGCCATCGGCCTCGTCACCGAGGTCGTGGCCCAGGGCGCGCATCTCGACGCGGCCATGCGCAGGGCGCGGGACATCGCCGCCGCCGCCCCCTTGTCGGTGCAGTTGACCAAGCGCGCCATCAACCGCAGCTTCGATCTGCGCGGCATGCGCGCCTCACTGCTCGCAGCCGTCGAGACCGACACGATCATCGAGGCCTCGGGGGGCGAGGAAAGAGCGGAGTTCAACAGGATCCGCAAGGAGCAGGGGCTGAAGGAAGCGATTGCCTGGCGGGACGCGCGCTATCAATAGCGCCCTGTCCTCGGGCCGGCGGCGGATCCGGGCGCATCATCGTCCCGGCAAGGTCGCGATCTCGCCCGCAGGGAAGCCGGGCGAGATCGCGAAGCTCCGGCCGGTTCAGCGGATGAACTGGTCGATATAGTCCACGCCGAGGCCGTTCGCCGTGTAGTGAGCGCGGCACTTGTCGATGCGGGTGAAGACGTCGTCGTAGCCGACCGTGTTTCCGTCCGGGTCGACGTAGATCATCGCGCCGTTCACCTGGAACAGCGTGATCATTTCCTCGACATGCGGATCGACGACGAGCGTATGCGTCTCCCCCGGCGCCTCGTAGACATAGCCGCCTTCGGTCGCGACCCAGTCGTGCTCGAGGTAGCGCCACTGGCCCTTCAGCACGAAACCGTGCACGGGCAGCGGATGGCGATGGCGGGACAGGACGCCCGACTTCTTCACCTTGAGCAGGTTCATCCAATAGCCGCGCGAGGCACACAGGAGCAGCGGACGGAACCAGACGTTCTCCTCGACCGGCACCCAGACACGCCCGTCGGTCGGAATGGCGTCCGGGATGACGAGTTCCGGCGGGGATTCCTTCGGCTGCGGATGCTTGTAGGGCACCCATTTCTCGTTGATCGGAGCGTGGGCCATGGCTCTGCTTCCTTCAGACGGTGAGATAGCCGCCGTCGACGGCGAGGATCGCGCCCGTGACGAAACGGGCCGCGGGCGAGGCGAGGAAAACGACGCAGGCCGCGACTTCCTCCGGGCTGCCCCAGCGCGCCATCGGCGTGCGGGACAGGATGGGGGCGGAAAGCTGCGGATCGTCTTGCAGGGCCTGGGTCAGCGGCGTCGCGATCCAGCCGGGCGCGACGGCATTGACCCGGATGCCGTCCGCCGCCCAGGCGGCAGCGAGGCTCTTCGTGAGCTGGCCGACGCCGCCCTTCGAGGCGCTGTATCCCGGGACTCGCGGACCGCCGAAGAAGGTCAGCATGGAGGCGAGGTTGACGACCGTCCCGCCATGCGCGGCGAGCTTGGGCCGGGCCGCGGCGGAGGTCCGCATGGTGCCGTTGAGGTTGATGTCGACGACATCCGCGAAAGCCGCCGGGTCGTGCTCCGCGTCGCGCCGGATCACGCCGGCCGCATTGACCAGCACGTCCAGCCGCGGGCGGCGCCCGATGCAGGCCGCGACGGCCGCGGCCTCGCGCACGTCGAGCACCTCGAAGAGGATGTCCGGATGCATCGCGGCCGCGGCCGCGCGCTCGCCCTCCGTCGCCCCCGTGGCCGTCACCTCGGCCCCGAGCGCCCGGAAGGCCAGCGCGCAGGCCAGCCCGAGGCCGCTCGTGCCGCCCGTCACGAGGACGTCGCGGCCGGCGAAAAGGCCGGAGGCGAATGTCGAGAGAAGGTCGGTCACCTCATCGTCTCCGCAGGTCCCCGCTCGACGGCGCTTGGGGCAGCCTCGCGGCCGGGCAGATTCGACACGGGCATCGGGACCCTCGCCTCCCTATTTCGCCAGCAGCGCGCGATAGATCTGCGCCGTGCTCCCGGCGACATGCGACCAGCTATAGGTCTCTTCGACATGCTGCATCCGGGCGCGGATTTGCGCGTCGCTCGGCGGGTTCGCCGTCTTGGCCTTCATCCCCGCGGCCAGGGCATCGACATCGCCCAGCGGAAAATACTCGGCCGCCGGAAGACCGAGTTCCTTGTTCGCGACGATGTCGCTGGCGAGCACCGGCAATCCGAACGCCATGGCTTCGAGCAGCGCGATCGGCATGCCTTCATGGCTCGACGGCAGAACGAACAGAGCCGCATTGGCGAACAGCTCCGCCAGCCTGTCTCCGGTCTGGAACCCCGTCAGCACGACGCCGGGCACGCGCCGCGCCGCGGCCTCGACCTCGCGCGAATAGGCGGTCTCGAATTCCGCCCCGCCCGCCAGGACCAGCCGCAGGTCGGGATCGCCGCATCTGGCGAAAGCCTCGATCAGGTCGAGATGCCGCTTCTCCGGGACGAAGCGCGCCGCCAGGAGCACATAGCGCTTCGGCCGCAGCGCGAATTCCGCGAGAATGCCGGTCTCGGCCGGGGAATGCCGCACCGTGACGCCGTTCGGGACGAAATTGACCGGGACGCCATAGCGCGAGGCCATCGTCCGCGCGACCTCGCTCGAAATCGCGATCCGGGCCTGCGACAGCCGCATGCCGCAAGACTCGCCGAGCTTCAGCACGCGCCGTGCGAAGCCGCCCCATTTCTGCCGGTCATAATCATAGCCGTGATGCGTGACGACCACCCTGAGGCCGAGCAGCCGCGCCAGAGGCACGAGCAGGGCCGGGCCGATGGCATGGATGTGGAGGATGTCGGGCCGGCGCCACGCGGCGACCCATACGCCCAGGAAAGTGTGCACGACGGCCTCGAGCGCCATCCGGCGGGGTGCCCAAAGCGGAGACACCCGGATGCCGTTCCACGAGATCGGGGCGGCGTGGGACAGGTAGCGCCTGCGGCCCAGGACCTCGACGGTCCAGCCGCATTTCGCCAATTCTCCGGCGAGCATCTCGACATGCTTCTCGACGCCGCCCTGGACATGGGGGATCCCGCGCACCCCCAGGAAGACGATGCGGCGGGCCGGCCCGTCCCGGGCCGAGGCGGAGGCCGCCTCGCCGGAAGGCGCCTCGAGGGGAAGACTGGCCATGGTCGCCTCCGCCGTCACATTCCAGTCGAGCCCTCGGCAACGCTTCGAGCCGACAGGTTTGCGCGCTCCCCCGGAAGCCCGGAAGGAGGCTCCCCAAGATCATGTGGTTCCGTCACTCTCGATTCCGGTCGCCGGCCCATCCCAGGGGTACAGGGACCGCCGGCCCTCCCGCAAGAGAGGCTTCGCGGGCATCGTCCCGTTTTTGATTCGTTAACCCTGACGGCCGCCCCTCCCCTCGCGCCCGCCTCAGCGGATGAGCGCTCCGTAAAGCTCGAGCGTCCGGTCGCGATAATGCGCCGCGGAAAAATCCCGGACGATCCAGTCGCGGCCCGCCCGGCCCATCCGCGCACGCTCGCCTTCGGAAAGCGTGGCCAGCTCCGTGAGCTTCCCGGCCAGGTCCGCCGCATTGCCGGAGGCGGCGACGAGACCGGTCTCCCCGTCCCGGATCATCTCGGGAATGCCGCCGATCGCGGCGCCGATGACGGGGCGTCCGAGCGCATAGGCTTCGAGAATGCTGATCGGCGCATTCTCATACCATTCGGAGGGGAGAACCAGCGCCCGCGCCTGCCCGATCAGGCGGTGCAGGTCCCGCCCCGAGAGATGGCCGGCGAAAGCCACCTGCGCACCGGTGCTGTCCGCGAGACGACGGAGCGCCGCTTCCTCGGGGCCGGTTCCGGCCAGCACAAGGCGCTGCCTCGCGAGCGCGGCCGCCCGGATCAGGGTCGCGAGCCCCTTTTCCGGCGCAAGCCGCCCGGCAAAGACGAAATAGTCGCCCTCTTCCCAGTCGTTGCGATAGCCCGCCACATCGACGAAGTTGGGAATGTAGACGAGCTGCCCGCGCGGCCAGCCCCATTCCACCAGCTTCTCGATATAGAAGCGGCTCGGAACGACGATCCGGTCGAGCGTCTCGCGGTAGAGACCCAGCAGACGGTGCACCATCGTCTCGACCAGGACCAGCCCGCTCAGAGGAATGGAGTCCTTCACGCATCGATGGCGCAGGACGTTGTAGATGCGCCCGCCCCGGCAATCCTCGCAGACCTTTCCCGCGCGCAGCATCTTGTAGGACGGGCAGGCGAGCTTCAGGTCATGCGCCGTCATCACCACCGGAATCCCCGCGGCCTTCAAGGTGGAGAAGATCGCGGGCGAGAGGTGGTGGTAGATGTTGTGGGCATGGGCGATGGAGGGGCGAGCGGTCTCGATCAGCCGGGAGATGTTTCGCTGCGCCTCGACCGAATAGATGACGCTCGCCGCCTGCGCGATCTTGCGCAGCGGGCTCGTCCGCCGGCCGTACTCGATCTCCGAGACGAAATAGCCGGACCAGGGCGAGGGAAGGTTGTTCTCGTGCTGCATGGCGAAGGCGGCGACATCCCAGCCGATCTGCGAGAACATCGCCATATGGTCGAAAAAGACCGCCTCCGCGCCGCCGCGGCGGTAGAAATAGTTGTTGATGGCCAGGAGGCGCCTTTCAGGCGAATGCGACACGCCTGCCCCCTCACCAGCCGAGCCGGTCGAGGACCCGGTCGACCGGCAGCACGGCGCAGCCCCGCGCCACCGCATGCGCCACCAGGAGATCGAAGGTCTCCGGCGTGCAGCCGTGGGAGGTCGGGCGCGGCGCGATGTCGTGCGTGAAGAACACGAGCCAGCCGGGCGTCCCGGCCACGTCGTCGATCCAGCGCGTCAGGGCGCGCGCCTCGGCTTCCGGCTGGCGGATCTCGACCGCCTTCAGCATCATCGGATCGGTGCGCCCGCGATTGATGGCCTCGCCGGCGCCGCGGCACGTGCGGAAGCGCCGCCGCAGCTCGGGCCGCGCCAGCGGCCACGCCGCATTGTAGGGGAAGGCGAAGTTGCGCGGCGGCCGGGGGACCCCGGCGCCGGCGAGATAGGTGCCGTTGCGGTCCAGATCGGCCGACAGCTCGGCTCGCGAGATGTTCCTGACCCGCCGATGCGAGAACGTATGGCAGCCGACCTCATGGCCCCGCTCGGCGAGTTCCCGGCATCCCTCCGGCGAAATCAGCAGCCGCTCGGGCTCGACCTGCCCCGCGAGGCCGCCCGAGATGTAGAAGGTGCCGCGCACGCCATGCCGCTCGAGGATCGCGGCCCCCTCGTGCAGGGCGCTGTCCGGCACGTCGTCGAAGGTGAAGGAGACCAGCGGGGTTTCGGTCCGGACGGCCCGCCGGCTTGCCAGCCACTGCCCCAGCCCGCCATGCTTCTCGAGCCTTTCGAGGAGGCTAGGCACGCGCCAGGGCCTCCTGCGGTTCAGCATAGGCGGCAGGCGCCAGGGCGGCCGACGCTTGCAGGTTGAGCCCGTAGATCGCGATCAGGAGGGTCATCCACAATGGGTTGGATCCTTGAAAGAAGAGACTTTCCAAGCATGCGTTGAAAAGGACGTAAAGCCAAATTCGGACAAAGAGTCGGGTAAGATCCGTATGCGCGCTCGCCGCAGGAATGCGCGAGATATGGTAAAGCGGCAGCGCGACAAGCCAGAGCAATGTCAGCGCGAGGCCCGGAACTCCCATCATCAGGATCATTTCCAGATAGGAGTTGTGCGCATGGGCGGCCTGGACCGCCCAGGTCTCGACGAGACCGCCGCCGTGGACGAGCTGCGAGGTTTGCCAGAACCCCCTTATGCCGTAGCCGGTGAGGGGCTGCTCCTCCACCGCCGAGAATGCGAGGCGCCACACATCCGCACGGTTCGTGAAGGTGGCGTCGATGCCCAGGCTCGACACGAACTCTCCCAGCGGCCTGATGACGGCCGAGCCCACGGCGAAGAGGTTGAAGAGAGCAATGCCGCCAACGACGATCGGAACGCGCAGGACCCGGATCTTCTCGAAGATCCACGCCACGATCAGCACGGCCGGAAGCAGCGCCGTCGATGTCTTGCCGCCCGTATGGGTCAGGAAGAAGAAGGCGAGGCAGGCGATCACGAGGCCGACAGGGCGCGACCAGGCGTTCATCACGAAAATGCCGAAGAAGGTCATGATCGTCATGGCGATCGCAGCGTCGTTCTTGTGCCGGAAGTGACCGCGCCAGAGGCCGGCGGTCATCGGATCGAGAGCCTCGGACGCTTGATGGATCGACAAGGTGGGTTTGAAGACGATGCCGAAATAGGCGACCGACAGGACGATCAGGCAGCCGACGCCGAGCAGCTTCGCGAAATGCTCCTCCGAGCGCGGCAGCAGCAGAAAGACGCTGGCATTGACGATGGCGATGCCGGCCAGGACCATGCCCTTGACGCCCTGGAACGGATATCTGGACACGACGAGCGAAATAAAGCCGAGCCAGATGAAGATCAGCGCCAGCAGCATATGGGGCTGGAAAATGATGCGGCGCAGCGGATGCACCAGGCCGAAGCTGAGCATGCACGCGAAAAGACCGATGGATGCGACCTCGTTCAGCAGGCTCGTTTCCCGCGCCGCCTGATCGAGAACGGGCGGGCCGGTCAGATCGACAAACGGATTCAAGGTGACCCAGGACAGCAGGAAGACGGCCATGAAGAGGACGGTGCCGAAACCGGCCCCCGGCCCCCTGGCCCGTCGTCTCTCCCCCTCGACGATGTCCGGCACGGCGCGCAGCGGTCAGGCCCTCGCCTGCCCGGGCGCGTGCAGGTAGCGCCAGGCGCCGCGCCCCAGGGCGATCCCGACCCCGAGGAAGAGGCCGAGGACGCCGGCCGTGCCGGCCAGGACGAGGGTCCGCGGCGGCCAGCTTCGCGCCTTCGGCACCATCGGACGCGAGATGACGCGGACGTTGCTGGTGTCGATCTGCTGCCGCTCGCTGATCTGCTGCGTGCGGGCGAGATGCGTCTCGTAGAGCGCGGCCTTGGCCCGCGCATCGCGCTGCAGGTTGCGCAGTTGCACCTGCTCCTCGTTGTCGCTGAAGACGGTCGATTTCGCATCGTCGGCCTTGCGGCGCAGCGCCGCGAGGGCGGCGCGGTTGCGCTCGAACTCCGCCCTCGCCTCCTCCAGGATGCGCCTCGCCTCGCGCATCAGGGCCGCCTCGACCGCCTGCTGCTCGGACAAGGCCGTGACCATCTGCGGATGGCGCGCGCCGAGGGTTGCCTGGATCGATCCGATCTGCTGCTTGAGCGTGTTCAGCTGCGCCCGCAAGGTCACCATGGTCGGGGAATCGAAGATCGCCGCGCCGGCGACCCGCCGCTCCGCGAGGGCCGCGCTCATCTGCCTGTAGCGCGCCTCCGACTGGATGACGCGCTGCTGGGCGTCGAGAACCTGGGTGTCAAGCTCGCCGGACACCCGCGCGCTGACGGGCTCGCCGTTGGTCAGCTGCAATCCGCGCGCCCGGCGGAAATCCTCGACCCGCTGCTCCGCCTCGGTGACGTTGCGGCGCAGCTCCTCGAGGCGGTCGTTGAGGGCTTTCACCACCCGGCCGGCGCTTTCGGCAGCCGACTGGAAGAGTTCTGCCTCGAAGGCATTGACGATGGCGTTCGAGATGGCCACGGCCCGCTCCGGGTCCTCGGCCCAGACCTGCATCACGACGACGAAGGAGCGCTCCTCGCGCCGCGCATCGACGCGCTCGGACAGGGCCCGCATCGCCGCGAGCCGGTCGTCGCCCGCGGCCTCCCGCCGGGAAATCAGGTTCCACAGCGGCGACAGCAGCCCCGGTTTGACGAATTCGGGATCATGCGTGAGATCGAGCTTGTCGATCACCCGCGACAGCACGTTGCGCGAGGTCAGGATCCTGAGCTTGCTCTCCACTTCGAGAAGCTGCGCGTCGCGCTGCGGATTCGAGGTGAAGACGTCGTCGCGCACGACGTTGAGGTTCGACGGGTCGATGAGGATATCGGTATAGACCGTATAGCGGCGCGGCGCCGTGACGCCGTAGAACAGCGCGGCGATCAGGCAGAGCACGACGGAGGCGGCGATCCAGCGGCGTCCGGCGCGCAGCCAGGCGAGAATGTCGTCGATGCCGACGCGTCCGAGCTGGCCGAGACGGGCGGTCAGGCTCGTCCCGTCGACCACCGTGCCGTCGGAAGCGACCAGGAAGTCGGCAGGGACCCGGTACTTCCGGTTCCGGTCAGCCGGTCGAGGCGTCTGTCGCTGTTCCGCCCCCCTCGGCCCATACATCCCGCTTCGCCCTTAGTATAACTCTCAAGACAGAAGAGACAGTCCGGCTCCCCCGCAACTCTGGCATAAAGCTATGCCATCGCACCTGAATTTTATGTTAAGCCTTGGCGAGTCACACCCTTCGGCCCCTCATTTACCATCCACGTAAATATTCACCGCCGTTAACACCCGGCCCCGCCCGATCGGCTATAGTGACGAAGGAGCCGATCGGCTTCGGAAATGTATCGGCATGTGTGGATTTGTCGGATATGTCGGCGCCGTTCGGGACGGGAGAGCGCTCCTCGAACGCATGACGACGGCGGTCGCTCACCGCGGCCCGGACGAGCGGGGCGTCTTCACGGCGCCCGGCGCCGGGCTCGGGCATGCGCGGCTGTCCATCGTCGGCCTCGGCGACGGCCAGCAGCCGATGTCGGACGCCGAAGGCGACCTGACGATCGCCTTCAACGGCGAGATCTTCAACTATGTCGAGCTGCGCGAGCAGCTTCGGGCCCGCGGCCGTCGGTTCCGCACCGCGAGCGACACCGAGGTGATCCTCCATCTCTATGACGAGATGGGGGAGGACTGCCTCTCGCTCCTCAACGGCGATTTCGCTTTCGCGATCTGGGATGCGCGCCGGCGCCGCATGTTTCTCGCCCGCGACCGGATGGGCGTGCGGCCGCTGTTCTACGCGAGGCGCGACGGGCAGTTCTATTTCGCCTCCGAGGTCAAGGCGCTCCTGCAGGTCCCCGGAATAACCGCGGAGATCGATCCCCTCGCCCTCGACCAGATCTTCACCCTCTGGGCGCCGATCGCCCCCCGCACGGCCTTCCGCGACATCTGCGAACTCGAGCCCGCGAGCCTGATGATCGTCGAGGACGGGCGCGTCACGACCCGGCCCTACTGGAGCCTCGACTACCCCGACGCGGGCGCCCCCTCGCGCCATGCGGACGAGCGCGCGGCGGCCGAGGAGCTGCGCGCCCTGCTGACCGACGCCACCCGCATCCGCATGCGGGCCGACGTGCCGGTCGGCTCCTACCTGTCGGGCGGGCTCGATTCCTCCATCGTCGCGGCCCTCGCTACCGGCATGGCGCCCGCGGGGCTCGAGACCTTTTCGGTCACCTTCGACAGCGCGGAGCATGACGAGAGCGCCTTCCAGCTCGAAATGGCGCGGGCGCTCGGCACCCGCCACAGGTCCGTGGCCTGCCGCGAAGGCGACATCGCCGCGATCTTCCCCGAGGTGATCCGCTTCACCGAGCGGCCGATCATCCGCACGGCCCCGGCCCCGCTGTTCAAGCTGTCCCGCCTCGTGCGCGAATCCGGCCTGAAGGTGGTGCTGACCGGCGAAGGCGCCGACGAGGTCTTCGCCGGCTACGACATCTTCAAGGAGAACCGCGTCCGCCGCTTCTGCGCACGCCAGCCGCATTCGCGCATCCGGCCGCATCTGTTCCGCAAGCTCTATCCCTACCTGCCGGGCCTGCGCCAGCAATCGGCGGAATATCTCGCCTCCTTCTTCGGCGCGAAGGGGCATTCCGCCGACGATCCGCTCTATTCGCACCGGCCGCGCTTCGACGGCACGGCGGCGGCGAAGCTGTTCTTCTCCGGGGACCTGCGCGCCCGCCTCGCGGGCTACGATGCGACCGAGGAAATCGTCTCGCTCCTGCCGGACGCCTTCGCGCGCTGGCATCCGCTGCATCAGGCGCAATATCTCGAGGCCCGCTTCCTCCTGCCCGGATATATCCTGTCGAGCCAGGGCGACCGGATGGCCATGGCCCACGGCGTCGAAGGCCGCTTCCCCTTCCTCGACCACCGGCTCGTCGAGTTCGCGGCGAGCCTGCCGCCCGGCATGAAGCTGAAGGGGCTCGTTGAGAAGCATATCCTGCGGGAGGCGACCCGCGACCTGCTTCCCCCCTCCATCGGGCAGCGCACCAAGCAGCCCTACCGCGCACCCGACAGCGCCTCCTTCGTCGGAGCGGCGGCGGATTATGTCGATGCCGCGCTCGGCGAGGCCGCGATCGGCGCAGGCGGGCTCTTCAATCCCAAGGCGGTGGCGAAGCTGCACGAAAAATGCCGCGTGCGCCCCGCCTCGGGCTTCCGGGACAACGCGGCCTTCGTCGGCATCCTGTCGACGCAGCTCTGGCTGAAGACCTTCACGGGCACGGACAGCCGCAGCGCGAAAGCCGCCTGACACCATATGGGAAAGGAACGGACATGTCGGACAGCATCAAGGAGGCGGTGAGGGCCTTCGTCGTCGAGAACTTCCTGTTCGGCGACACGGCCCATCCGTTCTCCGACACGGATTCCCTGATCGAGAACGGCATCATCGATTCCACGGGAGTCCTCGAACTGGTGGCCTTCATCGAGGAGCGCTACGGCGTCGTGGTGGCCGATGCCGACATCGTGCCGGTCAATCTCGATTCGCTGGCGCACATCTCGGCCTTCATCGCCTCGAAGACCGCAACGTCCGCGGCGGCATAGCGGAGAGCAGGTCCATGCGGGTCGAGCAATTCGTCGTCGCCAGTGCCAGGGCTCACGGCGCCAAGACCGCGCTGGTCGCGGGGGGAAGGCGGCTGACCTATGCCGAGCTGGACGATCTCTCCAGCCGGCTGGCCGCCGCGCTCGCCGCGAACGGGGTGAGGCGGGACGACCGCGTTCTCGTCTTCATGGACAATTGCGTGGAGGCGGCCGTCTCGATCTTCGCCGTCCTCAAGGCGGGGGCGACCTTCAGCCCGATCAACGCCTCCACCAAGGCCGACAAGCTCAGCTACATCATCGACGATTCCGAGGCCGCCGCCGTCCTGACGCAGGCGAGGCTCCTGCCGGTCGTGACGCAGGCGCTCGACGCGATCACGGTGCCGCGCCCCTTCGTCGCCTCGACCGAGCCTCCCTCCGGTCGCGTGGCGGCGTTCGAAGATTGCCTGAAGGCGGAGCCCGTCCCGGTCGCGCATCGCGGGATCGACATCGACCTCGCCATGCTGATCTACACCTCGGGCTCCACCGGCCGGCCCAAGGGCGTGATGATGACCCACCGCAATGTGGACGCGGCGGCGGAATCGATCACCACCTATCTGCGCAACACGCCCGACGACATCATCCTCAACGTCCTGCCGCTGGCCTTCGACTACGGGCTCTATCAGCTCCTGATGGCGATGCGGCTCGGCGCCACCCTCGTCCTCGAAAAGTCCTTCGCCTTCCCTCAGGCGATCTTCGAGCGGATCCGCGCCGAGAAGGTCACGGGCTTCCCGCTCGTGCCGACGATGGCGGCGATGATCCTGCAAATGCGCGATCTCGCGCCGGGCTTCCTGCCGAGCCTGCGCTACATCTCGAACACGGCGGCGGCCCTGCCGCCGGTGCACATCGCGCGCCTGCGCGAGCTGCTGCCCGGCGTGCGGATCTATTCGATGTACGGCCTCACCGAGTGCAAGCGCTGCACCTACCTGCCGCCGGAGGAACTCGATCGCCGGCCAGGCTCGGTCGGGATCGCCATTCCGAACACGGAGGCTTTCGTCGTGGACGACGAGGGCCGCGTCGTTCCGCCCGGCGTGGCGGGCGAACTCGTCATCCGCGGCCCGCATGTCATGCAGGGCTACTGGCGCAACGAGGCCGCCACCGCGCGGATCCTGCGCACGGGGCCCTCCCTCTGGGAGAAGCGGCTCCATACGGGCGACCTCTTCCACACCGACGAGGACGGCTTCCTCTATTTCGTCGGCCGCAAGGACGACATCATCAAGACGCGCGGAGAGAAGGTCGCGCCCAAGGAAGTCGAGACCGTGCTGCATGCCCATCCGGGCATCGCGGAAGCCGTGGTGACGGGCGTGCCGGATCCGATTCTGGGCCACGCCATCGCCGCGGTCGTGGTGCTTTCCGACTTGACCTTGAGCGAGCGGGACATCATCCGCCACTGCGCCACCCGTCTCGAGGACTTCATGGTGCCGAAATTCGTGGAATTCCGCACCGAGTTGCCGAAGACGGATTCCGGCAAGGTCAGCCGCAGGCTCGCTGCGGAAACGCTGGGCGGTATGGAATGAATGTCGCCGTGGTCCCGAACATCCCTGCCTTTCCGGCCGACGCGCTGAAGATCGACGGCGCGGCGGAGACCGAGCGCATCGTCGCGGCCTTGCGCACGCAGCTTCGCGACATGCGCAAGCGCGGGCTGGTGCTCGGCCTTTCGGGGGGCATCGATTCCAGCGTCTGCGTCGCGCTGGCGGTGCGGGCGGTCGGGGCGAAGAACGTATTCTGCCTCTTCATGCCGGAGAACGATTCCGATCCCGAAAGCCTCCGGCTGGGGAGGCTGGTCGCCGAGACCTTCGGGGTTGCCTGCGCCGTGGAGGATATCGGGCCGGCGCTCAAGGCCATGGGCTGCTACGAGCGGCGCGACGCCTTCATCCGCGAGCTGGTTCCCGAATACGGATCCGGCTGGGCGTCGAAGATCGTCATCGCCAATTCTCTCACCGGCGGCGGCTACAACATCTCGTCGCTGGTCGTGCAGGACCCGCAAGGCCGGCAGAGCAAGCTGCGCATGCCGCCCCCGGTCTATCTCGGCATCGTCGCCGCGACGAACATGAAGCAGCGCACCCGCAAGCAGATCGAGTATTACCATGCCGACCGGCTGAACTACGCCGTGCTCGGCACGCCGAACCGGCTCGAATACGATCAGGGCTTCTTCGTCAAGAACGGCGACGGCGCGGCGGACGTGAAGCCGATCGCGCATCTCTACAAGAGCCAGGTCTATGCGCTCGCCGCCGAACTCGGCATCCCGGAGGAGATCCGCCGCCGGCCGCCGACGACCGACACCTATTCCCTGGCGCAGACGCAGGAGGAGTTCTACTTTTCCCTCCCCTATGACCGCATGGATCTGTGCCTCTACGGCCTCAATCACGGATTCTCCCCGGCGGAGGTCGGCGTCGCGGCGAAGCTGACGAAGGTCGAGGTCGAGCGCGTCTGGGCCGATATCGCCGCCAAGCGCCGGGCGACGCGCTATCTGCATCTGGGGCCGCAGCTCGTCGAGCCCGTCGCGGAAGTGGCCTGCGGAAACCCGGCATAGCCCCGGAGCATCCGCGCGCGGCGGCCCGCGCCTCACATGCCGGACGCGCGAGGAGGGCGCCCGGCATCCGGCTCGGGCGGGCTTGCGCGGCGGGCTCCGCCCGGCTCCGCCACCTCGATCCCGGCGCCGATGTAATCGGCCAGCTTGTTGCGGAGGGTGCGGATCGAGATGCCGAGGATCCCCGCAGCGCGGGTCCGGTTGCCGTGGCAATGATCGAGCGTGTCGAGGATGAGGTCGCGCTCCACATCGGCGACAGTGCGCCCGACGAGGCCGCGCCTCGCCGCCTCCGCCGGGAGCATGCCTCCGGGAGAGCGAAGCTGCGGCTTGGAGAGAATCGTGCCCAACCGGAACCGTCCTGCCGCGAGCGGTCCCGTGCCCGCCGGAGCCGTTTCGCTTTCGGCGAAACCGGCCCCAAATCCTGGCCGCCTCTTCTTCACGTGAGCCGGGTCCATCCCACTCGAAAATGCGGCCGAAGGGAATTTCGAGCCCCATGGTTAGCGGCCGGTTAACGCCGCCGCAGAGTCTCCGATATAGACCCCGTCCTGACTCCCTCTGTCTGCGGGACGCCTATGACCTTCGACCTCGCCCTCGTTCTCCTCATGCTCGCCGCCTCCGTGGGGATGTTCGTGCTGAACCGGCCGCGCATGGATGCGGTCGCGCTGCTGGTGATGGTCGCCATGCCGCTCACCGGCATCATCACCATGAACGAGGCCCTGGCGGGCTTCGCCGACGCCTCCATCGTCCTCATCGCGGCCCTGTTCGTGATCGGCGAGGGTCTCGTGCGCACCGGCGTCGCGCGCCGGCTGGGAGACTGGCTGGACGCCACCGCCGGCGCCAGCGAAAACCGCCTCCTCGTGCTGCTGATGGCGGCGGTGGGCGCGCTCGGCTCGCTGATGAGTTCCACCGCGGTGGTGGCGATCTTCATTCCCGTCGTGCTGCGCATCACGCAGAACCGGGGCATGTCGCCGCGCCGGCTGATGATGCCGCTCAGCGTCGCCGCGCTGATCAGCGGCATGCTGACCCTGGTCGCGACCGCACCGAACCTCGTCGTGAATGCCGAGCTGACGCGGCAGGGCTCCGTGGGCTTCGGCTTCTTCAGCTTCACGCCCTTCGGCCTGCCGCTGCTCGTGCTCGGCATCCTCTACATGCTCCTCGCCCGCCGGCTGCTGGGGGGAGCGCCGGAGGGAGGGGATGCGCGCGGCCCGCGGCACCCGAGCCTGCGCGACTGGGTCGAGCTGTACCAGCTCTCCGAGCGCGCGCGGCGGGTCTGCGTGAAAGAGGGCTCGCCGCTCATCGGCTGCCGCCTCGATGAGATCGATCTGCGCGAGGAGGGCGTCAACCTGCTCGCCATCGAGCGAAGCTCGCGCTTTTCGACGGGCGTGGTGAAACCGACCGCACAGACCGTGATCGAGGCCGGCGACGTCCTGCTGGCCGATGTCGACGGCTCGCCGGACGAGGCGGCGGCCTTGCGGGCGGAATACGGCCTCGAGCGGCTGCAAGCCGGCGAGAACAAGGACTATTTCAACGATCTGTCGCAGAATCTCGGCATGGTCGAGGTGATGCTGCCGGCGCAGTCGCGGCTCATCGGCCAGACGATCACCGGCGCCCGGCTGCGCTCGCATTACGGGCTCAACGTGATCGGCCTGCGCCACGGCAACACGGTGGTCACCGAGAACCTGCTGGACGAGCCGCTGAAGCTCGGCGACACGCTGCTGCTGGTCGGCTTCTGGTCCGATATCCGCGAATTGCAGGACGACAGCGCCGACATGGTAGTGCTCGACATGCCGGCCGAGTTCGGGGAGGTGCTGCCCGCCGCGAGCCGCGCGCCCCATGCGCTCGGCGTGCTCGGCCTCGTCGTGGTGCTGATGGTCACCGGCCTCGTGCCGAACGTCCAGGCGGCGCTGATCGGCTGCCTTTTGATGGGCCTGTTCGGCTGCGTCGACTTCAACAGCGCCTATGCCTCGATCAGCTGGAAGACGCTGATCCTGATCGTCGGCATGCTGCCCTTTTCGCTCGCCTTGCAGCGCACCGGCGGCGTCGACCTCGCCGCCGACGCGGTGATCCATCTCGTCGGCGGAGCCTCGCCGCGGATCGTGCTCGCGACCCTGTTCGTCATCACCGCGGCGCTCGGCCTGTTCATCTCCAACACCGCGACGGCGGTGCTGATGGCGCCGGTCGCGCTCGCCATCGCCAAGGATCTCGGCGCCTCGCCCTACCCCTTCGCGATGATCATCGCGCTCGCCGCCTCCACCGCCTTCATGACGCCGATCTCCTCGCCGGTGAACACGCTGGTGGTCGGGCCCGGGCAATACAGCTTCGGCGATTTCGTGAAGGTCGGCGTGCCGTTCTCGATCGTCACGGGGCTCGTCTGCGTGCTGCTGGTGCCGGTCTTCCTGCCTTTCCGCTGAGAGACCTTCCTCACTCCTCGAGCTCCAGCAGGAAATAGGTGGTGGGGCCGTCCGGCAGGTCGTTGCCGAGCCGGAACGCGACGGGGCCGGCGCCCCGCGCAACCGGCCGCCGGACCTGGCCGTCGAGGCCGACGGGAGAGAGGCGCCACGCGCGGGCCGTCCTGGCGATCCGCAGGTCGACATGCCCCTTGCGGATGCGGACCGGCAGCCTGCCGAAATCCTCGATGACCTTCTGCTCGCCGTCCCGGAAGACCATCCCGGTGTTGCGGGCGTCGGTGGCGAAGATCACGAGGAAGCGGCGCCCACTCGCCAGCGAGGCCGGCTTGTCGAGCGAGGAGATCGCGACCAGCCCGTCGCCCTCGGCCGCGTCCACGGACAGGATCCCGAGGGCGGCCGGCAGGCTTTCCGCCGAGAAGGCGACGGCCTCCGTCGCCTTCGTCGCCAGACGCATTTGCCGGTCGCGGCGGTTCAGGACGATCTCGCCCGTATCGCTCTGGAAGAGGCCGGATGAAAGATTCGTGACGTTTCCGGGCGGAAGAGCGCCGCTCGCCCGCAACGCCTCGACGATGGCGGCGGGCCGGTTCACGTCGCGCGGCTGCCGGACGGCGATCCCCTCGCCGATGCGGCCGGCATCCTCCAGCCCGATCCTTCCGAGCAGAGCGAGTTCCGTCAGCGCGTCCGGCTCGCGGGCCTGCATGTCCGGCCCGAGATCCTCCGCGCCGCGAACCGCGAAGGGGATGGTGAGCCGCGATGTCGCGACGTCCCCGCGCCGGAACAGCAAGGCGGCCAGCGTCTCCCCCGCGCGCGCCACGGGATCGAGCGCGATCGCATAGGGCAGCATCGCGCGCTTGTGCGGATAGGGCTCGCCATAGGCGAGCGCGATCGGGCCATGGCCGTGTCGGCAGAGGACGTCCCAGCCCTGGAGGGCGGCATAGGCCGGAAAGACCAGCCCCGCCTCGTAGCGGTAGCGATTCCAGAACAGGTGATCATATTCGCTGACGACGAAGGGCTTTCCCAGCCAGCGGGCCGCCGCGGCCGTGCGGACATAATGGGCGCCGTCCGCGATCGAGCTTTGCTGGAGAAGCCTGGTGCCGGACGCATAGCCGCTCGCCCAGTCGTGATAGGTATTCATCGTCACCGCTTCGAGCCCGCGGCGGCTGAGCGCGGTCTGCACGGTCGGCCAGTTGTTGTAGGTGCTGACGATGCCCCTGTAGCCCAGGGCGCGCAGGGCCGCGCTCATCCTGGCCGCCGAGGCCGTCTCCAGTTCGACGAAGAACGCCTGAAGGTCGCGCAGGCGGGGGCTGGCGACATAGCGATCGGGGGGCAGCCGAATCGTGCCGTTCTCCAGCCTCTCGTCCTGGCCGAGGCCGCCCCATGCCCGAGCCAGCTTTTCGCTCGAAGCGTAGCGTTTCGACAGCCAAAGATTGAACGGCGCCGCGAAGATCGCATCATAGGGAGGCTTGCCGGGCCGATCGTGGACGACGCTTTCGAACTCGATGCTGTTCTCGTTGACGAGGATCACCAGCGCCAGCGCCTCGTCATGGACGGGCGCGATGCCAGTATAGGGATTGACGCGGGTGAAGACCTTTTCGACGAGCCCCTTCCAATGGGCGAAGGCCCCGTCGTCCAGATACAGCGCGAGCTTGAGGTTGCCCGCCGGATCCCAGCGATCGTCATGGCCGCCATAGGCGCCGCGCCACGACGTCATGGCGTCGATCATCCAGGAGATGCCGTTCCGCTTCAGCGCGGCGAGCAGGTAGTGGATGCGGTCCAGCGTTTGCGGATCGAAATCGAAATCCCGCGCTCGGCCGAACATCAGCGAAGCGTCCAGGAAGGTCAGCCGGGCGATGTTGTAGCCGTGGAGCGCGAGCTGGCGCGCATAGCGATCGGCCTCGGCGTGATCGGGGAAGCCGCCCGAGGCCGGGCTCCAGGCGAGGGAGGCGCAGAGCAGGCGCGCAGGCTCCCCGGATGCACCCGAGGCGAGGCGGCCGTCCTTCCGCACGATGATCCGCCGGCTTTCGCCATCGGCGCCTTTCGGAGCGAAGGCGCGGTTGGGCAGGAGCCCGGAGAAGTCCAGCGGGCTGCCGGGGCGAACCTCCAGCGACTGCTCGCGCACGGGCAGCCATTCCTCGGCCGCGGCACGGGAGGCCGCCGGCCCCAGCACCAGCGGCGCGATCAAGGCCCAAAGCAGTCTCTTCATGCAGATCGACCTTTTCGGCGATTCCTCCTCGAAAATGCGCCGGCCGCCTCAGGAGCGCGAGGGGCCATGCAGGATATAGGACTTGGTCAGGCCCGCGATCTTCTCCCTGACCAGCTTCGCTTCCGGCGCATAGGAGCGGAACTCCTTCAGCGTCAGGATCTGGATCTCCTCGAAATATTCGCGGATGTGCTCCTCCGACGGCCTGGAAAGAAAACGCCACGGGGACAGCCTCACGGCATGGCGCGCGACGGAGCGCGGCAGCCAATGGAGGCCGGGGCAGAAGAAATGCGGCTCGATGGGGAAGACGAATGCCGGCGTCTGGATGAAATAGTAGTTGGAGACGCGGTTGATCTCCCGCACCAGATTGGCCCGCTTGGCCGGCGGCACGTGCTCGATCACCGAATTGCACACGGCCACGTCGAACGACTTGTCCTCGAAGGGAAGGCGGTCGCCATCATAGACGATGACCTCGACATGACCGAACGAGCCGGTAAAGGAACGCGCCTGTCCGTCGTCGCGGATATTGACCAGCGTCAGGTCCTGGGGAACGTCGGCTGGATCGAGCTTTTCCCAGAAATGCCGCGAGCCGCCGACGTCGCAAACCCTGAGCGAGGTGAAGCTGGGAAGGGCCTGCCGGAACAGACCGCCGCGTCTCCTGCGGAAATATTCCGAGGAGGAATGGACGATCCGAGTCCAGAGCGAGTCTTTCTTTTTCATAAGATCGCCGGTCATGAAGAGGCTTTCGTGAAGACCTGCGGCTGCGGGGCCTCGCCGGAGGCCGCTCCCTCCGGCTGATGGAGGATGCGGCTCTCGATGGGGGCGGCGGGCGCCCGCCGCGGCCGCAAGAAACCCAGGGGCAGCGCCGCAGCGTGAAAGAACCAGGCGGCGACGGTGTAGAGGCCCATGCCGAGCCCGCCCTTGCGCAGGCTCATGAGCCCGACGATGCCGGCGAGGAGGGCGAGGACCAGCCCAAGAGCCAGCGTCCTGTCGGGCAGCCACAGCAGCAGCGCGATGGAAAACGCCCACCACAGATAGACCATGCCCCAGAGCTTCAGTTCGGGGAGCTCGCGCAGGAGCTGGAAGAAATAGGGCCGCCTCCACGAAGCCCGCAGAAGCTCCCCGACGCCCTGGAGATATTTGTTCTTCCAGCGCCGCACGAGCAGCAGGTAGGAATTGAGCGTATGGCCGAAATGCTGGACGAAGCGCCGGTCGAGCCGGTGAAGCCGCCAGCCTGCGCTCCGCAAGCGGATGCCGAGATCGAATTCCTCGTGCCCGTGCAGGTTCCGGTCGGAGAAATGGCCGACCTGCTCGATGGCGCTGCGGCGGTAGAGCCCGCCGCCGTTCATCCGGTCGATCGATCCGGTCCGGGCTTCGGGGCCCTGGCGCTGGACCCTGCGCGCATATTCGAGGCTCGAGACCAGCATCTCCTCGATATGGCCCGTGACGCCCGCGACCTCGGGATTCTCCGCGAGAAACGCCAGGGCCGCGGCGAGGAAGCCGTCATCCAGCAGCATGTCGCCGTCGAGCAGGCAGATGTGGTCGAAGCGCGCATGCTGGAAGCCGAGCTGCGGCCCGATCCCGCAGCTCGGGAGGGCCGGCGGCGCGATCTGGACGACCAGGACCGGATAGCCCGACGCGATCGCGACGGTGCGGTCCGAGGAGCCGCTATCGGCAACGATGACCTCTCCCTGAATTCCGCCGAGAGCCGCCAGGGCGTGCTCGACGGTGGCGGCGATGCGCTTCTCTTCGTTCAGGGTCTTGATGACGATGGAAACGCTCAACGGGGGCTCCGGTCTCTCAGCGCCCATGCGCCATTCCCGGTGCGAGCTGCTCTTCCATGGCTCGCCGGCGATCGCGGCGCACGATCCTCAGCAGGGCGCTCCAGGACCCGATCACCATGGAGATCTCGATGACGTAAAAGGAGACGAAGGTGCCGGTCGGCGGCGCGTACCAGGTCGCCGCCGCGGCCAGGGCGGCGCCGAGCAGGCTCCCGAGCCCCATCACCGTCGCGCGGGTGGGGTGATGGCCGGAAGCCCCGAGCGCTTCCATCGCGACCGACCAGATCGCCAGCGGCACGACCGCCCAGCAGAGAATCCGCAGGAACAGGACGAGCGAGACATAGCCCTTGCCGAAGAGGAAGGGCAGGACCGGGGCCAGCATGAAAACGGTGACGGCCGCGGTGACGCTGATCCCGATGGCTGCGCCGAGAACCCTCCAGACCCTCGGCATGGCGTGCTGCAAGCCTTCGGCCGTCGCCCGGGCCGAACCGGGATAGACGAGACGGTTGAGCGCCTCGACGGAGAGATAGCTGCTGTCCAGCATGCGGCGGGCGACGCTGTAGCTCGAGACGATCTCGGGCGCCGAGATCAGGCTGAGCACGAGCAGGTCGGCATTCTGGCGCACGGCCCGCAGGATGAAGGGGACGCTGAAATAGAGGCCGAGCGGCAATTCCTCGCGCACGATCCGGTAGTCCGGCGAGCCGCGGGGCCTGAGGGCGTGCCAGCAGGCGAAGGCGACGAGGACGTGGCAGCCGAACTGCCAGACCGCCCAGGAGGCGACGCTCTCGACGTCGAAGAGGAGACAGGCCACGGCGGCGGCGACGGTCCGCGCGACGGCGAAGCCGATGACCACGAGATTCGCCGCGGCGAAATCGGAATGGGCGATGCAGATCTGTTCCGCCAGCACGATGACGCGCACCAGGAGGATGTTCGTCACGAGCATCAGCGAGATCAGGGCGACGTTCTCCGCCGGATCGGGAAGCAGCGTGAGGAAGAAGGGCAGAATGACGGTACCGGCCACGATCAGGAAGAGGCCGCTTGCCGCGGTCAGGATGATGTTGTGGCCGAGCATGACGGGATAGAGCGTCCGGTCGCGCGCGACACGGCGGACGAGGCATTCCATGGCGCCCAGCCCGCACATATGGACCGCGATGCTCGAAATCGCCGTGATGGCGACCAGCAGGCTGAATTCGTGAACGCCGAGAAAGCGGGCCAGGAGAGCGAAGGTCAGCAGCTGGGCGGCGGAACTGACGACGAGGCTGCCGCCGGAGGCGGCATAGGACATCAGCATCGGGAGCAGCGCTCCGCGACCGCCCGACAATCCTCTCGCCTTGCCCCAGCTCATCCTCTCCCGCCTTCAAAGTTAACAAAAAGAGGCCGGCCGATGGATCCAGCATCAATGTCGCCTGGGTAGCAGGCAAAGATAAGGCCGCCGTTAATGCGTGCGCGTCATATAGGAGGCTGCATTTCAGCGGATGTTTACTCGGACGAAGGTAGCCTCCCTGGCGTGAATTACGTTCAGCACAGGAAGGATCTCATGCCGGGCAGAACCGCCGGTCTCGTAGGGCGTTGCGAGCCTCGCATGCACCATTTCATGAATATCGTGCTGGAGCATGCGGCGGATGTCCTCCTTCCGCGGAAGGAGACCGAGCTGCTCGCCGCCGCCGCCATTGCGATCCTGCGCGGCCTCCCGTCCAGGCCGCTGGTCGTGGACATGTGCTGCGGCTCCGGCAACCTGGCGCTGTCGATCGCGGTCGAGGTGCCGTCCGCCCGCGTCTGGGGAGGAGACCTGACCGACAGCACCGTCATGCTCGCCCGCCGCAACGTCAAGCGCCTGGCGGTGCAGGACCGGGTCACGATCCGGCAGGGGGACCTGTTCGAGGCGCTGGAGGGCGAGGGGCTCGAAGGGGCCCTCGACATGGTCGTCTGCAATCCGCCCTACATCTCCACGGCCCGCCTCACGGGCGAGAGCGCGCATCTGCTCGAAGCCGGACCGCGCGAAGCCTTCGACGGCGGGCCCTACGGCATCTCGATCAAGCAGCGCGTGATCCGCGAGGCCGCCGACTTCCTGACGCCCGGGGGCTGGCTGCTGCTCGAATTCGGCGAAAGACAGGAACGCCAGGTCGCGGCGCTCATCGCAAGAACCAGGGTCTACGAGCCGGTGACCTTCGTTTCGAACGAGGCCGGAATGCCGAGGGTCGCGCTCGCCCGCAAGCTCGGTCCCGTCGCCGCGCCCCCCCTGGAGACGGCAGGTCGGCCGAAATGAGCCGCATCCGCCCTCTCGAGGCCGCCGACATCCCGGCTGTTGCCGGGCTCTTTCAACGGGTGTTCCGGGATCGCGACACGCTTCCGTCGCCCTCGCTCACGGCCTATCTGCGCGAGCATTATCTCGAGGCGCCTGGCTACGACCCGCAGATCTCGCCGCTGGTCCATATCGGCGCAGACGGCGCCATCTCGGGCTTCATCGGCATCAGCGTGCTGCCGATGAGCCATGAGGGCCGCAAGCTGCGCGCGGCGGTCGGCAGCGCGCTCATGGTCGAACGCCGGGCCAGCGACCCGATGGCCGGCGCGAGGCTGCTCAAGGCGTTCCTGGCGGGCCCGCAGGATCTCTCCTTCACCGAGACCGCGAGCGAAGTCTCGGCGCAGATGTGGACCCGGTTGCGCGGCGTGGAACTGCCGCAATACAGCCTGGACTGGCTGCGGGTCATCCGGCCGGCGGCCTTCACGCTCGCGCAGGCCTCCCGCCGGATCGCCGCGGCGCGGCTGCTCGCTCCCGTGGCGAGCCGCATCGATCGCCATCTCCGCGGGCGGATGCAGGGCAACGACCTGCGCTGGTCCGCCGTCCCCGAGAACTGGAAGGTCAAGGGAGGGCTCGAGGTCGCGCAGACGGACCAGGCCGGTTTCGCCGCCATGCTCGATCCCCTGACGAAGCAATTCGCCGTCCGCCCGGACTGGGGAGACGAGCGGTTCGCGCATATCCTCGCCGAAGCCGCCGGAGCGCCGGATCGCGGCGAGCCGGTCTTCGCCTCGGTCTCCACGCCGGGCGGGGCGCTGATCGGCGCCTTCCTCTATTATCTCCGCCCGCGCGGGATCGCCCGCGTCCTGCAGCTTCTCGCCCTGCCGGGACAGGCCGGGCCCGTCCTGGACTGCCTGATCGGACATGCGGCGCAAAACGGCGCCGCCGCCCTGCGCGGCCGGACGCAGCCCGCCCTGCTGGAGGCGATGCTGGGCCGGCGCATCGCCTTCTTCCCTCTCGCCGCGACCATCGTGCATTCGCGCGAGGAGCGGCTGGTGGAGGCGTATCGGGGCTCCCAGGGGTTCTTCAACGGCCTGGCGGGTGAAAACTGGAGCCGGCTCGTCGACGGGCGTTTCGAATAGAGGCTGCCGAGCCGGATCGCGGACGTCTCGCGGCGATGCCGGATGCAGCCGAAGGGACAGCGGCGGCGGAGCTATTCCGGCGAGGGGTGGGGCGGGCAGGCGGCCAGATGCTCCAGGAGCGCCAGGACGGCCGGCGCGGCGTCGTCGGTCCAGACCAGATGGGTGCGGTTCGCGGCGATCGATCGGGGCAAGGCATGCCGCCGCACGCTGCGGCCGGCGCTCAGCGTATTCAGGACCGAGACCGGCACGATGCCGCAGCCTCCGCCGGCCGCCGCGCAGGCGATGATGGCATGATAGCTGCCAAGTTCGGCGATCCGGGCGGGCTTCGCGCCGGCGCCCGACATCCAGTCTTCGAGAATCCGCCGGTATGAGCATCCGCGGGCAAAGGCGAGGATTGTTTCGCCCGCGAGATCGGCCGGCGATGCGATGCCGTTCCGCCGCCGGGCCGTGACCAGGACCAGCTCTTCCTCGAAGACCGGCTGCACGTTCAGGTTTTCGCGCGCGAACGGCTCCCCCACAAAGGCGGCGTCCAGGCGATATTCGCGGACCTGCTGGATCAGCGACGCGGTCGGCCCCGTCTGCAACTCGATCTGGGTGTCGCGCAGCGCCCGGTGCAGACGGGACAGCAGTTCGGGCAGGCGGCTGGCGGCCGTGCTCTCCATCGCGCCGAGACGGAACGGCCGGCCGCCCGGCGCGCCCCGAACCGCCGCCTCCGCCTCGTCGGCGAGACGCAGCAGACGCTCCGAATAGACGAGAAGGCGTTCCCCGGCCGGCGTCAGCGCCAGCGCCCGTCCCTGGCGACGGAACAGGGCCACCCCCAGCCGCTGCTCGAGCTGCTTGATCCGGGTCGTCACATTGCTCTGCACGCGGTGCAGCTTCGACGCCGCGCGGACGACGCCGCCCTCGCGCACGACGGCGCGGAATATCTCGAGGGAGCCGAGGTCAAGCATTCTCATTCTGAGAACGATCATCTACAAAAATTCATTTGTATGGAAGGTGCGGCAATGGCTCATTCGGAACGATCCGGGGAGTGACCGCCATGCCGACCCTTTCGAACCGCCTCACCCGCAGGCTGCATATTCGTCACCCCATCATCTCCGCGCCGATGGCCTTCGCCGGCGGCGGCGCGCTGGCGGGCGCCGTGACCGCGGCCGGCGGCCTGGGCCTCATCGGCGGCGGATACGGCGACCCGGCATGGCTCGCCGAGCAGTTCGATCTCTGCGAAGGCGAGCGCGTCGGCGTCGGGTTCATCACATGGTCCCTGCGCAAATCGCCGTCGCTCCTGGCCGAGGCGCTCGAGCGGCGGCCGGTCGCGGTCATGCTGTCCTTCGGCGACCCGCGTCCTTTCGCCGAGGACATCCGCAAGGCGGGCGCGCTGCTGATCTGCCAGTGCCAGACGATCGATCACGTCTGGGACGCCGTCGATGTCGGGGCGGATATCGTCGTCGCGCAGGGCGCGGAAGCCGGGGGCCACGGAATGCTTCGCGGGACGATGTCCTTCGTGCCGGAGGCGGCCGACCTGATCGCCGCCCATGCGCCGGATTCCATCCTGGTCGCCGCCGGCGGCATCGCGGACGGGCGGGGGCTTGCGGCGGCCCTGATGCTCGGCGCCGAAGGCGTGCTGGTCGGCACGCGCCTCTGGGCCTCCAGCGAGGCGCTCGTGCATCCGCGCCATCACGAGGCGATCGTCGAGGCGACCGGCGACGACACCGTCAGGACGTCGGTGGCCGACATCGCCCGCCAGATCGCATGGCCGCGCGGCTTCACGGCGAGAATTCGCCGGAACGCGTTCACGCAAAGCTGGCATGGCCGCGAGGCCGAGCTGGAACGGAACGCCGCCGTCGAGGCGCCGCGCTACCGTCAAGCCTTCGCAGCCGGCGATCCCGACAATACGGGCGTCTGGTTCGGCGAGGCGGCGGGCCTCATCGGCGCCATCGAGCCGGCCTCCGCGATCGTCGAGCGAATGGCCGCCCAGGCGACGGAGCTTCTGACCGGCGGCGCCGGCCCGGCAACGGCCTCGCGAAGATAGACCGCCCCGGATCCGACGGACGGAAGCGGGAGGAATCATCGCCTTCCATGTCTCGGCATGTCCCGGGCTTGACAGGGGCCGGATCACGACCCATCATACCAACGTTCAATAGAATGATAGACTGTATGACCGGGACGATCAGCCGGGCGCAGCTCGAGGATGCGGCCGCGATGTTCAAGGCCCTGTCCGATCCTGCCCGGCTTCGGACCCTCATCGTCCTGGCTTCCGGCGAGCGCAATGTCGGCGAGCTCGCCAGAATCGAAGGGGATCGGGTGGGAACGGTCTCGGCGCGCCTGAAAGTGCTGTTGCAGGCGCGGCTGGTCAGACGCCGACAGGAAGGAAAGACGGCGATCTACGCGATCGCGGATGCCCATGTGCTCGGCCTCGTCGAAAACGCCGTCGAGCATGCCTGCGAGCAACATTGACGGACCGGAAGGACTTTCGAATGACGACCTGCAACCTGCCCCACCATGCGAACCACGATCATGTCCACGGTCCGGGCTGCGGCCATGTGGCCGTGCGCCATGGAAACCACGTCGACTATCTGCATGACGGCCATCTCCATCACCCGCATGGAGACCATGTCGACGAGCACGTGATCGAGGTCAGCGAGCGCAACCCGGATCGCTGCACGCCCGGGCACCGCTGCACCGGTCATGAGCCCGGCCACGTCCATGGGCCGGGCTGCGGGCACGAGGCCGTGCCGCACGGCGATCATGTCGACTACCTCGTCGACGGTCATCTGCACCATCCGCACGGCGATCATTGCGACGATCACGGTCCGCTGGAGATCGTGCGGAGCTGAGGCCTCCGCCCCGGCGCGCCCTCCCCTCTCGGGAAACCGACGGTCCCGGATCACACCAATCCGAGATCCCTCGGCTTCGAGTCCGGGAACACCTTGTTGAGCTCGTCGCCGTCGAGCCCGTAGAATCGTTCGAGAAACCCGCCGATCAGAGCCCGGTAATCGGTGAGCACCGGCAAATCCCGGCCCTGGAACAGGGTATTCGCGGCGAGCTTCACCTGCTCGCCGTAGATGCGGCCTCCTTTCACCGGCCCGCCCAGCACCCAATAGACGCTGCCGTGGCCGTGATCGGTGCCCTGGTCGCCGTTCTCCCGGAAGGTCCGGCCGAATTCGGAAACGACCAGGATCACCGAGCGCGACCATACCGGTCCGAGCTCCTCGGCGAGGCCCGCAAGGCCGCGTCCGAGTTCCCCGATGCGGTCGGCCAGATAGCCCTTTGCCGCGCCCTGGTTCACATGGGTGTCCCAGCCTCCGACATCGACGAAGGCGAGGTTGTATTGCTCGCGCATCAGCCGGCCGATCCGGCGGGCCGACAGCTCGAAACCGCGGGGGGGCACGGCCGATTTGTCCGAAGCCATCTCGGCATGAACCGAGCGATAGACCTCGTCGCGGGCCTGGAAGCCCTCGCGGATGCCCTTCTCCAGGGGAGTTTCGGCATACATGGCCTGGATCAGCGCTGCCTGCCGGCTGTCGATGCTCGATTTCCCCACCGTGTTGATCACCACATTCGGGATCTGCTGCTCGCCACGGAAGATCAGCGGCACCTGCTGGGTGAAGGAGATCGGCCGCGTGCGCGAGAGGGAGGTCGCAAGCCGGGCCATGAAGCCGGAGCGATAATCGCGGCTCTGCCCGGTCGATTGGCCGAGTTCGATCGTGTCCTGGGTCTCGAAATGGCTGCGCGAGACGTCGTCGGACGGACCCGCGAAGGGCACGAAGGCGACTTCGCCCTTCTTCCAGAGCGGATAGATCGTCTCGCGCAGGGCCGGGTGGAGGGCCCATTCGGCATCGAGGGAAAGCGCCGAATACGGATCGTCGGCGTTCGGCCTGGCGATGGCGAGCTTCGGGCGCGACTCGTAATAGAAGCTGCTGCCGGCCGGCACGACCACATTCGCCGCGTCATAGGCGCCACGCAGAAAAACGACGAGCAGGCGCAGATCGCTCGCAGGCGCCGCCCAGGCGCGACCGCCAAGGGTCGCAAGCCCCGCGGCGGCACCCAGGAGAAGGCCGCGGCGGCTCGGTTCGGGGGTCATGACGCACCTCCCTGCATGAATTCGGGCGAAGACAGGAACAGCAGGTTCCAATCCTGCGGAGAGATCGCCTGATCGAGCGCCGCCCGCGTTGCCGGCGAAAGGCGCGACTGCCAGCCGCGATAGAACAACGCGTTGCGGACGATCGGGAAGCCCGGCCGATCGGCCTTCTCGTCGCCGGCTCGAAAGAGCCCGGCCGGTCCGAAGGCGATCGCACGCGCAATCTCGAACCGGGCCGTCATCTGGCCGGGTCCCGTCCAATCCGCGGAGGTCAGGGGATAGCCGTCGGGGGTCTGGCGACTGTAGAGGCCCTCTCCCAGCCGCCCCAGCCAGGCTATCACCGGACCACCGTTCAGAATCGGCTTTTCCTCATAGGCGAGCCGCAGCGCGGAAAAGACATAGCGCACCCCGTCCTTGGGCCTGCCCGCGAGGGCCCGGTCGAATTCCGGCGCGAGGAGCAGGACCTCGAGGACGGCAGGGATCGAGCCGCCCGTGTGCAGGAATTCGGCCGTCATGGCGTCGATGACCCGCTGCGGCGGGTTGTCGGCCATGAAATAGGTGGCAAGGCGCGTCGAGACATGCCGCGCCGTCGCCGGATGGGTGGCGAGGATGTCGAGCACCTCCTCCACCTCCCGCTCCCCGCTGCCTTTGATCGTGTGGCCGAGAAAGGTCTTGTCGCCGTAATCGTGGAGGGCAGGATTGAAGGCGAAGAGGCCCTCTCGCCGATATTGCGGGCGCAGCTGGGGCTTCATGCCGGGAGTCCCTTCGGTCTGCTGAACGCCGAAGCCGGTCAGGATGCGGGCGAGTTCCTCGACATCCGCCTGCGTATAGCCGGAGCCGACGCCCATCGTGTGCAGTTCGAGGAGTTCGCGGGCGTAATTCTCATTCACGCGGCCGACCGCGTTCTGGGCGTTGTCCAGATAGACCAGCATGGCGGGATGACGCAGCGTCGCCGCCAGCAGATCGCGAAAGCGGCCGAGGGCATGGGGACGGATCGCCTTGTCCTCGTAGTCGCCGACGAGGAGATGCATGTTTGCTTTGTAGAGATAGACGTTGAAGTGGTTGAACCAGAACCAGGTCAGCCGCTCGCGCAGTTGATCCGGCGCATAGACGGCCCGGACGATCGAGCGGATGGCCGCGTCGCGCGAGATATTGCTCATGTCGCGCGCGATCGCCTGTTGGGCCGCCTTGCGCTCCTCGCCGTCCCGTATGGCGCGCACGGCATTGGTGCGGGACGTGAATTCGACCGCCAATGCGAGGGGTGCCGTCGTCGATGTGCGGAAGCCGTCGATCTGTTGCTGGAGCGCGGGAGGCACGGTGGCATCCTGCGAGGACATTTGCCGCTCGAGCCAGCGCTTGCGGCCGAGCCGGCGCAACTCGTCATAACCGGCATGCGTCGCGCCCCAGGTCACCGCCTCGAGGAATTCGAGATCGCGGTCGGGCATTGCGTCCGCCGCGCGCGGAGACCCGCCGGCCGAGGCGAAGAGAAGCAAAAGGAGGCCGGCGAGCCCAGTGAATGCGGCGCGAAGCATCTCATGGAGGATCAAGCGCTATCGTGGCCCATTCATGGCCGCGGCAATCCCGGGCTCCGGCCGGGCGACAGCCTGCTCGGACAGCCGCAACCCCGACCCGGTCGTCGAAAAAATTCGCGTCGATCGTCTCGGGCATCGCCGGCCGCATCGTACCGCCGTCCTGTTCGTGGCTCGGTCGGGACATCCGGGACGTCCGTTGCCCGGCTCGGCTGCGACCTTTCCCGACAGAATTTAGCAGGACGAGACGGACAACTTCGCCTGGGCGAGCGCCGCCCAATAGGAGACGCCGAGCGGCAGGATCTCGTCGTTGAAATCATAGGTGGCGCTGTGCAGATGGTGAGGATGGTTGCTCGCCGGGCTTGCAGAGCCGTTCCCGATGAAGGCGTAGCAGCCGGGCTTTCTCTGAAGGAAGAAAGAGAAATCCTCGGACGCCATGCTCGGCTCGACCTTGCCGTTGACGCGCCCGCGCGCGACGAGCGAGCGCATGACCTCGACCACCAGCGCCGTCTCGGCCTCGCAATTGACGACCGCCGGATAGACCCGCCGGAAGTCGAGATGCAGCTCGGCGCCGAAGGCGACCCCGATCCCGGCGGCGATTTCACGCATGCGGCGCTCGACGAGGTCCAGCACCTCGCCGCTGAAGGTCCTCACGGTCCCCTTGAGCGTGACGTCCTCGGGGATGACGTTCACCGCGCTGCCCGCATTGATCTGGGTCACGGACAGGACGGCCGATTCGATCGGCGAGACGTTGCGCGACGAAACGGTCTGCCACGCCTGCACGAGTTGCACCGCGGCCAGGACCGGATCGACGCTGCGATGGGGCTGCGCGGCATGGGAGCCGATCCCCTTGATGTGCAATTCGAAGGGATTGCTCGAGGCCATGATCGGCCCCTCGCGCACGCCGAAGGAGCCCGCCGGCAGGTCCGGCCAGTTATGCAGCCCGAAAATCGCCTCCACGGGGAACCGCTCGAAGAGGCCGTCCTCGACCATCAGCCTCGCGCCTCCGCCGCCCTCCTCCGCCGGCTGGAACACGAGCACCACGGTTCCGTCGAAGCCGCCGCGCTCGGCCAGGTAGCGGGCGGCGCCGAGCAGCATGGTGGTATGGCCGTCATGGCCGCATGCATGCATCTTGCCTGGATACGTGGACGCATAGTCGAAGGTGTTCAATTCGTGGATCGGCAGGGCGTCCATATCCGCCCGCAAGGCGACGGAGCGCTCCGAGGCGCCGCGTTTCAGCGTGCCGACGACGCCGTAGCCTCCGATGCCCTCGTGGACCTCGAGTCCCCAGTCCCGGAGCAGTTGCGCCACGAGCGCGGAGGTCCGCTTTTCCTCGTGGCGAAGCTCCGGGTGGGCATGCAGATCCCGCCTGATGCGAACGAGATCGGGGACCAGTTTCAGGATGTGATCGCGATCCAGCATGACGGCCTCGGAGAGATGGAAGAGCCCGGGAACCGGGACGGCCCGGCCCGCGGGGGACTAGGCCGTCTTCGGCAAGGCATCCGCCTGGCGCTTGGGCGAGTAGAGGAGAATGAGGGCCACGAGGCTCACGATCGCCGCACAGGACAGATACAGCCCCACGACCAGCTTGTCGCCGGTGACCTGGATGAGGCCCGTCACCGCGAGCGGCGTGAAGCCGCCGAAGATCGTCACGCCGACCGCATAGGCCAGCCCCACGCCGGTCGCGCGGAACGCGGTCGGGAAGATGTCCGCCATCACGCGCGAGGCGCAGGCGGCGTAGCAGGCCAGCAGGAAGGACACCACGCTCTGGACGAGGATCAGCCCCTGCACGCTGGGATTGCGTCCCAGATACCAGAACAGGGGATAGCCGAGGACCGCGCAGACCCCGGCGCCGAACAGCATCGGCTTGCGAGGCCCGATCCGGTCCGAGAGCGCGCCGATCAGCGGGCTCGCCACGATCAGGGTCACCGCATAGGCCGTCTGGCCGAGGAAGCTTTCGAGCATGCTCAGGTGCAGCTCGCGCGTGGCATAGGTCGTGAAGTAGTTCGAGACATAGGTCGCGATGGTCCAGAAGACCATCACCGCGACGCCGAGGAACAGCGAGCTGCGATAGGTGACGAGGTTGCGCGTCCAGACGTCGAGCGGCTGATGCTCGCTCTCCTCGAATTCCGGCGTCTCGGGAATGGAGCGGCGGATGTACCAGCCGACGGGAGCGATCAGGAGGCCCACCAGGAACGCATAGCGCCACGCGCCGCCGGCGATCTGCGCATCGGTGAACAGGCTCGACAGGACGAGCCCGATCACGGCGGCCAGCAGCACGCCGGCGCCCTGCGACATCTGCTGGAACGAGCCATACAGGCCGCGATTCGAGGAATCGGCGTTCTCGACCAGCATGGCCACCGTGCCGCCGATCTCGCCTCCGGCCGAGAAGCCTTGCAGCAGCCGCCCCGCCACCATGATCGCCGGCGCGGCCCAGCCGATCGAGGCATAGGACGGACAGCCGGCCAGGATCAGGGTGCCGACGGCCATCAAGATCAGGGTCAGGCTCAAGGCGTTCTTGCGCCCCGCGCTGTCGGCGTATCGGCCGAGGACCAGGGCCCCCAGCGGCCGCGCAAGGAAGCCGGCGGCGAAGGTGAGGAAGGTCAGCATCAGCGCCGCGAAATCGCTGTTGACCGGAAAGAACGTATGCGAAATCGGCACGGCGAAGATGCCGTATGCGATGAAATCGTAGATTTCGAGAATGTTCCCGACCGTGGCCGCCGCGACGGCCCGATGCCGTATCTCGCCCGAATGCTCGATCATCCTATCTCCCCCTCAACCTTGTCGAGACGGTATCAAGGTTTTTCTAGTCATAGCAATACTATTTGCATATATACCCTATATCTTCCAAGTATAGATAGGTGCACATATGTCGCTGGAGATTAGGCACCTGCGGTATTTTTTGGCGGTGACTGACCGCGGCAGCGTCGCCGACGCGGCGAGGCACCTCCACATCGCGCAGCCCGCGCTGAGCCGGCAGATCATGGACCTGGAGAGCGATGTCGGCGCGGCTCTCTTCATGCGTAGCGGGCGCGGCATGAAGCTGACGGCGGCGGGCGCGCAATTCGCCATGGATTGCCGGCGGCTCCTCGCGGATCTGCACGCTGCGCGCGAGCGCGCCGCCCGCATCTCCGCGGGGCAGCTCGGGGCGCTTCGCATCGGCGTCGCGCCGAATTACGGCTGGCATCCCGTCGTCCTGAAGACGCTGCACGCCTTCAGGAAGGCCGTTCCGGCCATTTCCGTGATCCTCGAGCCGCACCTCGCCATGCGCCAGATCGAGAAGATCGCCGATGGCAGCCTCGACGGCGGCTATCTGACCTGGCGCCCCCGCAACGATCCGACCTTCGCGGCGATCAGGCTTTTCACGTGTCGGCTGAAGCTGGCCTTCCATCGCGACAGCGCCTTCGCCCGCCAGGTGCCGGACCGCCTCGCGATGCTCCGGGACGAGCCCTGCATCTGGTTCGCGCGCGAGATCGCCCCCGACTACAATGATTTCCTCATCCACCAGTGCCGGGAAGCGGGCCTCACCCCGAAAATGGCGCAGGTCGGCAGCGACATCTCGACGATCCTCGGCCTCGTGGCGGCGGGCATGGGCTATTCCATCGTGTCCGACGCGGCCGTCCATTTTTGCCCGGCGGATGTCGTTCTGGTCGATCATCCGGAATTGAGCAGATCCTACCCGGTGGAGTTCGTCTGGCGCGCGGACGCGGACAATCCGTGTCTCGACAGGTTCGTCTCGAAAATGCTGGCCGACCCCGCCTTCTCGATCGCGCGGCGCCCGCCGGAGCCCGACACGGCGGGATAGCCGCCGGGATCGGAAGGACGGGGAAGGTCCCCATCCTTCAGGCCGGCTCGTTCCGCCTCGGGCGGCTGTCAGTGAGCGATCATTCTCATGACGATGAGGACTCCTGTGACGGTGAGGGC
>OEIU01000336.1_pt1 | contig 46774 bp, 39 predicted proteins | sample 1539221 | NCBI WGS metagenome assembly OEIU01 (sample SAMN03792071, study PRJEB22550) | activated sludge metagenome | feature: wastewater treatment plant; material: activated sludge; isolation source: Wastewater treatment plant of a petroleum refinery complex | place: Argentina: Zarate | collected... | reverse complement strand
TGGAGGGCGGGGCTCCGTTGTGGAGCTGTCACGCGCGATGTTCGAGGATGTGGAGAGGTTGTGAAAACGGGCCGGCGCGCGTTGTCAGGCGCGGCGACGGTCCCGGAATGGAAGGCGGCGACCTGTCGAACGCCCGCCGCGAATGCGGCGGATGGCGTCACGGTCCGAACGGACGAGGCGGCTTCGAGAGCCGTTCGCGTCGTGGTCGGATGTGAGTAGCCAGCGTTCACTTTAGGTCTCTTGGCCCGGAAAGGCCGGGAGGAAACTCGATAGCTGCGAGCCCGCCGCGATCGAGCAAAGCCCTTCGATCCTGCAATCGACTGAAACCTCTGGCTCTTGTCGCTGCTTGGGACTGTCGGGAAACCCATCCGTCCCCGGCGCTTCCCGAGGGAGGCGCGACGCGCGGAACGGACGTTTTCTACATAAGCGATCGGGCGGGCCCTTGGCAAGTTTTATGCTCGACCTGTGGCCTGGCTGCTACAGTCCGCTCATAAAGCGGGCGACGCGGTTACGGAGCATTAACCCTCGCGCTCCTATTCCTTACAAGGACGCAACGGCCGGCCACGCGGACAGCGAGCGATCGAATGGGCCTTGGGCGCCTCCGGACATCTGGCCTCATCGGCCTCGCGCTCGCCGCGCCGCTTCTGCTGGCCGCAGCGCCGGCGCCGGCGCAGGCGGGCGGCCTGCTCGGAGCGCGATCGGCGGCCCGCGACATAGCGGCCGGGGTCGCCGTCACCGCCGCAAATGTCGAACGCACTGGAACGACGGCGAAAATCAGCTTCGACCTCAACCGCGCCGTCGCGGTCGAGGCCTATGTTCTCGCCGACCCCGACCGGGTCGTCGTGGAACTGCCGGAAGCCTCCTTTCTGATCGATCCGGCGATCGGCCGGGCGCCCGCCGCGCGTGGAAAGGCGGAATCGCCCCCGCTCGTGCCGAGCTTCCGCTTCGGCCAGTTCGCGCCGGGCCGGTCCCGAATCGTTTTCGACCTGTCCGAGCCGGCGCGGATCGTGAAGGCGGTCGCCGTGCCGACCGAATCCGGCGGCGCGGCCCGCCTCGTCGTCGAACTCGCCCAGACGCCGGCCGACGCCTTCCGCGCCGCCGCCCGCGCCGCGCGCGCCGCCCAGTTGCAGAAGGCGCCCGTCCGCGACGAGCCGCCTGAGCAATCGCAGACGCAGACGAAGCCGCTGATCGTGATCGACGCCGGCCATGGCGGCGTCGACATGGGCGCCGTCGGGGCGAAAAACATCTACGAGAAGGACATCGTTCTCGACGTCGCCCGTCGGCTTGCGGCCAAGCTCGAGGCCGGCGGCCGCGCGCGCACGCTGCTCACGCGCAACGACGACGAGTTCATTCCGCTGGGCGACCGCGTGAAAATCGCGCGCAAGGCCAACGCCAAGCTGTTTCTGTCGATCCACGCCGACATGCTGAACGAGGCCTCGGTGCACGGCGCGACCGTCTATACGGTCTCCGACCGCGCTTCCGACGCCGAGGCGGCGCGGGTCGCCGCGACCGAAAACGCCGCCGACAAGGCCGGCGGCATGGCCGAGTCCGAGGAGATCGGCGACGTCAACGACATTCTGTTCGATCTGACCCGCCGCGAGACGCGCGCGATCGGCCATCAGTTCGCGACCAGCCTGATCGACTTCTGGAAGGCCGCCGGGGATTCGAACAAGAATCCCGTCCGCTCCGCCGGATTCGTCGTGCTGAAGGCGCCGGACGTCCCCTCCGTCCTGCTCGAGCTCGGCTATCTCTCCAACGAGCGCGATCTCGCCAAGCTGAATTCCGAAGCCTGGCGCCAGACCGCCGCCGACCGCATCGCCCAGGCGGTCGAACGCTATTTCAACCGGCGCACCGCCGACGCCGACGAACGGACGCCGGCCGCCGAGCGCAACGCCGGATTGGCGGCGCGCTGAGGCCCCGCCGTTCGCGCCGCTCGGCCTGCGCCCTGAATCCACCATAGTTAGTGCGCATCAAGCGCACGCGTTTTCGTGTGGATCGGCCGGCGCGTTGCGTATATGGATGAGCCGCCGGAGCGTAGCGCTCTGTCCGTCGGGGGCGGACAGGTCGGCGTGTCAGCCGCCGCGGATGTCGGGCGCAGGTCGCCTGCGCCGCCCGGCGATGCAAGACCAGGGCGTTTGAGCAGTGACCTTTGCGCAGAGACCATCGATATGCGGATGATCGGCCGCTTTTTCGGCTTCGTGTTTGCGACCGGCGCGATTCTGTTCGTGATCGGCGCGGTGGTCGTCGCCGGCGTCATCTACACCTATTCCAAGGATCTGCCCGACACCGCGCAGCTCAAGAACTACGAGCCGCCGGTGATGACCCGCGTGCATGCGGGCGATGGGTCGATCCTGGCCGAATATTCGCGCGAGCGTCGTCTTTATCTGCCGAGCTACGCCATTCCGCCGCTGGTCAAGCAGGCCTTCATCGCGGCTGAAGACAAGAATTTCTACACCCACAACGGCGTCGACCCCGAAGGCATCGCGCGCGCCGTGATGATCCTGCTGCAGGGCCAGAAGCACGTGCAGGGCGCGTCCACCATCACGCAGCAGGTCGCCAAGAACTTTCTCGTCGGCAACGAGCGCTCGGTGGAGCGCAAGATTCGCGAGGCGCTGATCTCGTTCCGCATCGAGGCCGCCTATCCGAAGGAGAAGATTCTCGAACTCTACCTGAACGAGATTTATCTCGGCCTCGGCAATTACGGCGTCGCGGCCTCCGCGCTGAACTACTTCAACAAGTCGGTGCACGAGCTGACGATCGCCGAAGCCGCCTATCTCGCCGCGCTGCCCAAGGCGCCGAGCGATCTCAACCCGTTCCGCAACCGCGACAAGGCGATCGACCGCCGCAATTACGTCATCAAGCGCATGGTCGAGGACGGCTACGTCTCGAAGGAGGACGGCGACAAGGCGCGCGCCGAGCCGCTCGGCGTCAATCCGCGCGCGCTGTCGCCCAACACCTATGTCGCCGGCTATTTCGCCGAGGAAGTGCGCCGCGAATTGTCGGACCGCTACGGCGACAAGAAACTCTACGAAGGCGGCCTGTCGGTGCGCACGACGCTCGATCCGCAGATGCAGGTCTGGGCGCGCAAGGCGCTGGTCAACGGCCTCGTGCGCTTCGACGAGGCGCAGGGCTATCGCGGCGCCATGCAGCATATCGAGACGGCCGGCGACTGGGGCGCTCCGCTCGGCGCGATCCCGGCGCTCGGCGACGTGAAGCCGTGGCGCCTGGCGGTCGTCCTCGACGCCACGGATTCGCAGGCCCGTATCGGCCTGCAGCCGGCGAAGGAAAAGTCCGGCGAGCTGGCGCGCGACCGCGAGACGGGCGTCATCAATCGCGAGGGCATGGCCTGGACCGGCAAGTCGCCGCGCTCGGCCTTCAGCATCGGCGACGTCGTCTATGTCGAGCCGCTCGACAAGGCGCCGGGCCAGTATCGTCTGCGCCAGGTGCCGGACATCTCCGGCGCGCTCATGGCGATGGACCCCTACACGGGCCGCGTCTTCGCCATGGTCGGCGGCTTTTCGTTCGACCAGTCGGAATTCAACCGCGCCACGCAGGCGCAGCGCCAGCCGGGCTCCGCCTTCAAGCCCTTCGTCTACGCCACCGCGCTCGACAACGGCTACACGCCGTCCTCGGTCATTCTCGACGAGACGATCGAGATCGACCAGGGCAATGGCGAAATCTGGCGGCCGGAGAATTTCGAGGGCAAGGGCACCGGGCCGCACACGTTGCGCTACGGCGTCGAGCATTCCAAGAACATGATGACGGTGCGTCTGGCGAAAGACGTCGGCATGCCGCTGATCGTCGAATACGCCAAGCGTTTCGGCATCTACGACGACATGGCGCCCTATCTGTCGCTGTCGCTCGGCGCGGGCGAGACGACGCTGATGCGCATGGTCACTGGCTATTCCATGCTCGACAACGGCGGCAAGCGCATCAAGCCCTCGCTGATCGACCGTATTCAGGACCGCTGGGGCCACACGATCTACCGGCACGACGAGCGTCAGTGCATCGGCTGCGACGCGGCGAAGTGGGACGATCAGCCCGAGCCGAAACTGATCGACAAGCGCGAGCAGGTGCTCGATCCGCTGACGGCCTACCAGATCACCTCGATCATGGAAGGCGTGATCCTGCGTGGCACCGGCCAGAGCATCAAATCGGTCGGCAAGCATCTGGCCGGCAAGACCGGCACGACCAACGACGCCAAGGATCTCTGGTTCGTCGGCTTCTCGCCGGATCTCGCCGTCGGCGTCTACATCGGCTACGACCGTCCGCGCTCGCTCGGTTCCGGCAAGTCCGCGCAGGCGGCGACCTACGCCGCGCCGATCTTCCGCGACTTCATGACGCTCGCGCTGAAGGACAAGCCCGACGCGCCCTTCCGCGTACCGCCGGGCATCAAGCTGATCTCGGTCGATCCCCGCTCGGGCATGCGCTCGTCGGGGCAGGGCTCGATCCTCGAAGCCTTCAAGCCCGGCACCGCGCCGCCCGACACCTATTCGGTTATCGGCGACGCGACCTCGCGCGGCGCGGCGACGGCGCCGGATGTGGATCGCTCGGTGGGTTCGGGCACCGGTGGGCTTTACTGAACGGACGTTAGGCATTAGGCAATCGGCAGTCGTGCAATCGACTGCCGAAAGCCGATTGCCGATCGCCTTCCCCATCCTCCCCGCGGACTTGCCTCTCTTTCCACATGCGTGCTGAACCCGAAGCCCTCGTCGAACAGATCAAGCAGTCCGTGGGACTGCTGAGGAGGCATCTTTGACGTCGAAACATCGACGCGCCGCCTCGCGGAACTGAACGCCAAATCCGAACATCCCGATTTCTGGAACGATCCGGACGCCGCGCAGAAGCTAATGCGCGAGCGCAACGAGCTCGAGGATCGCCTCGGTTCGATCGAGCGATTCGAGCGCGAGCTCGACGACGCGATCACGCTCGTCGAACTCGGCGAGGGCGAGAACGACCCGGCGACCGAAAAGGAAGGCGTCGACGCGCTCAAGGGTCTCGTCGCGGAGGCGCGCCGCCGTCAGGTGGAAGCGCTGTTCGCCGGCGAGGCCGACGGCAACGACACCTATATCGAGGTCCATTCCGGCGCCGGCGGCACCGAGAGCCAGGACTGGGCGCGCATGCTGTTTCGCATGTACGCGCGCTGGGCCGAACGTCACAAGTTCCGTGTCGAGCTGATCGAAGAGACGGCGGGCGAAGAGGCCGGCATCAAGTCCGGCACGCTTCTGGTGAAAGGCCACAACGCGCACGGCTGGTCGAAGACCGAATCGGGCGTGCATCGCCTCGTGCGCATCTCGCCCTTCGATTCCAACGCGCGCCGCCACACCAGCTTCGCCTCGGTCTGGGTCTATCCGGTCGTCGACGACAAGATCGACATCCAGATCAACGAGGCCGACTGCCGCATCGACACGTTCCGCTCGTCGGGCGCCGGCGGCCAGCACGTCAACACCACGGATTCGGCGATCCGCATCACGCATATTCCGACCGGCATCGTCGTCGCCTGCCAGATGGAGCGCTCGCAGCACAAGAACCGCGCGACCGCCTGGAACATGCTGCGCGCGCGACTCTACGAGCTCGAGCTCGAAAAGCGCGAGGCGGAAGCCAACGCCATCGCGGCGTCGAAGACCGACATCGGCTGGGGCCATCAGATCCGCTCTTACGTGCTGCAGCCCTATCAGCTCGTGAAGGACCTGCGCACGGGCGTGACGTCAGGCACGCCCGACGAGGTGCTGGACGGCGATCTCGACGACTTCATGGAAGCGGCCCTCGCCCAGCGCATCCACGGCGGCGGCCCGGAAAAGGTCGAGGATGTCGACTGATCAGGCCGCGATCGCGCTGTCGGCTTTCGCAAGCCGCAGCGCGCGCTGCATGAACGGCTGTTCGATCCTGCGGTAGCTAATGTCGGACAGGACGAGCGTGGCCGCGAATGCGAGCGCCACCAGCGCGGGCCCGTAGGGAACGCCGAACGACGGGCCGATGTAGCCTGCGACGAGGAACGTCAGTCCGAGCACGGGCAATTGCAGAAGGTAGAGCGAATAGCAGCGCTGTCCGCACCAGACCAGCGCGCGGTTCGCGCCGCCGGCGCCATGCGCGGCGCTCCAGGTCAGCAACGCCGCCGCGACGCCGGTGGCGCTCGGCGTCATGCTGCGTTCGAACGCCGTGGCTCGCGACGAGAGAGCGAGAACGACAAGCAGCAGCATTGCCCCCGCGGTTCCCGCGAGGCGCGCATCGAGCGTGAAGCGCCGGGCGAACTGCGGCGCAAGCGCGATGACGAGACCCCAGCCGAAACTGTCGAGACGGCAGATCGACCAGTAGTAGGGCGCATGGAAGCCCACGAACGCGTCGCAGCCGAGACGGATGAGCGGCGCGAGGACGATCCAACTCCAGCCGATGCGCCAGACCGCGCGGGCGCTCAGCTTCGTCATCATCAAGGGAAGCAGCAGGTAGAATTGCTCCTCCACCGCCAGCGACCAGGTCGGACCGAACCACGCCGCGACCCCGCCGGTGAGGCCGGCGAACCAGTTCTGCAGGAACGCGAGATATACCCAGGCCGGGTAGGGCGCGGCCCACAGCCAGGTCTTCAGCCCGACGCAGGCCATCCACAGGCCGTAAAGACCGAAACCGAAGGCGACCACGATCCAGTAGAGCGGCAGGACGCGCATGGCGCGGCGCATGTAGAATGTCCTGACGGCGCCGGGTTCGGCGCCGCGCCGCGCCAGCCCGGACGCCAGGAGGTAGGCGGAGAGGACGAAGAAGACGTCGACGCCCGCTCCTCCGCTGTCGCCGATGCGGGCGACGAGGGCGCTGGCGCCGATCCAGTCGAAGAAGCCGGTCAAGGACAGGAAATGCGCTTGCGCCACCAGAAGGACGGCGGCGCCGCGCAGGGCGTCGATGGGCTCGCTTCGCTGGGACATGGCCTCGAACCGTGCCATGCCCGCATTAATGCGGGCTTACGCGCGTTTTGGCGTCAATCCCTGGCCGTCAGCAGCCGCGCCGCTTTCACGAAGCGCGCGGGATCGGTCGCCTCGTCGTCGATGCGCACTTCGTAGTGCAGGTGCGGCCCGGTCGAACGGCCCGTCGAGCCGACGCGGCCGATAACGTCGCCGGCCTTCACGATCTGTCCGTCCGTCACCGCGATCGCCGACAGATGGCCGTAGCGCGTCGACAGGCCGTTGCCGTGGTCGATCTCCACCATATTGCCGTAGCCGCCGGTCCAGGCCGCGGTCACGACCTTGCCGCCGGCGGTGGCGCGCGCCGCCGTTCCGGTTTCCGCGCGCATGTCCATGCCCGAATGCAGGGCAGGGCGGCCCAGAAACGGATCGGTGCGATAGCCGAAGGTCGAGGTGACCTCGATCGGCCCCGACAGCGGCTTGCGCACGGGCACATAAGGCAGCACGCGGCGAATGCGGTCGAGCGCGACGAAGGCGTCCTGGACCCTGGCGAGCTGGCGCTCGAACGGCGTGCCGCGGTCATCGAGCCCGGCGGGAATGAACGGGCCGCCCATGGCCGTTTTCGCGCTGTCCGGCGCCTTGAGGCGGCTGGCGGAAAGGCCGGTTTCCGCGATGACGGATTCCAGTTGCTCCGCCTTGCGCTGCGCGGGTCCTGCAAGCGCGGCCAGCGCGTCGACCTGCTTGCGTTCGATGCGGTCGAGCGAGGCCGCCAGCAGCTCGATGCGGGCGTCCGTCGGCATGTCGGCGTCGGCGGCGTGGGCCAGCAGCCGGTTCGGCTCGGGCGCAAGTTCGCTGGAGCGCAGCGACTGGCGCGGCTCGGTCGACTGGCCGCGCAGCTCGAAGCCGTCGGGGCGCGGCTTGTCGGCTTTGAACGGCAGGTCGTCCATCGGCTGGGGCAGCGGCGCGAAGCCGTTGGCCTTGATTTCGGGGCCGCCGGCGGCGAGCGGCGCCCGTTTGCCCGCATCGGCGGCGCGTGGCGTGGCCCTGGGCGACGACGGAGCGATCGAGGCGGTCGTTTCGGCCGACAGGCCGATACGGTCGCCGAGCGCGGCGACGATCGCCGTGCGCGTCTCCAGTTGCGCCTCGCGCGCGATGAGGTGCTGGACCTTGCCCTCGAAGGAGTCCTGGTCGAGCAATTGCCGGCTCGTCACGCGGTCGAGCTGCAGCCGCATGGCGGCGAGCCGGTCCTCGTAGGCGTATTGCTGGCGCGCCTGGCGGGCCATCAGCGCGGCGACCATGTCGTCGCGGAAAAAGAGATAGGCGGTCCCGCAGAGATACACCGCGCCGAGCAGGGGCAGGCAGGCGGCCAGCCCGTAGAGGACGCCCGGGCGCAGCGCGAACCGCTTCTGCCGGCCGCCGCGCGAAACAGAGAAAAAGAAATGGCTTTCCGGCTCTTTCGCCGAAGGAAAATGCGTACGTGCGGACATGGCTCACTCCGGACGCAGTCCGGCCGCGTCCGCAGCCATCAGAAACCATTAAGGTTAATGCTTCGGAAAACGGGGCTCAGGCGTCGACCGGCGCCGGGCGGCTGGCCAGCACCTTGTCCACGCGCTTGCCGTCGAGATCGACGATTTCGAAACGCCAGCCCATCGTCTCGATCTCGTCGGCCAGTTCCGGCATGCGCTTCAGCCCGGAAATCACGAAGCCGGCCACCGTCTCGTAGTCGCGGTCCGGCGGCAGGGCGAGGCCCAGGCGATCGGCCATTTCGTCGGCGGGCATGGCGCCGGAGAGAAGCCATGAGCCGTCCTTGCGCCGCACCGCGTCGGGCTCGGGCTGGTCCGAGCGGAACTCGCCGGCGATGGCGTCGAGAAAATCCGCCGGCGTGACGATGCCTTCGAAATGGCCGTATTCGTCGTGAACCAGCAGAAGCGGCGTGTGGGCGTCGCGCAGGGCTTCCAGCGCCTCCAGCGCGTCGACGGTGTCGGGCAGGACCGGCGCCGCGCGCAACGCCGTGCGGATGTCGAACGGCTCGCCGGCCAGGGCGCGCGCCAGCAGGTCGCGCGTCTCGACGACGCCGATCATCCTGTCCGGTCCGCCCTCCGCCACGGGAATGCGCGAGTGCGGATAGGCGGTCAGCGCCCGCCGGATGGTGTCGGGCTCGTCCGACAGGTCGATCCATTTCACGCGCGTGCGCGGCGTCATGATCTCCCGCACGTCGCGAGCGCCGAGCCTCAGCACGCCGGAAATCATCGCCCGCTCGCCGGTTTCGATCACGCCTGCGGTCTCGGCTTCCGCCAGCAGGGATTTCACGTCCTGCTCGGTGACGGAGGCGGCGGACCGCTCGTCCGCGCCGAACAGCCGGAAGGCCAGCCGCGCCGAGGCGTCGAGCAGCCAGATCAGCGGCGCCGCCGCGCGCGAAATCAGCATCATCGGCGGCGCGGCCGCGCAGGCGATCGCCTCGGGGTCGCGCAGCGCGACCTGTTTGGGCACGAGTTCGCCGACGACGACCGAAAAATAGGTGATTGCGCCGATCACCAGCGCATAGGCCGACGGTTCGGCGAAGCGCACGGGCGCCCCCCATTGCTCGAAGACGCCCTGCAGGCGGGCGCTCAGGCCCGCGCCGGAGAAGACGCCAGCCAGAATGCCGACGAGCGTGATGCCGATCTGCACCGTGGAGAGGAATCGTCCGGGGTCTTCAGCAAGCCGGAGCGCCTGCGCCGCCCCGCGGCGCCCTTCGTCGGCCATGGCCTTCAGGCGCGGCTTGCGCGCGGAAACGACCGCAAGTTCAGACAGGGCGAACAGGCCGTTGATGGCGATGAGGCAGACGGCGACGACGAGTTCGAGCACGAAATTCCAGCGCGCCGGTTGGTCGCGCTCTCCTTGGCCGGCGATTCTGGATGCTGCGGCGGCGCGCGTCAAACGCCGGCCGATCCGGCTTGCCACCCGGCGGCGCCCCGCCTAAACGTCGCACGTCGAAAAGGAACCCGCTGTGGCCGACTTCCGTCCGAAATCCGATTTCCTCGCCGCGCTGATCGAACGCGGCTACGTGCACCAGTGCTCCGATCTCGAGGGGCTGGACGCCAGGGCCAGGGCCGGCGAGCTGATTTCCTACATCGGCTACGATTGCACCGCGCCCTCGCTGCACGTCGGCCATCTCCTGTCGATCATGATGCTCGCCTGGTTGCAGCGCTCGGGCGGCGGCCGGCCGATTCCGCTGATGGGCGGCGGCACGACGCGGGTCGGCGATCCCTCCGGCAAGGACGAGACCCGCAAGATTCTCTCGATCGAAACGATCGACGCCAACAAGGCCGCGATCAAGCGCATCTTCTCGAACTTCCTGACCTTCGGGGAGGGCAAGACCGACGCCGTCATGGCCGACAACGCCGAATGGCTGACGAAGCTCAACTACATCGAGTTCCTGCGCGACGTCGGCCGACATTTTTCCGTCAACCGCATGATGTCGATGGATTCGGTGAAGCTGCGGCTGGAGCGCGATCAGGAACTGTCGTTCATCGAGTTCAACTACATGTGCCTGCAGGCCTACGATTTCGTCGAACTCAACCGGCGCTACGGCTGCCTCGCGCAGATGGGCGGCTCGGACCAGTGGGGCAATATCGTCACCGGCATCGACCTCGGCCGCCGCATGGGCACGCCGCAGCTTTTCGCGCTCACCGCGCCGCTGCTGACGACGGCGTCCGGCGCCAAGATGGGGAAGACGGCGGCGGGCGCCGTCTGGCTCGAGCCCGACATGCTCAGCCCCTGGGACTACTGGCAGTTCTGGCGCAACGCGGAGGACGGCGACGTCGCGCGGTTCCTCAAGCTGTTCACCTTCCTGCCCATGAACGAGATTGCGCGCCTTGCCGCGCTCGGCGGCGCCGAGGTAAACGAGGCCAAGAAGGTTTTGGCGAACGAAGCCACCGCGCTCGTCCATGGCCGCGCAGCCGCCGAACAGGCCGCCGAAACCGCGCGAAAAACGTTCGAGGAAGGCGTCGCCGCCGACACGCTGCCGACGGTGGAGATTTCAGCCGCCGAGATGGACGCTGGCGTCGGCGTTCTCACCGCTTTCGTGCAGGCGGGCCTCGTCGCCTCGACGGGCGAAGCGCGCCGGCAGATCAAGGGCGGCGGCCTGCGCGTCAACGACGCGCCGGTCAGCGACGAACGCGGCGTGCTGCGCGCCGCCGACATGCGCGACGGCGCGATCAAGCTGTCGCTCGGCAAGAAGAAGCACGTGCTACTGAAGGCGCGATAGGGCGACTATCGACAGAGAGCAGACAAGGAAGCGCGCGATCCGTGTGTCCGCTTCAAATGCATCGCATTGACCTTCCAGCGCTCTAGATTTCGCGTTTCGAAATGCCGAAGCGCTGGTTGGAAATCCGACCTCCGCTAAGGACATAGACTCCCACCGAAATCACAAGGATCGACAGCCAGTCCAGAGCGGTCGGCCATTCGCCGAGAACAGGAATCGCCATGACGCCGGTTGCAACCGGCGTCAGTGCGACGAATGCGGCTCCGCCTGTCGCGCCGAGGATCGCGACCGCGCGTCCGTATAGAAGCAACGCCACGATTGCAGTCAGAATGCCTTGGACGACCGCTTGAAGAGCGATGGCGGAGAACGGCGCATTGAAAACTGCGGCGCCATTCAAGAATGCATAGGGAGGAAGGTAGAGGAGCAGCGAGCCGACAGCGGCGATCGACGCCGCGTGAAGCCCGTCGACGCCCGCCCGCTTCATCACGACTGTGAAGCAGGCCCATGCAGCGCCGGCCAACAGGAACATGGCGTCGCCGATATTCTGGCGTGCGCCGATGCTGGCGCCGCTGCCCCATACGATTGCGACGACGCCAAGCCCGATAAGCGCGATTCCTGCCCATTTCGCTGCGCCGAGACGATCGTTGAGAAAAAGGATCACGAGCAGCGCAACGAATAACGGGCTCGAGCCGGGATACAATGCGCCGGCATGCGCGGCCGGCGCAAAAAGTAGGCCCGCATTGACCAGCAGCACGGGCGGCGCGCCGCAACCCAGAACGATCGCCGCGACGCCGCCCCAGCCGAGCCTGTCGAGCGCGAGACCCTTTCTGACGAGATGCGGCGCCAGCAACACGCCGGCCACGACATACCTGATCGCGACCACGTCCCACGGGGTGAGCGCGCCACGTACGCCAAGTCGTGACACGACGATGAAGGCCGCCCAGATGCATACCGCCGACAAGCCGTATAGAGCGCCGCGCGTATAATTGATCGGTTCTTTGGCCGTCATGGAATCGCCCTGCGAATGCGTGAAGACCCGGCGGCGGCTCAGCTCTCGAAAATCAGGCAGGTGGTCGTGCCATGAGCGAGCAGCCTGCCTTTGCCGTCGGTGACCCGGCCGTCGGCGGTTCCAATGCGCCTGCCGCAATTCAGGACTTTGCCTTCGACCCTGATTGCGCCCGTCTCCGGGGTGATCGGCCGAACCAGAGAAATCTTGAACTCGAGCGTCGTCTGGCTGACGCCCTTGTCGAGCATCGATTGGATCGCCAGACCCATGGCGCTGTCGAGTAGGGTAGCCGTCAAACCGCCGTGCACAGTGCCGGCGGGATTAAGGTGGGCGTCGGTCGGCTCGAGCGTGATGACGACATCGCCGCGCCCGGCCTCCACGACGTCATAGCCGAGTGTCTTCGCGATCGTATTGAGCGGCAAGGCGCCGCTGGCGAGGCCCTGCACGAATTCCAACCCGCTCATCTCTCTTTGCCGAGCCGCGCTCACAGTCCCGTATGTCTTCGCAGGCATCGCCGACGTCCCCTTCTTCATCTGTTCTTCGAATTCTTTCGCCGCAATGCCGAGGGCGGTCGGCCGTAGAGCCTTGAGAAGGCGGCGCTCATGCGCCGCGCGTTCGAAAAGCCGGACCTTCGCGCGACGCTCTCGATCGGCAGATCGCTCGTATCGAGCAGGCGCTTGGCGCGCTGGATGCGGAGCGACATCGCCACCTGCAAGGGAGAGGCGTCGAGGTGTCGCGCAAACAGACGCGTCAGATGCCGCGCTCCGACGCCGACACGTTCGGCCAGTTGCTCCACCGTGCCGTCATCCAGCGCGCCATTTTCGACAAGGGCCAACGCCCGCTCGACCGTGGTCCGCGTTCCCTTCCATGCCGGACAGAAAGGCGCCGTCTCCGGGCGGCATCTGAGGCAGGGACGAAAGCCGGCGTTTTCGGCAGCCGCGGCGCTCCGATAAAACCGGACGTTCGCGGGAAGCGGGGTTCGCGCCGGACATATCGGCCGGCAATAGACGCCGGTTGTCTTGACGCCTACGAAGAATGCGCCGTCCAGTGCGGCGTCGCGGCGGCGGAGAGCTTCGTATTGCGCCTCGAAATCGAGCATGATCCGCTATAGCGGCGGCGTTTTCCGACGGCCAGCCTTGCAACGATGACCGCGTCCGGAATCGACCGAAAGCGGACGTAGCGCGCTTAGGTGCGATGACCGAAATGCTGCCTAATCAACTCTTGCGCCTCATGCCACAGTGCGGGCGATCCGCGCTGGATCGTTGGACCATACCGTTCCAGAACCTGTTGCTCCGTTACTCCATTCTCCGTCCAAGTCCCGCCGCCCGCTAGCGTGTTCAGAAATAGCGGCTGAAGGCGGTCGAGAGCCTTTGCGAAGCGCGCGGATGGGGTCTCCGCCGCCTCGAATTCGCGCCAGAGCGCAAGTAATTTGTCGCCTTGCTCGCCGGGAAGGAGTCCAAAAATACGTTCCGCCGCGTGCTGCTCCGCAACTTCGAGCGCCGCCATGTCGATTCCAGCGACGTGTATTGGGGCATCGCCAGCATCAATTTCCACTATGTCATGAACCAACAACATCTGAATGACTCTTGCCTGATCGATGTCCTCAGCGTGCTCAGAGAGGACGAGAGCGAACATTGCGAGATGCCATGAATGCTCAGCAGAATTCTCTCTACGAGCCCCATTGGCCAAGCGGGATTGGCGAACCACAGATTTCAATTGGTCTAATTCAGCCAAAAAGGCGAGTTGCTGCCGAATCGCCTCTGTTGCTGTCGCCACTGCGCAACCTCCAACCGTCCGCCACGATCTTAGGCATCAAGGTACTGTCCGCAATCCGCCCATTGCAGACGTCCAGCGAACCTCACCGCTGCGGCTGATCGCCCACGTTGTCCAGAATGCCGAAAATCTTGCGCAGGAATCCCGGCGCCACAGTCAGCGGGTTGACGCTCACCTGCGGCGCGTTCGCGCGGCCCGTCACCTTGTAGTTCACCGCGAACAGGCCCTCGTTCCAACCGCCGCCGAGCAGCATGCCGACGACGGGAATCTTCGAGAAGAAATTGTTGACGGTGTAGGCCGGCACGAAGGTTCCGTTGAGCGCGATCGTGTTGCGGTCGCTGTCGACGCTGCCTTCCACGGTCAGGCCGATGTTGGGCCCGTTCATCACGCCGTCGCGCAGGCTCAGATGCCCGCCGTTGCGCAGGAAGACGACCTGCAGCCGGTCGAAGCCGACGAGCGCCGGATCGACTTTCGCGCCGCCCGGCGTATCCGTGCGCGGCGCGCTTTCGTTGACGAGGCGGCGCAGCGCCGGTTCGTCGCGCAGGCTGAACGAGCGGATTTTCACCGTGCCGACGAGGCCGGTCTGTTCGACGCTCATGACCGCGCTCAGCGCGCCGCCTTCCATGCGCGTGTAGATGTCGAGAAAGGCGAGCAGGGCGCCGGCGTCGGCGCCGCCGACGTCGATCTGCGGCCGGCCGCTGTCGCCCGTCGTCATGCGCACGGAGACGGCGCCGCGCCCGAACTGCCCGCTGGCGACGAGTTGCCGGATCGCGCCGCCGCGCCGCGCCAGCTTGATGTCGGCGTTGGTCAGCGCCTGTTTCGAAAAGCCGGTGACGATCGGCGATTTGAGATCGAGTTCGAAATCGGCGCCTTTCTGCGCGCCGCCGCTGAACTGGTTGAGCGATTTGATATAGGGCCGGGCGTCGATGCTCGCGCCGCGGATCGTCGCGCGGTAGAGATCGCCCGTGCGTTGCAGGTCGATGCGCATGTCATCGCCGGGCGCGAGTTTCGCCTGCGTCAGCCGCACCGCCTGCAGGTCGCCCTGCGGCGAAAGGTCGATCGCGCCTTTCGCCGAAGCGCCGCCTGCTTCGATCGCGAGATTGTCGATCCGCGTCGACTTGTCCCTGTGCACGACGGAGAAGGTCGCGCGTCCCGGCCGCCCGGCCGGCTTCGATATGCCGGGAATGGGGTTGTCGAAGGCCGTGCGCGTCAGGTCGAGCTCGACATTGGCGTCGGTCTCGCTGTCGTCGAGCTTCGCCGACAGTTTCATGCCCATCGGGCCGCTGACGCCTGCCGGGTCCACGCCGAAGCGCGCGCGCGCCGCGTCGACGGTCGTGGCGGTGAGCGTCGCCCTCACGGCCTTGCCGACATCCTTGCGCAGGTCGAGCGTCGCCGGAGACCCGAAGATTCGTCCAGAGCCCGCCGCGCGCAGCCCCGTGGGGTCGCCGACGACATTGAGCGATCCGTTTTCGAACCTCTCCTTGCCGATGAGATGATCGGCCGCGAAATTCGCGACATTGGCGTTGACGAACACTTTCACGTCGTCGCCGCGCGCGTCCGGGCCGATCTTGAAGTCGACCCGCAATTGCCCGTCGACCTGGCCCTTGAGCGAATTGGGCTCGAGCGGCATGGCCGCAACGTCGCGGATCGCCTCGCGCGTCAGCAGTTCGGAGACCGCGTCGACGGAGCCCGCGACACGCGTCTCAACCCGCGCCGGCGTCGCGCGTCCGCCGTCGTTGTAGGGCAGCGAGAACGAGCCGTTGGCGAGCGTCAGGCGGCGTCCGGGCCCCGTCTGCATCGCGCCGGCGCTCGCCTTGAACAGGACGCTGCGGCCGGTGACCTTGCCGTCGCCGTCGATGCCGACGATATCGGGCACGCCGCGCAGCGCGGTGACGGCGACGCCCGAGAGCTGGAATTCGACCTGCAGCGAATTGTCCGGCGGCGGCCTGTCGAAACGCATCGCGTCCAGCGCGTTCTTGTCGAAGTCGATGCTGAGCTTGGCGCTTTCGATCACGCCCGCATGCGCATGTCCGATCAGCCATGTCCGCGCCGGCGCGCCCATCATGCTCGGCCAGACGCGGAACAGCGCCCGCAACGGCATCCGCCCGGTGGAGACGCCGAGGCGGATATGCGCGCCTTTCACCCAGTCGAAGGCGCCGGCGGCGGCTGCGGCGACCTCGGGACCGACGAGTTCGATCCGCGCGATGTCGAAGCGCTTGTCGTCGAGGAAGAGCCGCCCGTCGAGGCTCGCCTTCTCGAGGGTCAGGGTCTTCTCGCCCGGCCGCTCGGCGGCGACGGAGCCGGGCTTCGCCAGTCCGAGCGTGACGCCCCAGCCGTCCTCGGGTCGCGGCGGCGACTGCAGCGCGCCTTCCAGCACGAATTGCGTCTCGCCGGCGAAGAATTGCACGGGACTGACGACGATCCGCCGGGCCGTCGGATCCCACCGGAAGGCGCCCGAAATCTCGTCGAAGAACAGCGGCTCGTGATCGGGGTCCTCGAGCCGCAGATAGCCGGGGCCGACCAGCGCGCGGCCCGACGCCTCGCGCAGCTCCTGATTGGCTTCCAGCACGAATTTCAACTGGAACGACAGGCTGGCGTCGCTTTCGACGGGCTGCCGGCGCGCGCCGGCGACGAGGGAGACCTCGTCCATCGACACGCCCTTCACCTCGACGTCGAGCCGTCGCTCCGTCTCCGGCGAGCCCGTCGCCTTGGCGACCGCCGCCAGTTCGCCGTTCGGCCCCGCTGCATGCATGCTGAACGTGGTCGAGCGCCATTCCTTCTCGAAGGCCATGTCGAGATTGTCGAAGGTCCGCGTCCGGCCGGCGGTGCGGTCGTCGACCACGAGCTTGCCGCCGCGCACCGCGACGAGCTGAATGTCGGCGAGCGGCGAGCGCGGGCTGGTCGCCAGATCGAAGAAGGCGCGCAACGCGCCGGTCGCCTCGCGCAGGATCGCCGAGCGGCGCGGCTTGACGTCGGCGTCGGGCGCGGCGGTCGCCGGCCCGGGCGCCGGACGGCTGAGAATGATGGCGTCCTCGTTCGGCGCGCCGGCCGAAATGGCGAGCGCGCCATCGGGCATCACGAGCAGGCGGACGACGAGGTCGAACACTTCCAGCCGGCGCGGCATGGCCTGCATCTTCAGGAGCGCGACCGGATCGAGCGAAAGCTCCGCGCGCGGGGCCTCGACGACCGTGCGCCCGCCGGCGACGGCCTGCAGATGGTCGACCGTGATCGTCGGCCCGTGCTCGGTCCGCGCGATGTGCGTCGCGCCGAACGAGAATTGCACGCCGTCGAACCGCTGGCTGAGCGCTGTCGCGACCCGCGCGCCCAGTTCGTCCACCTCGATCGGGCCGAATTGGAGCCGCACGAGCAGCGCGGCGAAAGCCGCCGCGGCGATCAGCGCGCAGCCGGCCGCCGTCCAGCCGAGGACGAACAGCCCGCGCCGCAGCGGGCGCCACTTCAGAACGCCGCGCGCGACAGCGCCGACGCCGAGCGACCAGCGGCGCAAGGAAACCGAAATGTCGGCGAAAGACAGACGGCGCCTCCCTGGATCGTCCGGCGTCGGTTTAAGGCTTTGCGGCCGCGCAGGCGCGTTCTGCGTCGGCCTGAGCTGGGCCGCGACTCGCCCGCACACTATATGCTGCGCGCTCTCCGCACGATAATCGGCGGGCGTCCGGCTTCGTTTGGCCGGGCAATGGGACGAAAGGAAGGCGAATGGCGCAAATGCCGGCGGTTGGCGCGAAAGCGCCGGATTTTCATCTGGAGAGGGACGGCGGCGGCAAGGCGAAGCTGGCCGATTTCAAGGGCCGCAAGCTCGTCCTCTATTTCTATCCCAAGGACGACACGACAGGCTGCACGCAGGAAGCGAAGGATTTCTCGGCCCTGGCTGGGGAGTTCGACAAGGCGGGCGCCTCGGTCGTCGGCGTCTCGCCCGACAGCGCGAAAAAGCACGACAGGTTCAAGGCCAGGCACGAGCTGGCGGTCGCGTTGCTCTCGGACGAATCCACCGCGACGCTGGAAGCCTATGGCGTCTGGAAGGAAAAGAGCATGTATGGCCGCACCTACATGGGCGTCGAGCGCACGACCTTCCTGATCGACGGCAAGGGCGTGGTCCGCCAGATCTGGCCGAAGGTGAAAGTGGCGGGTCACGCCGCCGCGGTGCTGGAGGCAGTCAGAGGACTGAAGTAATCAGATATCGACGACCTCGCCGATCTTCGGCATGGAGACCTCGCCGGCCAGCGCGCCCTTGAGCGCCGTCATGGCCGGCAATTCGCCGTGCACGAGGAAGGTTTTCGGCGCGGCAATCTTCTGGCGCCAGGCGATCAGCGACGAGCGCCCGGCGTGCGCCGAAAAGCCGTTGATCGTGTGAACGCTGGCGCGCACCGGAATGCGCTCGCCGAAAATCTGGACGGATTTCTCGCCGTCGATGATCTGGCGGGCCAGCGTGCCCTTGCTGGCGAAACCGACCAGCACGACGCCGCATTCTGGACGCGGGAGATTGCGGCGCAGGTGATGCAGCACGCGCCCGCCCGTCGCCATGCCTGAGCCCGCCATGATGACGGCGCCGGATTCGATGGAATTGATCGCCATGGAATCGCGGCTGAGCTTGGTGAAGCGCAGGCGGGGCGGGGTAAAGGGATCGTCGTTGGCCTCCATCATCGCGGCGATGTCGGCGCGCATGTAGCGGGAGCAGTTCTGCGCGATCTGGGTCGCCGAGATCGCCATCGGCGAATCCACGAAAATCTGGATGTCCGGCGGCAACTTGCTCTGTCTGAGGCCCTGCTTGAGATAGAACAGCAGTTCCTGCGCGCGTTCGAGCGCGAAAGTGGGGATGATGGCGTTGCCGCCGCGCGCCCGTATGTGCGCGATCGCCTCGTAGAATTCCTCGATCGAGGCTTGAAGCGGCCGATGGTCGCGATCGCCGTAGGTCGATTCCATCACGACCGCGTCGGCTTCTTTCGGCGGATCGGCGTCGTCGAGCAGCGCGCGGCCGGGATCGCCGAGGTCGCCGGAAAAAGCGATGCGCTTTTTCGCGGCGCCCTCGTCGCATTCCACCAGCACGCTGGCCGAGCCGAGAATGTGGCCGGCGTTCGAATAGGTCGCGCGCAGGCCCGGCGCGAGTTCGATCGTCTCGCCATAGGTCACCGTCCGCCCGAACCGGTCGAGGGCGGCCATGGCGTCCTCGAGGCCGTAGAGCGGCTCTTCTTCGGCGCCCTTGGGCTCCCAGCGCGCGGCCTTGCGCATGGAGCGATGCGTGTCTTCCTCCTGCAGCCGCGCCGCGTCGAGCATCACGAGCCGCGCCAACTCGCGCGTCGGCGGCGTGCAGACGATCTCGCCGCGAAAGCCGCGCTTCACGAGCAGCGGGATGCGCCCGCAATGATCGAGATGAGCGTGGGTCAGCAGGATCGTGTCGATCGCGCGCGGATCGAAGCCGAAATCCTGCTTGTTGAGCGCGCGCTCGCTCGCGCCGCCCTGGAACATGCCGCAATCGACCAGCACGCGCCTGCCCGCGGCCTCGATCAGATGGCAGGAGCCCGTCACGTCCTGGTCCGCGCCGTGGAACGACAGTTTCATGTGAGTCTCCCGCTTGCCTTGAGTGTGCGGGCGTCGCGCCGGTCGGGCAAGCCCTCCGCCTTGGCTCCGGCTTGCCAGGAGCGGCCCGACCCGCTCAAGATCGGCGCCAAAGCAAATCGGCTCGGGAGGCCGCGCGTATGGAAACCCCGCTCACTCCGATGGAATTCGCACGCCGCGCGCGCCGCCTCTACGCGGATCGCGAGGCCGTGGTCGACGGCGAACGGCGCTTCACCTATGCGCAATTCCTCGACCGCTGCGACCGCTGGTCGGCCGCGTTGCAGGCGCTGGGCGTCGGCCACGGCGACCGCGTCGCCTATATCGCGCCCAACACGCACGGCCATCTCGAAGCCTATTACGCCGTGCCGCAGATTGGCGCGGTATTGGTGCCGATCAACTATCGCCTGCTGCCGGCCGATTTCGAATACATCATCAATCACAGCGGCGCGAAAATCGCCTGCGTCCACCAGGATTATCTGAAGGACGTCGACAGCATCCGCGCGCGTCTGCCCGATGTCGCGCATTTCGTCGCGCTGGAAGGCGCGGGGGAGGGTTGGCTCGACTACGAGGCGACGCTCGCCGCGCACGGGCCCGGCTTCAAGCCGGTCGAGATCGCCGAGACCGATCTCATCACCATCAACTACACCAGCGGCACGACCGCGCGGCCGAAGGGCGTGATGATCACGCACCGCAACGCCTGGATCAACACGATGGGCACGCTCGCCCACCATCACCTCTCGCCGGCGGATCGCTATCTCTGGACGTTGCCGATGTTCCACGCCAACGGCTGGACCTTCGTCTGGACCACGGTCGCGCGGGGCATGGCGAACGTGTGCCTGAGGCGGGTGGAGCCGAAGCTGATCTTCGATCTCATCAAGGCGGAGAAGATCACCATGTTCTGCGCCGCGCCGACGGTTCTCATCGGTATCGCCAACGCGCCGGCCGACATGCGCGCGGGCGCGCCGCGCGGCGTGCGCCTGTTCACCGCCGGCGCGCCGCCGGCCGCCGCCACCATCGAACTGGTCGAGCGCGAACTCGGTTGGGAGCTGACGCATGTCTACGGCCTGACCGAGACCTCGCCCTTCATCGCCATCTGCGAACCCTTGCCCGAGCACGCCGGCCTTTCGCAGCAGGCCCGCGCCGAGGTCAAGGCGCGGCAGGGCGTCGAGCTGATCTCGTCCGGCGAATTGCGCATCGTCGACGACGCCGGCGTCGAAGTTCCCCACGACGGCCGGACGCTGGGCGAGATCGCCGTGCGCGGCAATGTCGTGATGAAGGGCTATTTCAACGATCCCGCCGCGACCGACGCCGCGATCCGCGACGGCTGGTTCCATTCCGGCGACGCCGCCGTCGTCCATCCCGACGGCTATGTCGAGATCCGCGACCGCTTCAAGGACGTCATCATCTCCGGCGGCGAGAACATCTCGTCCGTCGAGGTCGAGGGCTGCCTGCTGCGCCACCCCGCCGTGCAGGAGGCCGCGGTCGTCGGCATGGCGCATGAAAAATGGGGCGAGAGCCCGCACGCCTTCGTCATCCTGCGCGCCGGCGCGAGCGCGAGCGAGGACGAACTCAAGAAGCATGTCCGCGACAGCCTCGCCCATTTCAAGACGCCGCAATGGATCAGCTTCGTCGAGGAATTGCCGAAGACGGCGACCGGCAAGGTGCAGAAATTCGTGCTGCGCGCCGGCAAGTCGGCCATCGCAAGACAGTAGGCGGGGAGCGGCTCCGCCAACTCGATTCAAGCCAGAGCCGGGACCGCCGGCCTCCGGCCGGCAAGTCGCGCCGTCGACGCCGAATGCCGGCCGGAGGCCGGCGGTCCCGGCTGAATCGCGGATGCCGCCCGCGCCTGGACACATGACCGCTGCGGTCACACCCGCAATCGGGGAGGTAAGGCGACTTCCCTCATCCCGCTCCGGCCGCTAAGCCAGAAGCGGGAGGCGGACGAATCTTGACCCTGTATCGAGCCATCGGCCTGATGTCCGGCACGTCCATGGACGGCATCGACATCGCCCTCGTCGAGACCGACGGCGAAAGCGTCGTGACCTTCGGCGCGACGGGCTTCCAGCCCTATTCGGACGAGGACCGCGCGCTCCTTCGTGCCGCGCTGGACGAGGCCGCCGGGCTGGACGCGCGCGGCGCGGCCGCGGGCGCCGTGGCGGCGGCGGAGGACATGGTGACGGCTCGCCATGCGGAGGCCGTCGAAAGATTTCTCGCCGACAAGGGCCTGACGGCCGCCGATGTCGATCTGGTCGGCTTCCACGGCCAGACCGTGCTGCACCGGCCGAAGCAGCGCCTGACCATCCAGATCGGCGACGGCGCCGCGCTCGCCCGACGGCTCGGCGTCGCCACCGTTTACGATTTTCGCGCCGCCGACGTGGCGGCGGGCGGGGAGGGCGCGCCGATCGTGCCGGTCTTCCACCGCGCGTTGGTCGAGATGAGCGGCAAGGACGGAAAATTGCCGGGCCCGCTCGCGCTGCTCAACATCGGCGGCGTCGGCAACGTCACCTATGTCGACGACGGCCGTGACCCCATCGCCTGCGACTCCGGGCCCGGCAATGCGTTGCTCGACGATCTCATGCTGGCGCGCGTCGGCCAGCCGATGGACCGGCACGGCCATACCGCCGCCCGGGGCCGCGTGGACGAGGCCGCGCTCGCCCAGTTGCTGGATGATTCATTTTTTGAACTTCCGCCACCCAAATCATTGGACCGGAACAATTTTTCAAGTGCGGCGGTCGCTCATCTTCCACTTGAGGACGCCGCCGCCACGCTGACCGCCTTCACCGCCGCCTCGGTCGGCCGCCTCATGCCGCTGCTGCCGCAGCCGCCGAAAACCCTCATCGTCTGCGGCGGCGGCGCGCGAAACCCGATCCTCGTGCGCGAGCTCGTCCAGCGCCTGCCGTGCAAGGTGACGACGGCCGACGTCTGCGGCTGGTCGGCGGATTCGATGGAGGCGCAGGCTTTCGCCTATCTGGCGGTGCGCTCGAAGCGCGGCCTGCCTTACACTTGGCCGACGACCACCGGCGCTCCCGGGCCGATGACGGGCGGGGTGCTGGCGGAGCCGGACCGCGAGCCTTCGGGCTCGCATCCATTGCAGCGAGCCTGAAGGCTCGCGGTCCATTGAGGAACGCCCCGTGAGCACCGTCAAGCTTCTCGAAGACCACGAACTCCCGCCGGCTTCGGCCGAAGTCTTCGCCGACATCCGCGCGACGCGAAAGACGGATTTCGTCAACAATTTCTGGCGCACGCTCGCGCACGATCCCGCGCTGCTGAAGCGCACCTGGGAGAGCGCCAAGCAGGTCATGGCGCCCGGCGCGCTCGATCCGCTGACGAAAGAGATGATCTATATCGCCGTCTCGATCGCCCAATCCTGCGAATATTGCATCCGCTCGCACACGGCGGCGGCGCGCGCGAAGGGGATGACGGACGCTCAGTTCATGGAGTTGATCGGCGTGGTGGGTATGGCGGCCGAGACGAACCGGCTGGCGCTCGCCATGCAGACGCCGGTGGACGAGGCGTTCAAGGGAAACTAGCTCCCTCTCCCCGCTCGCGGGGAGAGGGTTGGGGTGAGGGGCCCAACCGACTGGGCGACGTGTTGCGGCGCGAGCCCCTCATCCGGCCTTCGGCCGCCTTCTCCCCGCAGGCGGGGAGAAGGAAGAAACCCCTCAATCCCTCCGCGACGGCACGGCCACGCGCGGCGGGTTCCCCAGCCGCTTGTCCAGATACGCGCCGACTTCCTCGATCAGCGGATCGATCCGGTTCTCGAAAAAGTGGTTCGCGCCCTCGACCACCGCGTGCTCGATAACGATGCCCTTCTGCGTCTTCAGCTTCTCGATCAGCGGCGTCACTTCCTTGATCGGCGCGACGCGGTCCTGGTCGCCGTGCACGAACAGGCCGGACGAGGGGCAGGGGGCCAGGAACGAATAGTCGAAGCGGTTGGCCGGCGGGGCGATGGAGATGAAGCCCTCGATCTCCGGCCGTCGCATCAAAAGCTGCATGCCGATCCAAGAGCCGAAGGACACGCCCGCGATCCAGCAGGCGCGGGCCTCCGGATTGATGGACTGCGCCCAGTCGAGCGCCGCGGCGGCGTCGGAAAGCTCGCCCTGGCCATGGTCGAAGGCGCCCTGCGAGCGGCCGACGCCGCGGAAATTGAAGCGCAGAACCGAAAAGCCGCGTTCGGCGAAGGCGTAATAGAGGTTGTAGACGATCTGGTTGTTCATCGTGCCCCCGAACTGCGGGTGCGGGTGCAGGATGATGGCGATCGGCGCGCCGCGCGTCTTGGACGGATGGAAACGTCCTTCGAGACGGCCGGCGGGGCCGGTGAAAATGACTTCGGGCATCGTGGACTCCGTGTGCGGCCGGGGTCTACCACGGGGGCGGGGGCGAAAAGCAAGGAAAAACGCTTTGCCGCGCCGCAGCGGCCGCTGTTCGCGCTTGCCCCCAAATCCAGGATGGTGGTAACCGCTCTGCGTCAGAACGCCGCATACTAAAGTAGGACGCGCTTGCTCGTCACGCTCGAAATCGTCGATCAGGAAAAGGCGGTGCTGGACCGCATCCAGATGCACGTCTTCGACGAGACGCATGTCTGGAAGCGCGTGGTTGCGCTCGCGAAATCCCTCAAGCGGCCGGAAGGCGTCCGCATCCGCGCGCTGGACGATGCTGGCGGGATTCTCGTCCTGACCGGTGCCCTTGCGGCGGCCCTGGTCGATCGGATCTAGTTTCGGCTTTCACGTTTGCGCCCGGGCGTTCTCGCCCACGGCAAACGCCCCGTTGTCCATATGCGCGTCGACGCGCGCCGGATGCGTCTCGCGAAAGGTCGAGGGATGCAGGACTTCGGCGCCCGCGTCGCCGATCGGCGCCGGAAGGTGGTCGCAGATCAGCCCGCGCCGCACGAGGGCGGCGAACAATTCCGTGCCGAAGGCGACGGGCGCGTTCGCTTCCGCGTCCGCCAGCGCGGCGTCGATCTCGGTCAGTTTTCGGTCGATTTCGGCTTCGCTCAGCATTCCGGCAGGCTCCCTTGCGCCTGTCGAAACGCGAAGCCTGCGGCAGCGGTTCCGGCGTGGGCCCCCTGCGCCTTCTCGCGGGAGCGGTTGACTGTCATCCCGGACGGCCGCAGGCCGATTCGGGACCCAGACCTGCGTCTGCAGCCACTGGTTCCCGGCTCTCCGCTGCGCTTCGGCCGGGATGACAGCAGCTTGGCTCCAGACTCTCGAGGCGGGTTCCCGGAATTCGCCTTCAGGCGAACTTCACCTCGTGACGCATGACGAACGGATCGAGAGCGCCATGCACATATTGCTCGACCATGCCGCGCTCGGCCTCGGGCACGCCGGACAGCGTGACGGTCGCGATCGAGCCGTGCGTGCCGTGCGCGCCGACCGAAACCGCGTAGTTCACGCCCTTTTCCTTCAGCGGCGTCAGCACCTTCTCGAACACGCGGCCCGCCGCGTCCCAGCGCAGGCTCGGCTTGAATACCTTGCCGACGCCGGTCAGCGGCATGGTCTCGATCGGGATGATCGCGACCGGCACGGCGGCGCGCTCCGGCGTCCGCTCGCGCACCCAGTCCTCCAGTTCGCCCGGCTGCACCGCGGCGCCGGGATTGAGCTGGACATAGGCCAGCGGCAATTCGCCGGCGTAGGCGTCGGGCTGGCCGATGACGGCCGCCAGCGCGACGGCCGGATGGGAAAACAGCACGTCCTCGATCGGCGCGGGATCGATGTTGTGGCCGCCGCGGATGACCAGATCCTTGGCGCGGCCGGTGATCCAGAGATAGCCCTCCTCGTCGAGGCGGCCGAGGTCGCCGGAATTGACCCAGCCGGGCTCCACGAAGGCGCCCTTGTTGTGCTCGTCCATCATGTAGCCGGAGAAGACGCCGGGCCCCGCCATGGCGACGACGCCGATCTCGTTAGGCCCGCAATCGCCGGTGTAATTGCCGTCCGCGTCGATCTTGACGATGCGGACCTTCGAATAGGGCACGGGATGGCCGACGGAGCCCAGCCGCAGGGGCCGGTCGATGTAGGAGATCGTGTGCACGCTCGACGTCTCGGTCATGCCGTAGACTTCCACCACCGGCACGTCGTGGCGCGCCTGAAGCGCCGAGCCGACCGCGACCGGAATGGCCGAGCCGCCGCCCGAGGCGATCTGGAGGCTCGACAGGTCGAAGCCGTCCGTCGGCACGGCGAGCGTGGCGGCGAGCACGGTCGGCACCGAGCCGAGCACGGCGGGCCGGTAGCGCTGCACCAGCGCCCAGATGTTGCGCACCGAATTCGGATTGCGCCAGCCGGCGGGCGAGAGGATGACGAGGCAGCCGCCGCCCGCCAGCGTCGACAGGGCCTGCGTCAGCGAGCCGCCGACATGGAACAGCGGCATGCCGAACAGGATGTTCGCGCCCGGCTCGCTCTTGAGCATGACATTGCAGACCCAGGCCTGATAGACCTGATTGCCGTGCGTGTGGCGCACGAGCTTCGGCGTGCCGGTCGTGCCGCCCGTGTGGAAATAGGCGGCCGTGTCCTCGGCCTTGATCGTGCGCCCGCTGACGAGCCGGTCGTGCGGCTGCCGCGCCACCAGCTTGTCGAATTCATAAATTCCGTTCGCCTCGTCGCCGGGGCCGGCGACGACGACGATGGCCTTCAAATTCTTCAGGCCGCCGCGAATTTTCATCACCTTGTCCCAGATGTCCGTTCCGGGCAGCGGGCCGAGCGTGACGAGAACCTTGGTGTTGGCGGCCTCCAGGATTTCGGCGATCTGGTGCGGCTCCAGCAGCGGATTGACGGGATTGGCGATGCCGGCCGCCTCCGCGCCGAACAGGGTGAAGAAGGCCTGGGGCAGCAACGGCAGCATGAAGCTGACGACGTCGTTGGGCCCGACGCCCAGTTCGTGCAGGGCGTTCGCCGTCTGCGTGATGCGCGCGACGAGCTGCGCGTAGGTGATGACGACCGGCTCGTCCTCGTGGCTGGCGTTGGGCAGGAACTGGATCGCCGGCGCATTGGGATCGACGGAGGCGCCGAGCTTGATCGCGTCGAAGGTGCTGGCCGCCGCGATACGCTCCGAATAGGGGATTTTCTCGAACGCCGCGACGTCGGCGGCGCCGCCGAATTTCGGATGTTCCGCGCCGATCGAGCGGTCGATCGGAACGGCGCGTCGCGCGCCGCCGCCCGTGGATGTGGAATGCGAATCCTCGCGCGCCTGCGCGCCTGCGCCCTCTGTCATGATTTTCCTCCCTTGCGCCGGCGGCGTCTGCGCGCCGTCCGGTCGTTCGATGGCGCAAGACTAGCGTGGCCGCGGGCCCGGCGCCAGCGCGACGACGGCGCGAAACGCGCGACTCCGTCAACCCCGAGGCTTGCGCGCGACCGCCTTGAAGAAGGTGTAGCAGAAGACCCCGTCCGGCGCGGCGGCGCGAAGGAGATCGGCGACGCCGCGGTCGAAATCCTCCGCGGTCGCGAGGCCTGCGGCGAGCGCGGGCTCGCGGACGCCGGCAACCATGGCGGCGAAGGTCTTCCTCGTGAAGCCGTCGATCAGATGCGGGCGGCCGCCATCGACATAGACCATGCGCGGCGAGACGCGCGCGTCCGAAAAGCCCGCATCGACGAGCAGGGGATAGAGACGCCGCCCGATAAGGGCGTCGCCGCCGCTGCGCGCCTGCAGTTCGACGAGAATATCGACGGCGCGGTCGGCGAGGGCGCTCCGCGGATGGAAATAGGTCGAACCGTGATCGCCCTCGATGACGGTGATCGTGCCGCCGGGTTTGAGAACGCGCGCGAGCGCCGCAAGCGCGGCCGCGGGATCGCGGATATGTTCGAGGACGAAGCAGACGAAAACGTGATCGAAGCTCTCCGAGGCGAACGGCAGGTCGAAAATGTTCGCCTGCATGAAGGCGACGTTGGAGAGGCCGGCCGCCGCGATGGCCGCGCGCGCTTGCGCGAGCGAGGTTTCCGAAATGTCGATCGACGTGATTTTCGCCTCCGGGGAATTCGCGGCGAGCGTCACCGTCTGCGCGCCGACGCCGCAGCCGGCTTCGAGCACGCTGCAGCCCGCCGGATAGCCGGTGTCGCCGTGCAGGAGATCGACGAGGGTCGCCGCCTGATCCTGCAGGCGCTGCTGTTCGGCGGCGTCATAGCCGTGGACGTAGTCGCGAATCATGGCGCTCGGAAAACCTCCGGACACAGGCGCGCCGGCGGCGCGCTAGAATATTTCGGGAACCCACGGCGCGCCGCGCCGCTCGAACACGCGGTCGGCGCGGGCGATCGCTTCTTCGCGCGCGGCTTTCGCGCGCGAGGACGCGACGATCTGCGCCCAGGAAAAGCCGCCGAGCCAGGCGGACGCCAGCGCGGAGACGTCGCAGGAAATATCCGCCGCGCGATCCGTCCGCGCCGCGCCGCCGTCGCCGATCAGCCAGCGGCCCGAGTTCCATGGACAGAAGCCGTCCGCGATCTCGATGACGATCTCGCCCGCCCCGTATTTGCGCGCGCGCAGGGCCTGATCGACGTCCACCAGCCGCGCGAAGCAGCCGTCGCGCAGGCCCGCGCGCATGCGGCGCGGCTCGGCCGACAGCAGGAACAGCGGATGGTCGACCGGCAGGAAGCCGGCCTTGATCGTCGCGCACCAGTCGAGGTCGAGCAGATAGCGCCAGATCGCCCGCATGGCGTCGGGCGTCGTCGCCATGGCTTCGACCACGCGCACGACGCCGGCCGGGATATTGCGCTCCCATTTGGCGTCGAAGCGATAGAGCGCATAGGCCGCGGGCGCGCCGTCGACCTCCAGCAGCGCGCAGACGAGTTCGCCCCCGCCCGCGCGCATCCATGGGGAGTCCGCGAGGGTGCGGCGCTTCAGCCATTCGTCGGAGCGCGCGAACATGCCGGGGCGGGAGGCTGCGACTTGCCCATAGATGGCGCGGACGGCTTCGAGGGCGTCGGCCGGCCGCAGGAGCCGCACGCGGCCGGCCGTAGGCGCCTTGGTGAAGAAATCCGCGCGGTCGCGCGAAATCTCCACGTCGGCGGCAAGACCGGTCAGCCCGTAGCCGAAGCGCCCGTAAATCCGCTCCTCCGACGCCCAGAGATAGGCGACCGGCTCGCCGCGCTCCCGGCAATCGTCGAGCTGGCGGCGCATCATCGCCGTCAGCACGCCGCGCCGGCGATGGGTCGGCTGCACGCCGACCATGGTGACGCCGGCCGTTTTCACCCGGCCGCCGGGCGTCGTCAGCTCCATCGGAAACGAGCAGCACCCGCCGGCCAGCGCGCCGTCGTCGCGCGCGACAAAGGCGCGCTCGGGTCCGACCAGGGTAGCGAAATTGCCGACCGCTTCGTCTGTCGGCGGCAGGCCGAAATAATGCCAGATCGAGGACATGGAGGCGCGCAATCCGGCCTCGTCGGCGCATCTGGTGACTTCGATCGACATTTTCGCTCCCGGTTTTCTTTCGGGAGCTTAGCCCGGGCGGCCGGGCGGAGCGAGCCGTCGCCTCTAGGCAGAATCGCAGCCGCGTCTATGCTGTCCTCCGGGCTGACGGTTTCGGGGGGCGATCATGGCGGCTTACTGGTATGTCGGGGCGGACAATGCGAGCAAGGGCCCGCTGGAGCTCGAAGAGCTCGCACGGCTGGCGCGCGAGGGCGTCGTGCAGCCGACGACGCTGGTCTGGACGGACGGCATGGCGGAATGGACGCCCGCCGGCTCGCTCGCCGCGCTGACGGCGCTGCTCGGCGCCGCGCCCGCCGCTCCCCCGCCGCCTGCGCCTCCGCCGCCAGCCGCGCAGCGGCTGCCGGGCGCCGTGCCGTCCTTCAGGACCGCGCCGGTCGGAGACGTGCCCGCAGGGCCGCTCGTCTCCACTGTCGAGACGTTCCCCTTGTTCGGCAGGGCCGTGCTCGCCTGGCTCGGCAACATCTTCGTGATTCCCGCGCCCTGGACCAGCGCGATGTACTGGAAATACCTCGGCGAGACCACGCGGCTGCCGAACGGAACGCCGTTCGCTTTCGAAGGCCAGTGGCGCGACATCTGGTGGGTCTTCGCCCTTCAGGCCCTTCTCATCTATTCCAACGCCGTGACCGGCGACCACGGCTTTCTCGCGCTGCTCGGCGGAACCGTGCTGCCCTATCTGGTTCTGCGCTGGTTCTGCGAGAAGCTGCGGGTCGGGCCGGGCGGCCCGTTCCTGGCGTTCAAGGGCGAATTCCTGCCCTATCTCGGCTGGATGGCGCTCATCGTCGTGTCGTTCGTCACCGTCATCGGCTGGGCCTGGGCGATGCAATACTATCTCGACTGGGCCTGCCGCAACGTCGCCGGCCCCGTGCGATTTTCCTTCAAGGGCAGGGGGCTCGAAATCCTCTGGCGCTGCGTCGTCGCCGGGTTCGGCATGTGCCTGATCGTCCCCATTCCCTGGCTTCTCGCCTGGCTGACCCGCTGGTTCGTGTCGCAGATCGAGGCGCAGGCGGCCTGAGCGCCCGCGACCCCGCGTTTCCTTGATCGTCCCGGCCAAATCGGGCACAAGGCGGCGCCGCCGCTCGGGCGGGCGGAGGTGAGAGGAAATGGCTGAGATTTTGCGGGTGGGCATCGCCGGCGTCGGCACGGTCGGCGCATCCGTGGTGCGCCTTCTGGCGCAGCAGGACGAGGCGCTGCGGGCCCGCACGGGCCGCCGGATCGTCGTCACCGCCATGTCCGCCCGCGACCGGGCCAAGGATCGCGGTTTCGACGCCTCGGCGATCGCCTTCTTCGACGATCCGGTCGCGCTCGCGGCCAGCGAGGACATCGACCTCTTCGTCGAGCTGATCGGCGGCGACGAAGGCCCCGCGCGCGCCTCGGTCGAGACCGCGCTCAAGGCCGGCAAGGGCGTCGTCACCGCCAACAAGGCCCTGCTCGCTAAACATGGCCTGACGTTGGCCGCGCTGGCGGAGGAAAAGCGCGTCCCGCTCGCCTACGAGGCCTCCGTCGCCGGTGGCATTCCGATCGTGAAGACGCTGCGCGAAGGGCTCGCCGGCAATTCGATCGAGCGCGTCTACGGCATTCTCAACGGCACCTGCAATTACATCCTCTCCAAGATGGAGACGGAGGAAATGCCGTTCGAGGTCTGCCTGAAGGAGGCGCAACGGCTGGGCTATGCCGAGGCCGACCCCACGTTCGACATCGGCGGCTTCGACACCGCCCACAAGCTGGCGATCCTCGCCTCGCTCGCCTTCGGCACGGAGATCGACGCCGACGCCATTTCGGTCGAAGGCATCGAGCATGTGACGCTCGCCGATCTCAAGGCCGCCGACGAACTCGGCTACCGCATAAAGCTGCTCGGCGTCGCCCAGCGCACGCCGCATGGCGTAGAGCAGCGCGTGCATCCGACCATGGTGCGCAAGACGACGTCGATCGCGCAGGTGATGGGCGTGACCAACGCCGTCACCATCGACGCCGACGCCGTTCACGAACTGACATTGGTGGGGCCGGGCGCCGGCGGCAATGCGACTGCGTCGGCCGTGGTGGCCGATATCGCCGACATCGCCCGCGGCGTTCGGTCGCGTCCGCTCGGCCTGCCGCGCGCCGCGCTGACCAAGGTCCGGCGCGTCGAGATGCAGCGCCACGAGGGCGGCTATTACATTCGCCTGTCGGTCTACGACAAGCCCGGCGCTTTCGCCGGCATCGCGACCCGCATGGCCGAGCGCGGAATCTCGCTCGAGAGCATCGTCCAGCGCGGCCGCGCCGGAGCCGGCGGCGACAAGACCGGCGCGCCCGTGCCGGTCGTTCTCATCACTTACGCCACGACCGAGAAACTCGTGCGCGAAGCCCTCGACGCCATCGTGGCGGACGGATATGTCGCGGAACGGCCGCAATCCATCCGGATCGAGCGGGAATAGGTAAGGAAAGTGCGGTAGGAGCCGCGCGATGGAGTAGGGGCGCCTCCCCTCCCCCTTGTGGGGAGGTGCGGGGGAGGGGGTCGAGGAATCTCGCGAGATTGGCGCTTGGAAGCCTGGCGAGATTCCCCGACCCCCCACCCTAGCCCTCCCCCACAAGGGGGGAGGGAATCCGATCCGAAACAATTGCAAGAATTTACCCCGGGAAAGAAGAAAATGACCGATCTCATCGTCAAGGAAGACAAAATCATCGAGCGTATTCTCTCGACCGAGCTGGTGCGCGTCACCGAGCGCGCGGCGGTGTCTTCCGCGCGCCTGCGCGGGCGCGGCGACGAGAAGGCTGCCGACCAGGCCGCCGTCGACGCCATGCGCCGCGAGCTGAACCGCCTGCCGATCCACGGCAAGGTCGTCATCGGCGAGGGCGAGCGCGACGAGGCGCCGATGCTGTTCATCGGCGAGGAGGTCGGCACCAAGACCGGCCCGCGCGTCGACATCGCCGTCGATCCGCTCGAAGGCACGACGCTCTGCGCCAAGGACATGCCGGGCTCGATCGCCGTCATGGCCATGGCGGAAGCCGGCACGCTGCTCAACGCGCCCGACGTCTACATGGACAAGATCGCCATCGGACCCGGCTATCCGACCGGCGTCGTCGACCTCGACGCCAAGCCGGAAGACAACATCAACGCGCTCGCCAAGGCCAAGGGCGTGCCGGCGGGCGAGATCACCGTCGTCATTCTCGACCGTCCGCGCCACGCCGACCTCATCGCCGCCTGCCGCCGGGCCGGCGCGGCCATCCGCCTCATCACCGACGGCGACGTGGCGGGCGTCATCCACTGCGCGCAGCCGGAAGAGACGGGCTGCGATCTCTATCTCGGCACCGGCGGCGCGCCGGAAGGCGTGCTGGCGGCGGGCGCGCTGCGCTGCGTCGGCGGCCAGATGCAGGGCCGCCTGATCCTCGACACCCAGGCCAAGGTCGACCGCGCCGCCAAGATGGGCGTGAAGGACCCGAAGAAGAAATACGACATGAAGGAACTGGCCTCGGGCGACGTCATCGTTTGCGCGACGGGCGTGACCGACGGCGCGCTGCTGAAGGGCGTGAAGTTCCACCCGAAGCTGATCACGACCGAGACGATCATCTACCGCTCGGTCACGGGCACCGTGCGCCGGATTTTTGCGGAGCACCGCCAGTTCGAGAAGTTCAAGCTCGATTGATGCGCGCCCTGGCCGGCCGCGTTTCCGGTTTGTGGGTCTATCCCGTCAAGTCGATGCGCGGTCAGGCGCTCGACGCCGTGCAGGTCGAGACGCGCGGCCTTGTCGGCGACCGGATGTATGCGGTGCGCGACGAAGCGGGCAAGTTCGGCTCGGGCAAGAACACCCGGCGCTTCGCGCGCATGGACCGGTTGGCGTTCTGGTCCGCGCGCCGCAGTGGCGACGGCGTCGAGGTGCTGCCGCCGGATGGCGACTGGCTTGACGGCGCAAGCGAGACGGCCGCCGCGCTGCTCTCCGCCCGGATCGGCCGCCGGATCCAGATCACGCGCGAAGCCGACGTTTCGCATTTCGACGCCGCGCCCGTTCACATCCTGACGGCAGGCGATCTCGCGTTTCTGGAAACCCTGTCCGGCGTTCGGCCGCGTTGCGAGTCCTTTCGCCCAAACGTCCTGATCGAGACGGACGAGCGCTCATCGGACTGGCTCGGCGAGAGGTTGAGGATGGGCGGCGTCGAACTTGAGATCGTCGCCCCGACCGAACGTTGCCTCATGGTCAACTTCGCGCCGGATGGCCGACCCGGACCGGAGTTTCTTCGCCCGCTCGCGCAGAATGCGGAGGCCTGCTTCGGCGTCTATGCGGCGGTTCTGCGCGCTGGCGAACTCGCCCTTGGCGAAGCGGTGGCGCGCGGCGCCTGAGGCGAACGCGGCGCTCCCGTGTCTTTCGCCAAAAAAATTGGCCGGAACATCCGGCCAATCCTTGTCGTTTCCCTTGAGAGCTCGCGCCTCTATTTCCAGCCGGCCTCCGCGTCGCAAGCCTTGCGCTCGGTTGCGTGGGTTTTTTCCCACTGGCTGATCGATTGCGTCTCGTTGTCGCCCATCTTGTTGTTCATGCAGGTGCAATATTTGAGCACGACCTCGGGCTTCGCCCCTTCGTTCTTGTTGTCGGACACGCACTGGTTGATCCACTTCACGTCGTCCGTCGTTGCGGCGAGGGCCGCATTGGCGCAGACGAGAAGGGCGAACGGCAAGATGTAGCGGGCCGGATTCTTCATGACGCTTCTCCTGTCCGAGCTTGGTCTTAGCCCGGATCGGCAAATTGAGACCTTCGGCGACAATTTAGTCAATTGCCTGAATTCAAGTCTCCGAGCACCGGGCGCGTCCGCAGGTCCAGCCGCACCGTCAGGAGCCGCACGCAGAAGTAGAAGGCCACCGCGCCCCACGCCACCGGCGCGGGCGGCAGCGAAAAGCCGATCGTCAGGATCATGTAGAGCGCGCAGGCGAGCGCCACGAGGATCGCGAGATAGCGGCCGGGCTGCATGATCTCCGGGATTTCGCGCACGAGAATGTCGCGCAGCACGCCGCCGCCGACGCCGCCCACGCAGCCGACCAGCAGCACGCCGGGCAGCGGCAGGTTGGCGCGGCGCGCGAATTCGACGCTGACGACGGCGAAGGCCGGCGTGCCGACGGCGTCGACGAGTTCGATGATCGTCTCGATCTTGCGCGCATTGTGCAGGCGCTGGGCCAGCGCGATCGCGAGGATCGTGGTGGCCGCGATCAGCGGCAGGTAGAAGGGGTTTGTCACCACGGGCGGAATGGCGCGCAGAAGCAGGCCGTCGCGGATCAGCCCGCCGCCGATCGCTGCGGTCAGCGCCGTCATGAAGACGCCGACCACATCGAAACGCTTGCGCAGGCCGACGAGCGCGCCGGACAGCGCCCAGGCGGCGATGGCGACATAGTCGAGCAGCGGCGGCAACTGAAAGTCGGCGGGCATCTTGGGCTCCGGGCGTTTCCTGCGGTCGAGTTTTCGCGCGCGACGGCGGGGAGGGCAATCAGGCCGATCCCTTCTCCCCCCGTGAGCGGGGAGAAGGGGGCGCCCCGCCGGGGGGGGGGGGGGGGGGGGGGGGGGGCGGGGGGGGGGGGGGGGCCTCGCGCCGCAACATTTCCCCCGGTCGTTTGGCCCCTCACCCCAGCCCTCTCCCCGTTCTCACGGGGAGAGGGAGCGAGACTCGCGCCTTCCCCTTCCGCCCACTACATACGCCCCATGCCCCGCGTCTATCTCGACCACAACGCCACATCCCCGCTGCGCGGGCCGGCACGCGCGAAAATGCTGGACGCGTTGCGGGCGGCCGGCAATCCGTCCTCGATCCACGCCGAGGGTCGGGCGGCGCGCGCGCTCGTGGAAGCGGCGCGCGAAAAGGTCGCCGCGCTGGTCGGCGGCCGGGCGCGCAACGTGATCTTCGCCTCGGGCGCGACCGAGGCGCTGAACCTCGCGTTGTCGGGGCGCTGGCGTGGTCCGCAGGGCGCAGCGACAAAACTGCTGCTGTCGGCCACGGAACATGTCGCCGCTCTCGACGGCCACGGTTTCGGTGAAAACGCCGAAATCCTTCCGGTCGATGGCGCCGGCGTTCTCGACCTTGCGGCGCTCGACGCCGCGCTCGCGCGCGCCGAGGGTCCGGTCCTGCTCTGCCTGCAGGCCGCCAACAACGAGACCGGCGTGCTGCAACCCGTCGCCGCTGCGGCCGAAAAGGTTCGTGCGGCCGGAGGTCTCGTCGTCTGCGACGCCGTGCAGGCGGCGGGCCGCATAGCCTGCGCGTTCGACACGACCGGCGCCGACATGCTGGTCGTCTCCTCCCACAAGATCGGCGGCCCGCAGGGGGCGGGCGCGCTCGTCCTGCGCGACGCCGCGCTGCACTGCGACCGCCCGCTGATTCGCGGCGGCGGGCAGGAGCGGGGGTTTCGCGCCGGCACGGAAAATGTGGCGGCCCTCGCCGGTTTCGGCGCTGCGGCCGAGGATGCGGCGGCCCACGCCGGCGAAGAGGCCGTCCGCCTTTCCAGCCTGCGCGAAAAGCTGGAAACGGAGCTCGCGCGCCTCGCGCCCGGCGCGACCGTTTTTTCCGCCGGCGCGCCGCGCCTGCCCAACACCACGGCCTTCGCCATTCCCGGCCTGTCGGCGGAAACCGCCCTCATGGCCCTCGACCTTGCCGGCGTCGCGCTCTCGTCCGGCTCGGCCTGCTCGTCCGGCAAGGTGAAACGCTCGCATGTCCTTGCCGCCATGGGGATTCCCGACGATCTCGCCCGGGGCGCCCTGCGCGCCAGCCTCGGCTGGACCACGACGGAGCAGGATGTCGCCGCGTTTTCCGCCGCCCTGGGCGGCATATTGGCGCGGATCGGCAGGAAAACAGCCGTTTAGGCGGCAAAAGGACCGGCTTTGGCTTGAACCGGGGCGCCCCGCGGTCCATTATATGAGTTCCGACTGGCGGCCCTTGAAACCGCGCAGGGGAGAGGATTATGGCGGCTGTAAAAGAGACCGTCGATCGCGTGAAGGCGATCGACGTGGATGCCTACAAGTATGGGTTCGTCACCGATATCGAATCCGAAAAGGCGCCCAAGGGGCTGAACGAGGATATCGTTCGCTTCATTTCCGCGAAGAAGAACGAGCCGGAATGGCTGACCGAATGGCGTCTCGACGCCTATCGGCGCTGGCTGACCATGGAAGAGCCGATCTGGGCGCGGGTGGATTATCCCAAGATCGACTACCAGGACCTCTACTATTATTCCGCGCCCAAGAGTACGGCTGGCCCCAAGTCGCTCGACGAGGTCGATCCCGAGCTGCTGCGCACCTACGAGAAGCTCGGCATTCCGCTGCGCGAGCAGGAAATCCTCGCGGGCGTGCAAACTTCCAAGGTCGCGGTCGACGCCGTCTTCGATTCCGTCTCGGTGGCGACGACTTTTCGCGCCGAGTTGGCGAAGGCCGGCGTCATCTTCTGCCCGATCTCGGAAGCGGTGCATTCGCATCCCGAGCTGGTGAAGAAATATCTCGGCTCGGTCGTGCCGGTGACCGACAATTATTTCGCGACTCTGAATTCGGCGGTCTTCTCGGACGGCTCCTTCGTCTACATCCCGCCGGGCGTCCGCTGCCCGATGGAATTGTCGACCTATTTCCGCATCAACGAGAAGAACACCGGCCAGTTCGAGCGCACGCTGATCATCGCCGACGCCGGCTCCTACGTCTCCTACCTCGAGGGCTGCACGGCGCCGCAGCGCGACGAGAACCAGTTGCACGCCGCCGTCGTCGAGCTGATCGCGCACGAGGACGCCGAGATCAAATATTCGACAGTGCAGAACTGGTATCCCGGCGACAGCGAGGGCAAGGGCGGCATCTACAATTTCGTCACCAAGCGCGGCGACTGCCGTGGCGACCGCTCGAAGATTTCGTGGACGCAGGTCGAGACCGGCTCGGCCATCACCTGGAAATATCCGTCCTGCATCCTGCGCGGCGACGAGAGCCGCGGCGAGTTCTATTCCATCGCCATCTCCAACGGCCGCCAGCAGGTCGACAGCGGCACCAAGATGATCCATCTCGGCAAGAACACGACGAGCCGGATCATCTCCAAGGGCATTTCCGCCGGCAAGTCGAACAACACCTATCGCGGCCAGGTGAGCGCGCATCGCAAGGCGGCGAACGCGCGCAACTTCACCAATTGCGACTCGCTGCTGATCGGCCACGATTGCGGCGCGCATACGGTGCCCTACATCGAGAGCAAGAACGCGAGCGCGGTCTTCGAACACGAGGCGACGACGTCGAAAATCTCGGAGGATCAGCTCTTCTATTGCCTGCAGCGCGGTCTCAGCGCGGAAGAGGCGACGGCGCTGATCGTCAACGGCTTCGTGCGCGACGTGCTGCAGCAATTGCCGATGGAATTCGCGGTCGAGGCGCAGAAGCTGATCGCCATTTCTCTCGAGGGGAGCGTGGGGTGACGACGCGCCCGTCATTGCGAGCGTAGCGAAGCAATCCAGAGGCGCGACCCGGCTCTGGATTGCTTCGTCGCTCCGCTCCTCGCAATGACGGTCCGACCGCCCCACTACGTCTGAAACGGAATTAGAAATGCTCGAAGTCAAAAATCTCCATGTCTCCGTCGGCGGCCGCAAGATCCTCGACGGCCTGAATCTCACCGTGAAGGACGGCGAGGTCGCCGCCATCATGGGCCCGAACGGCACCGGCAAGTCGACGCTGTCCTACGTCATCGCCGGCCGCGAGGATTACGAGGTCGAGGAGGGCGAAGTCCTGCTCGACGGCGTCAACCTGCTCGACATGGACGCGACGGAGCGCGCCAACGCCGGCGTCTTCCTCGCCTTCCAGTATCCGATCGAGATTCCCGGCGTCGCGACCATGACGTTTCTGAAGGCCGCGCTGAATGCGCAGGCGCGCGCGAAGGGCGAGGGCGAATTGCAGACGCCGGAATTCATGAAGAAGGTGCGAGACGCGGCGACAAAACTCGGCGTCAATCAGGACATGCTGAAGCGTCCGCTCAACGTCGGCTTTTCCGGCGGCGAGAAGAAGCGCATGGAAATTTTGCAGATGGCGCTGCTGCGGCCGAAGCTCGCCATTCTCGACGAAACCGATTCCGGCCTCGACATCGACGCCCTGCGCATCGTCGCCGACGGCGTCAACGCCTTGCGCGCCAAGGATCGCTCGTTCCTCGTCATCACCCACTACCAGCGCCTGCTCGATTACATCAAGCCGGACACGGTGCATGTGATGGCGAGGGGCAGGATCGCGCGCACCGGCGGGCCCGAGCTTGCGCAGGAACTCGAAAAGTCAGGCTACGCGGCCTTCACGGGCGAAGCGGCATGAACAGGCCCATTCTCCAGCGCGCCCGCACCGAGGCGGAAACAGCCCTGATCGAGCGTTTCGATCAGGGCGACCGCCGGCTTGTGGGCGCCTGCGATCTGCGCGCGGACGCGATGCGCCACTTTGCGGAAAGCGGCCTGCCGAACCGGCGCGTCGAATCCTGGCACTACACCGACCTGCGCGGCGCCATGCGCACCGCCGCGCTCGTGCGCGCGCCGGAGACGGCGACGCTGCCGATAGCGCGCGATTGCCTGAAGAAGCCCGTTGCGCAGACCGACGCCTATCGGTTCGTCATCTTCAATGGCGTCTACAGCGAGGACTTGTCGTCCGACGGGCCCCTGCCGGACGGCGTGACGGCGACGGCGCTGTCGGCGGCGCTGGCCGCGGGCGACCCTGTCGTGCTGGACGCGCTGAAGGACGCGGGGCCGGGCGAGGGCGATGCGGTCGTCGCCCTCAACACCGCGCTGATGCAGGACGGCGTGGTCATTCGCGTCGCGCCGGGCGTCAAGGTCGAGCGGCCGCTGGCGATCCTCAACCTCATGTGCGGCGGCTTCGCGCAAGCCGCTTTCCTCCGCTCCATCCTGATCGTCGGCGCCGGCGCTTCTGTCGCCCTCGACGAGACGAGCGCGGTTTGCGCGCCCGACGCCACGCAGGCGAACGAAGGGCTGACCGTCATCGTCGGCGACGGCGCGCGCGTCGACTATGCCGCGCAGGTGGCCGAGCAGGGCGCGAACGCCGTCGCGCTGCACAGCCTGTTCGTCTTCATGGGCGCGAACGCGACGTTCAACGGCTTCTGCCTCGTTCCCGTGGCCGGCCTGGTGCGCCGCCAGATTTTCGCGCGTCTCGACGGCGAACATTCCACCCTGTCGCTCGGCGGCCTGTCGCTGCTGCGCGGCAAGGAGCATGCGGATACGACGCTCGTCGTCGACCACGCCGTTCCCAATTGCGTCAGCCGCGAATTCTTCCGCCACATCCTCGATCACGACTCGACCGGCGTGTTCCAGGGCAAGGTGGTGGTGCGCCAGCACGCGCAGAAGACCGACGGCGGCATGAAAAGCCAGGCGCTCGTGCTCGGCGAGGGCGCCAGCATGAACAACAAGCCCGAGCTCGAAATCTTCGCCGACGACGTCGTCTGCGGACACGGGGCGACCGTCGGCCAGCTCGACCACAACCAGATTTTCTATCTCCAGGCGCGCGGCCTTTCGCGCGGCGAGGCCGAGGCCCTGCTGCTCGAAGCCTTCGCCAACGAGGCGCTCGATCTGGTGGCCGACGAGGCGGCGCGCGCGCGCTACGCGGCCCAGACCGCCGACTGGCTCGCCCACAGGAGTCGCCGATGAACGCGCGAAGCAGGATCGTCGCGCCCTATGATGTCGAACGGCTGCGCGCCGATTTTCCGATTCTGTCGGAAAAGCCTTACGGCAAGCCGCTCGTCTATCTCGACAACGCCGCCTCCGCGCAAAAGCCGCGTCAGGTGATCGAGCGCATGACGCATGTCTACGAGCACGAATACGCCAACGTGCACCGCGGCCTGCATTATCTGGCCAACGCCGCGACCGACGCCTTCGAGGCGGCCCGCGCGAGCGTGCGGCGCTTCCTGAATGCGGAATCGACGGACGAGATCGTCTTCACGCGCTCGGCGACGGAAGCGATCAATCTCGTCGCTTCCTCCTTCGGCCTCGACCACATCGGGGCGGGCGACGAAATCCTGCTCTCGATCATGGAGCATCATTCCAACATCGTGCCCTGGCATTTCCACCGCGAGCGCAAGGGCGCGGTGTTGACCTGGATCGAGATCGACGACGACGGCCATATCGATCTGGAGGCGTTCGAGCGGCAGATTACGCGCAAGACGAAGATCGTCGCCATCACGCACATGTCGAACGTGCTCGGCGCGCCGACGCCCATCGCCGAGATCGTGAAGATCGCGCATGCCCACGGCGTGCCGGTTCTGGTCGACGGCTCGCAGGGCGCCGTGCATCTCGACGTCGACGTGCGCGCGCTCGACGTCGATTTCTACGTCCTGACCGGCCACAAGCTCTACGGCCCGACCGGGATCGGCGTGCTCTACGGCAAGAAGAAATGGCTCGAGACGCTTCCGCCCTTCAACGGCGGCGGCGAGATGATCGAGGTCGTGACGCGCGACCGCGTGACCTACAATACGCCGCCGCATCGTTTCGAGGCCGGCACGCCGCCGATCGTGCAGGCGGTGGGCCTCGGCGCCGCGCTCGACTACATGGACGAAATCGGCCGCGCCGCCATCCGCGCGCATGAAGCCGACCTGACCGCCTACGCCATGGAGCGCCTGTCGCGCATCAATTCATTGCGCATTCTCGGGGCCGCGAAGGACAAGGGCCCGATCGTCTCCTTCGAGATGAAGGGCGCGCACGCCCATGACGTGGCGACGATCATCGACCGCGCCGGCGTCGCGGTGCGCGCGGGCACGCATTGCGCCATGCCGCTGCTCGAACGTTTCGGCGCGACATCGACCTGCCGCGCCTCCTTCGCGCTCTACAACACGCGCGCGGAAATCGACGCTCTGGCCAACGCGCTCATGCGCGCCGAATCCCTGTTTTCCTGAGGCTGACCGGCCATGACGCAAGTGGAAGAAGCCCCCTTCGCTCCCAACAAGCCCGCAATCGAGCTGTCGAGCGAAATCACGCCGGAGGAATACGATCGGCTGACCGACGACATCATCGCCGCGCTGAAGACCGTCTACGATCCGGAAATTCCGGCCGACATCTACGAACTGGGCCTGATCTACCGTGTCGAGGTCGACGACTCGCGCTTCGTCAACATCGACATGACGCTGACCGCGCCGGGCTGCCCGGTCGCCGGCGAAATGCCGCAATGGGTTGAGAACGCCGTCTCCATCGTGCCGGGCGTGGCGGGCGCCAAGGTCAACATGGTCTTCGATCCGCCGTGGGATCAGAGCCGCATGTCCGAGGAAGCGCGCGTCGCGCTGGACATGTGGTGACGCCGGGCTGATCTGCAAAAGTCGGGAGCGCGCTTTGGGCGAAAAACCGGCTTCTTCTTTTTCTCCGCGCGCGCCCGCGCTGCGCGGCGTTCTGGAAACCTCGCTCTATGTCGAGAATCTCGCGCGCGCGGCGGATTTCTGGGAAGGCGTGATGAGCCTGAAGCGGCTCGCGCCCGGCGATGGCAGGTTCGTCGCCTATGACGCCGGCGATCGCACTGTCCTGCTTCTGTTCGCGAGGGGCGCGACGCTGGAGACGGCGCATATGCCCGGCGGAACGATCCCGCCGCATGACGGGGCAGGGCGGCTGCATCTCGCCTTCGCCGTCGCCGCGGCGGAACTGCCGGACTGGGAGGCGCGGCTCGCGCAGGCCGGCGTCCCGGTCGAGGGGCGCGCCACGTGGCCGCGCGGCGGCGAAAGCATCTATTTCCGCGATCCCGACGGCCATCTCGTCGAACTCGCCACCCCCGGCCTCTGGCCGACCTATTGATCGTAACTCGACGTTCAGGCGTCCGGCGCCTATATGTAGAGGCAGTTTCTTGTCGCAGGGCCTTGAACCCTGATGGAGGAGAAGATGGGCGTTCGCCCGAAGATGAATGTGATCTCGCTGACCGACGCGGCGGCGTCGCGCCTGCAGGAAATCATGTCCAACGCCGACAAGCCGCTCTACGGCCTGCGCGTCGGCGTGAAGAATGGCGGCTGCGCCGGCATGTCCTACACGATGGACATGGCCGAGGCGCCCGCGCCGGGCGACGAGGTGGTCGAGGACAAGGGCGTGCGCGTGCTGGTCGATCCGAAGGCGGTGCTGTTCCTGCTGGGCACCCAGATGGACTTCCAGACCACGAAGCTCTCGTCCGGCTTCGTCTTCAACAATCCCAACCAGACGTCCGCCTGCGGCTGCGGCGAGAGCGTGGCGATCACGCCGGCGAAGCTCGACGAGGCGCAAGCGCAGGCATGATCCATCCGTCATTCCCGACGCCTGCAAGGCAGGCGATCGGGAATCCAGGGCGACATCCACGATGACGGCCGGCGCTGGATTCCCGCTTTCGCGGGAATGACAGCCATGGCTTGATGTCGATATGGACGCCGAATCCATCGAAGACCTCTTCGCTCCCTTCGCCCGCGTGCGCACGAAGCGCATGTTTTCGGGTCACGGCGCCTATGTCGACGACGCCTGTTTCGCGCTCTGCGTCATGGGCGACATATGGATCAAGACCGACGATGAGGCCGAGCGCGCGGCGCTGAAGGCCGCGGGATCGCGCCCCTTCGCTTACGAAAAGTCGGGCGGCAAGGTCGTGACCGCCAACGCCTTCTGGAGCCTGCCTGACAGCGCCCTGGACGACGAGGACGAATTGCGCCGCTGGTGCCGTCCGGCGCTGGAGGCCGCGCGTCGGACCGCCGCGCAGAAAGCGCGCGCGAAAGCCCGCAAGGCGGCGAAAGCCGCGCCGCGCCGGACGCCTGCGAAGAAACGCGTCTGAAGCCTGTTGCGAGAGGCCGGAACGGACTTGCCTGGATCGGCCGCTGTCCTTATCCATGCGGTCGGTGATGGATTCCACCGGGCGCGTCGCGCCGAACCGCCCGTCGGGGGCTGATGATTCCTCCAAACGCCTGCTGGCGAGGAGGACTCATGACCGATGGCCTGAACGCGACTCCCGCCGCTCCTCCTGTGGAGCCGCCCCGCCGCGGCGCGGCGATCCGGTTCGTCCTGCTGATCGGCGTGCTCAGCTTCTTCGCGGATTTCACCTACGAAGGCGCGCGCAGCGTGCTCGGGCCTTACCTGGCGTTTCTCGGCGCGAGCGCGACGGTGGTCGGCGTGGTCACGGGCCTCGGGGAATTCCTCGGCTACGGCTTGCGGCTCGTGTCCGGCCCCTCGGCGGCCGGGACCGGCCGCTTCTGGCCCATCGCCATCTTCGGCTACGTCGTGCAGATGGCCTCCGTGCCGGCGCTGGCCCTGACCGAAAGCTGGCCCGCCGCCGCCGCGCTGATCGTCCTCGAGCGCGTCGGCAAGGCGATCCGCAATCCGCCGCGCGACGTGATGCTGTCACACGCCGGCAAGCAGGGCGGGGGGCTCGGCTGGGTGTTCGGGATCCACGAGGCGATGGACCAGTTTGGCGCGATGTTCGGGCCTCTGCTGGTCGCCGCGGTCCTGGCCCATGCGGGCGACTATCATCTGGCTTTCGCGACGCTGCTCGTTCCCGCCGTTCTCAACCTCGCCGTGCTGGCGCTCGCACGCGTCGTCTATCCGCATCCCGAGGCTTTCGAGGAGCAGGACGACCAGGCCTTCGGAGACAGGCGCATCCCGCGCGTCTTCTGGACGTATCTGGCGGGCGCGGCGCTTGTGGCGATGGGCTTCGCCGACTATCCGCTCATCGCCTACCATTTCAGCAAGGACGGGATCGTCTCCGGCCAGTGGACGGCGATCTTCTACGCCGTGGCCATGGCGGTGAGCGGCTCGGGCTCGCTGCTCTTCGGGCGGCTGTTCGACCGCTACGGCTTCAAGGTGCTGATCGGCCTGACGCTCGCCGCGACGGCCTTCGCGCCGCTGGTCTTCTTCGGCGGATTCTGGGCCGCGCTGCTGGGCGCCGCGGTCTGGGGGCTGGGCATGGGCGTGCACGAATCCATCATTCCCGCCGCCGTCGCGCCCATGGTTCCGCTGAAGCGGCGCGCGTCGGCCTACGGCCTTTTCACGGCCGGATATGGCGCGGCCTGGTTCGCGGGGAGCGCAGCCATCGGCGCGCTCTACGACCGCTCGATTCTCCTCGCCGCGGTCTTCTGCGTGGCGACGCAGCTCGCCGCGGTCCCGGTCTTTCTCTGGGTTGCCCGCCGGCGGGTCGCGCCTGGCAATCTAAATAGCTGATATTAAAGGTCGTTGTCTCGCTCCGCATTGACTCCGGAATTCGCTTTCGCGGACGGAATGGAGTAAGCTCCGCGCTGCCGATTCCCGGCGAACGACGCCCTCCCGAAAGCTCCGCTTTGGCCGACGAAAACGATACCAATCCGCAGGACCCGCCGCCGTCCGACATCAGACCCGTCTCCATCGTCGACGAGATGAAGCGCTCCTATCTCGATTACGCGATGAGCGTGATCGTCTCGCGCGCGCTTCCGGATGCAAGGGACGGCCTCAAGCCCGTGCATCGGCGCATCATGTTCTCGATGCACGAGAACGGGCACACGCCCGACAAGGCTTACGTCAAGTCCGCGCGCATCGTCGGCGACGTCATGGGTAAGTATCACCCGCATGGCGACGCCGCGATCTACGACGCGCTGGTGCGCATGGCGCAGCCCTTCTCGATGCGCCTGCCGCTGATCGACGGGCAGGGCAATTTCGGCTCGGTCGACGGCGATCCGCCGGCGGCGATGCGCTACACCGAATCCCGCCTCGCCCGACCCGCGCTCGCGCTGCTCGAGGACATCGACGAAGGCACGGTCGACTTCCAGCCGAACTACGACGGCAAGGAGCACGAGCCCGTCGTCCTGCCGGCGCGCTTCCCGAACCTGCTGGTCAACGGCGCCGGCGGCATCGCCGTCGGCATGGCGACCAACATTCCGCCGCACAATCTCGGCGAGGTCATCGACGCTACCGTCGCGCTGATCGACAGGCCCGACATGTCGATCGCGGATTTGATCGAGATCGTGCCCGGTCCCGATTTCCCGACCGGCGGCGCGATCGTTGGCCGCACCGGCATCAATTCCGCCTACGCCACCGGCCGCGGCTCGATCCTGATGCGCGCCAAGGTCGACGTCGAGGAGATGCGCAACAACCGCTCGGCGCTGATCGTCACCGAAATTCCCTATCAGGTGAACAAGGCGACGCTGGTCGAGCGCATCGCCGAACTCGTGCGCGAAAAGAAGGTCGAAGGCATTTCGGATCTGCGCGACGAATCCGACCGCGACGGCATGCGCATTGTCATCGAGCTGAAGCGCGAGGCCTTTCCCGACGTCGTGCTCAACCAGCTCTATCGCTTCACGGCGATGCAATCGTCCTTCGGCGTGAACATGATCGCGCTGAACGGCGGCAAGCCGGAAATGCTGAACCTGAAGGACGTGCTGCGCGCCTTCGTCGATTTCCGCGAGGAAGTCGTCACGCGGCGCACCAAGTTCCGCCTCAACAAGGCGCGCGACAATGCGCATACGCAGGTCGGTCTCGCCATCGCCGTCGCCAATATCGACGAGGTCATCCGCCTCATCCGCCCCTCGCCCGACGCGGCCGCCGCCCGCGAAGCGCTGATGGGCCGCGCTTGGCCGGCGAAGGATATGGCGCCGCTTGTCGCGCTTATCGCCGATCCGCGCCATGCGCTCGACGCCGACGGCAGCATCCGCCTGTCGGAAGCGCAGGCGCGCGCCATTCTCGACCTGCGCCTGCAGCGCCTGACCGCGCTTGGCCGCGAGGAGATTTCGGAAGCCCTCAACAAGCTCGCCGCCGAGATCGCCGATTATCTCGACATTCTCCGGTCGCGGGAAAGATTGTTCGGCATCGTCAAGGACGAGCTGAATGTGGTGAAGGAGGCCTACGCCACGCCGCGCCGCACGATCATTCTCGACGCGGCCGGCGACATGGAGGACGAGGACCTCATCCAGCGCGAAGACATGGTCGTCACGGTCTCGCACGCCGGCTACATCAAGCGCGTGCCGCTCTCCACCTATCGGGCGCAGCGCCGCGGCGGCAAAGGCCGGTCCGGCATGCAGACGCGCGAGGAGGATTTCGTCGCGCGCCTGTTCGTGGCCTCCACGCACACGCCGCTGCTGTTCTTCTCCTCGCGCGGGCAGGTCTACAAGGAGAAGGTCTGGCGCCTGCCGCTGACCTCGCCGCAATCGCCCGGCAAGTTTTTGCGCAACATCCTGCCGCTGGAGGCCGACGAGCGCATCACCACCATCATGCCGCTGCCGGAGGATGAGGAGAGCTGGGCGACGCTCGACGTCTTCTTCGCCACCACCGGCGGCACGGTGAGGCGCAACAAGCTCAGCGATTTCACGCAGGTCAACCGCGCCGGCAAGATCGCCATGAAGCTGGACGAGGGCGAGGCCATCGTCGATGTCGCGATCTGCACGGAAGGCGACGACGTGCTGCTGACGACCGCGCAAGGCCAGTGCATCCGCTTCGCCGTGCCGGAAGTCCGCGTGTTCCTGGGGCGCAATTCCATGGGCGTGCGCGGCATAGCGCTGGAGAAGGACGACCGCGTGATCTCGCTGTCGATCCTGCGCCATTTCGAGGCGAGCGGCGACGAGCGCTCGGCCTTCCTCAAGATGAGCCGCGCCGTGAACGGCGAGGCCAACGGCGAAAGCGAGGTCGATGTCGGCGAGGAGGCCTCCAACGGCGTCAACGGCGAGCAATTGCCGCAGGAGCGCTACGCCGAAATGTCGGCGGCCGAGCAATACATCCTCACCGTCTCCGAAAACGGCTACGGCAAGCGCTCGTCGTCCTTCGAATACCGGATCACCGGACGCGGCGGCAAAGGCATCGTCGCCATGGCGGTCAACGACCGAAACGGCCCGCTGGTCGCGTCCTTCCCCGTGGAGGATTCCGACCAGATCATGCTGGTGACGGACGGCGGCCAGCTCATCCGCTGCCCGGTCGAAGGCATCCGCATCATCGGCCGCGGCGCGCAAGGCGTGATCGTGTTCAACACCGCCGACGACGAAAAGGTCGTGTCGGTCGAGCGCGTGGCG
>OEIU01000335.1_pt1 | contig 46950 bp, 38 predicted proteins | sample 1539221 | NCBI WGS metagenome assembly OEIU01 (sample SAMN03792071, study PRJEB22550) | activated sludge metagenome | feature: wastewater treatment plant; material: activated sludge; isolation source: Wastewater treatment plant of a petroleum refinery complex | place: Argentina: Zarate | collected... | reverse complement strand
GCCCTACCTGACGATCCCGCTGATGGACGATGTGCTGATCCCGTTCCAGAACGGGCAGAAGATCGACCCGATGCTGGTGGCGCTGCTGCTCGGCGGCCTGCTGGCGTCGGCGCTCGTGGCGTGGGCGCTGGGCTGGGTCAAGACCTGGCTGCTCGCGCTGGTGAGCGAGCGCATCGCCGCCGACCTGCGCACCGCCACCTTCGAGCATCTGCTGCACCTGAGCCTGGACTACTTCGGCTCCAAGCGCACCGGCGACCTGATCGCGCGCATCGGCAGCGAGACCGACCGCATCAGCGTCTACCTCTCGCTGCACGCGCTGGACTTCGCGACCGACGTGCTGATGATCGTCATGACGGCGGTGATCCTGTTCTCGATCGACCCATCGCTCGCGCTCGTCACGCTGCTGCCGCTGCCCTTCATCGCCTGGCTGATCCACCTCGTTCGCGACCGGCTGCGCACCGGCTTCGAGAAGATCGACCGCGTCTGGGGCGAGGTCACGACCGTGCTTGCCGACACCATCCCCGGCATCCGCGTCGTCAAGGCCTTCGCCCAGGAGCGGCGCGAGGCCGAGCGCTTTCGCGACGCGAATGCGCGCAACCTCGCGGTCAACGACCGCCTGAACCGCACCTGGAGCCTGTTCTCGCCGACTGTCGGGCTGCTCACCGAGATCGGGCTGCTCGTCGTCTGGGCGTTCGGCATCTGGCTCGTCAGCCGCGGCCAGATCACGGTCGGCGTGCTGACCGCGTTCATCGCCTACATCGGACGCTTCTACGGCCGGCTCGATTCGATGAGCCGCATCGTCTCGGTGACGCAGAAGGCCGCGGTCGGCGCCAAGCGCATCTTCGACATCCTCGACCACACGAGCAACGTCCCCGAGCCGGCAGCGCCGCAGCCGGTCGGCATGCTGCGCGGCGAGTTGCGGCTGCAGGGGGTGGGCTTTCGCTACGGGCCGCGGGCGGTGATCCGCCAGCTCGACCTGCACATCCATCCCGGCGAGATGATCGGCCTCGTCGGCCACAGCGGATCGGGCAAGAGCACGCTCGTGAACCTGATCTGCCGCTTCCACGACGTGACCGAGGGCCGCATCCTGGCCGACGGCTGCGACCTGCGCCGCTTCGCGGTGGCCGACTGGCGGCGCCAGATCGGCGTCGTGCTGCAGGAGCCCTTTCTCTTCTTCGGCACGATCGCCGACAACATCGCCTACGGCCGGCCGGATGCGAGCCGCGCGCAGATCGTCGCCGCCGCGCGCGCGGCGCACGCGCACGAGTTCATCCTGCGCCTGGCGCACGGCTACGACAGCCTGGTCGGCGAGCGCGGCCAGGGGCTGTCGGGCGGCGAGCGCCAGCGCATCAGCATCGCGCGCGCGCTGCTGATCGACCCGCGCATCCTGATCCTCGACGAAGCGACCTCGTCGGTCGATACCGAAACCGAAGGCGAGATCCGCAAGGCGCTCGACAACCTGGTCCAGGGCCGAACGACGATCGCCATCGCGCACCGGCTGTCGACGCTCGAGCGCGCCGACCGCCTCGTCGTGCTCGACCGCGGGCGCATCGTCGAGACCGGCACCCACGCCGAGTTGCTCGCAGCCCAAGGCGCCTACTGGCGGCTGCACGAGGCGCAGCAGCAGCGCCACACCTGGCTGGAGGAATGATGGAGTCGACCACGCTGCAACGCGACGACCACGGCCGGCTGGCACTGGTGCTGGCCGACGGCAGCCGCCACGACGACGTCCACCCGGTGCGCGCCTTTCCGCTGTCCGACCCCGGCGGCGCGCTGTCGCTCGTTGGCGTCGATGGCCGCGAGTTGTTGTGGATCGAAGACCCGGCCATGCTGCCCGCCGCCATGCGCGGTCTGATCGACGAGGAACTCGGCGCGCGCGACTTCATGCCCGAGATTCATGCGCTGCTCGCAGTCTCGACCTTCAGCACGCCGAGCGACTGGACGGTCGAGACCGACCGTGGGCGCCACGTGCTGACGCTCAACGCCGAGGAAGACATCCGCCACCTGCCCGACGGCCGCCTGCTCGTCACCGACCGCCACGGCATCGCGTTCGTGATCCCGCGTCCCGCGGCGCTTGATCGGCGATCGCGGCGGCTGCTCGAGCGCTTCTTGTAACTTCGGTACCCGACCGCCTCGGGGAAGCCTCGCGACATGCCTGGGGAGGGTCTTGCGCGCACCGGACGCGTCCTATCGAGCCTCTGTGCGAACGACCGAATCACACCAACGACGCGTTGGCCTCTATCGCCGCGCGATTGCTTGGCACCTGTCCGCGAGAGAACTGGGGAAGAAGGCTGGACGGCACCCGGTGGATGCTCACCAGCGGAGTTGCTCGACCTCGAGGCCGAGAGCGGCGGCCACCTTCTCGAGCGTCGCCCTGCGGGGCTGCTTGACGCGTTCCATCTGCGCGTACGCGGCCTGCGTGATGCCGATACGGGCAGCGACCTCAGCCTGTGTGAGGCCGAAGTGTTCACGCCATGCAGCCATCGCGGAGACACCTCGCTCGAAGGCCGCGTTGACGACTTCGTTCGGAACGGTGCCGTGGCTGAACCCGCCCTTCATTCGGCGGAACTGTTCGTAGGGGACGACCACAAAGGCGGGTTTGCCGTCTTGGCCGACGATGATCTGAAACTCAGTACGTGCGTTCATCGCGTTTCCTGACCTCCTCAATGCTCACGATCCGTACCGCGCCATCGAAGTCGAAGAAGACCCGGTAGTTGCCGACGCGCAGGCGATACGCGTACTCGTGGTTTGTGAGAGCCTTGACGTTCCTGGCCGCCGACAAGTCGAGCAACTCGGCGCTGACTGCGGCTCGGATCTGCTTCCCTGCCCGATCGTCGATCTTGCGCAACTGGCGAAGGGCCTTGGGCTGCCAGTTGATCGCGTTCACAGGCTCATAATAAGCGAGTGATACGTAGTCGGCCCTGCAAAATCCAACTTTGCCAGCGACGGGACCGATTTCGATCTTCTTTGGCCGAGCCCATAGCACCGACGCCACGTTCGAACACTTCTCATACGGCGAACTGCACGCGCCTGCCGCCCGTTTGCGCCGATTGCATCGCCATCGCTGGCAGCAGCACCATTCGAAGCAGGCACAAAAAAGCCGGCCCGATGCCCAGCTTGGCGATGGCGCGCAGCAGCCAGCGCAGGTTGTAGCCCGCGGCACAGCTGGTCGAGTGCAGGGCATCACCCAGCGCGCCCTTCAACCAGCACCGATCCATCCGGTGGTCCGACTTCAGGTGCCCGATCGCAGGCTCGACCGCCTGGCGTCTTCGCAGCCAGCGCCTTTGCTGCGCACTCAGGCTCTTGTAGCGGCCGCGGTGAATGATCTCTTTGCCCAGGTTGTCGGCGTCCACGCCGCGAAACCCCAGATCGACCACGATCTGAGCGGGCGTGACGGCGTGGTCCTGCAGCAGGTTCGTCGCCTGCTCGAGCACCGCACTCAGGATGTGGCCGTCATACGGGTTGCCGGGGAAGGTGCGCGCGCCCAGCATCAGGCCGTGCTTGTGCGAGACCACGACCGCACTCTTGACGCCGAACTCGTAGGGCTTGCGGGCCTTGCCTTTGCCGATGCACTCGACCTCGGGCGCATGCAGCGCGTAGAGCTTGTTCTTGTCGTGGCGCTGCTGGGTGCGGATGCGCTCGGCGCGCTCGAGCCACATCCGCAAGTCGCTCAGCGCCTTGGCGTTGCTGGCGGCAAAGCCCGGCGCCTCGATCTTGCGCCGCACCTCGCGCATGACGATGCCCAGGATCGTGCGCTGGCGCTTGAGGACTCTCTTCAAGCGGCGGAACTGCTTGGCGTGCGCGTAGCCGCCAGCCTTGCGGCGCAGCGCCTTGCCCTCCTTGGCAAAAGTCTGCTTGAGCCCGATGCCGCAGCGCTTGGCGGCGCCTGCCACCTTGTGGCGGGCGATCTCCAGCAGGCGGCTGTCCACGGGGTGCGCGATGGCCTTCTCCTGCACCGTGGTGTCGACGATCACGCGCTCGAGTTCCCTGGGCTTGACCGCCTTGATGGCCACCGCGGTGTCGATGGTGGCCTTGAGCAAAAACTCCATCCCCTCTTCGCCCAGGTCGCGCCGAAAGCGCCCGACTTGTGTCGCGTCGCACGGCAGCCGGTGCTCGTAGTACTCCATGCCGCCTCAGCCCTGCCACAGCACGTTCTCGCTCCAGCGCGCGGTGACTTCTTCATCGCTGAGGTTGAAGCTGTGCTTGAGGTACAGCAGGCTTGCCATCAGGCCAATGGGCAGCCTGGGGCGCCCGGCGTTGCTGACTCCGGCGCCGGTCAGCACCGCGGTGGGGCCGAACATGTCGTGGCCTTCGAGAACATGGCCGGCGCGTTCCTGGCGCTCGAACCTGGCGGCCAGCGCGGCTTCGATCTGCGCCCAGGGCAGCCGGCTCGCCAGCACCGCCAGCGGGTCGTTCAGATTGATCATCGCGTCGATGCGAGCGCGAAAGAAGTCGGCTGTCTGCATCCTCGAATCCCCCGGAAATCAAGTCCGATTGGAATCGGAATCAAGAGAAACCGCCATCGGGATTCACCCCGCAAAGCCAGCATTCATGCGGGTTGTAGAGGTTTTGCAGGGGCGACTACACAAGGCCCAGTTTGATATCGCGCGCGAGCGCCCCGCGAATGCGGCTGCGGTCCTGATTCCCCGGATACCAAGGAACGACGTTCGATATGGCAATCTCGTCGCGCCGGATGCCGGCGCTCTGCAACTACGCCCGAAAGTTCGCGGCCGTTCGGTCCGGATTGTCGAACGAAATGCTTCCGGTCTTGATCGCTTGCGGTCCCGGCGCTTCGAGAACGAAGAGATACCTTGCGAGTTCGTTGCCATTCTTCGGGTCGAACCCAGGCACCTCATCATGAAGGCGCTGCTCGCTACGGAGGCGCTCGACCAAGTCGGTCAGGGAACGTGTGGGCATGAGGGCTATTGCTCGAGCTGAGCGCTTGTGAACAGCCCCGCGTCAACCCGCAGGCGCGAATCGCACCTCGACGCGCAGTCCGCCGAGCGGGGAATTGCCGAGCGTGACGCGCGCGCCGTGGCGCTCGGCGACGGCCTTGACGATCGCAAGGCCGAGGCCGGTGCCCTGCGCCGCCTCGCCTGCGCCGTCCGCCTCGCGGCGGTAGAAGCGGTCGAACACGCGCTCGCGCTCGGCGGCCGGGATGCCGGGGCCGGCGTCGTCGACGCGCAGCAGCGGCGCGCCGCCGTCGAGCGCGACCCGGACCTGCACGCGTGATCCGCCCGGCGCATAGCGCACCGCGTTGTCGACGAGGTTGCGCGCGAGCGCGGCGAGCGCGACGCGGTCGCCTTGCAGCGTCACGGCGTCCTCCGCATCGAGCTCGAGTTCGGTCGCGCGCGACGCCGCGAAAGGCACCATGTCGGCGAGCGCCTGGCGCGCCAGTTCGCCGAGGTCGATCGGCTCGAAGCCGGACTGGCGCGCGCCGGGCTCGCTGCGCGCGAGCGTCAGGAGCTGCTCGACGAGCCTTGTGGCGCGCTCGACGCCGGCCGCGAGCGCGTCGAGCGCGGCGTCGCGCGCGCTGTCGTCGGCCGAGCGGCGCAGCTGGGCGACCTGCAGCCGCAGCGCGGTGAGCGGCGAGCGCAGTTCGTGCGCCGCGTCGGAGACGAATGCGCGCTGCGCGCCGAACGACGCATCGAGCCGCTGCAGCAGGGCGTTCAGCGCCTGCACGAGCGGCGTCACTTCATCCGGCAGATCGGCGAGCGGCAGCGGCGCGAGCGATTCGGCGTCGCGCGCGCGCACGCCGCTCGCGACCTTCTGCAGCGGGCGAAAGGCGAGCGTCACGAGCCACCACACGGCAAGCGCCATCAGCGGCGCGACGGCGAGCAGCGGCATCACGCTGCGCAGCGCCGCTTCGGCGGCGAGGCGCTTGCGGATCTGCAGCGGCTGCGCGACCTGGATCACGCGGTTGGTCGTCGCGACGCTGAAGCTGCGCCACGTCTTGCCGCCGACCGCGACATCGGCGAAGCCGAGGACGACGCGCGCCGGCAGCTGGTCGTGCTTGCGCGAGGCGTAGATCGCGCGGCCGTCGACGCTCCAGATCTGGACCACGAAATCGAAGTCGGCGTCCGCCAGCGCGCTCGCCTGGGCCGGCGCGATCTCGCCCTGGTCGCGCAGCGAGAGCGCCATCTGGCGCAACTGGTAGTCGAAAAGCGCCTCGGTCTCGTGCAGCACGTTGCGGTAGGCGCCGACGCCCATCCACAGCGCGCCGAACGCGAGCGTGGCAAGAATCCACGTCAGCAGCCGGGCGCGGACCGAACTCAGCATCAGCTCTCGCCGGCGCCGCCCGGCGCCTGGCGGGCGCCGACGTAGTAGCCGACGCCGCGCACGTTGCGGATGACGTCGGGCCCCAGCTTCTTGCGCAACTGGTGGATGTAGACCGAGACCGCGTTGCTTTCGATCTCCTCGCCCCAGCCGTAGAGCCGGTCCTCGAGCTGCGCGCGCGACAGGATCGCGCCGGGCCGCACGAGCAGCGCCTCGAGCACCGCGAACTCGCGCGCCGAGAGCGCGACCGGCTCGCCGTCGAGCGTCACGAGGCGCGTCGCCGGGTCGAGCCGCACGCCGGCATGCTCCATCGCCGGCTCGCCGCGCCCGGCGTGGCGGCGCAGCACGGCGCGCATGCGGGCATTCAGCTCGTCGAGCTCGAACGGCTTGACGAGATAGTCGTCGGCGCCGGCGTCGAGCCCGGCGACGCGTTCGTTCAGCGTATCGCGCGCGGTCAGCACGATCACCGGCGTCGTATCGCGCCGCGCGCGCAGCGCGCGCAGCACGTCCAGGCCGCCGCCCCACTGCGCCGCGTTGGGCAACCCGAGGTCGAGCAGCACGAGGTCGAAGCGCTCGGTGGCGAGCGTCGCATTCGCGGCCCGCGCGTCGTAGACCCAGTCGACGGCGTAGCCGTCGTCGCGCAGGGCCTTGCGCAGGCTGTCACCGATCATGCGGTCGTCTTCGACGAGCAGCAGTCGCATCTGTCAAGCACCGTTTTCGGAATCGATCGCAAAAGGATACGCCCGGCATCAGAGGGTGTTTCCCAAATCAATGCGCGGGTGCATTCATTTGGGAAACACCCTCTCAGGGCCGGCTCGCGACGCCGAACGAGAATGCGAGCGTCAGGTCGAGCACGTTGCTCGCGAGCGCGCCGTCGGACATCACGCGGCCGGCACCGAGCCGCAACGACAGCGACGGCGACAGCCTGACGCCCGCATAGACCATCGGCTGCAAGACGGCGCCGTTGCCGGTATCGACGCCGCCACCGCCGGCCGCGCCGGCCAGCAGTTCGGCGCCTGCAAATACATGCTCGCCGAGCGGCTGCTGGACGCCGATGCCGACCAGCCCGACCGAGAAGCCACCTGCGCCGCCGGCATAGGCGCTGTGCACCTGGCCGGTCAGATAGACCGAATCGCTGACGAAGCGGTTGAACTTCAAGGTCACGTTGTCGAGCGTTTGCGGCGGGCCGTTCTTGCGCGCGGCGAGACGGTAGGTCTCGATGCCGGCGGCGAACTCCTGGCGCGTCTGCACCGAGGGCTGGCCGAGCGGATGGTCCAGGTCCCACATCATCCCGAGCGCGCCGTAGGGGGCGCGAAAGTCGCCCTGCGGGGCGTCGACCCAGCCGGCCTCGAGGTTCAGGCTCAGGTTGCGCGACAGGCGCAGCGTCGCGTCGAGCGCCGCCTTCGCGAGCAAGCCGCCGCCAGTCGGGATGTCGCCGCCGCCGCCCATGCCGAGCGCGAGGCGCGCGCCGACCGTGAACGGCCCCGAACTCTCGGGCCACTGCAGGCCGAGCGTGCCAAGGAACTCGGCGTAGCCCGCCGCGCCGCCGCTCACCGCCGCATTGGCCTCGAAGCCGCCGAAGAAGTTGGGCGTGAAGAAGTGATCGACCCGCACGCCGGCCATGGCGATCGTCGAGTTCAGCGGCGCACCGCTGCGCCCGTTCACGTTCGACGACGGGCGATACCAGGTGCCGACGCCGAGAATGCGGTCGAAGCCGACGCCGGTGCGAATGTCGCTCGCGAACGGCACCTCGTCGCGCCCGCCCGGCAGGTGGATGAACTTGGTATTCATGCCGAATACGAGGCCGAACTGCGTGCTGTTGATCTCGCCGTTCGGAAAGCGCACGTTCGAGATCGAGACTCCCGCCCGGTAGCCGCCGAAATCCCAGAACAGGTCGGCGTGCGGCCTGACCATCAGGCCGCCGCCGACCGGCGCCCCGGCGCCGCCGCCGCCACCGACGTAGACGCCCGCCTCCAGCGCGAGCGGGCCGACAAGCTTGATGCACAGCGCCGTCTCGACGCCGAACGTGAAGAGCCCGCCGCGGTCGCCGCTGGCAGCGCCATAGATCGCCGGCCCGACGCACAGGCCCTCGTACAGCTCGACGAGGTAGCTCGTGCCGACGAGCCCCATCCGCTCGTCGCCCGGCAGCTTCACGTTCTCGTAGCCGATGCGCAGATCGACATTCGTGCGGGCCCACGCGCCGGCCGGCGCCGACTGGGCCAGCGACACGCCCGGCAGCACGGCGGCGGCAAGCGTCAAGGCGAGGGTGACGGCGCGCGAAGCGGTCTTCGCTCGGCGCCGCAAGCGGCAGTTCGTCATTCGGGGATGGGCCGGGTCGGCGCAATCGCAACGGGCGCCCGAGGATAGCGCCGCCATCGCTTATCGTTCGCGCTGGCCAAGGCAAGCGATGAAGCATACCGACCCCGATTCCTCGCGCATCTCCGGGCGCGACCTGCTCGCCACGGTCGGCCCCTTCGTGCTGCTCGGACTCGTGCTGCTCGCGATCGCCTACTGGGTGCTCGAGCCGGCGCCGCCGCGCCACGTCGTGCTCGCCACCGGCACCGTGCAGGGCGCCTATGCCGAGTTCGGCGAGCGCTATGTCGACATCCTCGCGCGCCACCGCATCAAGGTCGAGCTGCGCGCGACGGAGGGCTCGGCCGAGAATCTCGCGCTGCTGCGCGATCCCGATTCGGGTGTCGATCTCGCCTTCGTCCAGGGCGGCGCCGACCGCGCCGGCGAGCGCGATCCGAGCACCGAGGCGGGCCTGGTCTCGCTCGGCAGCCTGTTCTACGAACCGGTGTGGGTGTTCTACCGCGCCGACGCCGCGAAGCGCCTGCTCGGCGACGCGACGCTGGACAGGCTGGTCCAGCTCGAAGCGTTTCGCATCAATGTCGGCGCCGAGGGCAGCGGCGTCGCCGTGCTGATCGAAAAGCTCTTCGACGCCAACCACCTCGCGCCGGCGCAACTCCATCTCGTCCGCCTGAGCCAGACGCCGGCCGTCGTCGCGCTCCTCGACGGGACGATCGACGCCATGGCCTTCGTCTCGGCGCCCGAATCGCCGATGGTGCAGATGCTGCTGCAGACGCCCGGCATCGGGCTGATGCACTTTGCGCAGGCCGAGGCCTATTCGCGACGCTTCCCGTTCATGAGCGTCGTCACGCTGCCGCGCGGCGTGATCGATCTGGAGCACGATCTGCCGCCGCAGGCCGTGCACCTGGTGGCGCCGACAGGAACGCTCGTCGCGCGCGAGGGCACGCATCCGGCACTCGTCCAGCTCTTCGTGCAGGCGGCACAGGAGGTGCACGGCGGCGCCGGATGGTTCAACGCGCCCGGGTACTTCCCGAACGGGCGCACGACCGAGCAGCCGCTCGCGAGCGAAGCCGAGCGCTTCTACCGCATCGGCGTCCCCTTCCTGCAGCGCTACCTGCCGTTCTGGCTCGCCAACCTGATCGAGCGCATGTGGCCGGTCGTCGTGGCGCTGATCGCCGTGCTGCTGCCGCTGTCGCGCATCCTGCCGCCGCTTTACACCCTGCGCGTGCGTTCGCGCGTCTTCCGCTGGTACGGCCGCCTGCGCGCGCTCGAAGCCGAGGTCGGCCGCCGGCCGCCGGGCGAGCTGGCGCGCGAGCTGGCGGCGCTCGAGGAACACGTCGAACGGATTTCGGTACCGCTCGCCTACGCCGACGAGCTCTACGCGCTGCGCCAGCATATCGGCCTCGTGCGCGCCAGGCTGGAAGCCGACCGCGGCGCAGGCTGAGCCGGCGGGCTGGCGCCAGCGCGCGCTGCACGCGGCCGGCGCCGAAGGGTCGGCGGGGAACCCGCCGGCCTCCTACAATCCGCAATTCGCGGCGCACCTACCCGGCGCGCCGCCTCACGGAGCACGCCACACGATGGATACCCGCACCTCCCCCGCCCGACTGCGCCTCAACCAGGTGCGCGAAGCGATGCAGCGCCACGCGATCGACGCGATTCTCGTGCCGTCGAGCGATCCGCATCTGTCGGAGTACCTGCCCGCGCACTGGCAGTCGCGCGAATGGCTGTCGGGCTTCACCGGGTCGATGGGGACGCTCGTCGCGAGCCAGACGAAGGCGGCGCTGTTCGCCGACAGCCGCTACTGGACGCAGGCCGAGGCCGAACTTGCCGGAAGCGGCATCGTGCTCGAGCGCATCACCAGCGCGGCCTCGCCGGCGCATGTCGAATGGCTCGCGCGCGAGACGGCGGCCGGCCAGACGGTCGCGGTCGACGCCAAGGTGATCGGCATCGCTTCGGCGCAGAAACTGCGCGCCGCGCTCGACGCGGTGGGGGCGAAGCTGCGCACGGATATCGATCTTTTCGCCGAGGTCTGGAGCGACCGGCCGGCGCTGCCGGCGGCGCCGGTCTACGAACACCTGCCGCCGCACGCGACGCAGCCGCGCGCGGCGAAGCTGGCCGAACTGCGCGCCGCGATGCAGGCGCACGGCGCGACGCATCATCTCGTCTCGACGCTCGACGATATCGCCTGGCTCTTCAACCTGCGCGGCTCGGACGTGAGCTACAACCCGGTCTTCCTCGCCCATGCGCTGATCGATGCCGGCGAGGCGCTGCTTTTCGTCGCCGACGGCAAGGTCGATGCGGCGCTCGAGGCGCGGCTCGCCGCCGACGGCGTGCGCATCGCGCCCTATCCGCGCGCCGCGGCGGCGGTTGCCGCGCTGGCGGCCGATGCGGTGCTGCTGCTCGACCCGCGGCGCGTCACGCTCGCGCTGCGCGAGCAGGTGCCGGACAGCGTGCGCGTCGTCGAGGCGATCAACCCGACGACGCTTGCCAAGAGCCGCAAGAGCGACGCCGACGCCGCCCACGTGCGCGAGGCGATGGCGCAGGACGGCGCCGCGATGTGCGAGTTCTACGCCTGGTTCGAGGCCGCCCTCGCGCGCGGCGAGCGGCTCACCGAGCTGACGGTCGACGAGCAGCTGGCGGCCGCCCGCGCGCGCCGTCCGGACCTCAGGGGTCTGAGCTTCGGCACGATCGCCGGCTTCGCGGCGAACGGCGCGATGCCCCACTACCGCGCGACGCTCGCCTCGCACGCGGTGATCGAGGGCGACGGCCTGCTGCTGATCGACTCCGGCGGCCAGTATCTCGGTGGCACGACCGATATCACCCGCGTCTGGCCGATCGGCAACGTGAGCGCGGCGATGAAGCGCGACTACACGCTCGTCCTGAAGGGCACGCTCGCACTGTCGCGCACGCGCTTTCCGCGCGGCACGCTGTCGCCGATGCTCGATGCGATCGCGCGCGCGCCGCTGTGGGCCGAAGGCCTGGACTACGGCCACGGCACCGGCCACGGCGTCGGCTACTTCCTGAACGTCCACGAGGGCCCGCAGTCGATCAGCCCGGCCGTGCCCGACGCCAACATGGCGATGCAGCCGGGCATGATCACGTCGATCGAGCCCGGCGTGTACCGGCCTGGCCAGTGGGGCGTGCGGATCGAGAACCTCGTCCTCAATGTGCCGGCGAAGACGCCCCGGGCAGACGCCGAATTCGGCGAGTTCCTCGAGTTCGAGACGCTGACGCTGTGCCCGATCGATACCCGCTGCATCGCCCGCGAGCTGCTGCGCGACGACGAGATCGCCTGGCTGAATGCGTATCACGCCGAGGTGCACGCCCGCCTCGCGCCGCTCGTGAGCGGCGATGCGCTCGCATGGCTGATCGAGCGCACCCGGCCGCTCTGACCCCGACACCCGGGCGGCCCGGGCAGCGCGCGCCGCTGCTGGGCATCGACCTTGGCGGGACCAAGATCGAAGCATTGATGCTCGGCGCCGATGGCAAGGCGCTGTGGCGCGAACGCGTGCCGACACCGCAGGGCGACTACCGCGCCACGCTGGCGGTGATCCCCGGCCTCGTCGCGCGCGCCGAGGCCGCAAGCGGCGCGCGCAATATGTGCGTCGGCATCGGCACGCCCGGAAGCGAAACCGCGTCGGGCAAGATGCGCAACGCCAATTCGACCTGCCTGAACGGCCAGCCGCTGCGCAGCGACCTGCAGGCGCTGCTCGCGCGGCCGATGCGCATCGCGAACGACGCCAACTGCCTCGCGCTGTCGGAGGCGAGCGACGGCGCAGCGGCCGGCGCGGCGGTCGTCTTCGCCGTCATCCTCGGCACCGGCGTCGGCGGCGGACTCGTCGTCAACCGCGAACTGCTCGCCGGCGCCAACGGCCTGGCCGGTGAATGGGGGCACAACCCGCTGCCGTGGGCCGATGCCGAGACCGACGCCGACCCGGCAGCGTGCTACTGCGGCAAGCACGGCTGCATCGAGACCTGGCTCAGCGGCCCGGCGCTCGCGCGCGACCACGGCAGGCACACCGGCGAGCAACTCGACGCAGCTCAGATCGCGGCGCGCGCGGCAAGCGGCGATGCGGCAGCCGAGGCGAGCCTTGCGCGCTACGCGTCGCGGCTTGCGCGCGCGCTCGCGGCGGTCATCAACCTCGTCGACCCGGACCTGATCGTCCTCGGCGGCGGCCTGTCGCGCATCGACTCGCTGTACACGCGGGTGCCGCACCTGTGGCCGCGCCACGTCTTCTCGGCCGGCGCCGACCAGCCGCTGCGCACCCGCCTCGTGCAAAGCCTGCACGGCGCTGCATCGGGCGTGCGCGGCGCGGCCCGGCTGTGGCGCGACGCGGCGCAGCCGGTGCGCTGAAGGCCCGCCTTCGCGCACGGCGGGCGCCGCGCGCCGCACTCCGACCGTCGGCGCTGCAGGCGAATCGTCACCCGATTCGGGCCATCCGTCGCATGCGGGTTTCGTCTGCCCTGCCTGCTCCCTAGAGTTCGCTTCAACGCCACCGCACGGAACTCGAGGAGCCAGAAATGTTCGACCGCATCTTCTTCCCGACACTGACCTTCGCCGCCCTGATCGCCGCCACCGCCGACTTCACGATCGATGCCATGAACTCGTCCACGCCGCAAAGCGGGCAGACGGTCGTGCAGCTCGAGCGCGTCGTCGTCGTCGCCAAGCGCGACGGCCAACCGCTCGCCGTCGCGCAGGCCGCAGCGACCGAGACTTCGAACTGAGCGCGCGGCGCGAGCTTCCTGCGCGCGATGCTCGATCGGCCGGTCCCGGTGGCGGTCGGGCCGCGCCGAGCCCGGCGCGTTCAGACCGCTTCGCGTTCGCCGACGCCGCGGCGCTGAAGATCGGTCCCCGCCCGCACGCAGCGGCGGATCAGGCTGTAGATGCGGCGCAGCGATTCCGCCAGCTCGCGCTCGAAGGCGGTCGGCAGCATGCGCGCTTCGTCGTCCGAAAGCTGCGGTTCGATCTGGAAGTGGACCGCGGCCCGTTCCAGGCTGCGCAGCTGCGGCTTGGCGTCCAGCACGCCGCGCGCCAGCGACGGGTCGGCTTCGGCCACCGCCTGCAACGCCCGCCGCAGCTCGCCGCCGATCGCCGCGGCCAGCGCGCGCAGGTGTTCGCGCGCCTGGGCCCCGATCGGCGTCCCGCGTTCTGCGTGGCGCCGGCACAGCGGGATCATCTCCTTGTCGATGAGGTCGGCGATCGATTCCAGATAGTCGGCCGCTTCGACCAGATCGATGGCCGTGCGGCAGAGATCGCGCGGCATCTGCGGCTGCAGCAGCCGCTCGACGAAGCCCACGATCTCGGCGTGGTGCGCATCGATCAGGCGTTCGTTCGCCTGCACGGCGTCGAACGCGGCATGCCGTTCCTCGAGGATGGCGGGAATCACGGCCTCGAACTGTTCGGCGACGCGCTCGCCCAGATGATGCACCTCGCGCCGCGCGGCGTCGACCGCGAGCGCCGGGACATCGAACAGGAGCGTATTCAACTCCGGCGCCAACGCGTCGGCGTCCGTCGCTTTCGGCTCCTCGCCGAAGACACGCACGATGAGCGCCGCCATCTGGTTCGTGAACGGCAGCAGCAGCAGCATCGTGCTCAGGTTGACGATGAGGTGCACGTTGGCGACCTGGCGCGGCACTTCGAAGGCCAGCTGCTCGGTCAGCGCCAGGCCCTCCGCGCTCCGCGACACGGCGCGCGCTATCGCCTCCAGCGGCCCCATCAGCGGCAGCCAGATCAGCACCATCAGCACCTTGTACGCGACCAGCCCGACCGCGGCGTGCAGCGCCGAGCGCGGCTGGCCGATGGCAGCGATCACCGCCGTGACCGTGGTGCCGATATTGGCGCCGAAGACGAGCGCGATGCCGGCCTCGAGCGGCATCAGGCCCTGCGAGCCGAGCGCGATGATCACGCCGAGCGTGGCGGTGGACGAATTGACGACCGCGGTGAAGACGGCGCCCATCAGGATGCCGAGCAGCGGGTTGGTCATGTTCGCCATCAACTCCAGGAACGGCGGGTAGCTGCGCAGCGGCGCCATGAAGTCGGACATCAGGCCCAGGCCGATGAAGAGCACGCCCAGGCCCATGATCACCGTGCCCGCGAGGCTCGCGATGCGTTTCGCCTTCCACATCGACAGCCCGAAGCCGACCGCGGTCAGCACGTACGACAGGTTGCTGACGTCGAAGGCGATGATCTGCGTCGTCACCGCGGAACCGACGGCGGCGCCCATGATGACGGCGAGCGCCTGCGCCAGCGTCAGCACGCCGGCCGATACGAAGCCGATCGCGATCAGCGTCGTCACCGTCGAGGACTGCACGATGGAGGTGATCCCCATGCCGGTGAGCAGCGCGCCGAAGCGGTTGCGGGCGAGCCTGGCCATGATGTCGTTCAGCCGCGAGCCCGCCATCGCGCGCATCGCGCCCGACATCATGGTCATGCCGTGCAGGAACAGCGCCAGGCCGCCGACCAGGCCGATCAGCATGGCCACCAGCGGCAGTGGTTCGTGGTCCATCGGTCAGCAGTCTCCTTCGCGCAAGAGGGCGGCCGCGACGCGACCGTCGAATCACTTTCGCAACACGTCCGGCACCACGTTGCGCGGACTCTCGTCGGGCACATAGCCCTTGGGCCGCTTGTCGCGCTTGCCGATGTCCGGCTTCTCGAAGCGGACCCGCTCGTAGGGAATCGTGCCGAGCAGGTGCGAAATGCAATTGATGCGCGCGCGCTTCTTGTCGTCCGAGGGCACGATCCACCAGGGCGACTTCGGCGTGTCCGTCATGCGGATCATCTCGTCGTAGGCGGCCGAGTAGTCCCACCAGCGCCGGTAGGAGGCGATATCCATCGGGCTGAGCTTCCATTGCCGCAGCGGATCGTCGATGCGCTGGCGAAACCGCTTCTCCTGCTCCTCCATGCCGACGGTGAGGAAGTACTTGATCAGCACGATGCCGGAATCGATGATGTAGTCCTCGAAGCGCGGCGTCAACTTCAGGTAGCGCCTGGCGTCCTTCTCGCTGCAAAAGCCCATCACCCGCTCGACGCCGGGGCGGGTGTACCAACTTCGGTCGAAGATCACGATCTCGCCGGCGGCAGGCAGGTGCGTGAGGAAGCGCTGCATGTAGACCTGCGTCTTCTCGCGGTCGGTCGGCGCCGGCAGCGCGACGATGCGAAAGACGCGCGGGCTCACGCGCTCGACGATGCGCTTGATGATCCCGCCCTTGCCTGCGGCGTCGCGCCCCTCGAACAGCACCACGATGCGCGCGCCGGTCTTCACCACCCAGGCCTGCAGATGCGCCAGCTCGACCTGCAGCCGCTGCAGCTCCTGGTCGTAGTTGCCGCTGCCGGTTCGAGCTTTCGGGGTATCCAGTTGCTTGTCCTGCTTCTTGCCCATGCCATCCCCTTGTTGGCGCTGCCGCCGGCGCCCGCTCGGGCATGCGTGTCGAGTCGAGCCGGACACCTGCTTCGCGCCGGAAAGCGGTAGAGCGCCTCGGCACGCACCGAACGTACACGCTGACGAGAGCGCAGCCCACGACGGCCGTGGGCGGTGACTGCGCAAGCGGCGTGCGCACCATGCTTGGCCGGGTTGCCGGCACCGGTAACCCATCCGGACCCCCGGGTGTCGCTTCAACGCCACGACGCGGAACCCGAGGAGCCGCAAATGCTCGGCCGTCACTCCTTCCCCGCGCCGTCCTTCGCCGCCCTGACCGCCTGCGCCCGCACGTTCCACGCCATCGATTCGGCCGCGCCGCCAGCGCGACGGCAGGCCACGCACGATCGCGCAGGCCGGGTCCGGCAAGACCATGAACCGAGCGTGCGGCCTACATCTGCCGGAACAGATGCAGGAAGCTGCGGCTCACCGGCAGCACCTCGGTGCGTCCGCTGAGGTGCAGGTCGGCCGTCTCGTTCAGGCTGCGCGTGACCTGGCTCACGCGGTGCAGGTTGACGATCACCGAGCGGTGCACCTGCGCGAAGCGCTCCGGGTCGAGTTCGTCGGCAAGTTCGCGGATCGTCTTGCGGATCAGCGCCTCGCCGCCATCCCACGCGACGAGGGTGTACTTTTCGTCGGACTTGAAGAATGCGATCTGCTCGACCGGAATCAGGCGCACGCTCGTCCCGACCGAGGCCTTGATCCACTGCAGCCTCTGCGGTCGCTGCGCTGCGCGGCCGCGCAGCGCATCGGCAAGCTTCGAGAGCGCGTCGTCGAGCGCCCCGTCGCCATCCGGCAGCGTCGATGCGAGCCGCGACTGCAGGCGCTGCACGGTATCGGCCAGACGCTGGACGTCGATCGGCTTGACGACATAGTCGAGCGCGCCCTGCTCGAAGGCCTGCACCGCATACTGCTCGTAGGCGGTGACGAAGACGACCTGCGCCCGCCGCGCGATCGAGCGCGCCGCCTCGATGCCGTTGACGCCCGGCATGTGAACGTCCAGAAAGGCGACGCGCGGCGCGTGCAGCTCGAACAGCTCGACCGCTTCGCGCCCGTTGCGCGCCTCGGCGACCACCTGCAGCTCGGGCCACAACCGCGCGAGGTGCTCGCGCAGATGGGTGCGCAGCAGCGGTTCGTCGTCGGCGATCAGCGCGGTGGCGGCGGACGTCATGGCCGCGATTGTGCGCGGCGAAAGACAATCTCGGCGCGCACGCCGTGCGGCGCGACCGCGTGCAGTTCGAGCCTGGCATCGGCGCCGAAGAAGGCATGCAGCCGCGAGCGCAGGTTCGCCAGCCCGACGCCGTCCGGCGCGTCGCCGGCGATGCCGACGCCGGTATCTGCGACCGACAGCGTGACCGTCTCGCCGTCCTCGGCGACGCCGCCCGCAAGCCGGATGCGCCCGCCCTCCTCGCTCGGGTCGATACCGTGGCGGACCGCATTCTCGACCAGCGTCAGCAGCGCCATCGTCGGAAACCGCAGGCCGGCGAGTCCGGGCGGGATATCGATCTCGAACCGCAGCCGGTCCGGCATGCGCAGCTGCATCAGGTCGAGATAGGCGCGCACGAGCCGCAACTCGCTCTCGAGCGTCGCATCGGCGTCGTTCAGACGCGGCATCGCGGCGCGCAGATAGGCGATCAGCTGGCGCAGCACCGGCGCCGCGCGGTCCGAACCCGACTCGACCAGCGCCTGCACGTTGGCGAGGCTGTTGAAAAGGAAATGCGGCTCGATCTGCGCATGCAGCAGCGCGAGCCGGGCGTCGGCCGCCTGGCGCTCGAGCGTCTCGCGCTCGAGCTCGAACTGCAGGGCCTCGGCGCGCGCCTGCGCATCGCGTTCGCGGTAGAGCGCACCGAGCGACATGACGACGCCGACGGCGGCCGCGGAAATCGAGATCAGGAAGATGCCCGAAATGCGCGACCAGTTGTTCATCAAGCCGGCGACGTCGCCGCTGGAGGCGATCAGATAGGCCGCCAGCGTCGCCACCGGCGCGCACACCACGACCGCGAAAACGCGCATCAGCCAGCGCGGCAGCCAGCGCTGCTGCCAGTGCCCGGCCGCGGTGAAGACGAGCAGCAGTGAGATGCCGACGAACAGCGTGCGCCCGAGCACCTGCGCGAAGGGCGAGATGAAGATCGGATTCAGCGCGGCGGCGACAAGCACGCAGAGCACCGCCACCAGCACGACGCTGCGCCAGGTGATCGATGCCAGCCAGCGCGGCAGCCGCGGGCGGACCGACAGGTTCGTATTCATGAGGGCGAAGATAGCCGCGCCGCGGCGGGCAAGCCAGCGTCCACCGCGAAATGCCCGGATGAACGGCGGTTTGCGGGCCGCGAACGGCGGACCGGGCCGACGGTCAGTGGCTGGCGACGTCGCTCGCGGCCGGCGCCGGCGCGGGAACGATTCGCAGCCCACCCTCGACGAGCAGGCGCTTGAACTGCGGCGAATGGGCGATGATCGTGCCCGCCGCGGCGCGCAGCCGGTCGACCGCCTCGTCCGGCAGCACGAACGAGGTCGGCAGCGAATTCAGGTAGTCGAACTCGGCGGGGTCGGTCGCCTTCAGCGCGGCAAACGAAACGTCGATCGCGTAGATCGTCGCCTGCGGCGGGCGCACGTAATCGCACAGCGCCGCATTCATGCCCTGCGCGCACTGCGCAAGTTCGCGCACCTTGTGCAGCGAGCGCCAGCGCGCGGCCGTATCCTCGACCGATTCGATGGTCTCGAACGAAAAGTGGTCGATCGGCACGCCAGATGCCTGGAGCAGCACTTCGAGCGTTCCGGGACCGCTCTCGGACTTGTCCCAGCCGGTCGGCGGCGACGACAGCGAGTTGACGATGACGATGACGATATTTCGCACGTGATCGAGCGGTGTCGGCTTGCCCGCGCCGTGCAGCGCCTCGAGCAGGCTCAGCGCATCGAGCACACCGCGCATGCCGAGGTTGTCCGACACGCCGCCGTCGACGAGATGGATATAGGGGTGGGTCGCGCTGTCGGCATACGCCGCCGCGTCCTGCAACCAGCGCAGCGCGCGCGACGCGGGGCGCGGCGGCTCTTCGAGCTTGGCGAACGGCGCGAGCCACGGCGGCAGGGCCGCGCCGCAGTTGCCGCCGTAGTTGTTGATCGTGACCGGCGACAAGACGACCGGCACCGCCGAGGACGCCGCCGCCGCGCGCGACAGCCTCATCGCGCCGAGGTCGGAGCACAGGAAGTCGAACATGCCTTGCTGGAAGCTCAGGCGGGCGCCGGTGGAGATATCGGTCGCCGAGACCAGGATCAGCGGGCCGTCACCTCGATTCAGGTCGGCGAAGGTCGCGTCATGAAACAGGATTTCGTCGTACAGCTGCGCCGCCAGCTCCGAGCGGCCCCAGCCGGTCGAGACCAAATCGCCCCAGTACGCGGGGTTGAACGAGCGGGCGATGATCTCGCCCTGGACGTTGCGCTTGAGGAAGCGCTGCTCGTAGTCGTCGAACAGCTTGTCGCCGTACAGGCCGTAGGCGAGCGCGGTAAAGCTGCCGCCGGATACGCCGGTGATGATGTCGACGCTGTCGAGCAAGCGCCTCTTGCTGCCGTCGGCAGCGACGAGCTGGGTCCGTTTCAGATATTCCAGCACGCCATACGAGAACGCTGCAGCGCGCGTGCCGCCGCCGGAGAACGCCAGGATGACGAGCGTATCGCTGCGCTTGAAATGCTGCTGGCGCGTCTGGTAGTCGTAGCCGCTCTCGGCCCGGGTTTCTTTGATCGGCGGATTCACCGGCCGCGTCGCGCAGGCCCCGAGGCCGAGAACCGCTGCGAGCATCAGCGCCATCGCCGCCGGCCGTCGGCGCGGCGGGATCCCGGAGCCGGCGCCGACGTGCGGCGCGGTGTGGCGAACGACGGGCATGGCATCACTCGGAATCGACATCAATCTCTCCCGCGCTCTCGATGACTGCGGACTCGCGCTTCGGCGTATTGCAAGCGCTCATTATCCAGTTCGGCGCGATCGTACACGCCGGGCCTCAGCGCCGAGAAGCCAGGCGCGGAATGCGCCGCGCGCTGTCGACGCCGCACGACCACCACGACCACGCTGCGCCAACGGTTTCCGGGGTGCGAACGGGGCGCCCGGCGCTGCGCACGGCTCGGGTCGGCGTATCGCGTTGCCGACGGTGCGATCGATCGGCCAGAATCCGCGCATGTGCGTACCGAGCCGCGGTTCTCGGTCTGGAAGCAGACGATGACGGATCACGAGCAGCATGGGGCATTGCCCGAATTCAGCGGCGCCGAACTCGGCGTCATCGCTCATTTGTACCGCGGCGAGATCTACCGCTCGACGATCTGGCGAACGCGCCTGGATACGACGACCAACTGGTCGGTCGTGACGCTCGGCGTCGCGCTGTCGATCGTCTTCTCGTCGCCCAGCGCATCGCCGCTGCCGCTGCTGCTGGTGGGCGTGCTGATCCTGCTGTTCCTGATGATCGAGGCGCGCCGCTATCGGTATTTCAACGTCTGGCGCGCGCGCTGCCGCTGGATGGAGAATAACTTCTACGCGCCGCTGCTCGATCCGCGCGAGGCCGCCGCCGTCCAATGGCGATCGGTGCTGGCAGCCGACTACCGCCGCCCGACCTATCACGTCTCGTTCGGGGTCGCGATCGGCCGGCGCATCCGGCGCAACTACCTCTGGATCATCACGATCCAGGCCGGCGCCTTCATCGGCAAGCTGCTCGTGCATCCGGCCGCACTGCAATCGGCCGACGAATTCTTCGACCGCGCCAACGTCGGCCCGATTCCGGGCGAGATCATCCTCGCCATGGGCGCGCTGTACGTCGTCACGCTGGCTGCCCTCGCGATCTGGAGCGATGTGCACGACCGCCGCAAGTGGGACCCGCAGTCGAGTGCCGGCGGCATGGGCTGACCGCGCCGCGCGCGCCGCGGTGCACCTGGTGCAGTGTTCGATACTGTGAGGCACTCAAGAAAACCGATGGATTTGCCGTGCTGGCAAGGCGCAAACCGCAGCGATACCCGTAGGCATCGCGAGGATTTGTAACGCCGCCAGGGCGGTAAAGACGCGGTTTTGTGTGCCCAACAGTGTCGAACACTGCACTAGACACCCTGGCGCACGGGCTTGGCTTCGAGCGCCTGATGCAGCGTATCGGCGCTGTCCTGCAGATGGGCGCGGGTCGCCGGGCTCAGCCCCTTGCGGCGCGCGGCGGCGTCGAGCTGCTCGGCGAGCGCCTTCGCCTGCACGCGGCGCAGGCTGCGCGCATCGGCGCGGGTCTGCGGCTGCGGGCGCAGCAACTGGTTGGCGAGGCGGTTCAGGTGTTCGCGCTGCAACTCGCGGCGCAGCGGCGCGATCTCGGCGCCGGTCGCCAGTTCGCTCCACACCGCCTGCGTCAGACGGGTGTCGAGTTCAGCCAGGCGCAGCGCGCGCTGCGGGCCGCTCGGCGCCTTCTCGGCGCTGTCGAGCAGGCGCGCGGCGACGGCGTCGCCCATCAGCGCATCGAGCATCCCCTTCTGCAGGTCGAGCACGACGACGGCAAGCGAGAAGTCGGTGCCCGACGCCCCATCGCCGCTGCGCACCGCGTCCCAGCGCTCGAGGTAGTCGGCGCCGAGCCTGCGCTGCAGTGCGGGCGAGATCTTCAGGCTGTCGGCCGAGAACAGGCCGGCAAGGATCAGGTCGAGCGCGCGGCGTTGCTGCTCGGCCGGCAGCGGCGTCAGCGGGTCGCGCCCGCTGCCCGGCGCGTCGCGCAGCGTGCGCACGCCGCCGATCTGGCGCGTCAGCGCGTTCGCCGAGCGGCCGACATCGCGCACCGCATAAAGCACCGAGCGGCGCAGCACGGCGTAGTCTTCGTCGGGCGCGAGGCTGCGCGTCTCCTGGCGTGCCAGCAGATCCTGCGAGATCGCGATGCGCTTTTGCGCGAAGGCGATGACGTCGTCGCCGAGATCGAACTGCAGCGACTCGGGGTCGAGCCCGATGAAGTTGTCCTCGTCGGTGCCGTAGGCCAGCTGCGGCTCGCCGCTGCGCGCCGCGATGCGCCGCAGCTCGGCCGCTTCGTCGGCGGCAGCGATCGGCTTGTAGGCATATTCGATCGCCCAGTAGTCGTACGGGCCGATCGTGGTATTGAACGGCGTGCCGTAGTGCGCGCGCGGCTCGCCGGGACCGTTCAGGTTGATCGCAGCGTATTCCATCACCGACGCGGTGATGCCGTTGGCGGCGGTGAACGCCGGATCCGCGAGCTGCGCCGCGCTATACGCGCGCGACGCGCGAAAGTTGTGGCGCAGGCCGAGGGCGTGGCCGACCTCGTGCATCGCGGTGTCCTTCAGGTAGGCATCGACGAACGCGCGCGCCTCCTGGCTGTCGGGATCGATCTCGCCGCGCGCCTCGAGCACGTCGAGTGCGTAGCTCATCTGCTCGGCCGCGGCGTCGGCATAGGTGCAGACAAGGCCGGCGGCCAGATCCGCCGCGTCCGGCCCATCGGCGGCCGCCACCGATGCAAGCACCTGCGAGCGCAGCGCGCGGATGTTGCGCGACGAGAGGCTCTCGATCGCGATGTCGGCATCCAGTATCTCGCCGCTGCGCGGATCGACGTGGCGCGGCCCGATCGCGCCGAACGCGGGCGCGGCGTTCGTCATCCAGCGGATCGACGCGCGGCCAAAATCGAGGGTGTCGAAATCGGCATCGTCGGGTTCGACCTTGACGACGATCGCATCCTTGAAGCCGATCCGCTCGAAGGCCTTGTTCCATTCGAGCACGCCGGCCGTGATCGGCGCCCGGTACTTCTGCGGCACGGTGCGGTCGATCCAGAACGTGATCGGCTGCACCGGCTCGGAAAGCGCGGCGTCCGGGTCCTTCTTCTCGAGCCGCCAGCGGTCCACATAGCGGCGCCGCGGCGAACGCTCGAGGTCGTCGCTGAAATCGGCGACGCTGGTGTTGAAGTGGCCGATGCGGGCGTCGGCCTTGCGCGTCGCCATCGGCTGCGCCGGCAGCCTGCCGATCGAGTAGTGCAGCGTCATGAAGAGGCTGCGTGGATCGGGCACGGTTCTGGGCACGCTGGGCGCCGGCGCGCCGGCCGGCGCGCCGGGTACCGGCTGCGCGATCGAACCCGTCGCGAAATGCGCGAGCACCTCGACGACGAGCAGATCCCTTGTTTCGCGCACGGTCGTGATCGCCGAGTTGCGCGCATCGAATGCATAGCCCTGGCGGTAGCTGCGCTGCAGCTGCCCGCCGATGCCGAGCAGGTCGGCCATGAAGATCGCGTTGGCGTCGATCAGGATCGTCTTGCGATCCGGCTCGGGCAGGCTCAGGACCGCGGTACTTGCGACCAGGCTGGGCGAATAGGCTGCCTGCACCGCGAGGCCCTGCGGCGTGCCGGCCGCGGCGACATATTCGCTGTTGATGCGGATCAGCTGCACCTGGTTGTGGATGCGGCGAAACGCGACGATGCCGTCATCCCGGCTCATCAGCCCGCCGAAGAACGAGCCGGTGCCGATGCCGGTCTTGATCTTGGGCGAGAGGAAGAACGGCTGGTCGAAATCCGCCGGCTTCAGCTCGAGCCAGACCTTGTCCTCCTTGCGCCAGACCGCAAAGAGGCCGTCGCTGCGCTCTGCCCCCTTCACGACCTCGGCGAACGGCTTGAGCGGCCCGGGCGGGGCGGCGGGCGCGATCGGCGGCGCACCCGGCGGGCGTGGCGCGGACGCGGCGCCGACCGGCGCGACGGCGACGGCAGCCACCGCGGGGGCGCTCGCTTCCGGCGCAGCCGGCCCAGGCGTGCTGCACGCCTGCAAGGCCAGCACGGCGGCGACGAGCACCGCGCGGTGCACGACCAAGACCGCGGCGCGCGGCGCCGCACCGATGATCCCGGCCGTCGTGAAATGCCAAGGCCTCACGGCGTTTCGCCTCGCGTCATCGGATCGGCTTGAAGCGCAGCCGGTGCGGGCGCGCGCCTTCCTCGCCGAGCCGCTTCTTCTTGTCGGCCTCGTACTCCTGGTAGTTGCCGTTGAAGAAGACCCACTTCGAGTCGCCCTCCGCGGCGAGGATGTGGGTCGCGATGCGGTCGAGGAACCAGCGGTCGTGGCTGATGACGAGGATCGAGCCGGCGAATTCGAGCAGCGCATCTTCCAGCGCGCGCAGCGTCTCGACGTCGAGGTCGTTGCTCGGCTCGTCGAGCAGCAGCACGTTGGCGCCCTTCGCGAGCGTCTTCGCCAGATGCAGTCGGCCGCGTTCGCCGCCCGAGAGGTTGCCGACGAGCTTTTGCTGGTCGTTGCCCTTGAAGTTGAAGCGCCCGAGGTAGGCGCGCGACGGCATCACGAACTTGCCGACCGTGATGTTGTCGAGGCCGCCCGAGACGTCCTGCCACACCGTCTTGTCGCCCTGCAGTTCCTCGCGGCTTTGCTCGACGAACGCCATCTTGACGGTCTGGCCGATCTTCACGCTGCCGCTGTCGGGCTTCTCGGTGCCGGCGATCATCCGGAACAGCGTCGACTTGCCGGCGCCGTTCGGGCCGATGATGCCGACGATCGCGCCGGCCGGCACCTGGAACGACAGGTCGTCGATCAGCAGCCGGTCGCCGAAGCTCTTGCTGACGTTCTCGAACGCGATCACCTCGTGACCCAGGCGCTCGGCGACCGGGATGAAGATCTCGTTCGTCTCGTTGCGCTTCTGGTACTCGACGTCGGACAGCTCCTCGAAGCGCGCGAGCCGCGCCTTGCTCTTGGCCTGGCGGCCCTTGGCGTTGGAGCGCACCCACTTCAGCTCGGCCTTCATCGCCTTGGTGCGCGCGTCCTCGGTCTTCTGCTCGAGCTCGAGGCGCTGCTCCTTCTGGTCGAGCCAGGTGCTGTAGTTGCCCTTGTACGGAATGCCGCGGCCGCGGTCGAGCTCGAGGATCCACTCGGCGGCGTTGTCGAGGAAGTAGCGGTCGTGGGTGATTGCGACCACCGTGCCGGGGAAGCGCTTGAGGAACACTTCCAGCCATTCCACGCTTTCGGCGTCGAGGTGGTTGGTCGGCTCGTCGAGCAGCAGCATGTCGGGCTTGGAGAGCAGCAGCCGGCACAGCGCGACGCGCCGCTTCTCGCCGCCCGACAGCTTGCCGATCACCGCATCCCACGGCGCGAGGCGCAGCGCGTCGGCGGCGAGCTCGAGCTGCAGGTCGGTGTTCTCGCTGCCGGCGGCGGCGATCTGCGCTTCGAGGTCGGCCTGCTCGGCGGCGAGGGCGTCGAAGTCGGCATCCGGCTCGGCGTAGGCGGCATACACCTCGTCGAGCCGCTTCTTCGCCGCGAGCACGCCGCCGATGCCTTCTTCGACCGCCTGGCGCACCGTCTGCTCGGGGTCGAGCTGCGGCTCCTGCGGCAGATAGCCGATCTTGAGATCGGGCATCGGGACCGCCTCGCCCTCGATCTCGGTGTCGAGCCCGGCCATGATCTTCAGCAGCGTCGACTTGCCCGAGCCGTTCAAGCCGAGGACGCCGATCTTCGCGCCGGGGAAGAAGGACAGCGAGATGTCCTTCAGGATCTGTCGCTTCGGCGGCACCGTCTTGCCGACGCGGTTCATCGTATAAACGTATTGAGCCATGGTCTGTCTGTCCTGAAATGCGTACGGCTGCCGCGGCAGCCAATGCCGTATTGTCGCCTCTGCGCGGGCGTGAAACAGTTGCGCCTGTCCTGGCTCAAGTCGGCCGGCGCGGCGGCCGATATCGGCTTGGATGAACCGACTCCGCCCGCCCGCCCGTTTTCAGGTGCGACCCACGAGGACCGCCCGGCGCGCCGCGCCGTCGGCCGCCGTCCGCGGCGGGAGGCGAAGGCGTTGAACGAGCCGCTGCATCCCCTCCTGAAGCGCCAGCTGCGCGGGGTCGGCCTGGACGATGCGGGCGCGCCTGCCGCCGCACCGTGGCAGGCGCTGCTCGAACTCGTCAGCGGCGCCTACGCCGCGCTCGACCAGCAGCGCTATCAGCTCGAACACTCGCAGGAACTTGCCGCGGCCGAGATGGCCGACCTCTATGCGGCGCTGCAGGCCGAACGCGACCGGCTCGAGTCGCGGGTGCGCGAGCGTACCCAAGCGCTGGAGCTGAGCCAGGCGCGGCTCGCGAGCCTGGTTTCGATGTCGTCCGACTGGATCTGGGAGCAGGACGCCGAACTACGCTTCACCTACATCTCCGAGGGCGCGCGCAATGCGACCGGGATCGAGGCCGCGACGCTGATCGGCCGCAAGCGGGTCGCGATGGACACGTTCGACGCGCCGCCCGAACAGGTTGCGCGCCACATCGCGCAGATCGAGGCGCGCCAGCCATTTCGCGATTTCAGCTATGGCTTTCGCGGCGCCGAAGGCCGGCAGTGCTACATCCGCGTCAGCGGCGAGCCGCTGTTCGGCGCCGACGGCGCCTTCCTCGGCTATCGCGGCGTCGGCAGCGACGAAACGCAGGCGACGCTCGCGGCGCACCGTCTGCAGCAGCTCGCGAGTTTCGACAGCCTGACCGGGATGCCGAACCGCAACATGTTCATCGCCGAACTCGATCTCGCGCTCGCTCGGGCGCGGCGCAACGGCGGCACGTTCGCGCTGTGCTTCATGGACCTCGACCGCTTCAAGACGATCAACGACAGCCTCGGCCATGCGGCCGGCGACGTGCTGCTGACGACGGTCGGCGCCCGCTTGCGCGATCTGCTGCGCGAGAGCGACCTCGTCGCCCGCCTCGGCGGCGACGAATTCGTCGCGCTGCTCGAAGGGCCGTCGGACGCGCAATCGCTGTCGGGCGTCGCGCGCAAGATGCTCGCCGCGGTGAGCGAGCCGGTCGCGCTCGACGGACGCAAGCTGTGGATCACCGGCAGCTGCGGCATCGCGCGCTATCCGGCGGACGGCGCCGACGCCGAGACGCTCTTGAAGAACGCCGACGCCGCGATGTACCAGGCCAAGGCCGAAGGCAAGGATACGTTTCGCTTCTACACCGCCGAACTCGCGGCGCAGACGGCGCACCTCTTCGCGCTCGAGGCCGACCTGCGCCACGCCGTCGAGCGCGGCGAACTGGTGCTGCACTTCCAGCCCAAGATCGACCTCGCCACCGGCCGCCTGCGCGGCGTCGAGGCGCTCGTGCGCTGGCAGCATCCGACCCGCGGGCTGCTCCCACCGGGCGAATTCATCGGCCTGGCCGAAGACAGCGGGCTGATCGTGCCGATCGGCGGCTGGGTGATGCAGGCCGCATGCTGCCAGGTGCGGGCCTGGATGGATGCGGGGCTCGCCGCGCCGCGCTGCGCGGTGAACCTGTCGGCGCGCCAGTTCGGCAGCGAGTCGCTGCTCGACGACGTGCGCCAGTCGCTTTCGCAAAGCGGCCTGCCGGCCGATGCGCTCGAGATCGAGATCACCGAGAGCGTGCTGATGTCCGACCCGGACCGCGCCAACCTCACGCTGCAGGAGCTGCACGCGCTGGGCGTGCACATCTCGATCGACGACTTCGGCACCGGCTATTCGTCGCTCGCCTACCTCAAGCGCCTGCCGGCGCACACCGTCAAGCTCGACCGCTCGTTCGTCGCCGGCCTGCCGGCCGATCGCGACGACGCGGCGATCACGCAGGCGGTGATCGCGCTGTCGCACAGCCTCTCGATGCAGGTCGTCGCCGAAGGCGTCGAGACCGTCGCCCAGCTCGACTTCCTGCGCCGCCTCGGCTGCGACCAGGCGCAGGGCTACCTGATCGGCCGGCCGATGCCCGCCGAGCAGCTCGCGCAGCGGCTGCAGACGCGGCGCGAACGCTTGAGCCAGGCGGCGTAGGCCGGCGGCCGCGCCGTCACTCGCGCAGCCCGGCCTGGGCGAGCGTTTCGAGATGGCGGTCGCGATCGGCCGCGTCGCGGTAGTGCAGCGTCGCGACGAGATCGGCGGGCCCGAAGGCTGGCCACCGTGCGCGCAGCTCGGCGATGCAGCGTCTGGCGGCCTCGATATCGCCGCGCCGCACCTCGCAGGCGGCGATGAGTGCAAACAGCGTCGCGTCCGGAATCGTGATGCGCCGCGCCGCGTCGAGCGCTTCGCCGTACGCACCGGCGACAAAATTCGCGCGCGCCAGATGGCCCCAGAACCGTTCCGGGTGGTACGGATTCAGGCGCATCGCCTTGCGGATCCACTCGAGGCCCTCCTGCGGCTGGCCGCACCAGGTGAGGATCTCGCCCTGCTGGACGACGATCAGATCGTCGTTCGGATTGAGCGCGAGCGCGCGCTGCTGGTGATACAGGCACTGCTCGAAGTTTTCGTAGATCAGGTTCACCGCGGCGAAGATGCGGTGCACGTCGCTGTCGTTCGGATCGAGCGCGAGCGCGATCTCGAGCTCCTGCACCACCATCGGCTGCAGCACGCTGCGGTCCTCGCACCAGTTGTAGCCCCAGCGCTGGCCGAGCACGCAGGCGCGCCAGGCGTGGGCGTGGGCATAGTTCGGATCGAGCGCGATCGCGCGTTCGAGCATCTCCTGCGCGCGCAGGTTGTCGGCGCGGTTGCTGCGATGGTGCAGCAGCTTGCCGGTGAGCACGCACTCGTAGGCTGCCATGTTGTCGGTCGGCTTGCGCGCCGCGCGGTCGCGCGCGTCGGCCTCGACGCGCCCGGGCAGCGTCGCGACGATCGCCGTCGTGACCTCGTCCTGGATCGCGAAGATATCCTCCAGATCGCGGTCGTAGCGCTCGGCCCAGACGTGGCGGTCGGTCTCGGCGTCGATCAGCTGCACCGTGATGCGCACCCGCTTGCCGGCCTTGCGCACGCTGCCCTCGACGACATACTGCACGCCGAGTTCGCGCGCGACTTTGGCGACGTCGACCTTCTGCCCCTTGTATTTGAACGACGAATTGCGCGAGATGACGAACAGCTCGCGAAAGCGCGACAGCTCGGTGATGATGTCCTCGGTGATGCCGTCGGTGAAGAATTCCTGCTCGGCCTCGCCGCTCATGTTGTCGAACGGCAGCACGGCGATCGCCGGCTTGAGGGTGCGCGACTCGGCGCCGCCTGCGTCCGCGCGGCGCGGCGCGGACGCCTCGGCAGCGCCGGGCGCGGCTTGCGCGGCGGCGTGCACGCGAAAGGCGCGCACCGGCTGCGGCAGATTCTTCAGGGTCTGCTCGCCCATATCGTCGAAGCGCACCTGCAGCCGATGGCGCAGCGCGCACTCGACCGCCTCCGACACGCACACGCCGCCCGGTTCGGCGAGCGTCTCGAGCCGCGCCGCGGTATTCACACCGTCGCCGTAGACGCTGCCGTCGGACTTCTCGATCACGTCGCCGAGGTGGACGCCGATCCGAAACCGCATCCGGCACGGCTCGGTGTGCGCCGCGGCGCGCGCCGCGATCTCGTCCTGCACCGCGAGCGCCGCGCTCACCGCGCCGGCCGCGGTCTCGAAGACGGCGAGCACCGAATCGCCCGCCATGTCGATCACGCGGCCCTGGTGGGCGCCGATATGCTCGCCGAAGACCGCCCGCGCGCAATCGAGCGCCGCCACCGTGCCGGGCTCGTCGTTCGCCATCAGACGCGAATAGCCCGATGCGTCGGCCGCCAGGATGGCCGCCAACCGGCGCCGTGTCGTTGCTTCGCTCAAGCCCGCCGCTCCTCATGCCTCGAGTCGCTCGTGCAATGGTAGTACCGCGCGGCGCGGCGTGCCGCGGCCCGGAAGTGGTCGAGAGAAGTGGTCGAAAAGGGGGGGCTGCTAAAATCGCGCCACGCAGCGCTGATCCAGTCTCCTTGCTGCCGTCATCCTTGGCCCGAGCGCGGCATCGCGCTCGCCCCCCACCTCGAAGCCTGCGACTGGCGCGCCGCGCGCGACAGGCCGTTTTGATGGCACCCCGAATGAAATTCGAAGATCTCGGCCTCGCCGAGCCCCTGCTGCGCGCCGTGCAAGAACATGGCTACGACACGCCGACGCCGATCCAGGCGCAGGCGATTCCGAAGGTGCTGACCGGCGCCGACCTGCTCGCCGGCGCCCAGACCGGCACCGGCAAGACGGCCGGCTTCGTGCTGCCGATGCTGCAGCGCCTGTCGATGAGCACGCCGCCGAAGGATGCGCGCGGCAGAGCGCCGATCCGCGCGCTGATCCTCACGCCGACGCGCGAGCTCGCGGCGCAGGTCGAGGAGAGCGTGCGCATCTACGGCCGCTATATGACCAAGCTCACTTCGATGGTGATCTTCGGCGGCGTCGGCATGCAACCGCAGATCGACCGCCTGAAGCGCGGCGTCGACATCCTCGTCGCGACGCCCGGCCGGCTGCTCGACCACGCCGGCCAGCGCACGGTGGACCTGTCGCACGTCGAAATCCTCGTCCTCGACGAGGCCGACCGCATGCTCGACATGGGCTTCCTGCCCGACGTGAAGAAGGTTCTCGCGCTGCTGCCGCAGCAAAAACAGAGCCTGCTCTTCTCGGCCACCTTCAGCGACGAGATCAAGGCGCTCGCCGACCGGCTGCTGAACAACCCCGGCCTGATCGAGGTCGCGCGCCGCAACCAGACCGCCGAGCTCGTCGAGCAGAAGGTGCACCCGGTCAGCCGCGACGCGAAGAAAGACCTGCTCGTGCACCTGATCAAGAAGAACGACTGGGACCAGGTGCTCGTCTTCACGCGCATGAAGCACGGCGCGAACCGCCTCGCCGAGCACCTGGAGAAGGCCGGCATCAGCGCGATGGCGATCCACGGCAACAAGAGCCAGAGTGCGCGCACCAAGGCCTTGTCGGAATTCAAGCACGGCGACCTCGAGGTGCTCGTCGCGACCGATATCGCCGCGCGCGGCATCGACATCGACCAGTTGCCGCACGTCGTCAACTACGAGCTGCCGAACGTGCCGCAGGACTACGTGCACCGCATCGGCCGCACTGGCCGCGCCGGCTCGCCGGGCGAGGCGGTCTCGCTCGTCTGCGTCGACGAGGAGGGTTTCCTGCGCGATATCGAACGCCTCATCAAGCGCGCCATCCCGCGCGAGGTCGTGCCCGGCTTCGAACCCGACCCGAGCGAACGCGCGCAGCCCATCGTGCTCGGCCGGATGGTGATCGGCGAGGGCGCGGGCCGCGGCGGCTTCGGCCGCGGCCACCGCAACGGCAACGGCAACAGCGGCGGCGGGCACGGCGGTCGCGGGCGCGGCGACGCGACGCATCCCGCGCCGGCGCACGGCCAGCGGCCGTCGTCGTCCGCGCCGCGTCCGGGTGCATCGCGCGGCGGGCGGCCGCCGGCCGGGCGCACCGGTTCGCCCAAGCGCTGACGCAGCGATGGCCCGAGATTCGGCTCAGCGCAGCGCCTGGCTCGCCGGCGCCACTGGCCTCATCGGCCGCGAACTGCTCGGCCTGCTGCTCGCGAGCGACCGCTACGGCGCGGTGCACGTGCTGCTGCGGCGCGCGGTCTCCGATCTGCCCAAGCAGCGCAAGCTCGTCGCCCACGGGGTCGATTTCGATGCGCTGCCGGCGGCGTTGCCGGCGGCCGACGATGCCTATATCGCGCTCGGCACGACGATCAAGGTCGCCGGCTCGCAGGCCGCGTTTCGCGAGGTCGATTTCGACTACGTCGTCAACGCCGCGCGCGCGGCACGCGCTGCCGGCGCGCAGCGCCTGGCGGTCGTCTCGGCGCTCGGCGCGGACGCGAATTCGCGCGTCTTCTACAACCGCGTGAAGGGCGAGATGCAGGCCGCGGTCGCAACGCTCGGCTTCGAGTCGATCGTCATCGCGCAGCCTTCGCTCCTGATCGGCAACCGCGAGGCGCTCGGCCAGCCGACGCGCGGCGGCGAAGTGTGGGCGGCGCGCCTGCTGCGGCCGGTGATGGGCCTCGTTCCCGCCTCCGTGCGGCCGATCGAGGCGCGCTGCGTCGCGCAGGCGATGCTGAATGCGACGCTCGACGCCAAGCCGGGGCAGCGCGTGCTGAGTTCGGCGCAGATGCAGACGCTCGGACGCTGACGCGGCGGCCCCCTGCGGCCCTGTAGCATCGGCCGCAGCATCCGTCACGCGGGAGTCCCGATGCAGATCTCGTTTCTCGGCGCCGCCGATACCGTCACCGGCTCGCGCCATCTGGTCGACGTTGCCGGCACGCGCATCCTGCTCGACTGCGGACTGTTCCAGGGCTTCAAGACGCTGCGCGAGCGCAACTGGGCGCGCTTTCCCGTCGAGCCGGCGAGCATCGACGCGGTCGTCCTGAGCCACGCCCATCTCGATCATTGCGGCTTCCTGCCCGCGCTCGTGAAGCAGGGTTTCAAGGGTCGGGTCTACGCATCGCCGGCCTCGATCGACCTGTGCGAGGTGATGCTGCTCGATAGCGCGCATCTGCAGGAGGAAGACGCCAGGCGCGCAAACCGCGCCGGCAGCTCGCGCCACGCGCCGGCGCTGCCGCTGTACACCGTCGCCGACGCGAAGCGCGCACTCGCGCGCCTCGTGCCGCTCGCCCCCGGCCGGAGCACGACGGTGGGCGCGGTGCGCATCTCGCTGACGCCGGTCGGCCACCTGCTCGGCGCCTGTGCGGTAAGCCTGCAGGCGGGCGGCACGATGCTCGTCTTCTCGGGCGATCTCGGCCGCGGCAACGACGTCCTGATGCCGCCGCCGCAGCGCGTGCCGCGCGCCGACGTGCTGCTCGTCGAGGCGACCTACGGCGACCGGCTCCATCCGCACGAGGACTTCCAGGCGCGGCTCGGTGCCATCGTGCGCGCGACGATCCGGCGTGGCGGCTCGGTGCTGCTGCCGTCGTTCGCGGTCGGCCGCGCGCAGGCGCTGCTGCTCGTGCTGCAGCGGCTGAAGGATGCGGGCGAGATCCCGCGCGAGCTGCCGATCTTCCTCGACAGCCCGATGGCGCTGAAGGCGACCGCGCTCTACCAGCGGCATGCGAAGCTGCTGCGCGTCAAGCCGCGCGAGACGGCAACGCTTTGCGACGGCGTCACGCTCGTCGCGACGGCGGCCGACTCGGCGAAGCTCGTGCGCTCGCGCTGGCCCTGCGTGATCATCTCGGCCAGCGGCATGGCCACCGGCGGGCGCGTGCTGCACCATCTGCGCGCGATGGCGCCGCAGCCGCGCCATCACATCGTCTTCCCCGGCTTCCAGGTGGCCGGCACGCGCGGCGCGAAGATGGTCGAGGGCGCGCGCGAGGTGAAGATCTTCGGCGAGTACGTCGCCGTCAAGGCCGAGGTCAGCCACCTGCAGGGCTTCTCCGGCCACGCCGACGCCGACGAGCTGATGCAGTGGCTGCGCGGCTTCGAGGCGCCCCCGGCGCAGACCTTCGTCGTGCATGGCGACCCGCGCGCCGCCGATACCTTTCGCAGCCGGGTGCAGGACGAGCTCGGCTGGCGGGTGCGCGTGCCCGGGCATCTGGAGCGGGTCGATCTTCGATGATCGCCGCGCTGCCGACCGACTGGGCCGGGATCGCCATCGCCGCCGGCTGCGGCCTGCTGATCGGCCTCGAGCGCGAGCGCCGCAAGCAGGAGCTCGAGGCGCCCGAGGAGGCCGGCATCCGCAGCTTCGCGATCGCTGCGCTCGGCGGCGCGCTCGCGCAGACGATGGACCAGCCGCTGCTCGTCGCCGTCGGCGGCCTCGCCGTCGGCGCCCTGCTCGCGGTATCGATCCTGCGCCGGCGCAAGACCGGGCGCGACGTGACGAGCGAACTCGCGCTCTTCGTCACTTATCTGGTCGGCGTGCTGTGCGTCATGGAGCCCACGCTCGGCGCCGCGTGCGGTGTCGCGGTCGCGGCGCTGCTCGCGCTTCGCGAACGCCTGCACCGCTTCGCCGGCAGCGTGCTGACGGATGCCGAACTGCACGACGCGCTGGTGCTCGCGGCGCTCTTTCTCGTCGTCCTGCCGCTGATGCCGACCGAGGCCGTGGCCGGGCTCGTGCCGCGCACCGTCGTCTCGCTCGTCGGCCTGATCCTCGCGCTGCAGGCGCTCGGCCACGTCGCACTGCGCTGGCTCGGCGCGCGCGCGGGCGCGGCGGTGGGCGGGTTTCTGGGCGGCTTCGTATCGAGCACCGCAACCGTCGCGTCGCTCGGCAGCCGGTCGCGCGGCGCGCAAGACGACGCGCTGCTGCGCGCGAATGCCGGCGGCGCGGTCTGGTCGTCGGTGGCGACATGGGTGCTCGCGGTCTTGATGAGCGTCGCGCTGTCTCCTGCCGGTGCGCTCGCGGTGCTGCCGGCGGCGGCCGCCGGCGCGCTGGTCGGCGCCGCGTGGGCGGCCGCGCTCACGCGCGGCGGCGCCGTGGCAGCGGGCAACGAGGCGCCTGGCACGACGAAGAATCTGGCCGACGAGCGCGTCAGCTCGCTGCGGCTGCGCGAGGCGCTGCTGGTCGCAGCGCTGCTCTCCGCGGTGACGCTCGTCGTCGCCTGGGCGCAGCGCCACTATGGCGCGGCGGGCGTATTCGCCGCGGCGGCGATCGCCGGCTTCGGCGATTCGCACGTCGCCGTCTTGTCGACCGCGAGCCTCCTCGAGGGCGGTCAGCTGACGAAGGCCGACTTCCTGCGCTGCGTCCTGCTCGCCGTGAGCGCGAATACGCTGACGCGCATCGCCGTGGGCTGGATCGCGGGCGGGCGCCAATTCGCGCTGCGCGTCGGGGCCGGCCTCGCGCTTGGCACTTGCGGCGCATGGCTCGCGGCCAGCCTTTCCCTTTGACGGCTGCCCGGCCCGACGGCAGCGTGCGCCGGCCCTGCCGGTGCGCGCCGGTCCCTCCGTTCGGGTGTCAGCCGGCCGGCTTCGCGGTCTTGTCTTCGGCCGCCTTGTCCTTCGACGCCGCGCTCTTGTGCTCCTTGCTGGCCTTGGTGTGCTTGCTGCTCTTCTTGTGCTTGGTGCTCTTCGTCGCGTCGTGGGTCTTCGCGGTGTCGGCGGTCTTCGCGGCTTCGGTGGCAGCGGGAGCGGCCGCATCGGCGGCGTAGGCCGGAATCGCAAGGGTCGTGACGAAGGCGGCGGCGGCAAGCGCCGAAATCAGTTTCAGGGTCATGGATATTCCTTGGTTGGGGTGAAAGGCTCTTCGAGCCTCACCATTCAACGAGCGGCGGTGACAACGGTTGACTGACCTGGATCAATGTCCCGCAAATACCGGGTGCACCTGCGCTTCGTCCAGCCGCAGCGCGGGCGTCACGCAGCAGTCGGCGGGCTCGAGCAGCGCCCACCAATGCGCGAGCGGCTGGCTCGCGAAGAGCGCCGCGAGTTCGGCACGCAGCGCGAGCGCCGCCGCGCTGCCCGGCAACAGGCCATGCGCGTGATGCTGCGCGATCCACTGCGGCCGGCCGATCGCTGTGCACAGCCGGGACCAGAATTGCGATTCGAGCGCGCCGACCGCGAGATGGCGGCCGTCCGCGGTGCGATAGACGCCATAGCACGGCGCACCGCCCGACAGCAGGTCGCGCCCGGGCGGCGCGGTGCGGCCGGTCGCGGCGAGCCGCACGCCGGCGATCACGTTGTGGCGCGCCACTTCGTGCGTCATCGAGATGTCGACGAAGCGCCCTTCGCCGCCGCGTTCGACGCCGAGCAGCGCGGCGAGCACGCCGCAGACGGCCGCCTGCGCGCCGCCGAGCAGGTCGCCGATCTGGAAATTCGGCAGCGCGATCTCGCCGTCCGGCGTCGCGATCTGTTCGAGCACGCCCGCCATCGCGATGTAGTTGATATCGTGGCCCGCGCGGTCGGCCCACGGTCCGTGCTGGCCGTAGCCGGTGATGGCGCACATCACGAGCTTCGGGTTGGCCGCGTGCAGCGCGTCCCAGCCGAGCCCGAGGCGCGCCATCACGCCGGGGCGAAAGCCTTCGACGAGGACGTCCGCATCGCGCGCCATCGCGAGTAGCGCGTCGCGCCCGGCGTCGCTTCGCAGGTCCAGGCGCAGCAACTGCTTGCCGGCGGCGAGCTGGCGAAACATCAGCCCCGGTTCGCCGCGCTGCATCTCGGCCGGCGTCTGCAGCATGTGGCGCGCGCCGTCGTCCTGGCCCTGCGCGCTCGGGCCCTCGATCTTCACGACCTCGGCGCCGAGTTCTCGCAGCCGCAGCGTCGCCAGCGGCCCCGGCAGCAGCCGCGTCAGGTCGAGCACGCGGATGCCGTCAAGCGGCAGGGTGTCGGTCGCGGCCATGCGCCTCCCGTCGGATCGTCAATCGAATCGCCGCTCGCGCAGCCACTTGGTCGCGACCCATTTCTCGCCTTCGAGCACCGGCGCGCCGCCGTGCAGCGTGCGCGTATCGGGGTGCGGCCGGTCGTAGCTGAAGAAGACCGCGCCGCCGCGCTGCGGCGCGACGGCAAAGCCGGCGTCGGGGAAGGTCGTCGCCCCGCCGCGCAGCGGCGTATTCAGGTACATCACGAGCGAGGCGACGCGCTGCCCGCCGCGCGCGAGGATCAGCGGCGCGCCCGGATCGGCGGGGTCGAAATAATCGTAGTGCGGCCGGTACTCGGCGCCCGGCGCGTAGCGCAGCACCTGCAGGCCCTCGCCGCGATCGGCCGGCCAGTTCAGCAGTGCCGCGATGCGCGCCTCGATGCGCTCGACGAGCGGATTCTCGGCGCGCGCGAAGAACATGCCGTCGCTCGTTCGCGCGGCGTTGATCTCGGTGCCGCCGGTCTCGACATGCACGGTCTCGGAGCGCGCCAGCCGCTGGCGCGCGAGCGCGACGAGTTCGTCGCACTCGGGGTCGGCGAGCAGGCCGGCGAAGACGACCACGCGCGGCGCGCGCATCTCGGCGACGATCGCCACCTCGCGATCGCCGGCCGCGACGCGATGCGCGCCGTCGGCGACCAGCGGCTCGGGCAGGCGCTCGGGCGCGGCCGGAGCTGCGCGCTGCACCTGTGATTGCGCCTGCTGCCGCGCCCGCAGCGTCGCATCCAGCGCGCTGCGCGCGAGCTCGCGCCGCCAGCCGCTCGTGACCATCGCCTCGAGCAACGCATCGGCCGGGCTGCCTGCGGCGGTCTGCTCGTCGATCCAGCGCTGCAGTTCGAGGGTGACGATCTGGGAGTTCACGCAGGTCATTCTGCCGCATCGCGCCCGGCACGATGGCGCTCACCTGAAGTCGCGGCTGCGGCTGGCGAGTCCCTGCAGCAGCGCGGAGTGATCGACCAGGCGCGCGGCGACAAGGTGCATCACCGCGTGCTCGCCGTCGCCTTCGCGCTGCCACGTGCCGTAGACCGTCATCAGCGTGCTCGCGAGCAACGCACGGCGCTGCTGCTCGGCGACGCGCGGCCAGACGATCACATTGACGGCGCCGGTTTCGTCCTCGAGCGTGACGAACACCGTGCCCTTCGCCGTCTCGGGCCGCTGGCGGTGCGTGACGAGGCCGCTCGCGCGCGCGAGGCGCCCGTTCGGGTAGCCGCGCAGCACGGCGGCCGGCTGGATGCGAAATGCGGCAAGCTCGTCGCGCAGCAAGGCGAGCGGATGGCGCGAGAGGCTCAGGCCGAGCGCGCGGTAGTCGGCAAGCATCGCCTCGGCCTCGCTCGGCACGGCAAGCTGTGCGGGCGCCGCCTCGCGGGTGCGCGTCGCGCGCAGCAGCGGCGTCGGCCGGGTGTCGATGCCGGCGACCGCCCACGCGGCGTTGTGGCGGTGGCCGGCGAGGCCTTGCAGCGCGTCGGCCCGGGCGAGCATCTGCAACTCGCGCGCATCGAGCGACGCGCGGCGCGCGAGGTCCTCGGCGTCGGCGAACGGCCCGGCGTCGCGCGCGCTGACGATGCGCGCCGCGGCGTCGGCGCCGAGGCCGCTGACCTGGTTGAGCCCGAGGCGCACCGCGTGCAGTGCATCGCCCGCGCCTTCGAGCGCCGCCTCGCAGCCGCTCGCGCGCACATCGACTGGCCGCACTTCGACGCCGTGCGCGCGCGCGTCGCGCACGAGTTGCGCGGGGGCATAAAAGCCCATCGGCTGACTGTTCAGCAGCGCGGCGAGGAAGGCGTCGGGGTGGTGGCATTTGATCCAGCTGCTGACGTAGGCAAGCAGCGCGAAGCTTGCCGCGTGGCTCTCGGGAAAGCCGTATTCGCCGAAGCCCTCGATCTGCTTGAAGACGGCCTCCGCGAACTCGCGCGCGTAGCCCTTCTCGACCATGCGGCCGGTGAGCCGCGCGTGAAACGGGCCGAGGCCGCCCTTTCGCTTCCACGCCGCCATCGCGCGGCGAAGCTGATCGGCCTCGCCGGGCGTGAAGTCGGCGGCGAGGATCGCGAGCTGCATCACCTGCTCCTGGAAGATCGGCACGCCGCGCGTGCGCTCGAGCGCCTGGCGCACCTCGGCGCTCGGGTACTCGATCTCGTGCGCCGCCAGCGCGCGGCGCTGCAGGTAGGGGTGCACCATGCCGCCCTGGATCGGCCCCGGCCGCACGATCGCGACCTCGACGACGAGGTCGTAGAACGAGCGCGGCAGCAAGCGCGGCAGCATGCTCATCTGGGCGCGCGATTCGATCTGGAAGACGCCGACGGTATCGGCGCGGCAGATCATCTCGTAGGTCGCGGCGTCCTCGGCCGGCACGTCCTGCATCTCGAAGCGCCGGCCGAGCTTGTGCCCGATGAACGCGAGCGCGCGCCGGATCGCGCTCAACATGCCGAGGGCGAGGATGTCGACCTTCAGCAGCCCGAGCGTATCGAGGTCGTCCTTGTCCCACTGGATGACGCTCCTGCCCTGCATTTGCGCGTTCTCGACCGGCACGAGTTGCGCGATCTGGTCGCGCGCGATGACGAAGCCGCCGGGGTGCTGGCTCAGGTGGCGCGGAAAGCCGATCAGCTGGCGCGTGAGATCGGCCCACAGCCGCACGAGCGGCGCGTCGGGGTCGAAGCCGTTCTCGCGCAGCCGCTCGGGGTTGATCGACTTGCCGAACCCGGCGTCGGGCCGCCCCAAGCCGGGTTCGCTCCCCTTGGGGGCCGACGCCGAAGGCGTCTTGGGGTCGACATCCCACCACTGCTGGCTCTTGGCGACGGCGTCGATCGCCGCCAGGTCGAAGCCGAGCGCGCGCCCGATATCGCGCAGCGCCGAGCGCGAGCGGTAGCTGATGACGACCGCCGTCAGCGCCGCGCGGTGCCGGCCGTACTTGCGGTAGATGTACTGGATCACCTCCTCGCGCCGCTGGTGCTCGAAGTCGATGTCGATGTCGGGCGGCTCGTTGCGCTCGGCGCTGATGAAGCGCTCGAACAGCATGTTCATGCGCGCCGGGTCGACCTCCGTCACGCCCAGGCAGTAGCAGACCGCCGAATTGGCCGCGCTGCCGCGGCCCTGGCACAAGATGCCCTGCGCCTGCGCCCAGTGCACGATGTCGGCGACGGTCAGGAAGTACGGCTCGTACTGCAGTTGCGCGATCAGCGCCAGTTCGTGCTCGACGAGCGCGCGCACCGCATCCGGCAAGCCATCGGGATAGCGCCGCAGTGCACCGGCCTCGGTGAGCGCGCGCAGGTGGCTCGCCGGCGTGTGGCCATCGGGCACGATCTCGCGCGGATATTCGTAGCGCAGCTCGTCGAGCGAGAAGGCACACCCGCCTGCGATCGCCACCGTGCGCGCGAGCCACTCGGGCGGGTACAGCGCCTGCAGCCGGCCGCGCGAACGCAGGTGCGCCTCGGCGTTGGGATCGAGCGCGAAGCCGCACTGCGCGAGCGGCAGCGCAAGCCTTGTTGCGACGAGCGCGTCGTGCAGCGGCTTTCTCGATCGGACATGCATGCGCACGCCGCCGGCGGCGACGATGGCAAGCCCGCTCGCCCGCGCGACGCGCTGCGCGAGATCGACGAGGCTGTCGTCATCGGCGCGGTGCAGCAGCTCGACCGCGATCGCGCAGCGCTCGGGCCCGAACCACGTCGCAAGCCACATCGCGTGCGCGAACGCAGTCTCGAACGATTGCGCGGCGTGCGGCACGAGCAGCGCAAAACATTCCGGCAGCCCGGCCAGATACGGCGCGTTCGGCACCCTGCCTTCGATATCCGACGGATGCGCGAGATAGCTGCCCTTGGCCGCGCGCCGGCGCGCGACCGTGATCCACTGCGACAGGTTGCCGTAGCCGCGGCGCGATTGCGCGAGCAGCACGAGGCGGGCGTGCCGCGCGCCATCGCCGCCGCCGCCCGCAGCGCCCGCGGCACCCGCAGCGGCGTGCCCCGTCCCCGGCAGCGTGAGCTGCATCTCGGCGCCGATGACCAGATGCAGGCCCAACTGCTTGGCCGCGCCGTGCGCCCGCACCACGCCGGCGAGCGAGCATTCGTCGGTGATCGCGAGCGCCGCATAGCCGAGCGCCGCCGCGCGCGACACCAGCTCTTCGGGATGCGACGCCGCGCTCAGGAAGCTGAAATTGCTGCGGCAGTGCAGCTCGGCGTAGGCGGGGAGCATGGCGGACAAGCGCTCATGCCGCCGGCGCGGCATGGGCCGCGCAGGGTTCGCGCGCCGCGAGCGGCAGCGACGCCGCAGACGCCACGGCCAGCGCATCGAGCGGGCTGCGCACCGCGCCGCCGCCAACCTTCAGCACGTGGGTGTAGATCATCGTCGTGCTGACATCGCTGTGACCCAACAGCGCCTGCACCGTGCGGATGTCGTAGCCCGCCTGCAGCAGATGCGTGGCGAAGCAGTGCCTCAACGTGTGCGGAGTGGCCGGACGCTCGATGCCCGCCCGCGCCACGGCACGCTTGAAGGCCCGCTGCAGGCTTTGGTCATGCAGATGGTGGCGCCGCTGCACCCTCGTGCGCGGGCACACCGAATGCTCGGCCTGCGGGAAGATCCAGAACCAGGGCCATGACGCGCCGGCTTGCGGGTACTTGCGTTCGAGTGCATCGGGCATGAACACCCCCGCGCGGTCGGCCTGCACGTCGGCCAGCCACAGCGCGCGCGCATGGGCCAGTTGTTCGCGCAGTGCCGGCACCAGCACGGCGGGCAACATCAAGGCGCGGTCCTTGCCGCCCTTGCCGCAGCGCACGAACACGGTGCGGTTCTCGAAGTCGACGTCCTTGACACGCAGGTGCAGCACTTCGGCAATGCGCATGCCGGTGCCGTAGAGCAGTTGCGCGAGCAAACGTTGCTCGCCGTGCAGCAGCGCCAGCACGCGAGCCACCTCGGCCACCGACAAAACCGGCAAGCGTGGCGGACGGTGCGGCCGGCCGATGGACTGCATCCAGGGCAGATCCTGCCCGAACACCTTCTGGTACAGGAAGAGCAGCGCCGAAAGCGCCTGCCGATGCGTGGAGACCGCCACCTGCCGCTCGGCGGCCAGCCAGGAAAGAAAGGCCTCGACCTCGGGTTGCCCCATCTCGCGCGGGTGGCGCATGCGGTGGAAGCGCACGAAGGCACGCACCCAATGGACGTAGGCCTGCTCGGTCCGTATGCTGTAGTGAAGATAGCGAACGCGTTCGCGCACCTGGTCCAGCAGACGAGGCGCTTGCAGCGGGGGCAACTGAGGGGTCGGCATGCCGCGTAACAACGTCGAGAAGTACTGTCGCTTTATACAGTATGCTCCTCACCGACCCGGATGGCAAGCGCCTGTGCGCCCGACCCGTCGCACCGTGATAAGCGTCAACGGGCCATGCTACGCATCACAATTGATCTGCTATCAGGCTTGCTACGCTGCAAGAATGCTGGCGACATTGAGTTAGGCCTCAGATGAAGCCACGCTTGCGCCCCGCCACTGCAGCAGATGCCCCACGCGTCGCGGACATCCTGATCGCCACTCGCGCAGCGTTCATGCCCTACGCACCGTCTGCACACCCAGAGCACGAGGTTCGCGCATGGGTTGCGTCGCAGCTCGTTCCAAGCGGTGGCGTTGTTGTTGCCGAGGCGGAAGACAACGTCGTCGCAGTCATGGCCACATCGACAGAAGATCGCAATTCCTGGATCACACAGATGTCGGTTGACCCAAGTCTTGTGGGCAGAGGCATCGGTTCAGGTCTGCTCGCACACGCCCTGAAGACGTTGGGCCGGCCGATTTGCCTCTACACGTTCCAAGAGAACCGTGGTGCGCGACGCTTTTACGAGCGGCACGGCTTCGTCGCAGTGGAGTTCACTGACGGGCAAGGCAACGAGGAACGGTGCCCGGATGTTCTGTATGAACTCAACGCAAGCCGCACTGAGGCCTAACCCCTCGTTCAAGCCGACGTCGCTTCGCGGCGCGGCTTAACTCAGGCGTTGGGCGTCGCCAAGACTGCCTCGCGCACAGGCTCTCCGTCATGTAGCATCCTTGCAGCTCTGCCCATGAGGTTCGTCATGCCTATGCTCGTCGAAGATCTCGCTGCTCAGGCTCTTAGCCTCTCACCGGAAGACCGAGCCAAGCTTGTCGAGCGCCTCATCGCCAGCTTCGAGCCAAAGTCGCCGGCCCAGGCCGCTTGGCTAAGTACCGCGAACGCTCGGCGCGAAGATGTCCGCGCAGGCAAGGTTGCCATGGTTCCCGGAGATGAGGCGCTCGCCCGGGTTCGCGCGCGCCTGGCGTGAGCTACTGGCTTCACCCTGAGGCCGAAGCTGAGCTTGGCCAGGCCGCGGTCTACTACGCCGAGCATGCAAGTCGCGCTATCGCTGAGGCGTTCCTTGCTGAGTTCGAGCGCGTTCGCGATCTGCTGGTCGAGAACCAGGCACGTGGGCCGCACGGCGACTACGGTCTGCGCGTGTATCACTTCGATCGGTTCCCCTACTCGGTCATTTACGAGCCCACTTCGTCTGGCCCGCACATCTACGCCGTTGCTCATCAGCATCGCGAGCCAGGCTACTGGGCCGAGCGGGTGTAGTCCGGCGGGACCGGCGGCAACGCCCAACCCATCGTTGCACCCGACGTTCAACAGCCGGCTACGCCGTCTGTTGCCCGCGGGTGAACGCGAACGTTGATATGGCTTCTCTCTGTCAAGAGGCGACAAGAATTCCTCTGCGCCCGCAGTGGTGATCGATACCCGTTGCCGGACGGGGAACGCGACGGAGCGCTTGGTTGCCACCCGTGAAGGATGTGCGACGGTTGCTCATGCTGATATGCGAGGGTTGGGTACCTCAAGACAAATTTGCGTCGCGGGGCTGCCTCGCTCTAGGGGCTGAGATCGCCTCGCACGCGCCGGGCTCTGTCGAGGCCAGCATGCGCGAGGCCCACCAATAACGTTCTCGAGGATTCCCCAGTGGCCGCGGCTGCGCCGCGTTCCCCCTCCGGCCTCTGGCGAGTTGCTGGGTGCGTGACCTCCTTCCTTCAAGACTGCATTTCGAGGGCCTGCTCAGGCCGATGCTGTCGCATCCTGCGGCACACCCTGCCAGCCCGTGCGCTGCACCTCGCAGCCGATGGCCCAGACGAAGCCGGCGAGTTCTCGGGCCACGGCCACCACGGCCTTGTTCTTCAAGACCCGGCGCGCCAACAGGCGCCGGAACTTCGCGTTCAGCCGCAGTTGCGCCCTCCAGGCGATGTCGGTGATCGCCTTGGGCAATTGGTCCTGGCGGGTGGCGATGATGGGCGTCACCCGCGCGGGGTGCTGGTAGTGCCAGGCGATCTCCACCAGCATGCGCCGGGCCGCGCTGTTGCCGGCTTTGGTAATGCTGCCCTGACGCCGCTTCGGACCCGAGGAGTGCTCGCCTGGTTGGCGACAATTGCCTTGGCCGGCGTGTTGCCTCACGAAGGAATGTTACCCGCAGCGGGTTGTCGTTTGGCTTCTGCTTTGCCTCTTCAATGGTCGAAGGCTGTGGGCATGTGGGCGAAGGCTGCGGCTGTGGGCAACGCAGCCGCGCAGCGGCGCGTTGTCCACGGTCGCAGCCGGTGCGCCGCAGGCGCATCGTCCATATGTCCACAGCCCCGCCGGGCGCGAAGCGCCCGGCCTCCCGTCGGCAGCGAGGTTCTTTCGCTGCCCTCTCACACCTCGACGGGCATGACGGTCAACTTGCGCAGTCGGCCCAGGACCATTTCCTTTGCCCGCTCTGCGCGCCAAGCCTTGACTCGGCGTTGCAGGGTGCGCAGCTGTGCCTTGCCGGCGTAGACGTCCGGAATCATTGCCGCCAGCCGCGCCATCAACGCCTTGGCCGACACGCTGGGCTCGGCTATCAACCAGCCTTCGACAACCGGCCACGCATCGGCGAACGGATCCACCCGAGTCCGCCACCAATGCTTGGCCGAGGGCTGCTTGCGATGTGTTGGACGCGCCTCTCCGTCCTTCCACGCCGAAGACAGGCTCTCGAGGAAGACATCAACGTCGGGCGTTCTCGACGGCGCCGCCTCGCTACGCACGCCGTGGGCAGCCAGATCACTCAGCGTCTGCTGAGCGAGTCGGATCTCTTGCAGCAGTCGCACGGGGTCAAGACCCTCGAACTGCGCTTGCAGCTTCGCTTTGATCGCCGGCTCGATGCTGCCGTGCGCCACAAGCCGCTCGCAAGGCGTCGCCGGCGTGAAGTAGACCTTGTGAACGCGAGCGCCGTCGCGGGTCTTGGACTTCAGCTTGAACGAAGGCTGGAAGAAGTTGATGTAGAGGCGCGATGACGCGTACAGCGTCGCCAAGGCCATCGTTGCATCGGCCCCGCTCAGCCGCCCATAGCCAACCAGCCGCCGCACGACGGCGCCGTTCTTCTGTTCGACCCAGGCCTGATCGTTTTTCTTGTACGCGCGCGAGCGCGTTTGTTCGAGGCCGTGCCCTTTGCAGTAGTCGAAGACGCCTTGGCTCATGAAGGCGCTGTCGTTGTCCGAGTCGACTCCGAGCATGGTGAACGGCAACTCCGAGGCCACCTTGTCGAACGCTTCGACGATCAGCATCTGCTCGCGCATGCGCAAGGCGACGCACTCGGTCCAGCCGCTGGCAATGTCGGTCATCGTGAGGGTGTGGACGAAGTCACCGCCGGTCTTCACGCCGCCGCAGTGCTCGACCATGTCGATCTCGAAGTAGCCCGGCGGCGGATCGCGCCAGTCGGCGAAGGTTCGCACCGGGATGCTGCGGCGGATCGCCGCGCCCACTCCCTTGCGGCGCTTGCGCTGCCCGTCGATGTGCAAACGTGCAGCAGCCAGTACGCGGTCGATGGTCGCGGCGCTGACATTCAGGACCTTGGTTTTGACGACTGGATCAAGATCGAGATGGCCGTGTCGCTCCATGGCATCGACCAGCATCGGAATCAGCGCCTTCAAGCGCTTGCCGCAAACCCGATCGGCCGCCTCCCACAGCACCGTCAGCGCATGGCGCACCGCCTCGTCGTAGAGACATTTGCGGGCGCGCGCCGCCGCCTGCGAAGTGGCAGCCTCCTCGCCCAGCACCCGGATCGCGTGCTTGCGGTGATAGCCGGCGAGGGCCACGAACTCATCGAGGATCTTGATCCTGTCGCTGAACGCCGCGCTGTGATATCGCACCCGCAGCGCCTCCACCAACTCCTTGCGTGTCGTCATGCTGATCTGCCTTGCCACGTTGTTCTGCCCCCGCCGGACAATCCGACGGGTAGCAAGTTACGTGAGGCAACAGGTCAGCACCGGGTAGCAGTTCTGATGAGTCAATGCGCCGGTCGAGGCTGACGCCGGGTAGGTCCGGGGTGCGGGGATAGCGTGAGGTCATCGAGACATCGAGGCCAAGCGCATGCCCGGCAAGAAGATCACGGACCACCAAGTGCTGAAGTACAAGGAACATCGCAAGACACGCACCCAGGCTGCGGCCGCCGCGAAGGCGGGCATCAGCGAGCGCAGCGCCCGGCGCATCGAGAGCAGCCAGACGCTGCCGTCGCAACAAGCGCGCCGTGCGCGCGCTTCAACGTGGCCAGCCAGCGCAGGTGGGCTGGCGTCCAGCCGCTCTTGCCGGCGTAGGCGATGCCGTTGCGCAGCAGCAGCGCCTTCAGGCGATGGCGGGCGTTGCGGCATTCGCGCACGGCGTCTTCGCGGGCACGCACGAGGTCGCGCACGGCTTCGTCGGCGGCGCCGGGCACGCGTACCGGGGTGAGGTCGCCCGAGCGGCTGAGTCGCGCCAGCAGCATCGCGTCGCGGCGGTCGGTCTTGATGCGGTCGCCCGCGCGCTTGGGAATCGACGAGGGTGCGACCACCGGGCAGTCGATACCTTGCGCACTCAGATGGCGCCAGATCACGAACCCGCACGGGCCGGCTTCGTAGACGACGTGCAGCGGGTGGCCCGTGGCGGTGAGCTTGCGCAGCGCCTTGTCGAGTGCGACCAGATCGCCGCCGGTGCTGCACACGTGGCGGATCTCGCCTTCACGCCCGGCATCCGCCGTGGCGATGTCGATACTGTCCTTGTGAACGTCCAAGCCGACGTACAGAGTGCTAGATTTGCTCATGGCCCGTCTCCTCGCAAACTCGCAACGACCTGACCGCCCATCGGTCCGGTGCGTTGGTGTAGCTCGGCACGCCCAGCGCGTACAACCTACGGCGTTGCAGGGGGCGGGCCGCCTGAGTTCACGAAGCCATCTTGTCTGGGCATCACGAGCCAGCGTTGCGTTGCGCTGCGTTAGCGTATTTGCTAACATGCGCGCATGGCGTTTGCGGTCGAGTACTTCCACGAGCGCGTCTTTGCGGAAGTGGAGTCATGGCCCGTCGATGTGCTCGCAGACTATGCTCGTCTCGTCGAGTTGCTGGTCGCTCATGGTCCAAGCCTGCGGTTGCCGCACTCGAGAGCACTGGGCGAAGGACTGTTCGAGCTTCGGCCTCGTGGCCGCTGAGGCATAGGGCGCGCCATCTACTGCTTCATGGCCGGCCAGCGTGTCGTCGTGTTGCACGCGTTCAGTTCGAGCTTCGGCCTCGTGGCCGCTGAGGCATAGGGCGCGCCATCTACTGCTTCATGGCCGGCCAGCGTGTCGTCGTGTTGCACGCGTTCATCAAGAAGTCTCAGCAAACGCCGGACCGTGACCTGAAGTTGGCGCGCAAGTGCCTGAAGGAGTTGCTCGATGGCTGAACTGAAGTACAAGCCTGTGCCCCACGATCACAAGGCCTTCTTGGCAAAGGCCCGCACACGGCGCGGCTTTACCAAGGCGTACGACGCGCTCGAGCTGGAGTACCAGGTCGCCGACCAATTGCTGAAGGCGCGGTCCCGCGTCGGCCTCACGCAAGACGCCGTGGCCGAACGCATGGGTACCACCAAGAGTGCTGTCTCTCGGCTCGAAGGCGCGGGCAAGCACGCGCCGTCGCTCGCCACATTGGCCGGCGTCAATTATCCTGACCGCTTGACGACAACTATCCTGGCCGGTTGGGG